>Ga0255354_1000590_pt1 | contig 22681 bp, 15 predicted proteins | sample HBST50metaG_FD_189942 | JGI IMG/M metagenome (GOLD analysis project Ga0255354, IMG submission 189942) | Peat soil microbial communities from Stordalen Mire, Sweden - H.B.S.T50 | ecosystem: Environmental > Terrestrial > Soil > Wetlands > Peat | place: Sweden: Norrbotten County, Stordalen Mire...
GCATGCCCCCACTATGTGGCCATCCCCGTCGCCATAAAAGTGACTGAAAAGGTGCATCTTTATACGGCCAGAGACATAGTCTTCCGCTGTGTTCTTGTTCTGCTCATTCGATTGCGGTTAAGAAACCCGGCCGGCCTTCCCGTATTTTTTCCGAAAACTGTGGGTCCTTGTCCGCGGCGCGAGCGGCGGGGTTGATATAGGCGCGTTGCTTGAGTTCGGCGAACGGCAGATCTCCTGCCAATTCCCCTTGTTCGTACTCCATTTGATCAGCCTTTCCATTCAGCAGGATTCGCCAGTCGTGCGGCTGATGCTTCATTGTCTTGAAAGTGAAAATCTCGGTCGTGCAATTGTGGGTGATTGCGTTGTACCACTGCGAATGGCTGAAGAAATCGTTGGTCATGTCGGCATAATTCAAAAAAAGCGATCGAGCAAACTCGTGCGTTGCCCGAGTGTGATAGAGATACAGATCTTCTCCCTGACGATAGTTGGTACGCAGTCGCACCAAGTCGCGCTCGTCGCTTACCACTGAGGTAAGCGTGTACTGCCTGAAGAAGCCTCGTACAGCCGAGTAACTTTGGCCTGGCCGCTTACGTGTTTCGATTGAGAATGCGATGTGCTGGCCGTCTCCCACGTCGAAACTCACAATCGTATGTGCAATCCAGGGAGAGCCCCAATAATTCATGAAAAAATCGACGCCGCGAATCTGTCCAAGATCAACATTTCGATCTGACCACGTGCAGGTATAGTCGAGTTCAGCCCGGTAATCGCATTGTCGAAAGTTATGAATGGCCGCACGAGTACCAACTATTTCAACCGATGCCTGTCTGGAGACATCAGTCTGCCATGGCGGCGCATTAGTCGGTTTGAGAGTGAGCCACCATCCCAGAACCAACGCCCAGCAGAAGAGGCAACCAAACAGTCGGCAGGCCCTGCGCTTAGTCAGATAAAAGATGACCGCGGTGGCAATAAGATAAGAACCGGCCGCAGCGATTCGCAGCCGTGGAAAAGAAAAATCGAAGCTGAGCGCAAGGACGGACCAAAGCGTCCAGAGCGCGATGACGCCGTAGGCCGCTGCTGCCCCGGTCGCGCGGACAAACAAGGAATATGCCTGTTTCCGAATTGCAGGACTGAAGCTTTTCGAGACCATGGAGAGGCTCTCCGCGAGGCGATTGCGCGCTATGTTCGAAGGATCGTCGGTTACGAATACGAGCGAATCTTAGAAGAGGTGCCCGAAGGTAAAAAAGATCTTGCGCCGGCCCGCATCGCCAACCGCTCCTCCCACGGTGAATGCTCCCAGCGGAGTAGCGGCAATCACTCCCAAAAGGCCGTCCTGCCGCAGGAAGGCACGCCGCTCCGGCGCCCAGATCTCGCCCCCCTCATATCCAGCGCTTAGGTAGAGTCCATCACCGAGTCCCGTAGGTAGTGTTGCAATTCGATGGAGATACCCTGAGCGGACAAGAAAATCGTCTGTGCCGCGGTACTCGTCTATCGAGGAGGCTGACAATCTCAAAGGGCCGCCCAAAGTAAACCGTAATGGCTCGGCAACATTGCGCCGGAAGTAGGTGTTGCCTTCGGCTGATAGCGCCAGTATGCTCCTACCCGGCATTTTGAACGTTTTTCCTGTATGGACTTCGAAAAGCGGTGCGTTCCTGCTTCCCGCAGCGTTGAACAGAGAACCGGCTGAGACATTCAGGCGCGAACCATGGGCGGAAATGGTGCCCGACTCAGTTCGGTCGAAAACGATGTTTGCAGTGCCTGTTTGCGCGGTGCCGGAAATGTCTTGCGTCCCGTCGGAACCATTGACAAGATGCCAGCGGAGGGATTGCATCCTCCATTGGAGAGAAGCCTGGAGATTACGGCTGAAAGTCCGACCGACATCAATGCCTCCTCCGGCCTGCTGCGAAAGGCGTTCTGAAATGCGGCTCTGATTGTCCCACAGGTAGACGGGTTCGCGCAGAAAGCCAATGTGCGGTTGAAAATAGTAACCGGAGCGGGTGAGCTGGCGGTAGTATTCCACCGCCACCTGAGTCAAGAAGCCAAATCGAAGATCCGCCCGTAGCTCCGAATCATAGCCGCCAAGGTTTTGATCGATAAAGCGAAGGTCCACGGCGCCGCGGGTCACATTAGAGCTCATACCGGTCATGTCCGGTCCGAGCAGGAGGAATGGCGGCCCGTTTCTGACCTTGTTGAGCCGCACAAGCACCCCCGTATCGGGACCGGCAGCGCTCATTCTGTCGGACGGGCTCGGGACGTCAGGAGCAAATGTCTCGAAGTTGGCCTGATATGCGCCGTTGCCTTGAACATGGCGGAGCGTTTTTGACACCGCGACGGAGTCAATCGGCTGTTCCTTCAGTTTGCTCACATCTGTCTGCGCAACATCCTGGGCCCCCGGTGATCCTCCCTCAACTTTTACCATCCGTAAGGTGGAAGGCTGCGGCCGTTCCCTATGCCGCCGGTCAAGGATATAGGCATTCCATTCCTCGTCTTTCAGCGCATATTTCTTGAGTGCAGCGCTGTTTTTCTCGGCAGCGGCATAACCAGCTGCAATTAGTTCTGAACCTTTGTTGTAGTCGGCCGTTGAAAACTTTCCGGTGTCCGCGGAAATCAGCACATCCGCCAGAGTTTTGCCTATGCGCTCGTTTTTCGCAGTTCCGGCGGCGTATGCGCGCGCAAAAATTCCGACGACGGAGCTGACATCGGATTCGGAAAAGCCCAAGCTCTCGAGGTGCACTGCGATCACCACGTCGGCATGCAGGTCCTGTTTCACAATGTCGGTCGGGAGGTTATCCATAATGGCCCCATCGACGAGGTAGTGGTTGGCATATTGGACGGGAGGAAAAATCCCGGGAATCGCGATAGAGGCGTGTATCGCTTGGGGCATGGGGCCTCCAGCAAACACAACCTGCTGCATCGTATTCAAGTCAGTGGCAACACAGCGAAATGGAATCGGCAGACTGTCGTAGCTCAAATCGCTTCGGTTGTAGCGGCTCAGATTCGCTGCGAGGAATTCGTTCAGGCCAGCGTCCACAAGCACGGCATTGCGCAGGCTCACACCACCTTTGAGGCCGAATTGAATGGCCTGAGGCAGTTCTCTCCTGTCCTCCCGCCGGCGAAAACTCGCGTCGATATATGGAGTTTCCATGGCAAATACGGCGCGAAAAACATCGCTCGCAGCGATCTTCTTCAATTCGGCAGGACTGCGCCCCGATGCATAAAGGCCCCCAATCATGGCTCCCATGCTGGTGCCCGCAATTCGATCGACGGGAATATGGTTGTCTTCCATCCACTGAAGGACGCCTATATGAGCGAGTCCCAGAGCGCCCCCGCCTTCAAGCGCAAGACCGATCGCCGGCCTCCCTGTTGGCACAACCTTGGGCAGCGCAGATACATCTGCTGCTGCATGCTCGGTCATCATGCTGGCGCTGTTTACAATCGGCGCAGTACTGGCATGTCTCAACTCACGAGCGGCTGACGGCTCGTGCGAATCGGGTGGAGCGGACAATGGGGCAGGACTAGCTTGCGGAGCCGCCTGCGCCTCAAGGGGACGGCAGGTAAGGATAGGGGCCGCCAATTGCACTATGACAAGAATAGCTACTGCTTTGAGCAGATTCATGATCACCAATCCAGTCCATTGACCGCAACCAAGCCGCGCAATACTGACCATATCTTAAAATTGGACAATATGTGTTCATTCAATTTTCTCCGCAACCGGCACAAGGCGTGAAGTTGTGGCCGCGGAAGAATCATTGCTGCCAACCGCCGCCCAGCGCACCGTAGACCTGAACCAGCGAAAGCAATTCGTTCTGCTTGGCTGTTGCCAAATCCAGTTGCGCCGACAGATAAGTTCGGTCGTTGGTTAGCACATCGAGATACGACGACTGTCCCTGCTCGTAACGAATCTTCGACAGATGCAAGGCATCGGCGGCTGAAGTGACGATCTGTTCTTCGTTCTCGCGATACTCGCGATATTTGCGATAAGCAACCAGCGCCTTGGAAATATCGCGAAAAGCATTGACGATTGTCTGCTGGTAGGTGAGCACGGCCTGGCGTTGCTCCGACTCGCTAACACGCACGTTGTTACGAATCCGTGCGGCATCGAAAATTGGCACACTCAGGCTGGGGCCGTAGTTCCAGGCAAAGCTGGGACCAGTAAAGAGACGCGAGAGCGCATTGGAGTCCGTCCCTGCCGCGCCCGTCAGTGAAATCTGTGGGAAGTAAGCCGCACGGGCCACGCCGATCTCTGCATTGGCCGCAATCAGAGCAGTTTCTGCCTGTTGAATGTCTGGGCGGCGTTCGAGCAGCTCGGACGGAACTCCGGTCGGAACCGACGGAAGAAGAGGCTGTTGATCGATGCTCTGACCACGTGTAATGGGATGCGGGATATCGCCGAGCAACGCGGAGAGAGTGTCCTCCTCCTGCTCAATCTGCCGTTCTAAATCCGCGATCTGAGCCTGCGAAGCAAAGACAAGTTGCTCGGCCTCACGGACATCGAGCATGGAATCATTTCCACCCGATTCGAGCGTCCTCGTCAGTTGGAGAGAATCCTGACGCGAAACCAGGGTCTTCTTATTGATTTCCAGTTGCATATCAAGCGTACGCAACTGGAAGTACGCAGTGGCTATGTTGGAAACCAACGTATCCAGCACAGCTCGGCGCGCCCACTCGTAACCAAGCAATTGCGCACGCGCGGCCTCCGAAGCCCGCCGGTATTTTCCCCAGAAATCTGGCGTCCACGAAGCCGACAAGCCAAACTTGCCAAAGTTGGCCAGAACCGGATTACTGCTCATCTCCCCTTTGGCATAACGTTGGCTGCTGAAGGAGGACGTACCATTCAGCGAAGGATAGAGATCCGCATTGGTAACACCCAACTGCGCCTGCGCCTGAACGATGCGCTCGGCAGCTACGCGCACATCGTAATTCTGTGTGAGGCCCTTGCGAATCAGTTCCTGTAACTGTGGATCGCCAAATACGCTCCACCATTTTTCGTCGCCCAGGCTGTTTTTCGCTGCATCAGGTTGCGGAGTATTTTCTGCGGCAGTTCCCGCCTTGGCAGGCTCCTCGGCACCGCGATATGCAGGAGCTGTAGGCACTGCCGGACGCTTGTAGTTCGGACCGACGCGACATCCAGCCATCGCCAAAGCAGCTATAAGGGCCGTTGCCATAGTCAGATTGCGTATAGCGATCAGCGCGTTCATTGCACACCTCCAGGTTGAGTAGGTCCCGATGGAGGCTGCTTCCATACTGGCAGTTTCTCCTTGCTAAAGCGATGCGCAACACGTTCCACCAGCACGAATAGCACAGGAACCAGGAAGATCTCCAGCAGTGAAGCCGCCAACATACCGCCGATGCACGTTGTACCCAGTGTGCGTCGCGCCTGTGCACCCGATCCCGTTGCCACCCACAAGGGGACGCAACCAAGAATGAAGGCAAAGGCCGTCATCAAAATCGGGCGAAGGCGAATGCGAGCGCCTGTAAGAGCGGCTTCAACCAGTGGTGTACCCGCATTCAGATTTGTCTTTGCATACTCGACAATCAGAATGGCGTTTTTCGCGGCCAGTCCGATCAACATCACCAGGCCGATCTGTGCATAGGTGTTGTTTTCAAGTGAACGAGACCACAATGCCAGGTATGCACCGAAGATGGCCATCGGGGTACCCAACAGCACACTGAAAGGCAGTGTCCAGCTTTCATACTGAGCAGCCAGAATCAGGAAGACGAAGATAATCGAGAAGCTGTAAGTCATCAGAGACGATGTGCCCTTTTGTGCCTCTTTCTCCTGATACGACATACCCATGTAGTCATAGCCCATGTCGGCCGGCATCGTTTGGTGAAAAACGTCTTCGAGAGCCGCCATTACCTGACCAGAGCTGTAACCCGGAGCCGCTGTGACCAGGATCTGCGCTGCGTTGTACTCGTTGTAGCGCATATTGAATTCCGGTCCTGAAATATGCTTGATGTTCACCAGAGCACTAAGCGGAACACGGTTCCCGTTGCTCGACTGCACATAGAAGCGTCCGATATTGTCGATATTCGATCGCGAATCGGCATCGGCTTCCACGTAGGTTTGCCACTGCCGGCCGAAACGATTGAAGTAGTTGACCAGATAGCCGCCCATGAAGGTCTGCATCGTCTGGTAAACATCGCTTAGGTTGACGCCCTGTTGCATAGCCTTGGCCCGATCCACTTCTACATTGATCTGCGGCACATGGGGCAGTGCTGTCGTAAGGGCCATGGCAATTTCAGGACGCTTCTGAACTGCGGCAAGAAAGCGATCCGTGTTGGTTGCCAGATAATCTGTACTCTGACTGCTGGAATGATCCTCCAATACAAAAGTGACGCCGCCCGAGGAACCCACGCCGGGAATTGCAGGCGGTGTAATCGAGAAGGCAAGGCCGTTGCGCACCGTTCCGGGGAGACGCTGCAGAGACTGCTTGATCGCGTCATATTGCTCCGCCTTCCCCTTGCGTTTATCCCAGTCCTTCAACTCAACAAAGAAGAAGGCGTTGTACGTGTTTTGTGTTCCGGCAACCAAATTGAAGCCCAAGGCCGAAGATACAGTTTCGACACCGGGTGTATGCTGCAGAACGTCTTCCACTTGAGCTGCTGCCTCCGACGTGCGCGCCATCGAAGACGCGTAGGGAAGCTGCAGGCTGACCATCATATAGCCTTGGTCCTCTTCCGGCAGGAAGGAGGTGGGCAGGCGGTTCCCAATCAAAATGCCCGTCACACTAAAAGCCGCCAGCAGCACCAGTGCAATCGAAAAACGCCGGATCAACATTCCGGAAGTTCTCACATAGGCATTGGTGCCACGCACAAATGTTTTGTTAAACCACGCAAAGAAACCACCCATCACTCCTGTTCTTTTCTGCCTGTGTTTCAGCAGAAGTGCGCAGAGTGCCGGGCTCAGCGTCAAGGCATTGAAAGCCGAAAAGAGAACAGAGATGGCAATGGTGATAGCGAACTGTGTGTAGAGTTGCCCCTTGATGCCTGCAATAAAGGCGGTGGGGATGAAGACAGCGGCCATGATCAGGGCAATGGCGATGACTGGGCTGGCAACTTCCTCCATGGCCTTGAAGGACGCGTCCTTCGGGCTCAGTCCTTCTTCGATGTGGTGCTCGACCGCTTCCACAACCACGATGGCATCGTCGACAACCAGGCCAATGGCCAGTACCAATCCGAACAACGAAAGAGTGTTGATACTGAAGCCAAGCGCCGGAAATACAGCAAAAGTACCGATCAAAGAAACCGGAACCGCAAGCAGTGGAATCAGTGTCGCGCGCCAGCTCTGCAAGAAGACATAAACAACCAGCATGACGAGAAGCAGCGCGATAACCAGCGTCTCAACGATCTCCTTAATTCCTGCGCTGACCGCTTTGGTTGTATCCAGCGACACAATATAGTTCATATTCTGCGGAAAACGCGCTGAGAGTTTAGCCATCTCTGCACGGGCGCTTTTCGCCGCCTGCACGGCATTGGAACCCGGCAACTGGTAAAGCGCGATCATTGCCGAAGGTTTGCCATTCGTGCGGCTCTGCATGGAGTAGTCTTGAGCGCCCAGTTCGACGCGCGCCACATCCTTCAGACGCACAATTTGGCCATTCTCCGCCGCACGCAAGACTATATCGCCGAACTGTTCCTCGGTGACAAGCCGGCCATCCGAACGGACAGCGTAGGTGAATTGCTCCGGATGGTTGGTAGGCTCGCCGCCCACTTGTCCGGCAGGATGGACGTCGTTTTGTGCCTGAATCGCCGACGTGATCTGCGTAACAGTAATGCCTAGCTTTGCCAGCTGATCCGGCTTGACCCAGATGCGCATGGCATATTGGGCGGTACCCAGGATCTGCACGCGGCCAATGCCTTCGACACGCGAGAGCTGATCAACCAAATTGATGTAGGCATAATTGGCCAGATAATTGGCGTCGTAGGCCCCGTTCGGCGAGGTCAAGCTGAAGATCATCAACGGAGATGACACAGCCTTCTGCACTGTTACGCCGGCTGTAGTAACCGCAGAGGGCAACTGCGCCTGCGCCTGAGAGTAGCGCAACTGCGTTAAGATCTGATCCGTGTTTGGATTGGTTCCGGTTTTAAAATTGACCGTCAGCGCTGTGGAACCATTGTTGGCGTTCGTCGAATACATGTAGTTCATGTGATCGACGCCGCTCATCTGTTGTTCGATTGGTGTAGCCACCGACTGCGTCATCGTAATGGCATCGGCGCCCGCATACATGGCACGCACCTGAATTTCTGGCGGGACCAGGTCGGGATATTGCGCCGTAGGAAGACTGAGCATGGACACAACGCCTACGATCACCATAATGATCGAGATCACCATGGCAAATATAGGACGGCGAATAAAGAACTTCGAAAACATTAGCGACCTCCCTGTGAAGTCGCCTGTTCCGCTGTCGGCCGGACGGGCATAGGCCCGCGAATTTTGTCATTTCCTTCGGTAACAACTCGATCGCCAACTCGGATGCCGCTGGTAATGATCCAGTCACTGCCCACTTGGCTCCCCACTGTCACCGGACGGGTTGCTGCGATGTTGTTCGGTCCGACTACTACCACCAGATGTTGTCCCTGCTGATCCATCACCGCACGCTGCGGCACCAGAATTGCAGCCTTCTGTACGCTGGTGAGTGCACGCACCTTGGCATACTGGCCGGGACGAAGAAGACTGGATGAGTTCGGGAAAGACCCGGCAACCATGATGGTGCCGGTTGTGTTATCCACGCCGCGATCCACAAAAACGATCATTCCCTTCTGTGGATAAACCTGCCCGTTGGACAGTGACAGTTCCAGCGGAATCTTGCTGCCCACGCGCAGCAGATCCGTTACGCCCTGACGCTTGGCCGAGTCCGACAGATTCAGATATTCCTGTTCACTGATCGCGAAATAGGCCTTGATTGGACTAACCTGCGAAACCGTGGTCAGTGGTGTTGTCGTGCTCACCAGATTGCCTACCTGCATCACGGCCTTGCCTGCAACGCCGTCCACCAATGAACGCACCTTGGTCCATCCGAGATTAAGTTGCGCCGTGCGCACTGACGCTTCATCGGTCTGCACCACGGCCGCATACTGCGCGGCCTGCTGCGTGTCGTTATCCAACTGGCTTTGCGCCAGTGCATGTGCCGCAACGAGCGGTTGATCGCGCCGTACGTTGATGCGGCTCAATTCCAACTGCGCCCGGGCCTGCGCCAGTTGTCCCTGTGCCTGATCAAGCGCTGCTTGAAATGGGCGCTCGTCGATCTCGAACAGAACCTGCCCTCTGTGAACCTGCTGGCCTTCGCGGTAATCCTGCCGGATCAGATAACCGGAGACCTGCGGCTGAATCTGCGCATTGACGAAGCCGTCGAGATTGCCTACCCATTGTCCATAGATGGGCACATCCCGCTGTTCGGCCGTTGCAACACCGACCTCCAGAGGGGGCGGAGCACCGGCTACAGACGATTTCTTGCAGCCCGCCGCAAACAGCAGGCTGCCGGCCAGGAACAGCGAGGTCGCTCGCTGCACAGCGTATACTCTCGGATGAAAACTAAAAGCAAAAAAGCGCATGAATTTCTCTCCTGGCTGTGCTTAAACAGTCCATCGGCAGTTCGTTGGAAGATGTGCAGGACGCGAATATCAGCTTGCGACGTATTTTTAGGGGAAACGACTCACCGATAGTCCCCGTATTCCAGCCAAAAGGAACTGATAAAGCAATTCGACCATCTCTTCTATGCCGACTTGGCTGAAGTCGGTTCCCGGATAGAGTTTCTGTTCAATCCGCTTCTGCGGTATTCGGTTCACGCAAATGGGAATCATCAAACCCGCAGCAATTCGGATCGCGCCCGGATCGGCCTGATCCCCCAGTAGATCTCTCACGATGGCCACAGCAATCTCATTGATCGGCCGAATCGCCTCGACGAATACTTCAGTCTTGTCGTCGTGCAGTTCCACTAGCTCGCGCGCCATTAGCAGATGCGCCCATATAGGGGTATCGCTACTCGATATCACCAGCAGGCATCGGACAAGGTTCCGCAACCGCTCCTCTGCCGGCCCTTCCAGGCAATGTTGTTTCAGTTGCTCGAGCGTCCTGCCTGTGATTGACTGCAACACTGCGCGATAAAGTTGGAATTTGTCGCCAAAGTAGTAGTTCACTGCCGCAACGTTCACCTGTGCCCTGTCGGTGATCTGGCGAACCGTGGCGGCTTCATAGCCCTCTTCGGCGAAAATTTGCCCAGCGATTTCGATGAGCTTTCGCCGCATCTCTTCGCCTTTCGGTATTGTGGCCATTGGTCTCGTATCCATCTAAACGATAATTTAAAACAAACGTTTATTTCTGTCAAGGCTGCTGATTCCCCTTGCACCTCCACGCTCGGGGAAACAGAATCGGCTTAAGGACTTGGAAGAAGAGGCGGGAAACTACCGACAAGTTGGAAACCGATAGCGGGAAGAAACACTTTGGAGATTTGTGGGCCGGACACTCCTGCTGCGCAGACGGATGCCACTCTTCAGAATGATTTCTAAAACATGGTCTCCGACGGGGGAAATTAGCCTCTGTTGGCATGGGTAATGCATTGGAAAAAGCGAATCAGGAACAAGTGATCGCGCTGGGACGGCTTGGTTGGTCCCTGCGTCGGATCGCGACAGCGACGGGAGTCCGTCGCGAGACAGCCGGTGTTTACTTGAGGTCGGCGGGAATTACATTATGATCTCCCGGAGGTTGGGGGCGCAAGCCTCCGGCAAAACCGGCCATAGAGGTGATCACCGGCTTTTTCGGATCACCCCCCGGCCGATAATTCAAACACCACAGCGTGCTTACGGATAATTGCAGACCTCGATGATCAAGGGTCTACCAGCAGAGAGGCCGTATGATGTCACCAAAGTGGCCTCGATGGTTGTAAATCAACTCGTCGCTGGCCGGCTCAGTGGGCCACGAACTTATCGAATCCAAATGCCGATGCCGCTGTTCCAATTGCCGAATACGGTCTCAAGCCGCGGCTTCATGACGGCGTACGGCGCGAAACCACGGCCCCGCATGGAAGGGAGGACATTGCCAGTGAATGTACGAGGACTGTATCATTCGACGTCATAGAGAGTTAGATGGAAATCTCTCCTTGAGTCAGGGTGATGCCTCCGGATCCCAACACCCAACCCGCCGAAGCGGAACGCGCCGAATTGGAATGTGTTGTAGAGGCGCTGGCCAGATCGCCACGACTGTCCCATCTGCTTCAATATATGGGGGAGAAGTCTTTTTCTGGCCAAGCTGACCAGCTGAACGAATACAACATCGCAACCGAAGTTCTTGGCCGCTCCAAGACCGTATTCAACGCAGCGGAGGACGCGATCGCGAGGGTCGAGACTCACCGGCTTCGAAAGCGTCTGGCGGAGTTACAGCTGTGATTTGGGACTTCGAGCAACCGGATCAGAAACTGAGCAATCGCTCCTTCTACACCAAGGCAGTGCCCGCACACTCGGCAGCACCGGTACAATTGCTAATAGCGCATCTTGTGCCAAATACCACATACCAACTAAGACGTTATCGCACCGGATATCGCGCCAACGATGCTTATTCTGCCTACCTCGAAATGGGCTCGCCCAGGGAGCTGACCACAGCACAGGTTGCGCACCTGAACGAGTTAACCCGGGATATTCCGGAGACCGACAAGGCCGTGCGAAGCGGCTCAGATGGAACGGTTGATTTATCCTTTCCGATGAACAGCAACGACATCGTTCTTGTCAAGTTGAAACGCAGTCAGGGGGAAGATTGAAAGACCAGGAAGACGACATGTCGCTTACAAAGATGCCCATGAGCATAACCATCTGTCCAGCACGCCGCCAAAAGGCAGGTGGTGTGTTACTCCGAAAGTTTGCAGTAGCTCTTGTTCTCATGAGCACGTTGAGCGGCGCTTCTGCGGCTGAGGATGCTGCCGCGCACCCAAAGTGGCCTGGGCCTGGACAGCTCTTCGTCGGTGCTTGTTATCAGCCGATCGATCGCTCCCCCGAACAAATCGATCGTGATATTGCCGTCATGCATGGAGCCAGCTTCAACGTTGTGCGCATGGGCGATCTGTCGTGGGATTCATTCGAGCCGTCGCAAGGGAGGTTTGACTTTGGGTGGTTCGACAAGATCATGGACAAGATGCAGGCCAACGGCATCCGGGTGATTCTGGACATTCCTGGATCGCCGGCGCCGATCTGGCTGCATCGCGCGTACCCTGGCGTCGATCTTATCAGTCAAAATGGCACCCGCCTGCCTCCTGCTGAACGCTACATGGACAATATCAGCGATCCGGGTTATGTGCGCGAATTGGGCATTATGGCTGACGCGCTGACGAAACGCTATGCGCATCATCCTGCTGTGATCGCTATTGGCTACAACAACGAAATTGGCAACGGATTCATGTCGTATTCGGAAGCCGACCGGCAGCGGTTCATCGCGTGGCTCAAAGAGAAGTACGGAACAGTAGACCAGCTCAACAAGGCATGGGCGACCCAGCGCTGGTCGCGCCGGTTGAATAGCTTCGAGGATGTGGACCTACCCCTGGCGGATGGGCCTGGACCCACCGAGCGGTACCTGGATCTCCATCGCTATTGGTCGGACGTCACTGTCGCGCGGCTCAAGGAACTTGATGCGATTCGCCGCCGCAACATGCCGGAGCTTCCATCGATCTCAAATCTTTGGGATTACGCGCCAAGGCGAGGCTTCGACTATCTCGCGACCTACAAGTCCTACGTGTCCTACGGCGCCGAGGGCTTCTACCCAGGCGACCCAGTTGGTGGCGCGTTTACAGCATTGATGACCAAAGGCAATCTGGAGACCCCGATCTGGTTCAACGAGTTCACCGCGGGCGGTGGCGGTTGGTATGGTGAACCGGGCCGCAGCCGGATGTATGCGCACCTCGGACTCATGATGGGTGCGCAAGGGCTCCTGGCATGGACGTTCAACACTCACCTCGGCGGCGAGGAACAGGCGCTCTTCGGGTTGATCGACCACGATGGCACTCCCTCGTGGAAGGTGGATGAATTCGCACGCATTGCCGCGGAGTTTCGACAGCTTTCGCAGCTCGGATTTCCGCGCTATACACACCCTGAGGTTGCCATTGCCTTTTCTTTCGACTCCCTCATCGATTCGCACCCGAACGGTCCGTCCAGCACGACCCTTCAATACTTCAAGCCTTCCTATACAGAGCAGGTGCAAGGAGCATTCGAGCCCTTCTTCCGCGAGAATATCGACACAGCCATCATCAATATCGGGCACGATAGCCTCTCGCCCTACAAGCTGGTTGTGGTGCCGGCCGATTATGTCATGGACGCGGCCAGCGCGAAGGCTCTTCGGGATTATGTGAGCGGCGGGGGAACAGCCCTGATGACGGCATTTTCCGCTAAAGTCGATGAGCATGGACAGTGGTTCGACACTCCATTGCCCGGGAGGCTTAGCGACGTATTCGGACTGCGAACCGCGCAGTTCTATTCACCGACTGAAATGCCGGAATTCGAATTGGGAGGCAAGACAGTGAAGGCGAGCATCCCGTACTACGAGGTGCTAGAACCACGGACGGCACAAACAGTGACGACATTCTCGAATATATCCGGCCATCCTCCCGCGGTTACGGTGAACAGATACGGCAAGGGACAGGCTATCTACCTGGCGGCGCCGGCGCAACCGTCGCTCATCGGTCCAATCGTCCAGAGTCTCTATAAACCGCTAGGAATACAACCTGGACCAAAGACACCGGAAGGGGTCTACGCGCGCGTGGTCAACGGGCGCACGCTCTATGTGAACACGACGGACACGGAGAAGTACGTCACTGTCGGCATGAAGGCGCATGGAGTTCTCTCGCACCAATCGTATGATGGCAAAATGAAACTCGGTCCTTATCAGGTCGATCTTGTGGAGTAAGGACGTCTAGTGGAGCTGCGTTTCACCTCCACATCAGGGACGCTTACCTTTTGCCAGATGAGTCATCATCTGGCAAATCGTTCCTGCTTTTATCCGGAGATTCGACCTCCCTCACCTCTACAATGAGCGGGCTATCGAACCCGCACTTCGGGCACGTGTAGATGCCGGAGATAATGATTCTGTCAGAAAACTCTTCTCTTCGGAGGGCACCGCCACAGTGGATACATACGTGGAAGTGCTCAAATCGTGGCTGCTGTAAATCGACATCGTCGGTCATAAGCGAGTTTCCGTTCTTGTTGTCTCGGGGGTTCGTACAAATTCGCATCCGCGGGGAAGTCGCTTTCGATTTGCAACGGATACTGTTCGCCCTTTTGACGAAGGGCGGGAGATGAGCGTGAAATCATTGGGGAAATATCCGGGATTCAAGGGTTTGATTGGCCAGCTTTGACGTGGCCGGCAAGTGAGTTCACCCACTCGTCGAGCTTTCCGCTCTGCCGAAGGAGGTGAACCTTCGCCGCTTGAAGTTGCCCTGTCGCTTCAATCATATCCAGGTATCTCTGACGCTCCTGAATCCGCGCATTTTGGCCTTCCTTTGGTGTAATGGGAGGTGTAGCGCTGGTGACGACTCCTTGTTCCTGTTGTAAGAGAGCCACTTTCAGTTGAGTGGTTGCAATTTCCTGATCAAGCTCCGTCAGCTCAGCTCGTGTCGCGAGTTGAGAGGAGGAATGCTGCAGTTGCAGGCAGTCTTCACGTTGCTGGCTGCGCAGTGATGCTACTTGGTGTTCAGCGTGAGCCGCCTCGATCATAGACTCCCTTGCCTTCGCCTTGCGACCTAGATCCAAAACTGGGAACTGAAATTGGACGCCCACCGCAAGAGTATTGTAGTTGCCGTTCAGGTTGTAGTAGGTTGAGGCGCTATTGAAGGGACTAATGCGACCGTATTTTGCTTCGAATGCCACCTGTGGCATCCACATGTATCTCGAATCCCCGAAGGCTCGTTCAAGCTTCGCTTTTGCATCCACTTCCGCGGAGAGTGTGTTTGGCGAATCCGGACACATTGACGCTGACTCAAGGAGTATGACGGACGAGAGTCCATCACGGGGAATGCTCTCTGAAACAATAAGTTCTGATTCATTCGTCAATCCGGTTAGCCCCCTTAGGTGTTCGGTCAGTGTCGCTATCCGATCTTCCACCTGGGACTTCTGCAGCTTGATCTGCAGTGCTGTCCGTCGTGCCTTTTTCAACTCAAGCTCGTTCTCATAACCAGCTTCAAATCGCTCTTGAACAATTGATACGAGGCGGAGCGCATATTCATATTGTGACGTGATTGCCGTCTGACATTGATACGCGCTGTCGAGCGACAAATAGGTGACAATGGCATCCTCTTCAACCTGTTCTCGGGTTCCGCGGAGCGATAAGTCGGCGGCCTGAACTCCAAGGCGGCCCGCACGGACATTGCCTAGCTGTGAGTAGTCAAAGAGCAGTGATTCGGCGCTGATCGTGAATATCGTCGGGACACTCAGAGTAATCCCTGAAGATGCGCCAAGACCGCTACTACCGGTGACACGCGGGATGAATACGTCCTTCATCTCTGCGAGAGATACTGCTGCTCGTTTTGCATCGTCCTCCGCCATTTTCACTCGTGGACTATTCTTCAGAGCCAGATCAATGGCAGTGGAAAAGGAGATTTGCGCATAAGTCAGTGACGGCATGCTCGCAATAATGAAGAGCCATAGTCCCCTCTGAAACAAGGACAAGAGTTGGACGCCTAAATGCTTGTAGTCAGCACACCGTATTGTCCTGTAGAACATCGATGAGCGCCCTTTCTTTGCGTATACGTCTTTAGTCCGTTCCGTTACGTCACGAAGAGCCGCGAAGGACCGGCCACTCCATTTTGACTAAGGGTGTTGCGGTTGTTCTGGCACCCACCAAGCGGGCACTATTTTCGGTATATGAAGATTGCGAACGATTGGAGCCAGTTGAGGCGCAAATTCCCCCGCCAAATTTGCAATTCCAATCATCATGAATTCTGAAAGAGCGCGCTGTCCTGCATGTGTGGGGTCATTGAATCCATCTGGTAGATAGGCCATACCCACAAAACCTCCAGAAGCAGCACCTGCAAAGTTGGAGAAAGCAATCGTGCGCGCACCCGAATCGGTTCTGTCGACAAAGGTGTAGGAAATAGCATGGAAGACTCTTCCGCCTATATTGGAGCCTGGGCGAGCAGGCAGATACCGCGGATCTTCGTGCAGTACTGCTTCAGTGAGGAACTGAGCAGTCCGCTTGGATGTCTGCGTTGCGATGGCACTTCCGTAAAGTCTTCCAAAAGCACCCCCTCCGTCGGTCCAGTCGTGGGGGTAGTTGTTCGGTGGGTTGGACATGCGAAGAGCGGCTCCCAGGGCAGGAAAGACGAATGCTGGGGGCCCAAATGTCTGGCGCGTGTAGATTCTGAACTTATCGTCCAGAGTCAACCGCGCATTCGTCATCGGCGGAGGTACGGGACCTATGGGGCCCAGAGTGTTCGGAGCTTTTGGGGGAGCCTGGGCCTCGTCTTTTTGAGGTGCAGTATTCTGTGCACCCAGAAACGAAGGTGCATCTGGCAGAGTAGCGGCAAGTGAAGCCTCTGTTGAGGATGAATCCGCTATCTGTTGCGCCACCGCGGAGGCGCTAAGGATAAGGAACGCTACAGGAATGAAGTTGATTTTCATATGTCTCCTGATTTCACGCGAACTGGTCCGTAGGAGCTTTTGTGTCAGTTGGATTGCAGGATGAATCATTACGATTCCGGAGCATGGAATCTTACGGCGATCATTCCAGGGAATGACGTCTGCCTGCTGTATGCATTTTTCCTTCGCAGTGAACTTACTGCGTGCCGCCCGCCAACACCTTGTAGAGCGTCACCAGGTTACTTAGACGAGAGAGTCGTGTGTCGATTAGCGACTGCTGTCCGCTGTAGAGCGACCGTTGTGTGACCAGCACACTCAGGTAGTTATCGATGCCGGCTTTATAGCGTGCGTCGGTGAGGCGGTAAGTCTCGGCCAGAGTCTTCACTTCGGCCTGCTGTGCCTCTTCTTGTTCTAGCAGGCGCTCGCGTCCATTGAGCGCATCGCTGACCTCTTGAAAAGCGGACTGGATCGCCTTCTCGTAGTTGGCGATGTAAGTATCACGCTCAACCTGCGCGGTTTTGTATTTGGCATTACGTGAACCTGCATCGAAGATAGGCAGACTAATCTGAGGAGCAAATTCCCAGGTGCCCGGTCCGCCCTTGAACAGGTCAGCCAACGCGCCGCTCGTTACGCCAGCGCCCGCAGTCAGAGTGATGGTCGGAAAATAGGCCGCCCTGGCTGCTGCCAGATTGGCATAGGACGATTTCAAGTTGTGTTCGGCCTCGAGAATATCTGGCCGACGCAGCAGAACATCCGAGGGCACACCAGCCGAAATGCCTTTGAGCGCCTCATCCGACAAGAGCCCGTTGGGCAGGATCTCCGCCGGCACAGGAGCACCGACCAATACTTCCAGTTCATTCTCATCGACATTCAGTTGGCGCGTATATTTCACTATGTCCACCTGCGCTGCCTGCACCTGGCTCAGTGATTCGCTTACATCGAGGTCCGAATCCACTCCGTGGTCGCGGCTTTGCCGAGCAAGCTCGTAGGAGGTTTTCTGCGACTCCAGTGTCGCCTGGGCCAGACGCAGGTTCTCCTGATCGCTTCCCACAGTCAAGTATTGGCTTGCCACTGAGGCGATAAGAGAAATCTGCGTGCTGATGCGCCCTTGATCGCTCGCCAGATACAGCTCCATTTGCTGACGAGATAGATTTTTCAAGCGGCCAAAAAAATCCAATTCCCAGGAGGATACCTGCACGCCGATTTTGTTGGTCTCCGAAACGTAGCCGCCCTTGCCCGCCTGATTCATCGTGCCCGGCACACGGTAAGCATCACCGCTGCCGGTCGCATCCAACTCTGGGAACTGACTTGCGCGTTGCTGCCGGTACTGCGCCATTGCCTTTTCCACGTTGAGGACGGCAACCCGCAGGTCGCGATTGTTCTTGAGCGCCAGGCCAATCACCTGGCGCAACTTATCGTCGGTATAGTAGTCCCGCCACTTAACCTCAATTGCCGCGGGAGCCGAAGCCGGTTCAGCAGCCGAAGCGGGCGTTTGTTGTGGTGGTTGAGACAAGCCAGAATGCCAAGCGGGCGCAGTGGGCATCTGCGGCTGCTGGTATATCTGTTTGTGCGGCGCACATCCAGTTAGACAAAGTGCTGTACCGATTGAGGCACAAAGTGCGGCTTGAATCTTTTTCATCATATCGCCTCCGGCGTGCTGACTGAGGCAGAACCACTGGAAGGCAGCTCTGGCACTTTCTTTTTCTTGGCAAACCACTGCGTGACCGCAACAAAGAACAGCGGGATAAAGATCAGGTCGATAAATGTGGCGGAAATCATGCCACCGGTTACCGCTGTGCCGATTGCCTTCATTGCACCGGCTCCAGCTCCACCGGCCAATGCCAAAGGCAAGGTGCCGAAGAAGAAGGCCAGTGAGGTCATGATGACCGGACGGAAGCGGATGCGAACCGCGGCTAGGGTAGCCTCGGTCAGCCCTTTTCCTAGCGCTAGCTGTTGCTTGATGAACTGAATGATCAGGATTGCATTCTTGGTGGAGAGACCGAGCGTGGTCAGGAATCCGATCTGGAAGTAGACGTTATTCGGCATGTCACGCAATGTTGTCGCCAGCAGAGCGCCAAAGACTCCGAGCGGAAGCATCAGCAGGTTCACGAAAGGAATCGTCCAGCTTTCATAGAGTGCGGCCACACAGAGAAAGATCACAAGAATCGAGAACGCGTAGAGCATCGGTCCTTGATTGGTCGCCATCCGCTCCTGGTACGAGAGCGCGTTCCAATCCAGTCGCAGACCCTTTGGTAACTTTCCGACCAGGTCTTCCATGGCTTGCATCGCCTGCCCCGAGCTTTGTCCCGGTCCCGGCTCGCCCGTGATGTTGAGTGAAGGAAAGCCATTGAACCGCTCCAGACGCGGCGATCCATATGCCCACCGGGTCGAAGCAAAGGCAGAGAAAGGAACCATCTGGCCGGAACTGCTCCTTACGTAGATACGGTTAAGATCCTCCGGCAGCATGCGATATTGCGCATCCGCCTGCGCATACACGCGCTTCGCGCGTCCGCCCTTCACGAAGTTGTCCACATAAGCTCCGCCGAACGCTGTCGAGATTGCATCGTGGATGTCGGAGATCGGAACGCCCAAAGCGCCTGCTTTATCCCAATCCACGTCGACGCGAAACTGGGATACATCGTCAAGCCCGTTATGCCGTACTCGTACCAGCCGCGGGTCCTTGTTGGCTAAGGCAAGCAGTTGGTCGCGCGCCGACATCAGGTCGCTGTGGCTCAGGCTACCGAAGTTCACTAGTTCGGAGTCAAAGCCCGTTGCGGTTCCCAGTTCGATCACAGCGGGCGGCGGAAATGCGAGGACACGTGCATTCCTCAGTCCCATGAACCGCATAATGATGCGGGTAGACAGAGCCTGCGCTGACAGTGTGGGGCCCTTGCGTTCGGCCCAATCCTTCATGCGTATATAGATCATGCCCTGGTTCTGGGCCTGTCCTCCCATGCCGTTGCCGACTATTGCCATGGCGGCCTCAACGCACGAGCCTTCGTTCTCTTGGATGTACTTGGACACCTGATCAACGACGGTACGAGTTTGCTCTTGAGTTGATCCTGTCGGCAGAGTGATCGAGGCAATCGCTGACCCCTGGTCCTCTTCGGGAAGAAAGCCGGTCGGCATCCGGTAATACAGAAAGCCTACCAGGCACAGGATCAATCCGTAGCCAATAGCATAGAACAGCTTTCTCCGAAGTGAATGTTGCACGACCCGCAGATAAAAATCGCGAATCTTCTCGAAGATGCTGTTAAACCAGTTCAGGAAGGTGTGCAGCGGCGACCACCGCCCCGCGCGCACGGGCTCGCCTTTTTGCACCGGCTTCAGAAACGTAGCGCACAACACGGGCGTCAGGATCAAAGCCACGGTAACCGAAAGCAGCATAGAGGCAATGATGGTCACGGAAAATTGCCGGTAGATGATGCCCGTTGAGCCGGAGAAGAAAGCCATCGGCCCGAACACTGCCGACAACACCAGCGCAATGCCAACCAGCGCGCTGGTGATCTGCTCCATCGATTTGGCCGTTGCATCGCGCGGCGATAAGCCTTCTTCGCTCATCACGCGTTCGACATTTTCGACCACGACAATAGCGTCATCGACAAGTAGACCAATGGCCAGCACCATGGCGAACATGGTGAGCATGTTGATGGAATAGCCAAATGCGCTTAACACGGCGAAAGTGCCCAGCAGCACCACCGGCACGGCGATGGTGGGAATCAATGTGGCCCGGATGTTGCCCATGAACAGCCACATGATCAGGAAGACCAGGACAATCGCTTCAAGAAGCGTCTTCACCACTTCTCGAATAGCCGCCCGCGTGAATGGCGTAGTATCGACCGGATAGACCGCCTTCATGCCATGCGGAAAATAGCGGCTCATGTCGTCGACCTTGGCGCGGATACCTTTGACCGTGTCGAGCGCATTGGCGCCGGTTACCTGGCGAATTGCCAGAACCGCGGTTGGTTTTCCGTTGTAGAACGCGTCCATGTCGTACGATTCGGTGCCCATCTCTGTCCGCGCAATATCGCGGACGCGAACAATGGATCCACTGGTGCTCGTACGCACGGGAATGGCGCCGAATTCTTCCGGCGTTTTCAGCATGTTCTGTACGATAATGGCGGAGTTCAGCCGCTGCCCTGGCACGGCGGGCGTTCCTCCCAGCTGTCCAGCCGACACTTCCACGTTGTAGTTTTTCAGCGCCGCCGTCACGTCACCGATGGTCAACTGGTATTGATTCAGCTTGTCAGGATTCAGCCAGATGCGCATCGCGTACTGGCTTCCCATTGTGGTTACTTCGCCCACCCCTTGTACACGCGCAAGCACCTGTTCCAGATTCGATTGTGCGTAGTCGCGCAGGTCGGCTCCGTCCATGCTGCCATCTTCCGAAATGAGGGAGACAAAGATCAGATAATTGCGCGTCGACTTGCTGACCGTAATGCCGTAGCTTTGCACGGTCGTAGGCAAGCTGGCGTTCGCCAACTGGAGCTTGTTCTGCACCTGCGCCCAAGCCAGATCGGGGTCCGTTCCCGGCCGGAAGGTCAGCTCGATACGGGCTTGTCCAGACGAATCGCTGGTCGAAGTCATGTACAGGAGGTTGTCGAATCCTGTCATCTTCTGCTCGATGATCTGGGTAACGGTATTTTCTACGGTCTCCGCCGAAGCGCCCGCGTAGGACGCGGTAATGGAGATCGATGGCGGAGCGATGGGTGGATACTGCGAAATGGGCAGGGTGTAAATGGCCAGGCAGCCTATGACCATAATGCCGATGGCGATGACCCACGCAAAAACAGGACGTTCCAAAAAGAATTTTGACATCGCCGGCCTACTTCCCTGACGCCGATTGCGGCGCCGTTGCTGTTTCTGGCGCCGTTGAGTTGCCCTTGTAGGGAGCGGCTTGCACTTGCATGCCCGCCTTCAACTGATCGCCGCCTTCCATCACTACCTGCTCGGAGGCCGACACGCCGCTGCTTACCAGCCACTGGTTGCCGATGGCGCGATCCACCTCGATCATGCGCCGTTCAGCCTTGCCGTTGGCCCCGATGACCCAAATGAATGGCAACCCTTTGGGATCGCGGCTCACTGCCTGCTGCGGCAGCAGCAACGCATCTGGTCGGATGCCTTCATCCACGACTGCGCGCACGTACATGCCAGGCAGAAGAATCTGCTTCGGATTCGCAAACGTGATGCGCACGGTCACCGAACCAGTGGTCGTATCCACGGTCACGTCGCGGAATTCCAGCTTGCCTGTGACCGGATAGAGCGAGCCATCCTCCAGGTAAAGCTTCACTTTGTTGCCCTGGGCTCCGGAAGACTTCAACTGGCCGTTCGCCAGGCGCGCGCGCAACCGCAGAAGGTCGGCGTTGGCCTGCACCACATCCACATACACGGGCTCAATCTGCTGTACCATCGCCAGAACCGTGGTTTGGTAAGAACTGACCAGACCACCTACCGTCACGCTCGATTTGCCAATGCGTCCTGTAATTGGCGAAGTGATTGGCGTGTAGGCCAGATTGATGCGAGCGCTCTCTACGGCGGCCTTGTCAGACTCCACCGTTGCCTGCGCCTGCTTGAGCGCGGCAACCGCGTCGTCGTAATCCTGCTGGCCTACGGCGTGGATCGCGCTCAAATCGCGGTAGCGGTCAGCCTTGGCCTGCAGCGAGGGGAGATTCGCCTCGGCGGAAGCGAGATTTGCCTTGGCCTGCGCCAGCGACGCCTGATACGATGCCGGGTCGACCTGGTAAAGCACCTGGCCCGCACGGACCATCGCGCCTTCCTGGAACAGCCGCTTCTTGATGATGCCATTGACTTGCGGCCGGATCTCCGCCGTCAGATATGCCGTTATCCTTCCCGGCAACTCTGTGGTCAGTTGCAGCGACTGCGGCTGCAGTTTGATCACCGATACCTGCACCGGCCCCATGGGCGGCCCTGCTGGTTTTGATTTGCAACCCGAGGTGAAAAAGCAAACTAAAGAAAGACTGCATGCCAAGGACACCTGAAACCATTTTCGAATCGATATCACGAGCCTCTTGCAAAATCCCCCAACCGGCAGGTGGAAAAGGGGATTTTCTCCTCTGGCCCGGCATTTTGATCGTTGACCAGCGGGTTTGAACCGAGTCTTTGGCAAGAAACC
>Ga0255354_1000591_pt1 | contig 22676 bp, 19 predicted proteins | sample HBST50metaG_FD_189942 | JGI IMG/M metagenome (GOLD analysis project Ga0255354, IMG submission 189942) | Peat soil microbial communities from Stordalen Mire, Sweden - H.B.S.T50 | ecosystem: Environmental > Terrestrial > Soil > Wetlands > Peat | place: Sweden: Norrbotten County, Stordalen Mire...
CTATCGCCCTCATCGAGGAGTTGAGCCGCATCCCCGCCAAAATCGAAGAGGTCCTGCGTTCCCGCTCCGCCCAGTGCGAGCAGCTCGCCAAGGACTTCTCCACCGCGCGCGACTTTCTCTATCTCGGTCGCGGCATCCATTTCCCCATCGCATTGGAAGGCGCTCTCAAGCTGAAGGAGATCTCCTACATCCACGCCGAAGGCTACCCGGCAGGCGAGATGAAGCACGGCCCCAACGCCCTCATCGACGAAACCCTGCCCGTGGTGGTCCTGGCCACCCGCGACGAACAGGACCCCGCCTCCAAGCTGCGCTACGAGAAAACTCTTTCCAACATTCAGGAAGTTACCGCGCGCTCGGGCCGCGTCATCGCCATCGCCACCGAGGGCGACACCACCATCGGCACCTTGGTCGAGCAGGTCATTCATATCCCTGCGGCCACCAGCCTGCTCGCGCCGCTCATTGAAATTGTTCCTCTGCAACTGCTGGCATACTACATTGCCGTCCGCCGCGGCTGCGACGTGGATCAGCCCCGCAACCTGGCTAAGTCCGTAACTGTAGAGTAAGTAGAATATAGCTGGCGATTGATTTTGTCCACGGATAATAAAGATTCATCCTCGATAATAAAGTGTCATCCTGGATAATAAAGTGTCATCCTAGTGCTCGTTTTTTGGCTTGGACCAAGTATCATGATGGGAGTCCCGCTTGCGGAGGCTCCCATCATGGCGTACCAGCGCATTGCGCTCGACGAAGACAAAATTGCCCGCCTCTACAAAGAGGGGCGTGGACAGGGCCGTGGGGCGGATTACCTTCCGTGGCTGACGATATACGATGTCGCCTCCAAAGGCAGGTCACATCGCGTGCTTGGCGGAAAGACCGGACGGATTCACCATCTCCTCTCTGACATCGAATGGCGTTTGTTCCTTTACTTGGACTGGTGTGATGATGTAACTGATATTCGTGAGCAGTTTCCGCTCAATCGCACCAATACTCGCCGTATCGCCGAAAGTCTCGGCATTCGCCATCCCACCGACAATGCCACCAAAACATCGCTCGTAATGACCACTGATTTTTTGGTGGATGTCCTCCGCGATGGCAAGACGCGACAGGAAGCCTGCTATGTCAAGCCCGCTTCTGAACTCGAAAAAAGACGCGTACTCGAAAAGCTGGAGATTGAGCGCCGTTTCTGGTCAGAGCAGGATATTCCTCTCCGCATTTTCACCGAGCAAGAGTTTTCACCGGTACTGACCAAGAACCTGCAATGGCTACAAACGCTGTCCTTCGACAAGCAGAGTGAGCCTTGGGTGGGTTTCCATCAGCAACAGGCTGATGCCGTGGTCGCTTCTATTCCCCGCTTGAACCATCTGGATCTGAGGAGGTTCTGCATCTGTCTAGACAAAGAGCTCTCTCTGGAATTGGGCAGCACTCTGGCTCTGATGCGCCACATGTTGAAGACCAAAGTTGTGTCGGTTGATATGACCGTGCCGCTGAATGACCACCGCCCCATGGCAGAGTTCAGTACGCATGCGAGGCTGGTTGGACAGGAGGTGGCGTAATGCTTTTCTGCAACGTCAATCAGTTGCTCCGCTGGACAGAGGATGATCGGCTGGAACGAGTGCTCTGGATTGATCTCTCCGGCAATGGTCTCTATGCCATCGATATTGCCTTGGAGACTGCGCAGCCGCGGTTCTGCGACAGCGCTTCTCTTGACCTTGCCCTGTCAGAAGGTCGGGTAGCTGTGGAGCCGAATGATCCCACCGTGCGCATTCTGTCTGAAGACAGTCTGAAGCCGAAGCAACGGGAGCGGCGAGATTCCGCTTGGGCGATCATCCGTCCGATCATCCGGAAACAGCCAGAAATCTTTACGGCCGACCAACGCGGACGATTGGTGCGCCGGGCGATGGATGAGCACCACGTCACCAAGCAGACTGTCTACCGCTTATTGCGCCGCTATTGGCAGCGCGGCATGACTCGGAATGCGCTGCTACTAGACTATTATCGATCAGGAGCGCCGGGGATAGACAAGCCAGAAACCGGCAAGAAGCGCGGTAGACCTCGCATCTATGGTGAGGCTTCTGGATTGAACATAGATGCTGAAACACGCAAACGTTTCAAATTAATTATCACGCTCCAATATGCGCACGAACACTCACTGAGTATGAGCAAAGCTTATCTATCTCTGCTCAATCAATATTACTCGGTCTCTGAGGTATGCGAACAGACGGGACAGCAGCGCGTCGTACGTCTGCAGAACTACCCGAGCATGATTCAGTTTCGGTATTGGTTCGAGCGTGACAACAATGTTTTCAACATTGAGCGAATCCGCCGTACGCCCCGCGTTTATGACAAAGATATGCGGGCGATTCTGGGAACTTCGACCAGCGAAGTCATCGGGCCCGGATCACGTTACCAAATCGACGCCACTATTGCGGATGTCTATTTGGTGTCTCGCTACGACAGGAGCAAGATCGTCGGACGCCCCGTTCTGTACGTGCTGGTGGATGTGTTCAGTCGCATGGTGGTGGGGGTGTATGCTGGCTTTGAAGGGCCGTCATGGGTCGGTGCAATGATGGCCCTGACCAACACTGCTGCCGACAAAGTGGAATTCTGTCGTCAGTATGGGATAAAGATCCAGCCACAGGATTGGCCTTGCCAAGCATTACCGGAAATATTATTGAGTGACCGTGGCGAGACTGCGGGTAAGGCCGTCGAAACATTAATCGATGCCTTCAACGTGCACGTAGAAACAGCAGCGCCGTTCCGCGCAGACTGGAAGGGCATCGTCGAGCAGCAGTTTCGTCTGCTGCAGGAAGACTTTGCTCCCTATGTGCCTGGTTATATACAAACAGACTATCGAGAACGGGGTGGAGGAGATTACCGCCTAGATGCCACATTGGATATTGACCAGTTCACTTATATCATTCTTTGTTGCATCCTCAACTACAACAACACGCACGCAATAAAGAAGTACCATCGCGACCCCGACATGGTTGCCGATGGGATCAAAACCATTCCTATCGATTTGTGGGAATGGGGCATCCATCGCCGTAACGGCCGTTTAACACATTATCCGCATGACCAAGTCAAACTGGTCCTTCTGCCAACAGGCAAGGCGACTGTAACTGAATCTGGAATCTACTTCTATGGCTGCTACTACAGTTGCATTGAGGCATTTGAAGAGCACTGGTTCGAGCGCGCACGCCAGTGTCGAAGTTGGAAAGTATGTGTTTCCTACGACCCGCGCTGCATGGATACGATCTATCTGCATCATCAAAAGAAGTCTTTCGTTGTGTGCGATCTGACGGATCGCAGTAAGGACTTTCGCGCCATGTCTCTCTGGGAGATCGACCAGATAAGTCAAATCGATCGAGCACTGAAAGCGAATCAAGCACCGAAAGAGCTTGTTGGGCAGATCAATTTGGCTCGTGACATTAAGGCCAAAGTCGCTGAGGCTGAGACAATGAAGAAGGAGCAATCTTCGCCAAAATTGAGTAAACGTGCTAAGACCTCCAGTATTCGTACGAATCGCGCTCAAGAAAAGGAGTCCTTGCGCAGTCGCGATGCTTTCCGGCCTGCCCCGCATCAGCTAAGCCAAGGAGTTACAGTGCTACCCATTAGAGGAGGAGAGGTTGCGGAGGACGATTTTGAAATCTCAGAAGTGACGCCAAGTTTGTTGAATTTTAAACGCGAGGTTGGGCATGACGGATCCAAATGATCTTCCGCTGGTTCTGCAGGAACACCGCGATAATCCATTCATCGCAGCGTTGCCGGCTCTTATGTCGGAACAAGAGGTCATCGCTTCCCTATCAGAAGAACCGTACTTCGATGAACGCGAAAGGAACTACCCAGACCATCTGCGCCGTGCTTGCATTATGCGGCTTAATCGCCACTACTTCAAACCGCTCAAGCGGCATCTTACCCTGGAATCACGATTGGCCCAACTACTCCGCATGGGTTATGATGGACGCAATATTTGCGATGGCAGCTATCTAAAGCACCTGCACGACAATCACGAGCGGGTGATTCATCGCAACATGTTGGCCAGTGCTAACCCGGCACCTTCCACAGCGACGGCGATGTCTCTAATTGGTTGCTCCGGAATCGGCAAGACGGAGACCATTAACCGGATACTCCGTCAATATCGGCAAGTCATCGAGCATGACGAGCCTTACAGCTTTCAGCAAGTAGTCTGGCTTAAGCTGGAATGCCCGCATATGGGATCAGCACGCCAGCTTTGCCTAGATTTTTTCGAGTCAATGGATAGGTTATTGGGTACCTGTTATTTTCGTCAGTTTAATCGTGGCAACCTGGATCTGCTTTCTACACAAATGGGACGGATCGCCACTCAGCACGGGCTGGGCTTGCTGGTCATTGACGAATTGCAAAGTCTGATCAGCGGCAAAAACCAGGATCGGGAGAAACTGCTAAATTTTCTACTGACACTGATCAATAAAATTGGCGTCCCGATGTTGTTGATCGGCACTCTAGCAGCTATACCTCTGCTGAACAATTCTGTACGCAATGCCCGCCGGGCGAGCGGCTTCGGAAGTTTGATCTGGGAGCGCTTGGAACGCAAGGATGGATGGGACTATTTCATCACTGATCTGTGGCGCTTCCAATGGACCCGTCAGCCAACGGGACTGACAAAAGAGATCATAGATTGCCTGTATGAAGAGACGCAGGGAATTCTTGATTTGGCGGTAAAACTTTTTATTTTGGCCCAGTTTTCCGCCATCCAACTTTCAGCGCAGAGTCCGGAGAAATACGGAAGCGAGCAACTGTCATCCAAGCTGTTTCGCCATGTAGCCAAAGAAAACTTCAAACTGCTCGAGCCGATGCTGACGGCGCTGAAACGTGGTGACCGTGAGGCCATCGCCCGCTACGACGACATCCGCTCCTTTCACGACCACATTCGAGATGTTTTCTCCGGAGTTCGGCTAACGGGGAATGGCGGCGATGCACTTGCAGCTAGCTTGGACAAGCCGGTCGCACCTGTTGATGTGATAGACGCCCAGCAACAGGTACGGCATGCTCTGAGTGGGCTAGGTATCGCCTCAGACATAATCGAACTGGTGCTGGCCAATGCTCACGTTCAGGTTAACTCAAACGATCCCGTCGCTCTGGCTGCAGCAGCGCTGAAGCAGCTTCAGGCGCTTCAGGCTGCCCCGGCTCCACCTGTACCGCCTGTTTCTCTGAAACCTGCCGTTCCGGCACGCAAAGTCAAGCCCGCTCTGCAAGAGCATGACGCGCGAGCCATCGTTATTCAAGGTAATAGCACAGGCAAAACTGCTTATCAATCCCTAAAAGGAGCCGGTTTAATCTCACCGGTTGAGAGGCTTTATCGGGTGTCGTGATGGTTGTCTTTTTGCCTCCGCTGTATTCTGACGAGCTTCTCTACAGCCTGCTGGCGCGTGTTTACTGGCTGACCTGCAGCGAAAGCCCGAAACAGACCCTTGACGAGCTGTTCGGTAACCGATATGTGCGAGCCGGGGTAGCTTTACAGGCCAATTTGGCGAGCCTCTGTTCCCACTTGCCGCTCCAACGCAAACTGACTCCGGAAAGACTGACCAGAGATGGCACTCTCTTCCCCTACCTGACTGCTTTTGAACCGCCCGAGGTACAGGAATGGACCTTGATGATGCTTACCGAAGGCAACGCGGAAGCCGTGTATGTTCGTCTCGGGCTCGTAGCGGGGGTTGTGCGATGCCCCACATTCTTACGTTATTGCCTTGCTTGCAGAGCGGAAATGTTGACTGTGCTGGGAGAACTCTATTGGAAGAGGGTACATCAACTTCCTGGCCTTTTGGTCTGCCCTCAACACGGAGTGCCCCTGGCGAATAGCATGGTCTGCCCAGCGGCAATTAACCAGCATGAGTTCATTGCTGCCGATGAAGTCAACTGCCCGCCAGACCCGCCACAGCCCGCCTGGGGCTTGGACCAACCAGCGATGAAGCTGCTGCAAGACATCGCCCAAGCTAGCGCCGCAATTCTGGCGGACCCACCCCTGGCGCGACCTTTCGTCGCTTGGGGTGAATATTATCGCGCCGCTTTGGTGCTGCGAGGATTTGGCAAGGGAATTTCCAATATTGATCAGGAGTCATTGCTGGAAGCCTACCAAACACATTTCGGTTCCATTTTCTCCATACTGCCAGAGGCCGCACCCGATCGGTGGCTGGAGGGGATGACACGCAAACATCGTAAGGCTGTCGCCCCTTTGCGTCATGTACTGCTGCGCTTATTGCTCGACGCAATACCGCTATCCACAGGGTCAAGGCTCCTCGACTGTGGCCCTTGGCCCTGTCGAAATCCGTTGGCCGACCACCACGGCCAACCGGTTGTTACCGACTGCCATACGCATATAGAAGGCGGCAAAACTATAGGCGTTTTCCGCTGCTCTTGTGGCTATGCTTTCAGTCAGGCAGCGGAGCCAGGTAGCAGAGGCCGCATTCTTGATCGAGGACCGGCATTCAGTGTTCGTTTACGGGAACTGCTATCCATTGGCACCGGCTTACGAGCCACAGCCCGTGCCTTGTCCGTCGACACCAACACGATTCGGCACTACGTAAACAAGCTTGGACTAAGTTCGCCTTGGAAGCCACGACAACTGCATCACAAACCACCCACTCTTGACGGGGAAAGCATTCGTGCCCGCTGGTCTGCTGCACATTCGGATGCTCCCGAGCTATCGCGCAAGCAGCTTCGTTCCAGATTGCCAGCTGAATACGCTTGGCTTTATCGTCACGATCACGACTGGCTGGAATCACATCCACCCTATCCAATGCATCGTCTTGGCGGAAAGCAGCGGAGGGACTGGCCCACGATCGACGCTACCATGGCTGCGGAATTGAGGCAGTGCGCCGCCCAGATGCGGGCGGAGGCTCCACCTATTCCCATCACTCGTGCTGCCTTGGAACGTACTCTCGGCAAGCCCGCCTGGCTGGATACGCGTTTGAAAAAACTCCCCACTTGCGCGGTGGCGCTCAACGAATTGACGGAACCGCTGGAAGCTTTCCAACGCCGCCGTATCGCCTGGGCAGTCGAAGAGCTGCATCGCCTCGGCAAGCCAGTCTTGATTTGGCGGCTGCGTCGTGTAGCAGGATTGCCGGAGCATTGTGCCCCGTCGGTTGAAGCTGCTCTGCAAGCAGCCGAAAAGAGGGAGCTTTGATCATCAAACCCTTAATCCGCTACCATGGCGACCTGGAACTGCGCTGGCTAAACGAGCACTATGCTCACCCCCAAAGAGGGCTGCGAATCAAAGCGCAATTCCTCAACTACAGCGATGGTTTGACGATTTTCGAGGATCTGCCTTTTGGGATGCTGACGTTCCTTACTCCAGGGCTCGTTGTATCGCATGGTGAGGTGCAGGATGCACGCAGGAGCGGAAAGCAATCTGAGGTGGTACTTTCAGACCTGTCCAAGCCGGAAGAAATTGGCGTGATGGAGAGCATAGCGCTCAGTGGTTATGACCTGAGCGGCCACGGGGGAGGTGATCAACGAGTTTTACGCTATCAAATTGGAACCAAGACTATCCTGATCCCCGCTATTGAGTTGATACGCTTTCTGTTTTTGCATAGCCGAATTCTGGCTGACGTGCTGTTGCAGCCTTTGGGTCTGATGGAACTGGCCGTTACCCCACTACCTGGCTTTCACAAAGAGATTCAGATCGACTTCACCGGCCGGATGCCCCGAAAGTTGCTGACGCCGGAGTTTGTGCAGGAATTCGCATGGCTGTCCATCCACCCCGATGGCCGCCGGGCTTGGGACAGCGTGCGGCGACTAAGTGGTGGAAAGCACTTTTTCAGCTTCGATCCCCCGCCGCTGCAGGATTGCCGCTTGGAGTTCCGAGGCTTGGAGTGGAACCAGAGCTGGCTCGTGCTGGAGATCCTTTCGGTTACGGGTCGCACTCTGCCCGCCGAAACCATTCGCTGGACACATCCCTCGGTATATGAGAAGGCCCACAAAAGTACCACTGAAATCGGTAGCCGTTCTGAAGGCGGCGCGCCCAGCATGAGTCGACCACGGCGCGAGCGAGAGCATTCCGTGGATGGCAATGCCGAAAGCCACAAGAATGTTGACCAGGATGTTGTCCTGTTGGGCAGAAAGCGAAGCTGCTTCTGCAACAGCGCTGAGGTGGTCAAAGCACTGCGGCCTCGAGAAAACTTTGTTCCTGGCGGAATAGGTGGAGAAAATGAGAGGCCACATAAAACCCGGTCAGACGCCGGTCTTCTGATTGACCCGGACCTGCCTCCTACGGTGGTCCGCAAGAACGTCAGTATCGGTGATCCCGCTTGGATTGGCGGATTGCCCCCCGTGGAGTTCGCCATACTGGAACCAGCGGAATGGGATCATATCGGCGACCTTGGCCTTCTTGATGCCGCTTTGCGGCGAATCGAGGCCGCACACCAGGACTTTACACTGACCCAGCATCTGTACTTTCTCAAGCGCGGTAAGAGGATCTCCTTCTGCGGCTCCCATCGCCGAGCTTATTTGTTGGCCGTGTTCACATCTCCCGAGTTCCCCCCAAGGGTACTGATAGACGTGGATCACACGAATAGGGATGGTCTGGCGGGATTGCTGCTTCGCTACGACACCCCGATTTCTTTAAGAGAAGTAGCTGGGCATGTAAAGATAATGCTGGATTCACTGGTGGACAGCTATGGGCACTGGGACAGCCTGATAGAGGCTCGGCTGTCTAAGGTAGTAACCATCAAGAGGCTGCCCAAACTGCTACGTATGACGGAACGTGCCAACGACGAAGAATATGTGGGGCGATGGGTGGAAAAATTAAATGAGGAATTGGTTCTTGAATCCTATGCGTCTGCGCAGCGTCAACTATTATTTTCCTTCACGCCATGACTTCTAATTGCGATGTCGGAACGATCTGTGCGTGCTTGCTTGAGACCAACTTCTTTCCGGATTCAAGCGGAAGAGACTTTCATCCGGGATGCAGATAAAAGTCTTACCTATCAGGGCCGGATAAATAATTTGGTTCAAGACTCTTGAAACAACGGACCAAGGCCAAAGTGCTTTCAATTAATGGGATGGTCCGCGTACGCCGTGAAAGGCGTTTAGGAACGCGTTAAAAAACGCCGGGAAGTCGCTTGAATATTGGACTTGCTTATTCAAGCAGGGAAAAATTCCGTTCAAAATGCAGGTTCAGACAGAATTGACGCGTTTTTTGGGGGGACCTCTGTGGAGCATTCCCAGAGGCGAATGCCGTTTTCAGGCACACTGCGGGTGCAGATTATCTGCGGCTATCAGCCGGGGTAGTCTGAGCAGATTGTGAGCGGCGCAACAGAAGACGAACAACCAGTTGACCTTTTCGAGTCCGCGCAGTTTTACCTGTCGCAGCGGGTCGGTTTGCTTCAGCCATCCGATGCCCTTCTCGACCAACCATCGCCGGCTCAGGCTGATAGCGTACCCAGCGTGCCTTGTCGTCCTGCGATCCAGAGTGCTTTTGCGACCGTTTTCGTTCTTGGTGATGTGTGGCGTGACGTTCAACTCGCGTGCGGTGCGGACGAAATCGTGCTTGTCGTAGGCCTAGTCGGCGCCCAGAATGATGCGGCGTGCGCGCTTTGACTGCCTTTGCTCGAGCATCAGTAGTGCGGCATCGCGCTCGGAATAACCGTCGACCGTGGTTACCATCGCCGAGGCAATCAATCAGTTGCGGTTTTCAACCAGCACATGGCCGAGATAACTCAGCCGCGATTCCTTGCCATAACTCTTCTTGTAGAGCCGCGCATCAGCATCGGTCGTTGACGCATGCTTCTGGTTGCTGCGCTTGTGGCCATGAAAATCGCCATCGTTGTCGTCGTCCGAGCCGTCCTTGCTGCGGAAACTTTTCTGTTATGCCCGGCCTGAATCAGCGTGCCATCCACAGTGAAGTGCTCGTCACTCATGAACCTCTTCGCCTGGCGTTTCATCTCGGCAAAGAAACGCTGCGCCACTGCGGAGTTCAACAAGCGATCACTGTTCTTCGAAAACACCGCGTGGTTCCAGACCGCATCATCAATGCCCAGTCCCAGAGCCAGCGGAACAGCAAGTTATAGTCGATCTGCTCGACCAGCAATTGCTAGTAATGGATTGAAAAGAAGACCTGCAGCAGCAGGGCGCGCAGGATGTACTCGGGCGCTGCTGCATAAAGCTTTTTCAACAAGTTCATCGGTTTCATTTTCCCGGACGCGCCAAGCAGAAATTCATAGCACTTCAGTCCATTGCGGGGATGCTACGAAAGCGGCGTGGATCAGGCCGACGTGCGAATACGTCTGCGGAAAATTTCCCCACATGCGCGGTTCCGCTGGATCATAGTCTTCCGAAAGAAGTCCCAAGTGCGATAGTGCCCCTTGGACGCGCTCAAACATGACTAGCGCCTCGTCGCGTCGTCCCGTTGCAGCGAGAGCATCGACCAGCCAGAATGTACAGATGACAAATGCGACGGAGGGTTTCCCGAAACCGTCGTTCAGGCTATAGCGTTGTAACCAGCCTTCCATGGACAAATCTTTGTGAATGGCATCAACGGTACTAATCAACATTGGATTGTCCGCAGGGAGAAAGTGCAGGCGAACCATCTGGAGAAGTGAAGCGTCCAGATCCTCTCCTCCGTAATGGCCGACGAAACGCGCTCTGCTCGAATTCCAGGACTGAGCGATGATTTCAGCGTGAATTCGCTCGGCAGCAGAGTGAAACTCCGCAGCGCGTGCCGGCGCATGCCGCTCCATGATTCTGGCCATGCGGTCTGCCGCGGCCCAGCACATGAGGCTGGAAAATGTTTGCGGCTTCCACTTGGTTCGGTACTCCCAAATGCCCGCATCCGGTACTCCTGTCACGGAGATAGCTTTTCGTGCAAGTCCCTCAATCAACTGCAAAGCCACAGGCGAACGCTCAGCGCTCAAGCGCTCATCGAGAAAAATTGGGGTCAGCGCCAGAACCATCTCTCCATAGATGTCGTTCTGGGAGTGCAGAGCGGCGCCATTTCCGATCCGAACAGGCTGTTCGCCGTTATATCCAGGCCAGTTCTCAAGGATCGACTCTTCCAGGTTCTGTGACCCGTCCACACGATAGAGAGGAGCCAAATTGAGCCCAGGAGCTCCGCCGGCGACATTTAACAAGTATTGGAGAAACTTCTCGCGCTCTTCAAATTGCCCCAGTAGCCCGAGGGCGTTCAGCACATAATAGGAGTCGCGCAACCAGCAATAACGATAATCCCAGGTACGCCCGCTGCCGGGAGACTCCGGGATTGACGTGGTCATCGCCGCTATGATTGCCCCGGTATCTTCAAAGCAATGCAGTTTCAGCGCCAGCGCAGACCGAATGACCTCCCGCTGGAACAAGGGAGGGATGTCGCACTGCTTTACCCATTGCTGCCAGTAGCGGATCGTTTCGCTTAAAAAGCGCTCGCACAAGGGAGTCAGAGGTTCTTCCACCGGTGCGCCCCAGGTCAGCACCAGATGCTGGCGGCCAGTAAGGGTGAACGGTTTTCCACCCAAATAGGAAAGAGGAATGTCGGTAGTAAGCCGTAGCTGGCTGGCGAATCCATCGAACCGGACGTGATGCGAACCCTGCGTGAATGTGGGCTGGATTTTGGACCAGCCCAGCCGGGGCTCGCAGACAACGGTAATACGGGGTGTGCCTTCGATCGGCTCCACGATCCTCATCAATTGGGTTGGGCGGAACGCGCGCCCGAACTGCAGAAAGCGCGGGGCAAAATCAATGACGCGAAAAGATCCCGTCTCCGTCTGAAAGGTCGTTTCAAGAATGTTCGTATTTGGCTGGTAGCGTTGGGTGCCGGTTTCTCCGCCTGCCGGACCAATGAGGTAGCGTCCGCCATCCTTGCTGTCGAGGAGTGTCGAAAAGACGGGTTCGGAATCAAAGCGGGGTAAACAACACCAAACGATCTCTCCGCTACTGTGTACCAATGCGGAAAACTGGCAGTTCCCGATCAAGCCCAAATCTTCAAGTCGCATTTTAGACACCCAAGCGCTAGGGGCGCGTGATTCAATGTGAGTATGACACGGATGGCTCGGTTCATTCTCGTCCTGGTCGTTGGTCTGGCTCTGCTGACGTGGGCGGTATCAGGCGTGGTGCAGACTACTGTGCGCGAATGGTTTGAGCGCGACGTCAACTCGCGGGCCAAGCTGGTGCTGACCGGCTCCAGGCAATCGATTGCAGATGCCTGGAACGACCCCGTAACCCTTAATCGGCAGTTGGTGTCCCTTGCACGAGACGAGCGTGTGATGGGGGCTGTGGCTTGTAACACCGACTTGAGTACACGATCGGGCACCCAAGGATTCCCAGAAGAATTTAATTGCTTGGCGGTTGGATCCAGAGTTCGTGCCGCCGACCCAGTTGTGGATGTGGTCAATGGGGAACTCCATGAGTGGAGCACCATCGCAACGTTGCCCACTGGCCGCGTTTACGTCAGCGCCATGCCGATCTCGATCCAGGGACAGGAAGTGGGATTCGCGATTCTTGTGCATGACTTGAGCTATATAGACCGGCGAGAGCGTACGGCGCAGACTTTCCTGATCGTAGTCTTTTGCATCCTAGCTATTCTGGCTTCTGGCATCCCGCTGTTAGCGGCCAAAAGGGCGCGCTCTGACTGGAGCCTGGAACTGCGCGGTTTGTTGCATGGAAAAGGCAAGCAGAGCCGTGAATTTCAACCGATTCTGAGCGACATGCGCGAACTGGTCGGGCGCATGGTGAATGAACGGGAGGATGCCCCCGGACAGTGGACGGCAGAGCGCTTGCAACAGACTTTAAACCGGCATTTGCATGGTGAGAAAATCGTCATCCTAGCAAACCGTGAGCCCTACATCCATAATCACGTGGCCGATGGCAAGATCGAAGTCCAGCATCCGGCCAGTGGTCTGGTAACTGCGCTTGAGCCCATTATGCGAGCCTGCTCAGGCGTATGGGTTGCCCATGGCAGCGGCGATGCCGATCGCGAAACGGTGGACCTCAACGACCACGTCCGCGTACCCCCTGGAGAAGAGTCGTATCTCATCCGCCGCGTTTGGCTCACTGAAGAAGAGCAGCAGGGCTACTACTACGGTTTTTCCAACGAAGGGCTGTGGCCTCTTTGCCACATCGCCCACACACGACCAGTATTCCGCACCGCGGATTGGCGTCAGTATCGTATTGTCAACCAGAAATTTGCCGACGCCGTGTGCCGCGAAGTGGACTCAAAAGACCCGATAATCCTGGTGCAGGATTATCACTTTGCCCTGGCGCCCGCGATGATTCGCAAACGCTTGCCCGAGGCGACTGTGATTGTTTTCTGGCACATACCATGGCCCAACTCCGAGCGAATGGGAATCTGTCCGTGGCGAAATGAAATTCTGGAAGGCTTATTGGGAAGCAGCATCCTGGGCTTCCATACGCAGCTCCACTGCAACAACTTTATTGATTCCGTGGACCGGTATATCGAAACACGCATAGATCGCGAACATAACGCGGTGGTGCGGCAAGGGCACCGTACACTGGTTCGTCCATATCCGATTTCAATTGAATGGCCAGTCCGCTGGGTGGAGACGGCGCCCAGCCCCGAAGATTGCCGCGCGCAGGTGTGGCGGGATTTTGGATTGAAGCCGAACGCTTTGCTGGGCATCGGCGTAGACCGCCTGGACTACACCAAGGGAATTGAGGAGCGCTTACTAGCAGTGGAACTGCTGCTGGAGCAGCATCCGGAATTTCGAGGCCGGTTCAGCTTTGCGCAACTGGCAGCTCCCAGCCGAACCAAGATCGAACGATACAAGGAACTCAATGAAACAGTGGAACGAATAACCGAACGCATCAACACGAGATTCGGTAAAAAAGACTACACGCCCATTATTCTGCTTCGCTCTCACCACGAACCACCGGAAGTGTTTCGGTTCTATCGAGCTGCGGATCTTTGCTTTGTGAGCAGCTTGCACGACGGGATGAATCTGGTAGCCAAGGAGTTTGTGGCGGCACGCACAGACCTGAAGGGCGTGCTGGTGCTCAGCGAGTTTACTGGGGCTGCGCGGGAACTGACGGAAGCGCTCATCGTGAATCCATACGATCTGGAAAGCTGCGCCGCTGCGCTGGCCGTCGCACTGACAATGCCAGCAGACGAGCAACAGGATCGTATGAGGTCGATGCGCTCCCTGCTGGCACAATTCAACGTATATCGCTGGGCCGGAAAAATGTTGGTAGACGCTGCACGCTTACGCAATCAGGAGCGAGTTGCTGGACGTTTGGCCGAGCACGCGAACGCGGGGCCGGCGGATTGACAATGAAGTATATCCTCTCCAAAACTGGTCTCGATATTGTGAATCGGCTGGGCCAGGAACAGACTTTGTGTGCATTCGATTTTGACGGAACCTTGTCGTCGATTGTCGAACATCCTGACAAGGCGCACATGCGCCTCCGCACACGCGACCTGCTCCGCCGTCTGGCGACGCTCTACCCGTGCATCGTTATCTCCGGACGCGCACGCGCGGATGCCATCGAGAAGCTGCATGGCGTGCATGTGGCGCGTGTAATCGGCAATCATGGCGCGGAAACCGATACGGCACAGAATCCGCGCCATCTGGTCGAAGAATGGAAGAATGTCCTGGAAGCCAGCATCGGTTCGCTGCCAGGGCTGTGGGTTGAGGACAAGGGACTTTCACTGGCTGTGCATTATCGTCAGGCTACCCAAAAGGCTGAGGTTCGTCGGCAAATCCTGGCGGTTGCTCGAAAGCTGAAGAATGTTTACGCCTTCGGCGGCAAGCAGGTCATCAATCTGGTCGTCGATGGCGCGCCTAACAAAGGAGATGCACTAGCTGCCGAGCGAGATCGTTTCGGTTGCACTTGGGTCCTGTATGTAGGAGACGACGAAAACGACGAGGATGCCTTCGCATTGGAAGGTAATGTCGTTTCAGTTCGTATCGGACGGAAGCTTCATTCTCATGCCAAATATTACCTCCGCTCGCAAGTGGAGATCGACGAACTTATTGACTCGCTAATTCGGTTGCGCGATCAGACAACTTCCGTATAGAGTGCTCCGGTGCGGTTGGAATCTAATCGATGAAGGGATACGCTGGAAATATGATCGAATCCAGGATAGTCATTGCCTGGGGGAAAGACACGCATGGAATTTCAGCCCCAAACTGTGATATTTTTGCTTCTGATCGCTGCTATCGTCGCAATGATGACCCGGCGATTTCGTCTTCCCTATAGTGTGGGTTTGGTTGCCGCGGGAATCGTTCTCGCTTTGCTACCGTATTCGCCAAAGATTCTTCTTACCAAGGAACTGCTTTTTACCGCGTTGCTTCCTCCTCTTCTCTTTGAGTCCTCATTCTGCATTCCCTGGAATCAGTTACGCAAGAATTTTCCGGTCATTGCCGTGCTGGTTACTCTCGGTGTCATGCTTTCCGCGTGCGTGACCGCAACGGGAATGCACTTCCTTGCCCATTGGCCGTGGATCGGAGCTCTCGTGTTCGGCGTACTGATTGCGGCAACAGATCCGGTTTCAGTCATTGCAACCTTCAATGAGGCAAAAACTCATGGGCGGATGCTGATACTCATCGAATCCGAGAGCCTTTTGAACGATGGCACCGCAGCGGTGGCTTTCGGCGTTGTTGTCGCTCTAGCATCCGGACAGGCGCTCTCTCCAATTGGCATTACCGCTCTGCTTCTAACGACAATCGCTGGGGGTGTCCTTTGCGGTGCAGTGATAGCGATTATCGCGCTACTGCTTATCGGGCGAACGAACGATCATCTCGTCGAAATTACTTTTACGACCGTAGCCGCCTATGGTTCCTTTCTCCTTGCGGACCACTTTGGCCTGTCTGGCGTTCTGGCGACTATCACTGCTGGACTAATCATGGGCAATCTCAAATCGATCAACACAATTTCAGCGCGGGGCAAGGAAGCGACGCATGCCTTCTGGGAATACGCAGCATTCGTTGCTAATTCGTTGATCTTTCTTTTGATTGGAATGTATGAAGCCGGTCAGAACTTCATGACGATATGGCTTCCGGCTGTAACCGCGATATTGCTGGTTACGCTGGGCCGTGCAGCAGCAATCTATCCTTGCTGCTTCCTTTTCGCGCGTTCTGCGCTTCGCGTGACTTGGAAGCATCAGCACATTCTGTTCTGGGGTGGCTTGCGAGGAGCCTTGGCGCTGGCTCTTGCCCTGGGACTTCCGGCTTCAATTCCGTTACGCGAAGAAATCATTTCGATCAGTTTTGCTGTCGTCGCGTTTTCTGTGTTCGTGCAAGGGCTTACCATGGTTCCGTTTTTGCGAAAGATGGGAGAGATTCCGCGTTAGGAATGCATCTCGCGTGGGGATAACGCGGTCTTTGTGCCTATCTACTGCTGATCGGCGCGTCTACAGAGGTTCTCTAATTGCCATGCACCGTAGCCCAACTTCTGCGTGGCTTTTTCCTTATGAAAAAGCCACCTCGCACAATGCGCGAAAAAGTACATCGATGGAAGAACCGCTCTAATGCTTTGTCCTTCTAGCTGCGGTGCGGGACGGTGTGACACGTCGCACGACCAAAGTAATATTCTGCGTGCCTAGTTTATCTTGCAGTTCTCGCACTAGGATGTCCTGCGAAATCTTCCCGAGTCCATGCGCGCTTTCATATTGGACATTGAGTACGATTCCTGTTGCATCAAATGCCACGCTGAAATCCTGCAGAGGAGCTTCAGGAGGCCAGACGCCGGTAAGAATTGGCTTGATGCGGACGATCAACTCCTTGTGAATATCATCCAGAGGCTCGACAGATGTCTTTTGCATAGATTGCTCTGGCGTGGAGATCCGCTGCATCAGTTCGCTTAATTCACTCTGACTCGCAATGCTCGCGATTGACAGGACACCCTTTCGCCCCGAGCGTTTTTCGATCGCTTGTTCCGCTTTTCGAATTTTATCTTCTGGAACGGTCTGAGTCGAAATCAAGCGAACAGCAACACTTTCACGCCCCACTTCGACCCGCTGAGACACAATTGCTCCCGGCGGTAACAGACCTTTCACAACATCCTGAACCGTGCTTCTCACAATAGCTTCGCTTGCAACCTGCTTGAATGCGGTGCGCAGGGGAAGAGCTATGGCTGCGAGCAAAACGACAAGCATCAAGATCCGCCACTGCAGTTTGCCGCCGTTAATTAGCACTCTGGATAGCGTACCTTGCGATAACTTCTTTGCCAGCAGTTCACCCTTAAGGGCGTGCTCCATTTCCGCGCGGACCTCTAGTGCGTTCATTCCTGTCAGTAGGAATACAACAAATGCGCAAGCCACAATGGCAACAAGATTGGTCAGGAACAAGAGTCCTGCCCCGCCCATGATCCTGGTATTTACTCCACTTCCCAAGCCAAATCCTACCGTACATAGCGGAGGCATCAATGCAACCGCGACGGCCACACCCGGCAGGGTCGTAACTCCGTCTCCCCCTCCGACACGGCACACTGCCACGGAACCTGCTAATCCAGAGAGCAGGGCTACACCGAGATCGAGCAAAGTCGGATTGGTTCTCGACAATATCTCGCCAGTTACAGAATGAAATGGCAGAAGCCAGACAATAAACGCGGAGAAAGAAACTGCCAGAGTTATGCTGGCGACGAGGTTTGCGATGGCTTTGGCTGCTAGATACAGGTCCCCTGACGCAAGAGCCAGTCCTGTAGCCATAATCGGTCCCATCAAGGGAGAGATGAGCATCGCGCCGATGATAACGGCTGGGCTGTTCAAGACGAGACCAAAAGCGGCAATGCCAGCGGAAAAGATAATTCCAAGCCAATAGGTAAGATTGGAAACATCGGCCGTATCGTATATCTGCTCGTAAATCTTGGGCTTTTGCTGAGGGTCGATTCTCAACCAGTGTTGCAGGCGCGTATTCTTTGGAATCGCGTTCTCAAGCGGACTCGCCATCGTCGGAGGCTCCTTCAGCGCAGCAATTCATGGACGTGAGTGCAGGCCATATCCCAGCAATTGTTAGTGCAACCTGACATTGCATGAAAGCTGCATCATCTACGTCAGATTAGCCTACCACTGCGTAGAGATGGGCGTGTACCATATTCTCAATCGGGTCGTTGGCACATCGGCGGCTCGCATATGCTTTGCAGAACGCTGCTGCTTATGGACTCAGGCCACTTCGGCCTTGATCGCCTCGCTCTTCGATGCAATGCAATCCAATAGATCGTTCCATGACTTGGCAAATGAAATGACGCCTTCTTCAAGCAACTGGGTGGCGACGGCATCCGTATCAATACCAGCTATTGCAGATTCAGCGAGAATCTTGTCGCTATTCTCTGGTACAGCTTTGCCGAATTCCTGATGAGCGGCAAGTGCATTCACGGTTGCCTCAGGCACCGAAGTCGACGACCTCATGGACGGCACCGCGCAGCAAATCCACGATTTGCTCTTTCAGAACGAACCCTCCATGGTCTGAGGCGATTGCAACACGCATGGTGCTTCCTCCTTGAGCTGGTTGAGCAGATGATGTGCCTGTTTGCAAACATTCTCCACCGTGAATCCGTAGTGCTCCATCAGGACCTTTCCAGGAGCCGAGGAGCCGAAGGTGTCGATTCCAATCACTGCGATCTGAGGGCCAACAAAGGACTGCCATCCCACTGGAGAGCCCGCCTCAATGACCAGAAGCGGCACACCCGCGGGCAAAATCTTCTCTCGGTAATCGTCCGATTGCGACGCGAACAGGTTTGTGCTCGGCATGCTCACCACTCTCGCATGCACGCCTCCGGTCGCAAGCTGTTCGCGGCCTTCCAACGCCAGGTGAACTTCCGATCCCGTCGCAATGAGAATGATGTCGGGACGTTCAGTTGTCGGAGAATCGGCAAGGATATAACCGCCGAGCGGAACTCCAGCAGGAATGGCTGGATAGGATTTCAGGTCAAGCACAGGAAGGCCCTGTCTTGTGAGCACCAATGCAACAGGCCCTTGCTTCCCGCCAATCGCCACATGCCAGGCGGCCACTGTCTCATTGGCATCTGCCGGCCGGAAGACAACCATACCAGGGATGGATCGCAAGCCCACCAGTTGCTCGACAGGCTGATGGGTTGGGCCGTCCTCGCCCATGCCGATGCTGTCGTGAGTAAAGATATAAATTACCGGCAGGGCGTTCATGGCTGCAAGGCGCATGGGAGGACGCATGTAGTCGCAGAAGACGAAGAAGGTGCCGCCGTATGGAATCAGGCCGCGATGCAATGCCATTCCATTCAAGATGGCGCCCATCGCATTCTCGCGAATGCCGAAGTGCATGTTGCGCCCCGCCCAATCCTCCGGTTCAAAGCTGCCTGCTCCGTCTATATTTGTATGGGTGCTGGGGCCAAGATCGGCCGATCCTCCCATCATCTCCGGCAGACGAGAACCGATGATCTCGATCACTTTTCCTGAAGCGACGCGAGTGGCCACCGGCCCATCCGCCGAAGTAAACGCCGGCAAGCCGGCGTCCCAATTTGCAGGCAGGCGTCTGTCGATGACTCTCTGAAACTCAGATGCAAGGTCTGGGTATTCTTGAGCAAAGGCTTTGAAGCGCGACTCCCATTCCACTTGCGCAGCGCTCCCGCGAGCGACCGCTCTTCGAAAGTGCTCCAGCGCCTCCGCGGGAATATAAAAGGACGGCGATGCTGGCCAGTTCATCCCCTCTTTGGTGAGATGCACCTCCTCCACACCAAGAGCTTCACCGTGAGCCGCTGCGGTGTCTTGTTTGTGCGGGCTGCCAAAACCAATGTGGGTGCGCACGGCAATCAACGACGGGCGATCTTTTTCTTCCCGCGCGTTCTTCAGTGCGAGCGCCACTGCTTCGACATCATTACTCTGTTCCACGCTCTGCACGTGCCAGCCGAAAGCGGCAAACCGTGCCATACGATCTTCGGTAAAGGTCAGCTCTGTACTTCCCTCGATCGTAATGTGATTGTCTGCGTAAAGAACGATGAGCTTTCCAAGATGCTGGTGACCGGCGATCGATCCAGCCTCCGAGGAGATTCCTTCCTCAAGATCGCCGTCGCTGACCAGGACGTAAGTGTAGTGATCCACGATCTGGTGTCCTGGCCGATTGAAACGCGCCGCAAGCGCAACCTCTGCAATGGCCATGCCTACGCCGTTCGCAAGCCCCTGGCCCAAAGGCCCTGTGGTAGCCTCTACGCCCGGAGTCTTGCCATACTCTGGGTGACCCGGCGTGTGGCTGCCCCACTGGCGAAACATCTTCAGCTCTTCAAGAGGCAGATCGAACCCCGTGACGTGAAGCAGAGCATAGAGTAGCGCGCATCCGTGACCCGCCGACAAAATGAAACGGTCGCGGTCCGGCCAGTGGGGATTGCGCGGGTTGAACTTGAGCGATCTGTCCCAGAGAGCATACGCCATGGCTGCCGACCCCATTGGCAGCCCAGGGTGACCCGAGTTGGCCTTCTGCACCATGTCTACCGCCAGAAAGCGGAGCGTGTTGATGCACAGCTCATCCAATGATGGCGAAGCGATTGTTGTTGCCAATGTTGCAGAGGTTGCCATGGCGCGTCTTGCCTTTCACTATTCTGAAGCGGGTTGAACATCGCACGATGATTCGAGACTCAAAGTTGAGTCAGGAGTCAAGCCGCGTTGCATCTTGAGGCCAATTCCACTGCTGCACTCCGGATGCTTGCAGTGGCACGTTTTCTCTGGACTTTTCTTTGCATCTGCACATGCAGTGCTGCAATATTTTTTGCCGACCTCGGCCTGACAGGTGCAACCAGGGTTTTCGCACTTTTGCGTGGTGGTCATAAATACTCCCTTTGCCCGAACCTGCCTTCGTTCATTTGACGGCTATGTTATCCCGGAACTGTTCACAGTCCCTAAAACATGACGCCATTCTCATCCCGAGCAGCGCAGTAGTATATCTGCCGCTTATTGCTCATGCATCTTGCGTGCCTGCGCGAGGGCGTTATTTACTTGTTGACCGGAGTCCGGATGATGACCACGGAACATCCGGCTCGACGAGCGACCGACTCCGCCACGCTGCCCAGCAAGAAGTCCTGGAGACTCCTCTGCCCGTGCGAACCGACCGCGATGAGATCCGCGCGCCATTCGGCTGCTCTGTTGAGAATGGTCTCTGTTACGTCTCCAATTCGGACATCGACTTGTGTTTTAAATCCAGTTCTGCGCAGTTCGCCTGCCATCTGCTCGACCAAGGCACGAGCTGGTTGCTGCTCGTCTTCTAACTCAGGAGCGTAGTCTCGGGCCATCTCAGGCGGAGCCACTGGCTCAACCGGCTGCAGTACATGTAAGACTAGAACCTCGGTATTTTCGTGCCGGACCCCGGTCTCCACGGCACGAAGCACGCTTGCAGAGAATGCCGAATCGTCGACGGCTATCAAGACCCTCATGATTCCTCTTTCTTCACAAGCAATGGGCTACCCGACCGCACGCCGGTACTCGTAGATAGAAGAATCACTTGCGGTATCACCCATCGATATGACGTCTTCTCGAAATCCAGGCAAATGCTCTTGCATTACATCGCGAGTATCGAACAGGCCAGATCGGGAACGCAGGTCACAATTGCTCATCAGAGCGGTCCACTTTTCAGTGACGGGCGCCACCATGCCGGCCAGAGAAAGCAACCGAACGACTGGACCAGAACTGTGCAAGAATGCACAGTCTTTGTTTTCCCTGGAGAGAACAATAGGTCTTTGGCCGAGACTATGGTCCGGCGAGGAGACCGCTATGTCTGAACGCCATGCTTTGAAGTCCATCCCGACAAGGATCTTGTTGCCTATCGATTTCAGCCCATCGTCCCAAGCGGCATTAGAGACGGCGGCCGACCTCGCTCTGCACTTCCATGCCGAACTCTTCCTTGTGAATGTTATTCCGCTCTTCTCGACCTTCACGTCTGAATATGCTGCTCCCCAGGTGCAGTTTCAACAGGAGGAGACGACGCGTGCCGAGCAGCGTATTGCAAAGACGTGCGCGGTTCTCGCTGCCAAAGGAGTGAAAGCTGGTTCCAGTGTCGAAGTCGCAAACGACATAGCGGAATGCATCATGGAGGTGGTAGAGCGCGAGCATGTCGACTTCGTCGTAATCTCCACACACGGCCTATCCGGCTGGCATCCACTGGTATTTGGATCGGTTGCGGAGAAGGTCATTAAGCTCGTGCAGTGCCCCCTCTTGCTTCTTCATTCCGCCAAGCCAGAAATCGACGTCAAGACTCCTTCAGGCCGCTCCATGGAATGGTGGTAGGGCTTCTCGATCTTCAACATTAAGGCCCACATGATGCATTCACTCTGATCAAGCGTTGCGTCATCGATGTTCCTCCTGGCGTCTTTGGCAGATACCTTTGTTAACGATCAAAGGCCTCCTCTTTAGAGTTGGATGTCCTGAATTGAGGCTACTTTGGCAGTCGGACTTCAGAATGAAGCGGATTCTCCGAATCTCGGGACTATCGTCTCCGTGCGCGGTGGTGTGGTAGATGTGAGATTTGACCGCCGCCTGCCTCCAATTTTCTCCGTCCTGCACACTGGAGCAGAAGGCAAGATCATCGTCGAAATCATGGCCCAACTCGACGCTACTCGGGTTCGGGGCATTGCTCTGACGCCGACTGAAGGTCTGGCGAGGGGAATGCAGGTAGAGGATTCAGGCAAGCCGCTTGAGGTGCCGGTCGGCAAGGAAATCATGTCGCGAATGTTCGACGTATTCGGCTCCGCCATCGACCGCAAACCAGCGCCGCGGAATGTCGAATGGAGGACCATCC
>Ga0255354_1000592_pt1 | contig 22601 bp, 13 predicted proteins | sample HBST50metaG_FD_189942 | JGI IMG/M metagenome (GOLD analysis project Ga0255354, IMG submission 189942) | Peat soil microbial communities from Stordalen Mire, Sweden - H.B.S.T50 | ecosystem: Environmental > Terrestrial > Soil > Wetlands > Peat | place: Sweden: Norrbotten County, Stordalen Mire...
CGGGACGTGGTACTTTGCCAGTCGCCCGCTCAAAGAAGCGGCAGACTACATTCTGATTCTCAAAAATGCTCCAGTCACACCGCAGGATGCGACTCAAAACACGCCGCCTGCTTCCCACCATCCGGCAAGAAATCAGAAGCCGAAAAGCGTTGAGGCAGCGCCAGTGACGCAGCAGCCGTAAGGACCGAGGCGCACACCATGCTTTCCATCTCGCAACCACTCTCGGCAGGCCAGGCGCGGACATACCACGCGCGGGAGTTCGCATCGAGTGAGCAGAACTATTGGAGCCGCGACCAGCAGGGCCATAGCGAGTGGCAAGGCAGGCTTGCCGGAGAGTGGGGTCTTGCGGGAGCCGTCGGCGCGGAGCACTTCGCCCGCCTGAGTGAAGGCCAGCACCCGCAGACCGAGGCGCAGCTCGTCCGGCATCAGACGGCCAAGACCTACGACGGCAAGTTTGGCCGGGAAGTGACCAGCGTCGAGCATCGGGCCGGATGGGACGCGACGTTTTCCGCGCCGAAGTCGGTTTCATTGACCGCCCTGGTCGGCGGCGACGACCGGGTAAGAGTGGCGCACCGGGAGAGCGTCCGCTCGGCTCTGTCCGAGTTGGAGCGGTATACCCAGGCGCGGATCGGCAATATCCGCGCACCGGAGACGACGGGGAAGTTTGCCGCCGCGACCTTCGAGCATGACACCGCCCGCCCGGTTGAAGGCTACGCAGCGCCCCAGCTCCACACCCATGCAGTGATTTTCAACGTGACCGAGAGGGATAACGGCCAGACCCGCGCCCTCCAGCCCCAGGAGCTTTTCGCCTCACAGAGCTACGCCACGAATGTTTACCGATCGGAGCTGGCTGTCCGGCTCAAGGATCTCGGTTACATGATCGAGCGCGGCGAGTTTGGCCAGCCGGAAATCAAGGGATACACGAAAGAGTACATGGAGGCCAACAGCCTACGCCGGGAACAGGTGAAGGACCACCTACGCGCCAGCGGGCTTGACGGACCGGCAGCGGCGCAGATCGCCGCGCACCGGACGCGGGACTCCAAGGAACTGAAGACCCCGGAAGAAGTATTGCGGCAGCATCGGGAGTTGGCCGCGCAGCACGGCCACCAAGCCGATAGAGTGGTTGCCGAGGCGCGGCAGCAGGGCCAGCGACACGCCAACAGTCCCGACAAAGCCGCCCAGGTGTCCGTAACTTATGCCCGCGATCACCTCTTCGAGCGTTCAGCGGTCGAGAGCGAACGCTCGATTATGACGGCGGCGCTCAGCAGGAGCATGGGCGAGGCGAACTTCGCCCAGGTCCGGCAGGAGTTCGACAAGAGAGTCCAGACGGGCGAGTTTCGCGCCGTCGAGTATGGACCCAAACACAAGGACCAGCAGTACACCACCGCAGCCATGCTGCGCATGGAGCGCGAGACCATCGGCCAGATGCAGGAAGGCAACCGCCGCGGCTACAGCGATCCGATGCTGGTTGAGGGAAGAGTTCGCATCGAGACCGAAGACCGGCACCCGGAATTGAATGCCGGACAGCGCCAAGCGGTCGATGAGGTTTTTCTCTCCCGCGCCCAGATTGTCGGGTTGGATGGAGTCGCGGGCACGGGCAAGACTACGACTCTGGCCGTGGTGCGCGAGGGCGCGGAGCAGGACGGGTACAAGGTCGAGGGCTTTGCGCCCACGTCCCGCGCGGCCCAGAAGTTGGGCGAGGCCGGTATCGAGACCAAGACTTTGCAGGCCCATCTTGCCCAAGGCCAGCGGGCGGACACCGGCGAACACCGGCTCTATGTGATGGATGAAAGTTCGCTTGCGTCCACCAAACAGATGCACGAATTTGTGAGCCGCTTGCATCCGAACGACCGCGTTTTGCTGGTAGGCGACACCCGCCAGCATGAATCCGTCGAGGCGGGCCGCATCTTCGCCCAGCTCCAGGATGCGGGCATGAAGACGGTGAAGCTGGAGGAGATCGTCCGCCAGCGCGACCCGGAGCTTAAACAGACCGTCGAGCAGCTTGCGCGTGGCCAGGTGGGAGAGGCTATCGCCGGACTGGAGCGGCAGGGCCGCATCCATGAGGTGCCAGGTCATGAAGACCGCATCGCGGCCATTGCCAAAGAGTATGCCAAGTCGCCCGATAACACGCTGGTAGTCTCACCGGACAACCGATCCCGCGCCGAGATCAACCAGGCCATCCACGCCGAGTTACAGGCCAAGGGCGTTGTCGGCAGGGAGGAACACCGTGCCCAGGTGCTTGTACCGCGCCAGGACCTCACCGGAGCGGATCGCGCGTGGGCGGCCCGGTACAACCCCGGCGACGTGCTGCGCTACTCGCGCGGCTCCAAAGAAACCGGCATCGGCAAAGGCGAGTATGCGCGGGTTGAAAGCGTCGATGCGCCCAACAACCGGCTTACCGTCGAGCGGAAGGACGGCACGGAACAAAGCTACGATCCACGGCGCCAGCAGGGTGTATCCGTCTACCGCGAACAGGAGCGGGCTTTCTCCGTCGGAGACCGTGTGCAGCTCACCGCGCCCTTGCCCGACTTGAAGCTGGCCAACCGCGAGCTGGGGACCGTCGAGGGCATCGGCCAGGATGGGCGGATGAGTTTGAAGATGGACGGAGGCCGCGAGGTTGAACTCGATTCAGCGAAGAATCCGCACCTCGACCACGGCTACGCCGTGACCAGTCATTCCAGCCAGGGCCAGACCGCCGACCGGGTGCTGATCCATGCCGATACCGAGCTGGGAGCCAAAGACCTGCTCAATAACCGCATGGCCTACGTTGCCGTTTCGCGCGGCGCATACGATGCGCAAATTTTCACCAACGACCGCGAGAAGCTCGGAGCCGCGCTGGGGCATGATGTTTCGCACACGAGCGCCCATGCGCCGGAGATGAAGCCGGAACAGAAGCAGGAGCAGGCAGTCACGCCGCAGCGGGAGATCGCGCCGAAGCAGGAGCAAGGGGAAGATTTTGGTTTGGGCCTCTAGTCAAAAAGGCTGGGGCTTGGAACTTCTGCCTTAGCGTACGATTCGTTCCGTTTCGTGAGCAGGCCCCTACTCTCGAAGTAGCAAAAAAACAGCGTATCCTCAGAGCAATAACCGGAGCGGACTATGACGGGAAGAATCACCGGGATGGTTCAATACGGCAAGTCGTTGGCTGTTCTTACGGAATCGAGCATCATTGTTACGCACGACAACGGCAAAGAGCCAAACGAATGGCCGAAAGAAGTGTTCTCCGATGTCGGGACCAATGATGAATTTGTACGACAATTTGCTGACGAATTCATGGAATTGATGGGCGCGACTTCCATTTTCGACCCGGAACGACAAGACGTCAAAGATGCGCTCATGGTGTTGTTGATTGAGGGCTTGCTGCCCGCTTACGTGCGGTTAAGAGAGATAAGGGGCTCGACCGGGCAACAGATTCCAATACTCAATCGGCGGCAACAATTCGAGGGTTTCGCAGGAGAGTTGTGGCGAGCCTACAAAGCGCTTATGCCGAAGGCAACGAAGTTACTCGGCTATGACATCGGGTTCCTGTTTCAAAAGCCGCCTGATTTCAAAAAGGGCGTAATCGCATTCCGCGCGGCCCATCCATCTCGAACTGACATACTCGACTTTTTGCTTTCGCAAAAGGAGAATTGGCAGAACGGGCTGGCAGCCTTCCGCAACTTCGTTGAACACCGAGGGGCTGCCCCGGAGAAATTCACGGAATACTACAAACCTGAAACGGCAGAGTTCTTATTTGAGACGGTATGGAGAACAATGGCGGACATACTTCCGGTCTTCATCGCGTCTCACTTCAGCGGATCATTCACCATTGAGGAAATCCCACTTGCGGAACGCGACCCCAATCATCGGCGTCGGTTCAGATGGACTCCAAAAGGAAGATGAGCAGCGGGCACTCCATTTCAAAGTAGCCGCCCCGATCCAGTGTTGGTTTTCCTCGGCTCGCCTACGGGCCGCCAAACACGATTGCGAGCATCCAGGACGACGATATACCCGGACGCGATACAATTTTGCTCATGAAAGTCTACGTGCGCGGCTAGCCATTTGGACCATGGGGGAGATGTGAGACCAATGCAGTCAGTTGCGGGTTTTCTTTCACGCTGGTCGCCGAGTCTGGCTAACAAAGCGCTGTCGGCGGGACTTGAAGCTTACGACGCTGGCGACCACGCAAGAGCATTCACGGAGTTTCGCGTCCTGGCAAGCCAAGGTAATGCGAGTGCGCAAGCCATGCTTGGGCGTATGTACCACAATGGTGAAGGCGTTGCCGTGAACCTTGATGAAGCTGCGCGGTGGATTCGGTCGGCGGCGGAAGAGGGCGTTCCAGATGCCCAATTCAACCTTGGGGTGATGTATGAAGGCGGCAAAGGAGTCTCACAGAACCTCTCAGAGGCCCTACGCTGGTATAGGCTAGCTGCCCAACGTGGATCTGCGGACGCACAAATCAACCTCTCCAGTTGTTTCCATAACGGGCTGGGAGTCAAACAAGATGAGCTTTTGGCCGCATGGTGGGTTAGCCTCGCAGCGGAGCAAGGGGACATCGATGCCCAACTCAACTTTGCCACTAGATATATGAACGGCATCGGGGTTACGAAAGATGCCTTCGAGGCTTTCTTCTGGTTCGATCTTGCGGCCAAGGCGGGCAATACCAATGCGATTCGTTACAAGGCAACAGTGACCCAAGAGTTGACGCCGGTTCAGGTGGAAGACGCACAACGTGTCAGCCAGGATTGTAGTTGGAAGCCTAAATCTGCCGAGGATTCAGCGTTACAAATTTTCAAGGGCGCAGCGGGTCAAACCATTGACGTACTCAAGCAGACGCTTGGAGAAGAAGGATTCGGGGAGCTGAGGACCACTACCAGAAAAACCCCCAGTGTTGGTGAGGTAATTCTGGCGGAAACTCATGGCATCCGTCAGGTCACAATGGCTAAGAGCATCAAGAACGTCCTCGCAGGGCTTGAGCGAAAGCTAGATTTTAACTTGAGCGCAGTTGATGACACGGCGGATAAGGAACACATCCCGGATTTGTCAGCAATGGTGGTCCTTGGATTTATTCGTCGAATTGACGATATAGCCGACGTTGGAACATTCTTGGGAGACTGCGCGGCGGATTTGACCTATAATCTGTTGGAATATCACCTGTCGCTGATCGGCTTATTGGATAAACGGATTGAATCGGATTCTTTGGAGATTCTGCTCAAAAGGTTTTCGCTGAGACAAGCGTTGCGCTCTCCAGGGCTTATAAGGTACTCAGGATTACACAATGTTGTATTGCCACTTTTGCCTTGGTGATGTTTAGGGCGCACCATTCGCCCCTGCTTGCCTTTATGTGTAGCGGACTGCATTTATGCCTTTAACTCTAAAACGTCCACCAGTGAAGGTCCGCATACTTTCCCTGGTAATCCCATACATCGGACATTTCTTCGTGCTCCCAGTATTTCAGACCGGTTCGCTCCAACATCCCACGCTGCCTGTCAAAATAGGCCGTCAAACTCTCGTGACGCTTCGGCTGCGTTTGAAGGCTGTGGAAGAATTCATAGGGAAGTTTGATCAAGGTTACGATAGGGCCTTCAGGGTCAATCCAGCCAGCCCTATTCTCAGATTTGATTAAGACGAGTTCGTAGGCATCTCCCTTGCCACGCAACTCAATGCAGTCAGGCAATCGGCGGTGCGGATTGCCGATCTCTTCGGCGCGCCTTCCGAAGGGTTTCAAGCTGATCGTAAGCTCCGCAAACTCCGCAAAAGAGCTTGCTGTATTCATAAAAAACAAATCTTGCTGAAGCCAAGTGAAGGTGATGTATCCACTGGAGTATGCCCCAAGGGATTCCCAAAGCGCGTCTTTGTCTTGCTTTACTTCATCCTCGCTATAGATGCCCGCGTCAACTAGCGCTTGTCCGAGGTTAGTCAGGCCAATTCTGAATTGAACCCGTTGGAATTTGCGCTTCTTTTCTTCATGGTGCAAAAGTTCTGAGCCTGAATTCCAAATCCCGACGACTAGCAAGCCGAACAAGACCTGACGCCAGGTGAAGCCAGCGCCATACCTGGCGACGACCAGCGCCAATATGCAAAGGCCGTTCCCGTAGAGCCGGAACCATTTCTCGTCGCAGAGAACGTCTAGCCCGCCCTGAAACGCTCCTATCACTCTTTTGATCATCTGTCGCACCGCCGTACCGTTCCGCAGCCGTTCCACAAAGTGCAGGTTTATGCCCCCCCTACATGGACTGGAGGTGAATGGTTTTTACGTGCTTACGAAGCAAAGCCGAGAGCGCATCTGCCTCTTGTACCGTTGTCGTAGGTTCCAGATCGAGGCCGATCATGATGTCCCGGCAATCCCCAAGGCTGATTTTTTCGCCCCGTGGATCGTAAGCCCAAATCCAGAATGTTCCATCCGGGTTATCCGAGGTCTGAAAATACGCTTCCGCTTTGTGAAAGGTCTTTCCCATGTGCCAATCATATCCCGCGCCGCCACTTCCCTGCCCGTGTGATCGAGGAATCAAAAAAGTGTTCTCATGCTTACGTTGTCGGCCCACCGTGAGCACTCCGCTGCATTGTCGTGGCATTCAGCCCCTTTTGCCGCAGCCCACTCTCGTAGCCGTTTAACGTCTGTTTCTTTCATGGCCCATTCCCTGTCTTTCGGGTCAAGTGTTGCGACATATTCAGCGAGTTTGAACCTGTCCGGCGCTTCGTCATAGAGGAGTCGGACGCGGAATGTCGCGAGCTTTGCGGCCCTATCTTCATACCAACTCGCCTGATCTAAAAGAACCTGCCGATGCGCTTCCTTTGGTTCGCGGTAGCGGTTTTTGTATGCCTTCCATAGAAGCGGACTTCCCTCTCTCAATGAAAGCGTCACAACTGCTGTAACGATGGGAGCCAGCCAATCTTTCGCAAAATCAGACATATTGCAATTATCAGGTGTCCGGCCAGTCCCACAAAGGGTAAGTTTTGACCCACGACCGCCGCCCCGCGTTTTCAAGGGCTTGCATGGGTCAAATGTCAAGGCCATAATTAAACCATGAAATACGGCTATGCCCGCGTATCGACTGACGACCAGAGTACAGCCTTGCAGCTCGCGGCCTTGAAGCGGGCCAGGTGCAAGACGATTTACAAAGACGAGGGCTTGTCAGGAGCCACGACCAAGCGCCCTGCCCTGCTCCGTTGCCTCAAGGCATTGCAGGACGGTGACACGCTCATCGTCTGGAAACTTGACCGTCTGGGCCGCAGCTTGCGCGACCTGATAGCCATGCTCGACGATCTCCGGGAGCGCGGCGTCAAATTCCGTTCTCTGACGGAGCAGATCGACACCGAGACGCCGACAGGCCGGGCCATGTGGCAGATGATCGGCGTATTGGCCGAGCTGGAGCGCAGCCTCATCAGCGAACGGACCCGCGCCGGGGTGAAGGCCGCGCAGCGCCGGGGCGTCAAATTCGGTCGTAAGCCGAAATTGACCCCGCAGCAGATCGCCCACGCCCGGAAGCTGATAGACCAGGGCGAGGACCGGCAGAAGGTTGCCGACCTTTTCAAAGTCGGGCGGAAGACCCTATACCGGGCGCTTGCGGCGTGAGATAGCCTTGGGCTTGCTAATGCCCTCGTCTTCTTCGCGGGCATCTTTGAGATAAAATTCCTGGAGCTTCGCCTGGAGCAGTTTTTTGTCCGGCAACTTGGTCTTGTACTCAGCGATCAGAGCTGGGGAGAGACTGCGGCTGAGTGCGTATTCGACTATCTCATCGTTTTTGCTGGCACACAGTAAGACGCCTATCGAGGGCTGCTCATGCTCTTTGCGTACATCGCGGTCCAGCGCCTCCAGGTAGAAATTGAGCTTGCCAAGATATTCCGGCTCAAATTCATTTACCTTGAGTTCAAAGGCGACAAGAGCGTTAAGGCCGCGATGGAAGAAAAGCAAATCAAGTGCAAAATCCCGCCCGCCAACCTGCACGGGAAATTCAGAGCCGACATAGCAGAAGTCGCGGCCCAGCTCCAGTAAAAAATCCTTCATGCGGTTGAGCAAGGCATGGTGAAGATCGTTTTCGGAGTGCTCTTGCGGCAAGCCAAGAAATTCGAGGGCGTAGGCATCCTTGAAAACATTCTGGGCGTCTGGGTGGGATTGCGGTAGTGCTGGGGACATCTTGGGCGGGCTGAGAACAACCCGCTCGAAGAGCGCCGCATTGAACTGGCGCTCCAGATCGCGCTTGGTCCACCGCTCCCTGACTGCCATGCGCAGGTAGAATTCGCGCTCTTCGGGTCGTTTGCTCTGCCCAAGGATGATGAGATTGTGCGTCCACGGCAATTGTCGCGCCAGTGGTGCGACAATTGCGTCGCTGCGGTATGTTTCATAAAATTGCTTCATTCTAAACAGGTTGGAGCGGGTGAAACCGCGCTGCCCCGGCTGCGTCTGGGCGATGTACTGGGCCAGTTGCGGGACCACGCCTTCGCCCCATTCGGCGGTTTCGATCTTGCGACTGATGTACTCGCCCACCTGCCAGTAGAGGTCTATCAATGTAGTGTTGACGGCTTGAAAGGCCCGCTGTTGAGCGGCTGCAATGAGGCCGACTACCTCGGCAAAGCCCGCCTCATCCGTTACGTTTGCCTTGGTAAGAACTTTCATTCTTCAATTCTCTCTGATTTAGGCGTTGGGCCGTCAATGGATCGAAAACCCAGCTCTTGCAACTGTCTCGCAGCTCCAAGTATACTCGTATAACAGTCTCAGTGTGTAGGTGTATACATGTATATCGTTGCCGTCATTGCAGAAAAAGGAGGGGTGGGTAAAACGACCCTTGCCCTTGACCTCGCGGTCACCGCCAGCCAAAAGGGGCACACTGTTGCCGTTTTGGACGTGGACCCACAGGCTACCGCGTCGAAGTGGACTGACCGGCGCGACAATGAGCGCCCTTGGGTAGTTCCTACCCATGCGGCCAGACTTGCCGCCACTATTGAACAGGCAAACGGTCAAGGCGTCGATTTCATCGTGATTGATACGCCGCCTCATTCCGCCACGGATGCAGCCGAGGCAGCTCGCCGCGCCGACGTGGTTTTAACCCCAGTCGAGCCGCATTTATTTGCCCTGGAAACCGTGTCCAAGTTGGCCGATCTTTTGAAAGTGGCAGGGAATCCTCCCGCGTTTTTTGTCATCAATAAAGCGCCGACGCAGGGGAGCGAAGGAGCCAACGCCGCCGAATTCATCAAAAAACAGGGCTTTACTGTTTCCCCCGTCATTATCTATTTGCGGGCCGCACACCGCCATGCGAGCAATGTCGGGAAGGTTGCTGTCGAGTATGAGGCCGACAGCAAGGCCGCGCAGGAAACACTACAGCTATACACGTATACAATACAATTCATTAACGCACAGAGGAAAACACATGCCAAAGCCGAACCCGCTCACGCAAGGGCTTAAACTGCAAATCCCCGCCCACGTTGCTACGACAACTGCGCGGCCCCAGGCAACAGCTAAGACCGCCGTTGCTTCTTCTCGCTCCGGTCGTGTACTTGTAGCCGGACATTATGCCCCAGAGGTTCAAACCGCGCTAAAAGTTATAGCGGCGGAGGAGCGTACGACTGTACAGGCTCTATTGGCCGAGGGAATTAACACAGTGTTTGCCAAGCGCCGCAAGCCGGAAATTGCGGAATTCACCGCAGGCAACTGACCGTACCTGTAGCAGTGTATAGGTGTATACATGACAAAGAAGCGCGGCGACGGCGAGTTGGTTCAGGTGGGCGAACTGCCCATCATAAAGCAGCTTGCCAAAAAATTCGCGCCGCCGACCAAGGCACAACAGGAATTCATAAATGCCGCCGTGGTCATTCGGACAGACCCGGACGCCGTAGAGCGGGCTTTCATGGCGCGTCAGTTGGTCCTTTGCACCCTTCCACACAGCGACCCCGGCGATGCAAACCCACGCTGGCTGAGACGGACCGGCAACAGTTCACTAATCATCCAGCCCGGTTGGGACGGGCAGGAGGATAAGTCTTTCGGCTATCCGTTTGGCAGCATCCCCAGGTTGCTTCTTTTCTGGATTACGACCGAGGTACAGCGAACGAAGAACCGCGAGGGCATGACCGACCTTGAAAAGCGCACGTTGCAGCTTGGCCGCAGCCTCAACGATTTCATGCGGGCTGTAGGGCTTAATCCGTACACCGGGGGAGGGAAGCGGGGCGACGGGAAGCGCCTACACGGTCAGATGGACAGGCTTTTCAATTCTCGAATTACATTTCAGCAGACCGCCGAGGACGTGAACATCAAAGGGCGGCACAGCCTCAATATGGAAGTGGCTCCAGAAAGTGAGTTGTGGTGGGACGTGAGACAGCCCGCGCAAGGTTCGCTTTGGAATAGCTGGATTCGCTTGGGTGAAGACTTTTACAAGGCGCTTGTCCTTTTGCCCGTGCCGGTGGACATGCGGGCTTTACGAGCCTTGAAACGCTCACCGTTGGCGCTCGATCTTTATGCGTGGATTTGTTACCGCTCTTTTGTGATCGTGCAGAAACAGCAGCCGCCGCAGTTCACCGCTTGGGAAGTCCTGATGCGCCAGCTAGGGACGGATTACACAGACCCCGACAACTTCAAGAAGAAGGCGAGTAAGGCTCTGGCAAAGGTCAAGACGATCTATCCGGGCTTGAGCATAGGCAAAGCCAAGGGCGGGTTTACAGTCCACGCTACGCGCCTGGCTGTGCCTCAAAAAACCGTCACCACGATCAGCAGCTAATCGACGGGGTTTATGCACGGTGAAACGGTACTTTTCTGAAAATTGGAGTGTTGAAAACCCTGTGATTCCTGAAAGTTATCCACGGTGAAACGGTACTCCCTTGCACGGTGAAACGGTACCGGAATTCCCGCTTTTAAGACGGTGAAACGGTACCCCTATTAATAGTTAAGATAAATAGACTTTTTAGTAGTCGCTCACCCCGAAGCTGTGGAGAACTCCGAAGCGGCCCCGCTGCTCCACTGCGCTACGCAGAAAAAGGAGCGCCCTCACGGGCGGTCAGCGAGCTTTCGCTCGCATTCAGCGGGAGGGCGCTAGCGCCCCTCCCGCACCCACCCCGCGCAAGTACAAAAACAAAAACCTGGCTGTGGATGGTGGGGTTGGTCCAGCCTTTGCGCCTGAGTGTAGAGTCGTGCGAGATCAAACAGAAAGGCCCCAGGACGAACACGGAGCAATGCCGCTTGCCCCAAGGTATCCAAAATACGCCTGAGACCGTTTTGCCACCGGCCCACGGGTTATGAATCCGGCGTTCCATCTGGCCGGAATTTCGCGCGTTGCGGCGGCGGAATCCGGTATAAACGGGTGAGTTTTCCGGTCGGTAATCAGGTATAATCCGGTATGTATTCCGGCATTATGAAAACCTCTTCCATTCAGATCACGCCTGAGCTATTGGCGTTGATTGCAGAGATTGACGAATTCAAGGGCGCTTGGCGCTCTCTAGGAACGCTCGCGCCGGAGCGGTTGAAGGCCCTGCGTCATGTCGCCACCATCGAAAGCATCGGTTCTTCCACGCGCATCGAGGGCAGCAAGCTCACGGATCGCGAAGTCGAGCGCCTGCTCTCCAATCTGGAGATAAGAAAATTCTCCAGCCGCGACGAGCAGGAAGTTGCCGGTTATGCCGAAGTGATGGAGACCGTCTTTCTTGCATGGTCTGATATTCCGATCACGGAAAACCATATCAAGCAGCTCCATCGCGATCTTTTGCGCTGTAGCGACAAAGACGAGCGGCATCGCGGCGAATACAAGACCTTGCGCAACGACGTTGGGGCCTTCGATCCAGATGGCAAGATGATTGGAATTGTCTTCGAGACGGCGACACCCTTTGATACCCCGCGCCGGATGCAGGAGTTGGTAGCGTGGTTGAAAGAGGCCCGCGAACTCAAGCGCATTCATCCCTTGCTGATCGTCGCGGTTTTTGTTGTGGTTTTTCTGGAGATCCATCCATTTCAGGATGGCAACGGACGGCTGAGCCGTGTTCTAACCACGTTGCTGTTGTTGCAGGCTGGCTATGCCTACGTGCCGTATTCGTCGCTTGAAAGCGTGATCGAAAACAGCAAAGAAAGCTACTACCTGGCCCTGCGCCAGACTCAGAGCACAATCCACGCCGAAGCGCCGGACTGGCAACCGTGGCTTGTGTTTTTCCTGCGAAGCCTTCAGCAGCAAGAACGCCGCCTGGCTGTGAAGGTGGAGCGCGAAAAGAATGCGCTTGCTGTTCTGTCCGAACTGTCGGTAAAAATTCTCGACTACGTGCGCGATCATGGCCGAGTGACAACCCGCGATATGGTGCGCGAGACCGGCGCAAGTCCGAACACACTCAAATCAACCTTCACGTCATTGGTGGAGAAAGGTCTTCTTGTGCGTCAGGGAGGCGGACGCTCAACATGGTACGGTCTTCCCTGATGCACGCAAAAGAACGCAGATGACAGGCAGGGTTTTCCGTTCCATTGCGCCGCAGAACAACAACCCGAAAAACCTGCTGTCCATGGTTTGAATGTCTTCGCGTTCGCTCGAATTCAAACCAATTCCAATGGTGATTTCGCTACGAGGCGTAAAGGCCGCTTCGCGCCGCTATCGCGGTGGCCTGCGGGCCAGCCTTGACTCCTCTACGCTCAAAGACGCCGCGCACAATGTAAGCCCTAACCGCCGCAAATTCCGCGCACTTTGGCCGGGCGCTCTCAGCGGCATTGGGAACAATCGGACGGTAAGTCCCGGTAAGGCTTCCCGGCGCAATGGAACAGGGAACCGGCTTAAGGGCCGACTCCCAGCCCAGTTTTGCGCCCCCCAGGAGAGTACCCGCGCTGCTACGCATCGGAAGAATGACTGACACATCACCCCCAAACGGGAACTGTAAAATTCAGGGAACGTATGCAAATGTTAACATTCATATAATCATATACTTACTCGATTTACGTTTACGCCTGTAAACGGCTGCTTTCAAGGGAAAGCAGATTTTCTCGATTAACGTTAACGTCTTTAATTATAATGACATAACTCTAAGTGTCCGGCTGGCAATCCATGACGCCCGGACGCTCAGAGTCTAGGATAGCGGAAAGGCGGCTTCCCCATGAGCAGCACTCGCACCGGCCAGAATCTCGACTCGCAGCCGCTTCCAGAGGCGGGAGCGCGTACCAATTCACGCGACAAATCAGCCGGAACCCGGCTTTCTGTTGAGGAGCTGGAGGAGGTCGAATCGGCGGCCAAACGGTCCGGCAAGTCGCTGGCCGAATGGTTCCGCGATACCGTCCTGCGGGAGGCGCGGCAGCGTCCGGACGGCCCGTTCGAGCAGATTCTGGCAGAGATTTCGGCCAGCCGCGCCCTCTCCGGCCAGATCGCCCAGCAAGTGAGCCAGACGGCGCAGGAGGTTCCCCAGTTGGTCAGGCAGTCCGCCGACCAGGCGCTGGCGCGTATCGAGAACGGAGCCGTGAAGGCTGTTCGCAATGCGGCCGTCAGCGAAGTCGGCGCGAAGATCGGGAGCGCCATCGTTGGCCCGATGGCGACTATCGAAGAGGCGCTGCGGAAGCTGAAAAGTTCTGCCGAGCACGCGGAAACAGCTTCAAACCATTGGATGAGTTTCACCAAAATCTTCCGCTGGCAACAACTTGCCATCGCCGTTCTTGCCGGCATCGTGATCGGCGGTGCCGGGACGTGGTACTTTGCCAGTCGCCCGCTCAAAGAAGCGGCAGACTACATTCTGATTCTCAAAAATGCTCCAGTCACACCGCAGGATGCGACTCAAAACACGCCGCCTGCTTCCCACCATCCGGCAAGAAATCAGAAGCCGAAAAGCGTTGAGGCAGCGCCAGTGACGCAGCAGCCGTAAGGACCGAGGCGCACACCATGCTTTCCATCTCGCAACCACTCTCGGCAGGCCAGGCGCGGACATACCACGCGCGGGAGTTCGCATCGAGTGAGCAGAACTATTGGAGCCGCGACCAGCAGGGCCATAGCGAGTGGCAAGGCAGGCTTGCCGGAGAGTGGGGTCTTGCGGGAGCCGTCGGCGCGGAGCACTTCGCCCGCCTGAGTGAAGGCCAGCACCCGCAGACCGAGGCGCAGCTCGTCCGGCATCAGACGGCCAAGACCTACGACGGCAAGTTTGGCCGGGAAGTGACCAGCGTCGAGCATCGGGCCGGATGGGACGCGACGTTTTCCGCGCCGAAGTCGGTTTCATTGACCGCCCTGGTCGGCGGCGACGACCGGGTAAGAGTGGCGCACCGGGAGAGCGTCCGCTCGGCTCTGTCCGAGTTGGAGCGGTATACCCAGGCGCGGATCGGCAATATCCGCGCACCGGAGACGACGGGGAAGTTTGCCGCCGCGACCTTCGAGCATGACACCGCCCGCCCGGTTGAAGGCTACGCAGCGCCCCAGCTCCACACCCATGCAGTGATTTTCAACGTGACCGAGAGGGATAACGGCCAGACCCGCGCCCTCCAGCCCCAGGAGCTTTTCGCCTCACAGAGCTACGCCACGAATGTTTACCGATCGGAGCTGGCTGTCCGGCTCAAGGATCTCGGTTACATGATCGAGCGCGGCGAGTTTGGCCAGCCGGAAATCAAGGGATACACGAAAGAGTACATGGAGGCCAACAGCCTACGCCGGGAACAGGTGAAGGACCACCTACGCGCCAGCGGGCTTGACGGACCGGCAGCGGCGCAGATCGCCGCGCACCGGACGCGGGACTCCAAGGAACTGAAGACCCCGGAAGAAGTATTGCGGCAGCATCGGGAGTTGGCCGCGCAGCACGGCCACCAAGCCGATAGAGTGGTTGCCGAGGCGCGGCAGCAGGGCCAGCGACACGCCAACAGTCCCGACAAAGCCGCCCAGGTGTCCGTAACTTATGCCCGCGATCACCTCTTCGAGCGTTCAGCGGTCGAGAGCGAACGCTCGATTATGACGGCGGCGCTCAGCAGGAGCATGGGCGAGGCGAACTTCGCCCAGGTCCGGCAGGAGTTCGACAAGAGAGTCCAGACGGGCGAGTTTCGCGCCGTCGAGTATGGACCCAAACACAAGGACCAGCAGTACACCACCGCAGCCATGCTGCGCATGGAGCGCGAGACCATCGGCCAGATGCAGGAAGGCAACCGCCGCGGCTACAGCGATCCGATGCTGGTTGAGGGAAGAGTTCGCATCGAGACCGAAGACCGGCACCCGGAATTGAATGCCGGACAGCGCCAAGCGGTCGATGAGGTTTTTCTCTCCCGCGCCCAGATTGTCGGGTTGGATGGAGTCGCGGGCACGGGCAAGACTACGACTCTGGCCGTGGTGCGCGAGGGCGCGGAGCAGGACGGGTACAAGGTCGAGGGCTTTGCGCCCACGTCCCGCGCGGCCCAGAAGTTGGGCGAGGCCGGTATCGAGACCAAGACTTTGCAGGCCCATCTTGCCCAAGGCCAGCGGGCGGACACCGGCGAACACCGGCTCTATGTGATGGATGAAAGTTCGCTTGCGTCCACCAAACAGATGCACGAATTTGTGAGCCGCTTGCATCCGAACGACCGCGTTTTGCTGGTAGGCGACACCCGCCAGCATGAATCCGTCGAGGCGGGCCGCATCTTCGCCCAGCTCCAGGATGCGGGCATGAAGACGGTGAAGCTGGAGGAGATCGTCCGCCAGCGCGACCCGGAGCTTAAACAGACCGTCGAGCAGCTTGCGCGTGGCCAGGTGGGAGAGGCTATCGCCGGACTGGAGCGGCAGGGCCGCATCCATGAGGTGCCAGGTCATGAAGACCGCATCGCGGCCATTGCCAAAGAGTATGCCAAGTCGCCCGATAACACGCTGGTAGTCTCACCGGACAACCGATCCCGCGCCGAGATCAACCAGGCCATCCACGCCGAGTTACAGGCCAAGGGCGTTGTCGGCAGGGAGGAACACCGTGCCCAGGTGCTTGTACCGCGCCAGGACCTCACCGGAGCGGATCGCGCGTGGGCGGCCCGGTACAACCCCGGCGACGTGCTGCGCTACTCGCGCGGCTCCAAAGAAACCGGCATCGGCAAAGGCGAGTATGCGCGGGTTGAAAGCGTCGATGCGCCCAACAACCGGCTTACCGTCGAGCGGAAGGACGGCACGGAACAAAGCTACGATCCACGGCGCCAGCAGGGTGTATCCGTCTACCGCGAACAGGAGCGGGCTTTCTCCGTCGGAGACCGTGTGCAGCTCACCGCGCCCTTGCCCGACTTGAAGCTGGCCAACCGCGAGCTGGGGACCGTCGAGGGCATCGGCCAGGATGGGCGGATGAGTTTGAAGATGGACGGAGGCCGCGAGGTTGAACTCGATTCAGCGAAGAATCCGCACCTCGACCACGGCTACGCCGTGACCAGTCATTCCAGCCAGGGCCAGACCGCCGACCGGGTGCTGATCCATGCCGATACCGAGCTGGGAGCCAAAGACCTGCTCAATAACCGCATGGCCTACGTTGCCGTTTCGCGCGGCGCATACGATGCGCAAATTTTCACCAACGACCGCGAGAAGCTCGGAGCCGCGCTGGGGCATGATGTTTCGCACACGAGCGCCCATGCGCCGGAGATGAAGCCGGAACAGAAGCAGGAGCAGGCAGTCACGCCGCAGCGGGAGATCGCGCCGAAGCAGGAGCAAGGGGAAGATTTTGGTTTGGGCCTCTAGTCAAAAAGGCTGGGGCTTGGAACTTCTGCCTTAGCGTACGATTCGTTCCGTTTCGTGAGCAGGCCCCTACTCTCGAAGTAGCAAAAAAACAGCGTATCCTCAGAGCAATAACCGGAGCGGACTATGACGGGAAGAATCACCGGGATGGTTCAATACGGCAAGTCGTTGGCTGTTCTTACGGAATCGAGCATCATTGTTACGCACGACAACGGCAAAGAGCCAAACGAATGGCCGAAAGAAGTGTTCTCCGATGTCGGGACCAATGATGAATTTGTACGACAATTTGCTGACGAATTCATGGAATTGATGGGCGCGACTTCCATTTTCGACCCGGAACGACAAGACGTCAAAGATGCGCTCATGGTGTTGTTGATTGAGGGCTTGCTGCCCGCTTACGTGCGGTTAAGAGAGATAAGGGGCTCGACCGGGCAACAGATTCCAATACTCAATCGGCGGCAACAATTCGAGGGTTTCGCAGGAGAGTTGTGGCGAGCCTACAAAGCGCTTATGCCGAAGGCAACGAAGTTACTCGGCTATGACATCGGGTTCCTGTTTCAAAAGCCGCCTGATTTCAAAAAGGGCGTAATCGCATTCCGCGCGGCCCATCCATCTCGAACTGACATACTCGACTTTTTGCTTTCGCAAAAGGAGAATTGGCAGAACGGGCTGGCAGCCTTCCGCAACTTCGTTGAACACCGAGGGGCTGCCCCGGAGAAATTCACGGAATACTACAAACCTGAAACGGCAGAGTTCTTATTTGAGACGGTATGGAGAACAATGGCGGACATACTTCCGGTCTTCATCGCGTCTCACTTCAGCGGATCATTCACCATTGAGGAAATCCCACTTGCGGAACGCGACCCCAATCATCGGCGTCGGTTCAGATGGACTCCAAAAGGAAGATGAGCAGCGGGCACTCCATTTCAAAGTAGCCGCCCCGATCCAGTGTTGGTTTTCCTCGGCTCGCCTACGGGCCGCCAAACACGATTGCGAGCATCCAGGACGACGATATACCCGGACGCGATACAATTTTGCTCATGAAAGTCTACGTGCGCGGCTAGCCATTTGGACCATGGGGGAGATGTGAGACCAATGCAGTCAGTTGCGGGTTTTCTTTCACGCTGGTCGCCGAGTCTGGCTAACAAAGCGCTGTCGGCGGGACTTGAAGCTTACGACGCTGGCGACCACGCAAGAGCATTCACGGAGTTTCGCGTCCTGGCAAGCCAAGGTAATGCGAGTGCGCAAGCCATGCTTGGGCGTATGTACCACAATGGTGAAGGCGTTGCCGTGAACCTTGATGAAGCTGCGCGGTGGATTCGGTCGGCGGCGGAAGAGGGCGTTCCAGATGCCCAATTCAACCTTGGGGTGATGTATGAAGGCGGCAAAGGAGTCTCACAGAACCTCTCAGAGGCCCTACGCTGGTATAGGCTAGCTGCCCAACGTGGATCTGCGGACGCACAAATCAACCTCTCCAGTTGTTTCCATAACGGGCTGGGAGTCAAACAAGATGAGCTTTTGGCCGCATGGTGGGTTAGCCTCGCAGCGGAGCAAGGGGACATCGATGCCCAACTCAACTTTGCCACTAGATATATGAACGGCATCGGGGTTACGAAAGATGCCTTCGAGGCTTTCTTCTGGTTCGATCTTGCGGCCAAGGCGGGCAATACCAATGCGATTCGTTACAAGGCAACAGTGACCCAAGAGTTGACGCCGGTTCAGGTGGAAGACGCACAACGTGTCAGCCAGGATTGTAGTTGGAAGCCTAAATCTGCCGAGGATTCAGCGTTACAAATTTTCAAGGGCGCAGCGGGTCAAACCATTGACGTACTCAAGCAGACGCTTGGAGAAGAAGGATTCGGGGAGCTGAGGACCACTACCAGAAAAACCCCCAGTGTTGGTGAGGTAATTCTGGCGGAAACTCATGGCATCCGTCAGGTCACAATGGCTAAGAGCATCAAGAACGTCCTCGCAGGGCTTGAGCGAAAGCTAGATTTTAACTTGAGCGCAGTTGATGACACGGCGGATAAGGAACACATCCCGGATTTGTCAGCAATGGTGGTCCTTGGATTTATTCGTCGAATTGACGATATAGCCGACGTTGGAACATTCTTGGGAGACTGCGCGGCGGATTTGACCTATAATCTGTTGGAATATCACCTGTCGCTGATCGGCTTATTGGATAAACGGATTGAATCGGATTCTTTGGAGATTCTGCTCAAAAGGTTTTCGCTGAGACAAGCGTTGCGCTCTCCAGGGCTTATAAGGTACTCAGGATTACACAATGTTGTATTGCCACTTTTGCCTTGGTGATGTTTAGGGCGCACCATTCGCCCCTGCTTGCCTTTATGTGTAGCGGACTGCATTTATGCCTTTAACTCTAAAACGTCCACCAGTGAAGGTCCGCATACTTTCCCTGGTAATCCCATACATCGGACATTTCTTCGTGCTCCCAGTATTTCAGACCGGTTCGCTCCAACATCCCACGCTGCCTGTCAAAATAGGCCGTCAAACTCTCGTGACGCTTCGGCTGCGTTTGAAGGCTGTGGAAGAATTCATAGGGAAGTTTGATCAAGGTTACGATAGGGCCTTCAGGGTCAATCCAGCCAGCCCTATTCTCAGATTTGATTAAGACGAGTTCGTAGGCATCTCCCTTGCCACGCAACTCAATGCAGTCAGGCAATCGGCGGTGCGGATTGCCGATCTCTTCGGCGCGCCTTCCGAAGGGTTTCAAGCTGATCGTAAGCTCCGCAAACTCCGCAAAAGAGCTTGCTGTATTCATAAAAAACAAATCTTGCTGAAGCCAAGTGAAGGTGATGTATCCACTGGAGTATGCCCCAAGGGATTCCCAAAGCGCGTCTTTGTCTTGCTTTACTTCATCCTCGCTATAGATGCCCGCGTCAACTAGCGCTTGTCCGAGGTTAGTCAGGCCAATTCTGAATTGAACCCGTTGGAATTTGCGCTTCTTTTCTTCATGGTGCAAAAGTTCTGAGCCTGAATTCCAAATCCCGACGACTAGCAAGCCGAACAAGACCTGACGCCAGGTGAAGCCAGCGCCATACCTGGCGACGACCAGCGCCAATATGCAAAGGCCGTTCCCGTAGAGCCGGAACCATTTCTCGTCGCAGAGAACGTCTAGCCCGCCCTGAAACGCTCCTATCACTCTTTTGATCATCTGTCGCACCGCCGTACCGTTCCGCAGCCGTTCCACAAAGTGCAGGTTTATGCCCCCCCTACATGGACTGGAGGTGAATGGTTTTTACGTGCTTACGAAGCAAAGCCGAGAGCGCATCTGCCTCTTGTACCGTTGTCGTAGGTTCCAGATCGAGGCCGATCATGATGTCCCGGCAATCCCCAAGGCTGATTTTTTCGCCCCGTGGATCGTAAGCCCAAATCCAGAATGTTCCATCCGGGTTATCCGAGGTCTGAAAATACGCTTCCGCTTTGTGAAAGGTCTTTCCCATGTGCCAATCATATCCCGCGCCGCCACTTCCCTGCCCGTGTGATCGAGGAATCAAAAAAGTGTTCTCATGCTTACGTTGTCGGCCCACCGTGAGCACTCCGCTGCATTGTCGTGGCATTCAGCCCCTTTTGCCGCAGCCCACTCTCGTAGCCGTTTAACGTCTGTTTCTTTCATGGCCCATTCCCTGTCTTTCGGGTCAAGTGTTGCGACATATTCAGCGAGTTTGAACCTGTCCGGCGCTTCGTCATAGAGGAGTCGGACGCGGAATGTCGCGAGCTTTGCGGCCCTATCTTCATACCAACTCGCCTGATCTAAAAGAACCTGCCGATGCGCTTCCTTTGGTTCGCGGTAGCGGTTTTTGTATGCCTTCCATAGAAGCGGACTTCCCTCTCTCAATGAAAGCGTCACAACTGCTGTAACGATGGGAGCCAGCCAATCTTTCGCAAAATCAGACATATTGCAATTATCAGGTGTCCGGCCAGTCCCACAAAGGGTAAGTTTTGACCCACGACCGCCGCCCCGCGTTTTCAAGGGCTTGCATGGGTCAAATGTCAAGGCCATAATTAAACCATGAAATACGGCTATGCCCGCGTATCGACTGACGACCAGAGTACAGCCTTGCAGCTCGCGGCCTTGAAGCGGGCCAGGTGCAAGACGATTTACAAAGACGAGGGCTTGTCAGGAGCCACGACCAAGCGCCCTGCCCTGCTCCGTTGCCTCAAGGCATTGCAGGACGGTGACACGCTCATCGTCTGGAAACTTGACCGTCTGGGCCGCAGCTTGCGCGACCTGATAGCCATGCTCGACGATCTCCGGGAGCGCGGCGTCAAATTCCGTTCTCTGACGGAGCAGATCGACACCGAGACGCCGACAGGCCGGGCCATGTGGCAGATGATCGGCGTATTGGCCGAGCTGGAGCGCAGCCTCATCAGCGAACGGACCCGCGCCGGGGTGAAGGCCGCGCAGCGCCGGGGCGTCAAATTCGGTCGTAAGCCGAAATTGACCCCGCAGCAGATCGCCCACGCCCGGAAGCTGATAGACCAGGGCGAGGACCGGCAGAAGGTTGCCGACCTTTTCAAAGTCGGGCGGAAGACCCTATACCGGGCGCTTGCGGCGTGAGATAGCCTTGGGCTTGCTAATGCCCTCGTCTTCTTCGCGGGCATCTTTGAGATAAAATTCCTGGAGCTTCGCCTGGAGCAGTTTTTTGTCCGGCAACTTGGTCTTGTACTCAGCGATCAGAGCTGGGGAGAGACTGCGGCTGAGTGCGTATTCGACTATCTCATCGTTTTTGCTGGCACACAGTAAGACGCCTATCGAGGGCTGCTCATGCTCTTTGCGTACATCGCGGTCCAGCGCCTCCAGGTAGAAATTGAGCTTGCCAAGATATTCCGGCTCAAATTCATTTACCTTGAGTTCAAAGGCGACAAGAGCGTTAAGGCCGCGATGGAAGAAAAGCAAATCAAGTGCAAAATCCCGCCCGCCAACCTGCACGGGAAATTCAGAGCCGACATAGCAGAAGTCGCGGCCCAGCTCCAGTAAAAAATCCTTCATGCGGTTGAGCAAGGCATGGTGAAGATCGTTTTCGGAGTGCTCTTGCGGCAAGCCAAGAAATTCGAGGGCGTAGGCATCCTTGAAAACATTCTGGGCGTCTGGGTGGGATTGCGGTAGTGCTGGGGACATCTTGGGCGGGCTGAGAACAACCCGCTCGAAGAGCGCCGCATTGAACTGGCGCTCCAGATCGCGCTTGGTCCACCGCTCCCTGACTGCCATGCGCAGGTAGAATTCGCGCTCTTCGGGTCGTTTGCTCTGCCCAAGGATGATGAGATTGTGCGTCCACGGCAATTGTCGCGCCAGTGGTGCGACAATTGCGTCGCTGCGGTATGTTTCATAAAATTGCTTCATTCTAAACAGGTTGGAGCGGGTGAAACCGCGCTGCCCCGGCTGCGTCTGGGCGATGTACTGGGCCAGTTGCGGGACCACGCCTTCGCCCCATTCGGCGGTTTCGATCTTGCGACTGATGTACTCGCCCACCTGCCAGTAGAGGTCTATCAATGTAGTGTTGACGGCTTGAAAGGCCCGCTGTTGAGCGGCTGCAATGAGGCCGACTACCTCGGCAAAGCCCGCCTCATCCGTTACGTTTGCCTTGGTAAGAACTTTCATTCTTCAATTCTCTCTGATTTAGGCGTTGGGCCGTCAATGGATCGAAAATCCAGCTCTTGCAACTGTCTCGCAGCTCCAAGTATACTCGTATAACAGTCTCAGTGTGTAGGTGTATACATGTATATCGTCGCCGTCATTGCAGAAAAGGGAGGGGTGGGTAAAACGACCCTTGCCCTTGACCTCGCGGTTACCGCCAGCCAAAAGGGGCACACTGTTGCCGTTTTGGATGTGGACCCACAGGCTACCGCGTCGAAGTGGACTGATCGGCGCGACAATGAGCGCCCTTGGGTAGTTCCTACCCATGCGGCCAGACTTGCCGCCACTATTGAACAGGCAAACGGTCAAGGCGTCGATTTCATCGTGATTGATACGCCGCCTCATTCCGCCACGGATGCAGCCGAGGCAGC
>Ga0255354_1000599_pt1 | contig 22492 bp, 19 predicted proteins | sample HBST50metaG_FD_189942 | JGI IMG/M metagenome (GOLD analysis project Ga0255354, IMG submission 189942) | Peat soil microbial communities from Stordalen Mire, Sweden - H.B.S.T50 | ecosystem: Environmental > Terrestrial > Soil > Wetlands > Peat | place: Sweden: Norrbotten County, Stordalen Mire...
GCTCTCCCTCCCTAGCCGCAAAAACAGAGACGCGGCGAAGATGGGGCACCCGGTGTGTGGGCGGCGAAGAGGGCTTAAGACGAGCGGCGTTCGCGGAAGAAGCTGCGCAGCAGGTCTCCTGCTTCGTCGGCAAGAATTCCCTGCTCCACCTGCATCTGGTGATTGAGCTGCGGGTGGTTGAGGACGGAGAGCACCGAACCGGCGGCCCCGGCCTTGGGGTCGGCGGTGGCAAAGACCAAGCGATCGAGCCGGGCGTGAATCATGGCTCCTGCGCACATGGAGCAGGGCTCCAGCGTCACGTAGAGCGTACAGCCGTTGAGCCGGTAGTTGCCGATTGCCGCACCAGCCGCGCGCAAAGCCACGATCTCGGCGTGGGCCGTGGGGTCCAGATCGCGCAGGACGCGATTCTGTCCGGTGGCCACGATTGCGCCTTCGCGGACGACCACCGCGCCGATGGGCACTTCGCCACCCTCCGCAGCAAGGCGGGCCTGGGCGAGTGCGGCTTGCATGGCTTCCTGGTCGTCAATGATGGTCATGCTAATACAGTCTTTCTTGTTCCTGCTGCGCGAGATTCATGCTCGCCCACCCTAGCCGCAAAAACAAAAACGCGGCGAGGGTGGGGCACCCGGGCAGTAATCGTTGATGGTCATAATTCCAGAGCCGCCGGCTGCTGCTGGGTCATGCAGTGTAGGGTGCCCAGACCCCAGACCAGATCGAGGCAATGGATGCCGATAACTTCGCGATCGGGAAAGACCTCGGCTAGGATGTTCAGGGCCTGGCGGTCGTTGCGATCGTTGAAGGTGGGTACCAGCACCTGGCCGTTGGCGATGTAGAAGTTGGCATAGCTGGCGGGCAGGCGCTGGCCGTTGAAGAGCACCGGACGCGGCAGCGGCAGTTCGATCAGCGTGAACTGCTTGCCGTCCAGAGTGCGAGCCGCCTTGAGGCGGGCAAGATTTTCGGCCAGGGGCGCGTAGTTGGGGTCGCCGATGTTCGGCTCGACGGCAGTCACGACGGTCGATGGGCCAACAAAGCGGGTGATGTCGTCCACGTGGCCGTGCGTGTCGTCGCCGGTGACGCCGCGACCGAGCCAGATGACCTGATCGATGCCCAGGAAGTCATGAAAAGCCTGCTCCAACTGAGCGCGGCTCACGCCGGGGTTGCGCTGCTGCTCCTCGCTGAGCAGGCACTCTTCCGTGGTGAGCAGAAGGCCTTCGCCGTTGGTGTCGATGGAGCCGCCCTCAAGAACCAGCCGGTGCGGAGGATTGTTGGGGTCGGTGTCGCTCTCAAGCTTGACGGAGGGCTGCCACTCGGGCAGGCCGAGCAACTCGGTTACGCGGCCGGGAAACTGATCGTCGTTCTGCCAGTCCGGGTACTTAGCCCAGCCATTGAAATGCCAGTTGGTGATACCCACCTGGCCCTGAGCATTGCGAACAAAGATGGGGCCGGAGTCGCGGGTCCAGATGCGGTCGGTGGGCCATGTGTGGAAAGTCACCCTACTGAGATTTGCGCCGGCTCGCGTGAGAATCCACTTGGCGCGGCGCTGGGCGCGAATGTCCTCAACCAGAACGTGGACACACTCCTGCGCGGAGAGCAGGCGGACGACCTCGGCATAGGCCCAGGGGATGGGCTGAAACTTGCCCGGCCAATCCTGGGGACTGTGCGGCCAAGCCAGCCAGGTGGCCTCGTGGCGGTTCCACTCGGCGGGCATGCGGTAGCCCAGTTGTTGCGGTGTTTCAATCATCTTTGAAAATCTCGATTCGAATCGATTATAGAGAGGTCAAATTATCGCAAAAACGACCGCAGGTCCCCTGCACTTCGCTCGGGGTCGCTCAGGATGACAACAGCTACCCGGATAAAAGCGGCTGAAAACTCCTGCAGCTACTTGGAATCTCCGTCTGCCGTCCACGTGTTGACGGGGTCGAGGAAGCGCTTGGTGATGGGCGCATAGGCGTCGATGCGGCGGTCACGGAGGAAGGGCCAGTTGCGGCGCGTGTCCTCAATCAGGCCGAGGTCGATTGTGCCAATCAGGATTTCTTCCTTGTCGTGCGAGGCCTTGGCGATGATGCGGCCGAAGGGATCGGCCAGAAAGCTGCCGCCCCAGAACTCCAGGCCCTGCCCGTCCACGCGATTGCCCTGCACGTCGCCATGCTCCACGCCGACGCGGTTGACGCCGGCGACATAGACGCCGTTGGCGATGGCGTGAGCGCGCTGGATGGTCTGCCAGGCGTCATATTGCGCCGCGCCGAACTCGGCCTTCTCTTCCGGGTGCCAGCCGATGGCGGTGGGATAGAACAGCACCTCTGCGCCTTTGAGAGCCGTGATGCGCGCGCCTTCCGGGTACCACTGATCCCAGCAGACCAGCGTACCGATACGGCCAAAAGCAGTATCCACGGCGTGAAAGCCCAGATCGCCGGGAGTGAAATAGTACTTCTCAAAGTAGAGCGGATCGTCGGGGATGTGCATCTTGCGGTAGACGCCAACAATGGCGCCGTCGGCATTCAGGGTGACCGCGGTGTTGTGATAAAGCCCCGGCGCGCGGCGCTCAAAGAGCGAGGCGACGATGGAGACGCGGAACTTGCGAGCCACTTCAGAAAGCTTGGCCGTGGTGGGTCCGGGGATCGGCTCCGCCAGATCGAAAAGGCGAAGATCTTCGCGCTGACAGAAATACTGGGCGCGGAAGAGCTCCGGCAGGCAGACGATGTTGGCGCCGAGGCGCGCGGCTTCTTCAATATGCCGCACCGCGGAGGCGAGATTGGCCTCCGGGTCGGGTCCCATGCTCATCTGCACGAGCCCCACGTTGTATTTGCGTGAGTTCACCATGGTTTGCAGGGAATCCTCCGAAGTGGGTGTGGAAATGGATACAGCGAGGCCAACCCCGCCGGACGGGATTGGCCTTTGAGCTTATTCAGAAATGCAGCCGTTACTCGGGGAGAATGAGTACGGCGGCAGCAATCGTCGTGGTCCACAGTCCGCTCTTGTCGCCTACTGCAGATTGGGTAATGTTGCTGGTGCGGACGATTTTGTTGGAGATGCGATAAATCTCCTTTTTCTCGTCCCAGCTCTTGTCGGGATCGAAGTCCACGTCCAGAGTGGTCGCCAGCATCTCGGCCGCCAGTTCCTCTGCGTAGTCGCCGGCCTGATCCTCGGTCTCGCCAAAGCTGTGGTGCTCGCTCAGGTAGCCGTATGTGTTGCGATCGGCGGGGATGGCCACGCCAATGCTGGAAACGATGAGGCGGTGAGGCTCGCGGGTAGAATTCTCCGCGATCACCGCAAAAACCACTTCGCCGGGATTCAAGTACTTCTGACCCTCCTTGCGAGTCAGCACTTTACACTGCGGCGGAAAGATCGACGAGACGCGGACCAGATTCTGCGAGGCAATACCCGCATCCCGGAGGGCCAGCTCAAAGGACGTCAAACGCTCTTTGTGTCTGCCAACGCCCTTGGTAAAGAAAAGCCTCTTCGGGACCATGCTTTTTCCCAATTTCTATGTACCCTCCATGAGATTGAAAGTCGTGATATTTTCTTCAGTTCCCGCATGAGTTTATCTCATCTGGGCGGGTGGAAACAGGAGGGATTGCGAATTCATTTGGCGTTGACCTCACGCGGAACCGCGTGCTGGAGGAGAAACTCGCCGGATGCGCAACAAAATGGGTCTTTTAGCTATTTTCAGCGTAACTTTTTGCCGGAGGCAGCGTTTAAGCAGATATGAAAATCATGTCTTGGGTTGAAATCGGCATTCTGAGCGCCGGAATTTGCGGCGGGCCAGCGCTGGCTCAGCAATCCGGGGATCAGCGGGCCCTCTCCACCGAAGCAGCTACCGCCAATCCAGACGCCGGCCCGGTGGATTTGGAGTGGACGCCTCCAGCTCTGACGCAGCTGAACGCACAGGCCGCCGCCAAGTCCAGCTTTACCCTGGACCGGACATTGCTGGGCGCGGCCGCCAGCCTGATTCCCGACTCGGAGCGCGAGACCCGACAGACCATACGCAAGCTCGACGGCCTCAGCGTGCATCTGCTCCGGTTCGGCGCAGCGGGCATTCCAGACGAAACGCTGGTGGATACCCTCCGCCAGACCTACCACCTGCGCGGCTGGAAGCACCTGGTAACGACGACCAGCGCCGGAGGGCCGGTGCAGAGCGAAACCACCGACGTGTGGCTGGTTCTGGACGGCGCGACGGTGCGCGGCGGCGTAATGTTGCTGGAAACGCCCAAGAGCCTAACGCTGGTGACCGTGGCCGGAAACCTGAATCCCGTGGACCTGCTGCACCTGCGAGGCCACTTCGGGATTCCGCGTTCGGAGGGGGATTTCTTCAAAGACGGCAAAGACAAATAGGCGTTCAGCGCTGCAAACCGCACCCTCCGCCATTGCCACCCCCAATTTGCAGATGGTAGCCTTCCCTTGACTGCACAAGGAAAGGAATCCCCCCCAAAGACCATGCAAACCACATACAACGGACTGGAATTACCCCAAGACGGCCAACCGATCAAGTACAGCAACGGGCAATTCGAGGTGCCCGACAATCCCATCATCCCCTTTATTGAGGGCGACGGCACCGGCCGGGACATCTGGAAGGCTTCGCAGCGTGTTTTTGATGCCGCGGTCGAGAAGGCCTACGGCGGCAAACGTTCGATCAAGTGGTTTGAGATTTATGCCGGGGAAAAGGCCTTCCGGCGGTTCAGCACTTGGCTGCCGGACGACTCCGTGGCCGCAGCCCGCGATCTGCGCGTCTCCATCAAGGGACCGCTGACCACGCCGGTGGGCGGCGGCATCCGCTCGCTCAACGTGGCGCTGCGGCAGATTCTGGATCTGTATCAATGTGTGCGCCCGGTGAAGTACTACCAGGGCGTGCCCAGCCCGGTAAAGCACCCGGAAAAGCTGGACATCGTGATCTACCGCGAAAACACCGAGGACGTGTACGCGGGCGTGGAGTTCAAAGAAGGCTCGGCGGAAGCCGTGCGGCTGATTGATTTCCTGAATAACGACCTGCTCAAGGGCGGGAAGAAGAAAGTGCGCGAAGACTCCGGCGTGGGCATCAAGCCCATCTCCATCTTCGGCACCAAGCGGCTGGTAAGGGCCGCCATCCGCGCCGCGCTGGATTCGGGCCGCAAGACCGTCACCCTGGTACACAAGGGCAACATCCAGAAGTTCACCGAAGGCGCATTCCGCGAGTGGGGCTACGAGGTTGCCAAAGAGGAGTTCCGCGCGGATACCGTGACGGAGCGCGAAAGCTGGATTCTGGGCAATGTGGAAGCCAATCCTGAAATCTCGATTGAAGAAAACGCAGCGCTGATCGACCCCGGTCTGGAGTTCGCCTCGCAGAACTTCCGCGATTCGGTGTATGCAGAGGTCAAGGGGGTTCTGGATTCAATTGGCGAGACCCACGGCCACGGCGCATGGAAGAACAAGGTGCTGATCAACGACCGCATCGCCGATTCCATCTTCCAGCAGATTATTCTGCGTCCGGCGGACTATAGCGTGCTGGCCACCACCAACCTGAACGGCGACTACATCTCCGATGCGGCCGCGGCGCAGGTGGGCGGGCTGGGCATTGCGCCCGGCGCCAACATCGGCGACGGCTATGCCGTGTTTGAGGCCACGCACGGCACCGCACCCAAGTATACCGACAAGGACATGATCAATCCCGGCTCGGTGATTCTGTCGGGCGTGATGCTGCTGGAGTTTATCGGCTGGAAGGAAGCGGCCAAGCTGATCGAGCAGTCGCTGGAAAAGACCATCTTGCAGAAGTATGTGACCTACGACTTTGAACGCCAGACCGCCGGCGCAACCAAGGTCGGCACCAGCGAATTTGCCACACGCATCATCGGCAATATGTAGACAGAGATCAGGGGTCAGAGATCGGCACGGAGCTTTTTCTGATCTCTGACCCCTGACAACTGCTTCACCCATTCCCCGAGGAGAGACAAAATGCGCAAGAAAATCACTATTGTTGGAGCTGGCAATGTGGGCTCCACGGCAGCTCACTGGATCATGGCCAAGGAACTGGCTGACGTGGTCCTGATCGATGTAGTGGAGGGCGTTCCGCAAGGCAAGGCACTCGACCTGCAACAGGCGCTGCCCATCGAACGGTCGGACGTTCGCATCACCGGCACCAACGACTACGCCGACACCGCCAACAGCGACATCGTCATCATCACGGCGGGCATTCCGCGCAAGCCGGGCATGAGCCGCGACGACCTGCTGCACACCAACTTCAAGATCATGTCCGACGTGGTATCGAAGGTGGTTGTGTATTCGCCCGAGACGATTCTGATTGTGGTTTCAAACCCGCTGGACGCGATGGTGCAGACCGCCTATCGGCAGTCGGGATTCAATCGCGAACGGGTTCTGGGCATGGCCGGTATTCTGGATTCGGGACGCTTCAAGAGCTTCATCGCCGCCGAGCTGAACGTGAGCGTAAACAACATGAGCTGTCTGGTGCTGGGCGGACATGGCGATACGATGGTTCCGCTGGTCAATCACACCACCGTAGCCGGCATTCCGATTACCGAGTTGCTCTCAAAAGAGCGCATCGACGCCATTGTGCAGCGCACCAGGGACGGCGGCGCGGAGATCGTGAAGCATCTGAAGACCGGCAGCGCCTACTATGCGCCTTCAGCCGCCGCGGTGGAGATGGCCGAGGCGATTCTCAAAGACAAGAAGAAGATTCTGCCCTGCGCCGCCTATCTGCAAGGTGAATACGGCATCGACGGCTACTATGTCGGCGTTCCTTGCAAACTGGGCGCGGACGGATTGGAGCAGATCGTCGAAATCAAGCTGACCCCGGAAGAAAGCGCCGCACTGAAGCGGAGCGCTGCCGCAGTGAAGGAACTGTGCGACGTGATCGGCGTTTAGCAGGAAAAGCAGAGAATTCTCAATTTACCCCTTGGCCGCGTCTGAAGTTTCCGCGGCCAAGGGGTAAAGACACCCCCCGGTTCTTCTCTACTCGGCCCGCAGCGCTTCGGTTGGATTCACTGAGGCCGCACGGCGGGCGGGGAAATAGCTAGCCAGCAGGGCCGAAACCGCCAGCAGCACCGCCACGCCAAGCAGCGTGGCCGCGTCCCAGGCCTGCACGCCGAACAGCAGTTTGCTCATCAGCATGGCCGCGCCAACCGCGCCTAACAGGCCCACCGCCACACCCACCGCAATCAACCGGCCAGCCTCTTTCAGAATGAGCTGATAGACCGAACTGCGCTGCGCTCCCAGCGCCATGCGCACGCCGATTTCGCGAGTTCGCTGGGTCACCGAGTAGGCGATAACTCCATAGAGGCCAACCACGCCCAACAGCAACGCCAGAGCGGCGAATCCTCCCACCAGCCAGGCCGCCGAGCGATGAATATAAGCTGCCTGCGAGTCGTCAATCCGCTCCTGCATCGTCCTTTCCCAATCGACGCTCACGCTGGAATTCAGCGAGTGAATCATCGGCGCCAGTGCCGGCAAAATCGCGCCTGGATCTTGCGCCGTGCGCAGCACAACGTAGAAATAGCTATCCGGATTCTGATCGAAAGGCTCGTACTCGGCAGGCCATTGCTCCTGGTCCAGGCCCGCATCCTTGAAGTTTTCAACCACGCCGACAATCTCGCGAAGCGAAGCGGGCGTCAGCTCCGTGTCGCCGATCTTCTTTCCAATCGGGTCTTCCCCAGGGAAGTACTTCTGCGCAAATGCCTGATTGACGATGACGACCTTGGGCTTGCCCGCATCGTCCGCTTCCGAGAAAAACCTGCCGCTCTTCAGCTTCACCTGCAAGGTTTGAAACATCCCCGCGCTGACCACGCGCTCATTCACCTCATTGTGGAGGCCGTTATAGGGCCTTCCCACAAAGCGCACCCAATCCGTATTGCAATTGCAACTGACCGGAAGCACGCCCATAACGGCTACAGACTGCACTCCGGGCATCCTGCCCGCCCGCTCCAGCAGCGCATGTTCGAATGCAACCAGTTGTTCGTTATTCGAGAAAGTAAGCGAGGGCAAACCGATATTGAATGTAGCCAGATGATCGGATCTGAATCCAAGATCCTGATGCAAGAGTTTGAACAGGCTCTTGCCCAGCAAGCCCGCGCCGGCCAGCAACACCACGGCGGTCGCTAACTCAATCACCACCAGGTTCGCGCCCATGCGCCGCCACAGGCTGCCCGCGGAACCGCGCGCGCCCTCTGTCAGCCCGTCGCGCATGTCGGAAAACCGGAAATGCAGAATCGGCGTGATGGAAAACAGCATCCCCGCAAGCACAGCCAGACAGGCCGCGAAAAGCAGCACACGCGGATTCAGCCCCAGCCCATGCAGAAAAGGCATCCCATCCATCCAGTCTTTCGAGATCAGCCCGCTCAGTCCCTTCATGCCGAGAAATGCAAGTCCGAGCCCCAGCGCGCTGCCCAAGGCAACCACAGTGAGCGCCTCGGTCACAAATTGCCGGCTCAATCGCGCGCGCGATGCACCCAGCGCGCCGCGCACCGCAATCTCGCGGCGGCGGCTCTCCGCACGCACCAGCAGCAGGCTCGCAACATTCACGCAGGCAATCAGCAGCAGCAAGCCCGCGCCACCCAGCAGCACCAGCAGAATGGGCTTGATGTCTCCCACAATCGCCGCCGACAGAGGCATGACGCTCGCACCCTGGCCACGATTGGAATCGGGATATTGGCTTTCCAACTGGAGCGCAATCGCCTGCATCTGCGCCAGTGCGCCGCCCACTGTAACTCCGTCCTTCAGCCTACCGACGCCATCCAGATTGTGGCAACTTCGGTGCTTCTGGCACTCCTCGGTGGGGCGTAGCGGCGCAAAGACCTCTGCAATCTCTCGCGGCGCAAATTCAAAGCTCGGCGGCAGCACACCCACAATGGTGTAAGCCACGCCGCTCAAATTCACCGTTTGCCCCACCACATCGGGCCTGCCGCCGAATCGCCTTTGCCACGCTCCGTAGCGCAGCAGCACGACGGGAGCCGCGCCCGGCGCATCCTCGCCGGGGCGAAAATCACGGCCCAGCATGGGCTGAATTCCCAGTGTCCCAAAGAACCCCGCGCTCACCTGCAACCCGTGGACCGACTCCGCACCGGACGGCGTATTGAACTCAAAGCGATGGGCGGCAAACACATCCATGGAGCTGAAAACCGTGTTCATCCGCTTCCAGTCAACGAAATCGGGATAGGAGAGATTGGCGCGGGGAAACAACGGCACCGACTCTGTGACCGCGACCAATCGCGTGGGATTCGGATAGGGAAGCGGCTTGATCAGCGCGGCATCCACAAAGGCGAAGATGGCCACGCTGGCCCCTAGCCCCAAGGCCAGAATCAGAATCGCCGTTGCGGCAAAGCCTGGATTCTTGCGCAGTTGGCGCAGAGCAAAGCGCAGATCCTGCACCACGGTCTCCGCGCGGAAGCCGACCACTTCATGGCTCTTTTCCTTGAGCAGCGTTGCGTTGCCGAATTGGCGCATCGCGGCATATCGAGCAGCCTCTGGAGTCATGCCAGCGGCGATGAACTCTTCGGTCGCCTGGGCGCGATGGAAGGCCATCTCTTCGTCCAGTTCCCTGCTGAACCGCTGGCGGCCCAACAGGAACGAGAGCTTCTTCGCGAAACGAGAAAAGATGTTCATCTAAGCCTCCTGCGGATCCTGCAAAACGCGGCCAATGGCCGCAATCATCTGCTCGAACTTGGTCAGCTCGACACCCAACTGCTTGCGCCCTGCCGCGGTAAGCGTGTAAAAGCGCGCGCGCCGATTGGTCTCGGTCATCTTCCACTCCGCCTGTACCCAGCCCTGCAGCAGCAGCCGCTGCAACGCCGGATAGAGCGACCCCTCTTCCACCGTCAGTACATCGTCAGAGGATCGTTTGATAGAGAGCGCAATGCCGTAGCCATGCAATGGTGCGCGCGTGAGCGTCTTGAGAATCAGCATGTCCAGCGTTCCGGGCAACAGATCGGGTTTCTTGGCCATGAATCTACGTATAGTCTGTCTATGGGTAGAACGTCAATGGCAAAATCCACGCCCGACTGAGCCAAAGGAATGGCCTCATGCAGAAGCAGGCTTGAAGGCCCGCAGCGGCTGCCTGCTGGCCGTCCACCCGCCGCATGATTTACCCTCAAACACGGCATGAAACTCACACACGCACTTCTGATTCCCGGTCTGGCCGTGGCCTTTGCCGCCTCGGCTCTGGCGCAACAGCCCACCCCGCCGGCGGAAGAGATTCCCGACGGCCCGACGGCCACAGCCGCTGTTTTGACCCGTCCCAATGGGCCAACGGTGGTGATGGATACCTCCATGGGCCGGATTGTCTGCCAGTTCTATGAGCGGCAGGCGCCCAAGGCGGTGGCCAACTTTATTGGCCTTGCGGAAGGGACGAAGGACTGGATTGACCCCGTCACAGAGAAGAAGCAGCACGGCAAGCCGCTCTACAACGGAACGACCTTCCACCGCGTCATTCCCGAGTTCATGATTCAGGGCGGCGACCCGGCCGGCACCGGCATGGGCGATCCCGGCTATCAATTCGAGGACGAGGTCGATCCGAACCTGACCTTCGATCAGCCGGGACGGCTGGCCATGGCCAACTCCGGCCCCAACACCAACGGCAGCCAGTTCTTCATTACCGAAGCGGCCGTTGACTCGCTCAATATGCACTATTCCCTCTTTGGCCAGTGCGACGAAGCCAGCGTTCTGGTGGTGAAGACCATTGCCCGCGTGGAGCGCGACAGCCAGGACAAGCCGCGCACCCCGGTCGTACTGAAGAAGGTAACCATTGTGCGCGAGGGGCAGCCCATGCCACCTTCCCCGGCCGCAGCGGCTGAACCCGCCGCCAAGCCGGCTGCCAGCGCACCCAAACAGTAACAACCAAGTTCAAATACAGGAGTCTCCATGGCACTCGCAACAGGAACCTACGCAGTTTTCTCGACCACCGAAGGCAAGATCACCGTTCGCCTTTTTGAGGCCGAGGCGCCCATCACCGTCAAGAACTTCATCGATCTGGCCGAGGGCAAGCGGGAATGGTTGCACCCCACCACCCGCGTCAAGTCCACCGACAAGCTGTATGACGGCACCATCTTCCACCGCGTGATTCCCGACTTCATGATCCAGGGCGGCGACCCGGCCGGCAACGGCATGGGCGGCCCCGGCTACCGCTTTGAGGACGAGGCCAAGGGCTCGCCCTACAAGTTCGACAAGGCAGGCAAGCTGGCCATGGCCAACAGCGGCCCCGGAACCAATGGCAGCCAGTTCTTCATCACCGTGGCGGCGACGCCGTGGCTCACCGGCAACCACACCATCTTTGGTGAGGTTGTGGAAGGCCAGGACGTTGTCACCAAGATTTCGCTGGTTCCGCGCGGCGGCCAGGACAAACCCAAGACGCCGGTCGTGCTGGAGTCTGTGGTAATCGAGCGCGTCAGCTAGTTGCGAACCTTACATGGCTGCGGCCAACAGTTCTGATCCGTCCCTTCTTCAAGGTGTTCGCTACCGTTTTCGACGGTAGCGAACACCTTTTTCTTGGTCCGCTATAAATTCATCTCCTGGCTTTGAATTGTGAGTAGGCTTCGGCCAGCCGTTTATCGTAAGCGTTCTGGGCGAACAAAGAGCCGTTGTACTTTCTTGCGAACTCTGCCCAGTTCTTTTGCTGAAGAGCTGCCTCTAAACCATCGGCTTTGATAAATCGGGCGAGAATATCCAACTGCGCCCTTCCTGACTCCATCAGATCGCCGATCATCTCGTCCATGTTCACATAGCCCGCCTGCGCATAAGTCATTCCTGTTAGGTTAGACAATCCCCAGGACGTCGCTCCCAGTGCAGCGCCGCAATCCAGTGCCATTGCTTTCTTCAGCCGGACATACTGGAACTTTCCCCCTGTACCGTATCCGCCGGGAACCGAATTGGATATGTCCGGGTACTTGGCGTCGTAGACGCCTTTGGTCAAACGAGAAAAAATATGGCGTTCAAACAGCATGGTCGGTCGCCCATCCGTAAACGGAGGTGCCGTCTCGGCTTGTATTACCGCCCGTAGGGTCGGAACGTCGACTCCAAGAGTTTCCGCAACCTCCTGCACGTCCTGATCGGTAAAAGGCCTAGCCGCACCTTTGAAATCCTGTGCTAAAAACTTGGAGCACGCATGGGAGTCCTTCATGGGGAGTCCGCTGATGTTGGTGCCCGCCGCCGGAATCATTGGCGGCGCTTCAGTGGATAGCCTGGAGATCTTCCCGTCGGGATCGCTGATGAATCCCGCCTTCAAGAAGAACTGGAGATTGCGCGTGGCGACATCCGGGCTTGCCCCCTGCACGGCCTGCATAATGAGCTTTGTCTCAAACTCTTGCCGCGCCAATTTCTCAGCTTCCAAGTCCTTCGCTTTTTCGAGGTCCAGATTTCCCTGGACTTCCATGTACTTAGTATTGATTTCGGTGTTCGATTTCCCTTTTTCCGTCTGGAGGTTGACGATGGCAGTGACACCGCCGCCAAGCAGAGCACTCAGCGCGCCGACGAGCGCCACAACCACCGCTGGGGAAAGCCCGGCGCGGGGCGCCTTCTCAGTCTGCACTTCTGCTGTCTCTTCAGTTCCCATGGATCCTCCTGGGGTGAATTCAGGTGTGCTGATATCCCGAGCACAGGCCCCAGTGTGAATACTTGTGAGAGCCGCGCCCCTTGGCGAATAAGAGGAACACCTTGAACTTATTGCTGGAGAAAGAGGCTGTCAAGATGCTCAAACTCTTGCAATCGAGGAAAGAGGTTGGCGGAAGCAAACGGCTGCGGACTACGCTTCAGGAGTTAGCGCACCAAGCCCAGAATCGCCTCGCCGAACCGCTCCACCTTGGCGGGACCAATTCCATCGATCGCGAGCAGTTGATTCGGATTCCTGGGCCGCTCATGCGCCAGGGCGGTCAGCGAGCGGTCGTGGAGCACCAGGTACGCCGGTACGCCGAGGCGCTTGGCCTCTGTGGCGCGCCACTCACGCAGACGCGCAGCCAGAAGCTCATCCTCGGCAGTGAGTCGTACCGGCGCTGCATCCGCGGACTTGCCCGGCCTGGAGGGTTTGCTCTTGCGCGAGCGGGCCGGAGCTTCGGCGTGGCCACCAAACTCCTCCACAACCCCGTCGGGGATGAGAATATCGAGCTTCGTCGTCGAGCGCAGCTCCAATCCCCTCTCGGTAAGTTTCACCTTGCGATAGCGGCGCGTTTCGCCGTCTTTTTCGTACTCGGCATCTTCAATCTCAACAAGTCCGGCCTGGGTCATGGCCGCCAGCAGAGCGTCGAATTCATTGCGGCTGAGCGTGTCGGCCAAGCCTAGATTCCTTTGCAGCGTTCCCGCGGCTTTGTAATCCACCGGGCGCAGTTCGTCGGCGATCTCCTGCATCCAGGCGCGTTCCTGCGGAGACGGGTGGCGGAACTGGCGCAGCACGGCTCCGGCCGGGTCGCAGACGTCGCAGATGCCGCAGGACTTTGCCGCGTCGTCTACGTCACCGAAGTGGCGCACCAAGGCCGCCATGCGGCACTCGGCAGAGGTGGTGAAGCGCAGCACCTTCTCAAACTGCTCGGCGCGGAACTGGGCCTGCACCTCGTAGGTCTTTTTCCAGCCCGTGCGGCCCACCGTGACGTTGCCGCCAAAGTCGACCAGCGCGCCGCCATGGATCTGCAATTTTTCGAGCGCCTTGTCGAACTCCTCCTCGTCGAGCTTGGAGGCTTCGCGCAGTTCCTCGACCGGCTGCGGATCTTCCCTGAGGGCGCGAAACACCGGCTCCAGATGGTTCACGGGAGGGTAGTCGCGATTGAGAAAGAAGCCGTGCGTCTTCTGGTCGGCATAGGAGTGCATCAGATAGGTGCGGCTGGGCGCGCCGTCGCGGCCCGCGCGGCCAATCTCCTGGTAGTAGCCTTCGAGAGTGGCAGGTAGCCCGGCGTGGATCACGGTGCGAATATCGGCCTTGTCGATGCCCATGCCAAAGGCGATGGTGGCTACGACAACTTCAAGTTCGCCAGCCTGAAAAGCGGTCTGCACCCGCTCGCGCGTCTCTGGGTCGAGACCCGCATGGTAGGCTGCTGCCGGAATTCTGCTCCTGGAACCGCCGCCTGCCGTTGGAGTTTTGGAAAGCTCTTCGGCCAGCTTTTCAGCCTGTTTGCGAGAGGTGGCGTAGACGATGGCCGGGCGGCGCGACGGGTCAGCCAGAAGGCCGCAGATCATGCCCGCGCGCATCGGCATGGGGACCTCGACCACCTCGATGGCCAGATTTTCGCGGCGGAATCCGTGGATGAATTTAGCCGGCTTCACCATGCCCAATTGGGCCACAATATCCGCCTGCACGGCGGGCGTTGCGGTAGCCGTGAGAGCCACCACCGGGGCCGGACGGAAGGCCGGGATATGCTGGCCCAACATGCGGTAGTCGGGGCGGAAGTCGTGGCCCCACTGGGAGATGCAATGGGCCTCGTCGATGGCGACCAGAGCCAGGGGCCGCTTGGCTAGCATCTCAGGAAAGCCGGGCACCCGCAGCCGCTCCGGGGCGATAAAGAGAAACTGCAGTGTCCCCTGCAAGTAGTCCACGCAGGCTTGGCGGGCCACCGAGCGATCCAGGCCAGAGTGAATGCGCGCCACGCGCAGGCCCAGGGCAGAGAGCTTGGCGGCCTGGTCGTCCATCAGCGCAATCAGCGGCGAGATGACCAGCGCAGTGCCGCCGCGGGCGATGGCCGGCAACTGATAGCAGAGCGACTTCCCTGCTCCGGTGGGCATGACCAGCAGCAGATCTTGCCCGGCAATGGCCGCGCGACAAACCGCCTCCTGGTTGGCCCGGAAGCGGGAAAACCCGAAGACCGAGCGAAGCAGCTCAGTCAGCACGTCCGGATTGGAGGGAGTCATCAAGAGGAGGAGATCGAACCCGAGGAGGGCCACGCCCTCAAAAAAAGCGAAGCGCCTCCTTTCAACTTTACAGGAGCGGCGCGCTCGGGCAGAATGGCTGCTTTGTGATCGTGCCGCCTCAGTGCGGGCGGCCGGGCAGCACAAAATGCTCCGCGCAGCGCGGTTCGTAGGAGTCGCCGGGCATTTTGACGGGGCTGTCATACGGTGCAGGTTTGCCTTCGATCAGCCGCTGCGAGTAAAGTGCCCGGTTGCCGCACGTGCAGTAGGCGATGCACTCGGTGATGCCGCCACCGTATGCATTTACAAGCCAGCTCAGGTTCAGCATCTCGCCAAAGGGCAGGGCGCGAAAGTCCAGATCGAGCCCCGCGACCAAAACGTCGTGGCCATCATCGAGCAGGTGTTTTGTGAACAGGAAGAGTTCCGCCACAAATTGACCTTCATCGATGGCCACGCACTCCACTTTCTTTCCGATCTCGCTTTCCTTCTCAGAGATGGCGCGAAGAACCTCCCACGGATCGTGCGAGTTGAATTCGAGGGCGTCCATTTTGCCGTGCCCATTCGGATTTCGGCTTTCCACGACGCCGGGGCCGCATTTTGTATCGTCGTTCGGCTTGAGGATCAGGACATGCTGGCTGGCGTATTGGCGGCGCATCTCGGCGCGCCGCAACAGTTCCGCGGTTTTGTTGCTTCTCATCGGTCCCATCAGGATTTCGAGCTTTCCTGGCATGATGGCGTCACTCCCCAAAGATAAAATTGTCGATTCCTGCTTTCGCATATCGCTCCACAGAGACTCACGTTGCCCTTCTGGCAGCATGAATCCTTTTCGGCTCCAAATGGCTCAGGCTATACCGCTCTTGCGCGGCTTCGCAAGCCCCGCTTGCCGGAAGGATAGGGTAAGGCTCTCACCATTCTCAACGGCTTTCAGCAAACCTGCAAAATCCAGCGCCCGCAACGCCGCCTATTTGTACGAGAATGGAGGCATGAACTCTGTACGCATCGACAAGTGGCTGTGGGCTGCGCGCTTTTTCAAAACGCGGGCGCTGGCATCCAAGGCCTGCGACCTGGGCAGGATTCATTCGAACGCGATCCAGGCCAAGCCTGCACGAGAGATACACGCCGGCGACATGCTACAGGTAAAGAACGAGGGCGGCGAATTTCAGGTCGAAGTGCTGCTGCTGAGCGAGATGCGCGGCCCGGCGGCGGTGGCGCAGACGCTTTATCGCGAGACCGAAGAAAGCAAGGCGGCGCGACTGAAGGCGGACGCGGAGCGCAAGGCCATGCAGCAGTTTGCGCCATTGCCGGAACACCGGCCCTCAAAGCGCGACCGGCGCAAGATCATCCAGTTCCGGGGCGGAAGCTAGCCCCGCGATTTGAGTTGAGGGCAAACGTCATTGCTTCTTCGCGCCAACCTGGTGTTCAGATAGGTACTTGATCCGGCAATCGGGCAGTGGAATCGAGTCGCCTGCAGCAGGCGCTGAAGCAGTCAACGGCACTCCCAGCGAGAGAACCCCGTCGCCTTTTCCATAGGGAGCAAGACTGGGATCGAGAAAGATGCCGCGCGGTTTCGCTAGGCCCTTGTCTCCAACTCCGCCGTGCCAAACTCCGCAAGCCCCATTGATGTTCGACCAGGATTCTCCGCCGCGATCAGTCACTTCCAAGCTCAGTCTTTCCAGGGGAGGAAGAAACATGGCAGCCAGATCGTACCCATTCATCGGAGCCTGCATGGCGTGATAGTTGCCCGTAAGAATAAGGATCGTATCCTTTGGCTTTGCGGCTCCCAGTGCGAGAAGAGCGTGCCCCAGCGCCTCGTCCCGTGAACCCGGCCCAGTTCCAATGTACGGCGCGTCAAATGCGGCTACGGCTAAGTTCGGATAGGTGCGACGAAGCTCACGCAAAACAAGCAGCAAGCGCAGCATTGCCTCGCTCCCACGACCATCTATGGAATTCTTCCAACCGTCCTGGCCGAGCAGTGCTTTTCTTGCCGCGGGCAGATCCTTGGCTGAGAGAATCCCGTCCAAATCCGCCTGTTCGCTGGTGGGCCGCTCCAATGCCACGGTGACGCTCCTTCCCCGTGCCAGCGCATCGCAGACAAGATCCAGGAACGCGGCAGGCGTCTCATTGGAACCGTGCAGTTCACCAACAAATATCCAACGCACGGCTGCTTTGGACCACACCTGCTCTGCACCCGGCAGCGGTGAACAACTCGCCATTGCTTGTGCGGCGTTCATCGCCAACCCTATTGCCAACAAGGAAAGAATCCCATTCTTCATCGTGATTGCCCGACTCCTGAATACTAGGCGGTACTATTTGCGTTGGAATTACGCTTTTTGACGAAGACGCCGCCGAATCGTCATCTTCCCATGTTCCCTGCCCTGCAGGTGCCAACTTTAGTAGACTCAACGGCAGGATGCTTATCTCGAACTGCACGATTCGCCGCATTCATCTTCCCGCGCTGGCCGCCGCGCTGTTGGTTTGCGCAGCCCTCGCGCCGGCGCTGGCCCAGGGCACCCACCTGTGGACCCAGTCGAAGATTGAGGATTTTGAAAAGGGCACGCCGCAGGGCGTGGCGCTGACCAGCGACGGCGCTCTGCGCGAAGCGCCGGGACTGAGCGAGGTCCTGACCACGCCCTCGACTTTTGTGTGGTCGGTGGCCGTGGACAAGAGCGGCACTGCTTACGTGGGAACCGCCGCGCCGGCCACGGTGCTGCGCGTGGGCCAGGACGGCAAGCCATTTACGCTGTTCGAGACCAAGGACCTGAATGTGCAGGTGGTGCGGCTGGGGCCGGACGGGGCGCTCTACGCCGCCACGCTGCCCAGCGGCAGGGTTTACCGGCTGAAGGCCGACGCCACGGCCAAGCAGGACGAGAGCAGCGCCACGGTGGTCTTCGACGCCGCCAAACTGGGCGGAACTCCGACAGGGACGGACGGCAAGGCAAGCGCTGAAAAGACAGGCGCAAAATCGCACTACATCTGGGACCTGACGTTCGATGCAGCCGGACGGCTTTACATCGCCACAGGCGGGCCGGGAGCGGTGTATCGTGTCGATCCCGCCAAGAAGGATCAAGTGCCGGAGCTCTTTTTCAAGAGCGATGAGCAGCACATCCGGGCTCTGGCCTGGGACGCGAAAGGCAACCTGATTGCCGGCTCGGACGGAAGCGGGCTGGTTTACCGCATCGATCCGCAGGGCAAGGGGTATGTGCTGTTTGAAGCGCCGCGGCGCGAGATTTCAGCCGTGGCCGTGGGCGCAAACGGGACCATTTACGCGGCCAGCGTGGGCGACAAGAACCGCAATCCGCTGCCGCCGCTGCCCGTGCAGGGAATCGGCACGACCACAATCACAGTAATTCAGCCGGGGTCACTGCCTGGGGTGAACGCCAGCGCCTCGGCGCCAGAAGGAACCGAGATTTATGCCCTGGCCGAAGGACAGGCCCCGCGCAAGCTGTGGACCGGCAAGGACGAGATCGTCTATGCGCTGTCCGCGCGAGCAGATGGGCTGCTGGCTCTGACCGGCAACCACGGCAAGGTGCTGCGGATCGCCGACGACGGCGCCTACGCCGATGTGGCTCATCTGGAGGCATTGCAAGGCCTGAGCCTGGCCGTAGTTCCAGGCGCAGACAAGGCAAACGACCTGCTGATTGGCACCGGCAACACCGGAAAGCTGTACCGCTTCGGGGCATCGGCCAGCAAGCATGAGTATTCGAGCGACGTGCTGGATGCCGGTGCGCTGGCACGCTTTGGACGAGTCGAGGTCGATCCAGGCTCGACCGGATACGAGTTGTGGACGCGCACGGGCAACGTGGAGCAACCGGTGCGCGGCTGGTCCGACTGGCAACCATTAAAGGACGGCGCTGTAGCTTCGCCCTCAGGCCGTTTTTTGCAGTGGAAAGCCGTGCTGCATGCGGGTGGAGTGGTAGGAAGCGTAGGCGTGAATTACTTGCCCGTGAATGCCGCGCCGGTGGTGGACAACCTGGTGGTTGCACCGGGCGCGCGCGTGAATGCGCAGACCCAGACCAGCAGCCAGCCACAGAACGTTAGCATCGCGTTCCCTGCGGCCAGCCAGAATTCCTTTGTGGCCTTGGATGGCGCAGCCAATACGCCCCTGCAGGGAGTCAAGGACCGGACCGCCGTGACCGTGCGCTGGGCGGCTCACGACGACAACGGCGACGAGCTGACCTTTGCCCTCTACCTGCGCGGAGACGGCGAGCATGTGTGGCGGCTGCTCAAGGACGGGATCACCGAGAAGGCTTACAGCTTTGACGCGGCGCTGATTCCCGACGGCGGCTACCAAATCAAAGTGGTCGCTTCCGACGCGCCCTCGCATACTCCCGGGGATGCGCTTACCGGGGCCAAAGAAAGCGAGCGATTCGAAGTGGATACCACGCCGCCGGTGGTAACTGCGCTCAAGGCAAGCACCGTAAAAGCACAAAGCAAGATCGGCGAACTGCTGCACGTCGCTTTCGACGCTGAAGACGCCTTCTCTCCGATTGCGCGCGCAGAGTACTCGCTGGACGCAGCACCGTGGCAGTTCATCGAGCCGGTGAACAAGCTCTCTGACTCCAAGCGCGAGCAGTACGATTTCACCGTTTCTCTCCCTTCCGGTAGCACAGCGGCCAGCGAGCACCTCGTCACTGTCCGCGTCTACGACCGGCACGACAATGTGGGCGTGGCCAAAACGGTCATCGCCGCGCAAGCGAAGTAGGCTCATGCGATTCGAACTTTTTCTGGCATTACGGTACTTGAAAGCCAAACGGCGGCAAGCTGTGGTGGGTGTAGTTACCACCATCTCCATTGCCGGAGTGGCAGCGGGCGTGGCCGCACTGATCATCGCCCTGGCCATCACCAACGGCATGAGGCGCGACCTGCAAGACCGTCTGCTGGGAGCTTCAGCGCATGTGGATCTGATGCGCGTCGAAGCAGACGGCATCCACAACTGGCAGCCGCTGTTGAACCGCCTGCGCAGCGTACCGCATGTGACCGCAGCTGCGCCGGGAATCTACGGTCAGGTGCTGGTTTCGCGCGGACCGCGCGCCGGGTTTGCGCTGATCAAAGGCATCATCCCCGCACAAGAGAAGACCGTCAGCAACATTCTGGAATCGGTCACTTCCGGGTCGGCCAAGGACCTGGAACCAGAAGCGGCAATGCCAAATCCTGGACCGGATTCTAATCCGGCCAACATCCCCTACCCGGCCCTGGTGCTGGGCAAGGATATTGCCGAGCAAATTGGCGCGCAGGTGGGCGACAGCGTGCTGGTCACCAGTCCGCAGGGCGAATTGACGCCGCTGGGCTTGGCGCCGAAATATCAGCGTTTCCGGGTAACCGGCATCTTCCACTCCGGCTTCTATCAGTACGACGCGGCCATGGCCTTTATGCGGCTGAGCGATGCGCAGAGCCTGTTCAGCGAACCGGATCTGCTCTCGGTGATCAGCTTCAAGGTGGACGATATGTACCGCGCCCCAGCCATTGGCCACAGCATTGAGCAGGCCGCAGGCAAAGGCTTCATGTCGACCAACTGGATGGAGGTAAACCGGGAGATATTCCGCGCCCTCAAGTTGGAGCAGGTGGTCACCTTCATCGTGATTGCGCTGATTGTGATTGTGGCGGCGCTCAATATTCTGATCGCGCTGACCATGATGGTGATGGAGAAGACGCGGGACATCGCCGTGCTGATGAGCTTCGGCGTGGAGCCGGGGCAGGTGCGGCGCATCTTCCTGCTGCAAGGATTCCTGATCAGCGTGATCGGCACCGCGGTGGGCCTGGTGCTGGGCTACGCGGCCGCCTGGGCCGGAGGGCACTACCACTTCATCCATCTCTCCGCCGAAGTCTACTCGATCGATACGCTGCCCTTTGCGCCGCGCCCGCTGGATGGATTGATCGTGGCCGCGGTCTCTATCGGGATTTCCCTGCTGGCCACGCTCTATCCCTCGTCCGCCGCAGCCAGCGTGCTGCCAGCCGAAGCGCTGCGGTACGAGTAGGTGGTGCTCTGACGATTACAGACAAAGCGGGCAGCCATTTGGCTGCCCGCTTTGCGTAAAGGCTCGAACTGAATACTCTGCTAACCAACGATTTGCTGCTGCAGGCTTCCGTCCATGTTGAGGACATCGACCACCAGCGCCAAGGTTCCATCGGCGTGGGTTGCGCAACTGAGGCATGGGTCAAACGAGCGGATCATGCCTTCCATCCGGTTGAGCATGCCCTCGGTCACATCGTGGCCAGACAGGTATTTGTCGGCTACCTGCTTGAGGCCGCGATTCATGGCCAGCGTATTATGCGCTGTGGCGACGATGAGGTTTGCGCCGGTCATCATGCCGTTGTGATCGACTTTGTAGTGGTGGATCAGAGTGCCGCGCGGCGCTTCGATGATGCCAACGCCCTCGGCTTCATTCGCCTTGGCTTCGGCGCGAATGTCCGTATCCAGAATGTCGGGATCGAGGAGAATCTGCTCCATCCGCTCGATGGCGAACACCATCTCAATCAGCCGGGCATAGTGATTGTGGAATGAACTGAGTGAGATTTCTCCGTAGGTACGGCGGAACTCGTTCAGTGCCTCATCGGCCAGCGGCGTGCCGCACTGCCGGGCCATGTTGAGCCTTGCGGCCGGACCAACACGATAGATGCCGTAGGGGTACCCCAAAGGCTTGTAGTACGGGGCCTTCATGAAGCTGCTGGAATCGACGCCCTCGCCGATGTAATCCTGGTAATCCCTGGGATGGATGTTATCGGCGACGATGTTGCCGGTTGCATCGGCAAAGCGAAGCCAGCCCTCGTGGCGGCGGCGCGAACCGTAGAGGCACAGGTTTCCGTCTTTGCGGCCGAGAGCCATGAACATACTGGGGAAGTTGCCGAAGACCTCAACCTCTTCGTCCAACTTTTCCATCATGTGCTTGAAGAATTCGAGGGTGCGGGTCGCGGTGGCCAACGCTTCCGGAATTCCTTTCAGGATTTCGTCTCTCTGCGCAACGGTAAGCGGCGAAGCAACGCCGCCGGGCACGATCCAATGACCGTGGATGCGCTTGCCGCTCAGCAGTTCGATCACCTGCTGTCCCCACTTACGCAGGCGAATGCCGCTGACCGCGAGATCGGGATGCTTTGCGGCCAGGCCGAGAACATTCCGTTCGGAAGGATCGGAGTCCCAGCCCATCAGGAAGTCGGGCGAGGAAAGGTGGAAGAAACTGAGCGCGTGCGACTGGGTGATTTGCGCCAGGTGGACCACGCGGCGCAGCATCTCGGCCGCTTCCGGAATGCGCAATCCCATGATGGCATCGGCAGCTTTAGCACCCGCGAGCAGATGACTGATGGGACAGATGCCGCAGATGCGCGCGGTGAGCGAGGGCATCTCATAGTACGGGCGGCCCTCGCAGAACTTTTCAAACCCGCGAAACTGAAGCACATGAATATGCGCGTCCTGCACCACTCCCTTGTCGTCGAGTTGGATGGTGATCTTTCCGTGCCCTTCAACCCTTGTAATTCCATTGATTCTGATCGTCTGCATTCGCTTGCTCCTAATTGCCAAAGCGACACTGAGTGGACAGGTCGGGTACGCGCCCGGCGAGCACCTCGCTCAGGACGAAAAAGATCAGGTCCGCCGAAGGCGGGCATCCGGGGACAAACAGATCCACAGGCACCAACTCGTGCAGCGGAATCACTTTGGCCTCCAGCTTGGGAACTTCGTGAGTCGGCGCTCCGGGGT
>Ga0255354_1000603_pt1 | contig 22458 bp, 20 predicted proteins | sample HBST50metaG_FD_189942 | JGI IMG/M metagenome (GOLD analysis project Ga0255354, IMG submission 189942) | Peat soil microbial communities from Stordalen Mire, Sweden - H.B.S.T50 | ecosystem: Environmental > Terrestrial > Soil > Wetlands > Peat | place: Sweden: Norrbotten County, Stordalen Mire...
CACCAGCAAAGGCATCGCAGGCGTGCCTCGCGCCACGCTCGTCGTTCTGCTCGCTGTCGCTGGCTCTTTCCAGATTCCCACCTCCGCCGTCCTGATGCTGCTCGGCGTGGACACTCTGATGGACATGGGCCGCACCGCCATGAACGTCATCGGCAACTGCATGGCTGCCGCCGTCGTCGCCCGCTGGGAAGGCGAGATGAAGCCGGCAGCAATGTCAGATTAAAGAGCATGAACGTATACCGCTGCCTCGGTTTTTGGGCATCATGAGATGCGAGACTTATAAGCCGATAGAATGTAGATAGAGACTTTGCCCATGCCGCTGAATTTCAAGAATCTCCCAATGCTTCTGGCTCCAGCGCTGCTGATGGCGGCAGGTTGCGGCGGGATGGGCACGGCAAATTCCTCGAATGTGAGCTTTTCGGTCACGCCCGGCGCGAGTTCCATCGACACCAACTGCGCCGGATGCAATGCAACCAGCTCTCAGGGCGGTTTGGTTCACCAGTTTGCCGCCCTCCAAACGAACGGCAGCCCGGCTGAGGTCACGTGGTCGGTCTCGGGCGGAGATGCGACGAGCGGGCCGGGAAGCATCAACGCAAACGGCCAGTACACGCCGCCCAGCTATTTGACCGCTGACCACGCACAGGTGGTGGTGACCGCGACGGAGGCGGCGAATCCGAGTCTTCGGGCTAGCTCCGTTCTGACCCTGACGCCGGGATTCCTGCAACCGCTGACGCCGGAGAACGTGGCCCTGGGCGCGGGCGGTTCGGTCGCCATCACCGGCTATCTCGCAGAGGCGGGCGGCACGGCCAGCATCCACTTCGAGCTGGCAGGCTCGGCAAACGGACAAGGCGGCGGACAGGGTTCGCTCGGTGCAGTGAGTTGCCAGCGCGAGAGCCAGACTTTTACCTCCTGCACAGTTACCTACACGGCGCCATCCTCGGTGCAGGCTACCGGCGCAACTTATGTCGTGGCCACGGTGACGGGGGCTTTGCCGGGTTCCGGGCCGAGTTCCATTTCCAGAACCGCAGCCGTGGTGTTAGTGAATACCGCGGGCGTCAGCAGCAACCCGGCCACGCATCAGGCTTCGTTGGCGGCGCCGGTGCTGCTGGGCAGCTCTGGCGGCAACAATGCGGATTACGACATGCGCGGCAGCCAGATTGTGGATTGTTGCAGCGGCACATTGGGCTCTCTGGTTCAGGACGCGAGCAAGCGCGAGTACTTGCTGGGGAACAACCACGTGCTCGCCAAGAGCGACCACGCCAGCGTGGGCGACGCTATTGTGCAGCCGGGGCTGATCGACAACAACTGCACACCCTTCGGAGACGACGCCAGCCCTGCCATGGTATCTTCCGTGGCCCCGGTGGCTCAGCTTACCGGCTGGCTTCCGCTTAGCTCCAAGCTGACCAACGCCGACGCGGCCATTGCTCAGGTGACCTCGCGCGCCGTTGACCCGAGCGGCAATATTCTGGAACTGGGCGCGAGGCAGGCAGACGGCACACTGGCCGCCGCGCCTCCCGGCATCAGTTCGACCGGCGGACGGGGCGAGTCTGGCTGGCTCCAAATGAAGGTGGCCAAGAGCGGCCGGACGACAGGGCTGACTTGCGGCGGCATCTCGGCTGTCGATCTCGACGTGAAGGTCGATTATTATTTGGACTGCGCGGAGACGCGGCCCTACCTGACCAAGACCTTTACTCATCAGTTGGCCATCAGCGGCAACCAGTTCAGCGACTCGGGCGACTCGGGCGCGCTGGTTGTCGATGCCGCGAATGCAGAGCCTGTGGGCCTTTACTTTGCCGGAGGGACAGACGTCTCGGGAGTTAGTCAGGGTGTAGCCAACCCGGCAGCGAACGTGCTGAGCGAGTTAGCGGCGCAGTTAGGCGGGAGTTATACATTTGTGGGCGCTGCTGACCATTCGGTCAGTTGCCTGAGTTATGGCGACAGCACCATCTCCGCCGCGCAAGGGCTCGCGCTCAGCTCTGCGGAAAACGCGCGCTCCGGGCAGGCTCTTGGGCAGGCCCGTATGTTGGTGAGTTCGGCAACAGGAATATTGGGCGCAGCCGCAGGCAAAAGCAGTGACCATCCCGGCGAGGCCGCGGTAATCCTCTACACGGATGAAAACAGGACGGTCAATGTGCCAGCCACGGTGGACGGCGTGCGCACGCTGGTGATTCCCACCACGGCTCACGCTGTGGCCTACGGGGTAGCGCCGCAAACCCCGTACGGCCTCGTCTCGCTTCCGTCCTCAGCGCTACCGCGGGCCACGGCCGTCAAGAGCCAGGCAGCCGCCGGCCTGATGCGGCAGAATCCGGCCTTCTTCGGCGTGGGCGTGGGCCAGAGCCTGGACAATCCGCGCGAGGCGGCGCTTGTCGTCTATGTGGACCGCAATCGGGTTCCTGCCCAACTGCCCGCGACCGTGGACGGCGTGCGTACGCGCTATATGGTGATGGACCGGCTGCACGTCACGCGCTCTTATGCGGCTGCTGCGCCGTCAAAACTGCACTGCATGGCCCACACTCCTGTGCGCCGCCCAGAGCGTTTTGACCCGCTCGACGCATTCAGGCATCAAAGCCTAAAACTTTACTGAGTCAACGAAAGCAACCAGCCTTCACCTGCCCACGAGCGCCGCAGCAATCTGCCGACCGTGGTGGCGGCCATTCTCAATGAAGATCTCATTGGTGCGCGCGCCGGCCACGATCACACCGGCCAGATAAATGCCTGGCACATTGCTCTCCAGCGTCTCCGGATTGCAAACCGGCAGCCGGTCCTCGCCCTCCAGGCGCACGCCCAATGACTCCAGAAACTCGAAGTCGGGATGATAGCCGGTCATGGCGAAGACAAAATCATTCTTCACGGTCTCGCGGCCCTCTTGCGTTTGGATGAGCACGCTGTCCGGCGTGATTTCCACCACGTTGGAGCAAAAATACGCCTTCACATCGCCATTCTTTATCCGGTTTTCAATGTCCGGCTTGATCCAGTACTTCACATGCGGCGGAATCTCCGGCCCGCGGTAAACCAGCGTGACCCGCGCGCCGCTGCGCCACAGTTCCAGTACCGCAATGGCCGCCGAGTTCTTGCCGCCGATCACCACCACGTCCATCCCATAGAAGGGGTGGGGATCGAAGTAGTAGTGATGCACCTTGCTCAGGCTCTCGCCGGGAATGTTCATGTAGTTGGGCAGGTCGTAATAGCCTGTGGCGATCACCAGCTTGTGCGCCCCAAGCACGCTGGCGCGGTCAAAGCTGTCCGCCAGATGCACGCTGAAGCCGCCATCCGCGCCTGTCACGCTTTCCACGCGATGGTATTGGCGGATGTCCAATTTATAGTAGGCGGCCACGTGCCGGTAATATTGCAGCGCCTCATTGCGGTTCGGCTTGGTATGGGGGCTGGGGAAAGGGATGCCGCCGATTTCGAGCAGCTCGGGCGTGGTGAAGAAGGTCATGTGCGAGGGGTAATGGAAGAGCGAGTTGCAAACGCAGCCCTTGTCCACCACCACAACGCGCAGGCCAGCCTTTTGCGCCTCAATGGCGCAGGCCAGGCCGGTAGGCCCAGCGCCCATCACCAATAAATCGAAGATATCGTCCTTAGTTGCCGGCGTTTCTGGCATGGAGTGGTTCATGGCTCTAGATTAGGGCATCAGGGCGCGGTGTCGTGCGAGCCAGCCAGCAGTTTGCCGTTTGACCGCTCATGGATGGTAGAATGGTGGAAAGGCATGGTAGAAAGGTGTAATCCGGTGGCCCTGAATATCAAGAACGAGGAAACCGAGCGCATAGTCCGGGAATTGGCCGCTCTCAAGCAGGTTAGCCTGGTTGTTGCGATCTCTGAAGCCGTCAAGGAAAAGCTGGAGCGGGAAAAGGCTGCCAAGCGCGAGAACCGCATTGAGTGGATTAAGCGGATCACCGCTGTTACCGCGCCGCTGATGAACGACGGACGCACATCCAAAGAACTGATCGATGAGCTTTATGATGATGAGACGGGATTGCCGAAATGATCGTCGATACGTCAGCCCTCATTGCAATTCTCAAGCGAGAGCCAGAGTGGCCAGTCCTCTCGAAAGCATTAGACACCGCAGAATTCTCTCACATCTCGGCAGCAAACTATTTGGAAGCCTCCATTGTTGTAGATGCGTGGAGGAATCCCCTTCTAAGCCGCGATTTCGATGAATTGATCGAGCGATTTAGCATCATCATTGAGCCGGTGACGGTTGCGCAGGCGCGGGTTGCCCGCCAGGCCTACCGCGACTACGGCAAAGGCAGCGGCCACGCCGCCAACCTGAACTTCGGCGACTGCTTCACCTACGCCCTGGCCCGCGACAAACGCGAGCCTGTGCTCTACAAAGGCGACGACTTTGTGCATACCGACCTTCGATCCGCCTTGCAGCAGCCGTAGGAATTTGGCGCTTACCCATGTGGCCCAGACACTTTGAGTTCACCCCATAGAATCTTCGCGCCGCCTCAATCATCTGAGAGAATAGTGACAGTGAATCGAGCGCAACATTTTGTATTCCGGCGGGCGACGGCATCGGCAATTCTGACAGCCCTATCTCTGGCGTCTGCGGCGGCGGCTCTCCATGCCCAGGCGCAAAACCCTACCTCTGCCTCCAACTCCTTTTATGGAAGCGTGATCGTGCGACCGGTGAGCGATGAAACGCTGAAGCTCTCGCTGGACGAGGCCATCGCGCTCGGCCTCAAGAACAATCTGGGCCTCAAGGAAGCCGAAAACGGCGAAAAATCGATCAAGGGACAGAAAAACGAGGCATTGCAGAATTTTCTTCCCACGATCACCCTCACGGGCGACACCGGCGCTCACCAGCATAATCTGGTCTCGCAGGGCTTTGGCCCCGGCGTGGTGAAGAAGTTCAGCTCACTCCTTCCCCCAGGCAGCGTGATCAACGCAATCACGCGCGACGAACTGACCGAAGGGCAGATTCAATTCAGCCAGATGCTCTTCTCCGGCCCGGTGATCGCTGGCTGGAGGGCGGCCGGCGCGGCGGAACGCGCTGCTTATTTTGCCAAAATGTCGGCCCGCGGCGAAGTAGTCCAGCAGGTTGCCTCGGCTTATCTGCACGCCATCGCTGCATCCAGCGAGGTGGACAACGCCAAAGCGCTGGAGTCGGAGGACGAGGTGTTCTTGAGCCAGGCCCACGACGCTCATGTCGCCGGCGTCGCCTCCAACCTGGACGAGCTGCGCGCGCGGGTCCAGCTTCAGGCGCAGCAGCAGACGCTTATCGCAGCCCAGAACGCCCTCGAAAAAAACCTGATCCTGCTCAAGCGCGAGATAGGCATCGACCCCGGCCAGAAGATCGCGCTCGCCGATCCGGCTCCCTATAGCGAACTGGCCGCCGAAACTCCCGAAGAGGTCCGGGCCATCGCTTACAGAAACCGCCAGGACTACCAGAACCTGCAAAATCAAGCGGTCGAGTACAAGGCGATCCGCTCGGCCTACCGCAGCCAGCGCTTGCCCACCCTCAGCTTTGGCGGCTACTACGGCGTCAGTCAGGTGGGCGGCGTGGGCGCGCACGGCAACTTTATAGCTCAGGGCACGCTCAGCCTCCCGCTCTTTCGCGAGGCCAAACTGCGCGGCGATGTGGAAGCTGCCACGGCCCAGATGGACGCCGTCAACGCCCAACTTGACGACCTGCGCGGCAAGATTGACCAGCAGGTACGCTCGGCGCTGCTCGACGTGAGCGCCACGTCGAAGCTGGTCGAGGCCGCCCGCTCCAATGTTGAACTGGCCACGCGCGCCCTCGCCGACGAAACCGACCGCGTGAATGCCGGGGTGGACGATAACCTGCCCTTGGTCACCGCGCAGGCCACGCTGGCGGCCGCTGAAAGCAATCTGGTCGAGAGCCTCTACCAATACAATTTGTCAAAGCTCGGATTGGCCCGCGCCGCCGGCATCATCGAAACGCAGTACCGGGACTATCTGGGAAGATAAGCGCGTGTGCTGCCCAAAGTTGTCCCGTCCGTCCACCAACTAACTCCAATCCACAGCCCGCACCCGAATTCTGCGTGTAACTTAGAGACAAGAGGTTCCCAACTCTTATGCCCAGACACCTCCAGGTCAAGTACTATGTGGAACCGGATGCCGCTGCGCTGGCGCGGCGGGCGGCGCAATACTTTGTCGAGATGGCCGGCGAAGCGGTCGAGGCGTACGGACGCGCGCGAATCGCCATCAGCGGCGGGTCCACGCCCAAAGCCGCCTTCGAACTGCTTGCCGACCCCAATCAACCGTGGCGCTGGCGTATGCCGTGGCAGAAGCTCGACCTGTTTTGGGTTGACGAGCGTTGCGTTCCGCCCGATGACTCCGAGAGCAACTACCGCATGACCCGCGAGGCTCTGCTCGACCATGTGCCCCTGCGCCCTGAGCAGATTCACCGCATCGAGGGCGAACTGGAGCCGGAGGCAGCCGCTGCGCGCTACGAGTCGGAGTTGCGCAATAGCTTTCGGCTGGAGGGCGCCGAGAGCCCGCGCTTTGACCTGGTGGCCCTTGGAATGGGAGACGACGGCCACACCGCATCGCTCTTTCCTTACACCGAGGCCATCCACGAAATGATCCGCTTGGTGACCGCCAACCGCGTGCCGCAGCGCGACACCTGGCGCATCACGCTCACCTGGCCGCTCATCAATCACGCCCGTTCGGTCTTCTTCCTGGTTGCGGGGGCGGAAAAGGCCGCCATCCTGCGAGAAGTTCTCACCGGGCCATTCGATCCGGAGCGGCTGCCCAGTCAATTAATATGGCCTTCCAGCGTTATACTTACGTTTATATTGGATAGAGCCGCGGCCGCGCTTTTACCCGCAACGGACGAGGAAGGCTGCGGAGTTTTAGAGAGGGAAAGATGATTCTGGCGGGCGACGTAGGTGGCACCAAAGTTCACTTGGCGCTGTATGACTTTATCGATGGAAAACCGCAAGCTTCCCGCGATGAGCGGTATGCGGCGAAAGAGTATTCCGGTCTGGAAGAGATCGTAAAAGAGTTTCTCGGCACACAGACGGTCACGGCGGCTTGTTTTGGCGTGCCAGGCCCGGTGCGTGACGGCCGTCTGCGCCTCACCAACCTTCCCTGGACGCTGGACAGCCGCGAGCTGTCAATCAGCCTCGGCGTCAACCATGTCTTCCTGATCAACGATCTGGAGGCCAATGGCTACGGCGTGGAGGAGTTGACCGCCGACCAGATCTACACGCTCAGTGAGGGCGACTCCAGCCAGATTGGCAATCGCGCGCTGATCGCCGCGGGAACCGGCCTGGGCGAGGGGCTTCTGATCTGGAATGGCCGCGCTCACACGCCCTTCCCCAGCGAGGGTGGCCACACCGACTACGCGCCCCGCAACGAAGACGAGATCGACCTGTTGCGCTTTCTCAAGCAGAAGTACAACGGACGCATCAGTTGGGAGCGCGTGGTCAGCGGCCCGGGCTTGACCAACATCTACGAGTTCCTGCGCGAAGTGCGCGGCGTCGACGAGCCGAACTGGCTGGCCGCGCGTCTCGCTGCCGAAGACCCCAACGCCGTCATTACCGAGCTGGCGCTTGCCGCCAAAAGCGAAATCTGCGAGAAGGCTCTGGATATGTTTGTCTCCGCCTATGGCGCGGAGGCCGGCAACCTGGCCCTCAAACTTCTCTCAGTCGGCGGTGTTTACGTGGGCGGCGGCATCGCCCCGCGCATCCTTGAGAAGCTCAAGGATGGCCGCTTCATCAAGGCCTTCACCGACAAGGGCCGGCTCAGTCAGTTGCTGGTGAATATGCCGGTGCGTGTGATTCTCGAAAGCCGTGCCGCGCTGCTCGGCGCAGCGGCTTACGCCGAAGCCCGCGCCGCCGAAATCAGCGGCATCTCGCCCCGCGCCGCCTCCGTCAAGTTCTAACGCGCGAGTTATCCGCAGTAACACAGAGGGCCAGCCGAAACCGGCTGGCCCTCTTTCACATTGCCACAAAAGTTGTCATCCTGAGCGAGCGCAGCGAGTCGAAGGACCTGCATTTCATTCATGTCGCGGCGATTCTCAGTGTCACAAATAAGAAGCCAAATCCCGACGTTAGGGGCCTATACTCTATCTTCAAGAGCCCGAAGATGCCTAGGATTGATCTCAAGACCGCAGTTAGAAGGATCTACCAGATTGTTGACCAGCGCCGTAAACGCGATCAACTATCGCCGTTTTTCTTCATTGTGGGTGCGGGCGTTTCGAATCCTCCCATCCCACTTGCATGGGAGATTGAAGAGCAATGCAGGCAGGAGGCTCAGAGATACGACGACACAAACCCTCCGGAATCCGAGAGCGCTATAGATTCCTACTCCCGTTGGATGGGCAAGGCCTACCCATCCCCTGAGGAACTTCAAACATATCTGCGGGGCCTGATGCAAAACAAGCCCATCTCAAAGGCCAATCTCCGTTTGGCACACCTCTTGCTTGATGGCAGGCTCGCCCGCACGGTCTTCACGCCTAATTTCGACGATTTGCTGCCGAAGGCGCTAGAACTCTTTGGCCAGCGACCGCTGGTCTGTGACCACCCCCTCACAGTTGGCCGCATCAGAATCGAGTCGAACGATATCCAGATCGTCCATGTGCACGGTTCTTACTGGTTCTACGACTGCTGCAACCTCAGGCATGAAATCGCAGCGCGCTCGGAATACGGAGGCCCCGTGTCCGTACTATTGGACCAGTCGCTCAGGGACCACTCCCCGCTCGTTATTGGATACAGTGGCTGGGATGGCGACATCCTCATGACGGCATTGCAACGCCGCCTCTCAGCCGGCAGATTGGGAAACCCCATCTTCTGGTTCTGCTACAAGCGAGAATCCTTGGATACTCTTCCTGCATGGCTGGCCCAATCCAACGACGTCTTTTTCGTCCTCCCCGACGACCCCGGCCCTGCCGCTGTCGCCCCATCGGCTCCGCAGGCGTCAGATCCGAAGAGCCAGTTATCCCCGCGCGGTGACGCGATGGCCGCAATCGGCGATTCTTCCCTCACTGAAAAGGTACCTACGCTTCCCGCCAACAGGGTTCTCGATGCCCTGGTGCGCAAATTCGAGCCCGCCACCCCGCCACTAATTCATAATCCTCTCGGCTTTTACGCAGATCACCTGAAGCAATTGCTCGGAACAAGTGACCCGGAAGGCGAGCAGGACACCTACTACGGTTTCAACTTGGTGATCGCCCGAGTCGAGCGGGCAAGGGATTTCGAAGCAGCCGGGCAGCCCGACCTGCTTCAGGGATTCCGCGACGCCATGAGCAAGGCTGACTATCGAAGTGCGATCAGATCAGCAAATGATATCGCTCTCGACAGGCTATCTCCGAAGGAGCAAACGGAACTTGTCTTCGCCCTGATGGATGCAGCTCCCGGATTGAACGACAACTCGGATGACGAGATTGCGGGGTACGACCTTGCCATACGGACTGCGGACCTGCTGACCGCGACTGGCTCCGCTGATCTGCGCCTGCGGGAGCAGGTCGCCAAGGCACTCTTCTACAAAAGCATTACACTTGGGTCTCTCAACAGAAGCGAAGAAAAGATTGCAGTCTGCGACGACATTGTGAGCCGCTTCGCCGACGCCAAGGAACCGGCTCTACGCGAACGGGTCGCTTGGGCTCTCTACAGCAAAGGCCTCGACCTCGGGAGTCTTAAGAGAAGAGAGGAATCAATTGCCGTCCACGACGATCTTGTGAGCCGCTTCGCCGACGCCAAGGAACAGGTTTTCCGCGAGCAGGTCGCCGCGGCACTCTTTTACAAAGGCCTCCAGCTTGGGTTTCTTGACCGAAGAGAAGAAGCAATTGCCGCCTACGACGATGTTGTGAGGCGCTTCGCCGACGCGAAGGAAACATCGCTCCAGGAGCGTGTCGCCAAGGCGCTCTTCCACAAAGGCATCCAACTTGGGGTTCGTGATAGGGACGAAGAACAACTTGCCGTCTACGACGAGGTTGTGAACCGTTTCGGAGACGCTAAGGAACCGGCTCTCCAGGAGTCGGTCGCCGAGGTCCTCGTCGGCAAAGGCTTCACACTCAGACTTCTCGGCAGAAACGAAGAAGCGATTGCCGCCTACGACGACGTTGTAGGACGCTTCGCAGGCGCGAAGGAACCGGTCCTCCGGGAACAGGTCGCCCACGCGATCCTGAACAGGGGAACGATGTATGAGTCCTCCGGCAAAAAGGAGAGTGCACTCGCGAGCTATGAAGAAATCCTCGCCCAATTCGGCGGTGACAAGGGGTCCGAAATCGAGGATATCGTCGCCCAGGCGAGAAACAAGCGGGACATCCTGCGCAACGAGGGCGAAACACCAGCCTAGCCTGATGCCCTAGGTCCCGCTTTTGCGACCTGGAAATCCCCAACCGTTTCCATCAGCCCGTTGCATAAAATAACCCCTCATCGCCGCACAATAGATGGATGAACAACGACCATAGGACCGGGCCTTTACTATTCCCTGGTCCCTATTCCCTAGTCCCTGAAATGGGTACCCCCACCCCCCTCCAGCAAGGAGGGCAAATTTCCCCTCAAAACCGTGCAGATTATTTGTAACCCGTTTTAAATCAATGCCTGTTGAAAACTTTTCGCTCCCGAATTCTCCCGCATGGTGAGATTTGGCTCTTGAAAATCCCCGGAAAAACCCGGTTTTTGCCTCGGAAACCAATCTTTTTGGAACGATTCGAGCCCGAAAACCAGGCCTCGAACAATCCTTTTTCCCTCGCTCTTCTCACCACTTCCGTCTGCAAAAAATACCGTTTCGATCTCCAACTACAGCCGTCCCGCAAATGCCTTAGAATGCTTTCTAGCGCGCTGCGCGTCTATTTTGTAGAGGAGCAAACGATGCGTTTTCCTGCACTTGCCGTTCTTGCACTGGGTATGGCGACCTTGGCCGCCGCACAAACCACTCCATGGGATTACGTGGGAAAGCGCGGCGAACTGAACTGGGGCAAGCTGGACCCTGCTTATCAGGCTTGCTCGAAGGGCCACGAGCAGTCGCCGATTGATATTCGCGGCGCACACCTGAACAAGGCGCTCCAGCCTATCGAGTTTCACTACATCGCTGGCCCTTTGTCGCTCGTCAACACTGGCCATACCGTTGAGATTCATGTGAATCCCGGCAGCTACATCGTGGCTGACGGCGTGCGCTATGACCTGGTGCAGTTCCATTTCCACCATCCCGGCGAGACAGCGGTAAGGGGCAAGCTGACCGACATGGAGGCGCACCTGGTGCATCGCAGCGCCGACGGCAAGTTGGCCGTGGTTGCGGTGCGGCTGGCGGAGGAAGCGGGCAGCCCGAACGCCGTGCTGGCTGCGCTGTGGAAACATCTGCCCAAGACCGCAGGAGCAAGCGAGAAGACTGCGGATATGGTGAATCCCGCAGGCTTGCTGCCCGCCGGCCGCGGCTATTGGACCTACATGGGTTCGTTGACGATTCCGCCTTGCACCGAGGGCGTGCATTGGTTTGTCTTCGAACAGGAGCTGAGTGTGAGCCGCGACCAGTTGCGCGCCTTCGCGGCGATGTTCCCGATGAACACGCGTGCGTTGCAGGAGCCGCACGGGCGGCGCATCGAGGCCAACGAATAGGCGCGGCAGCCGTTCGCTTTTCGCGCGCACGAACTTCTGTGCTTTCCGAGACTTGGCGCGCGTTGGCTCCGAATACTCATCCCCGGTAGACTATGACCATGCACCTTCATGCGGCATCCACCAGTTCAGGCGCCAGCAGAACTCAATCCGTACTGCGCTTTTCGCTGGTGGCCACGCTCGCTTATGTGGCAGTCACCTTCGTGGCTGGGGTGCGCGCCCACTCACTGGCGCTGCTCTCCGAATCGGGCCACAACTTCTCCGACTTTCTGGCCTTGCTGCTCAGCTTTGTTGCGGTCTATTATCAGTCCCGTCCCGCCGACCGCTCGAGAACCTTCGGCTACCAGCGGGCCGGCGTGCTGGCCGCATTCATCAACGCGGCTACGCTGATTGTCATTTCCATCTGGATAGCCATTGAGGCTGTCCATCGGCTGAACTCGCCGGTTACGGTCGAGCCGCGGCTGATGATGATGGTGGCTGCCGCGGGCGTGGTGATGAACGGCGTGATCGCGGCTCTGCTGTGGGGCGTGGCCCGCGACGTGAATCTGCGCTCGGCTTTTCTGCACATGGCCGGCGACACGCTTTCGACCGCGGCGGTTATCGCAGGCGGCGCGGGCATTTTGCTGACCGGCCACAACTGGATCGACCCCGCCCTCTCTCTGCTCATCGCCGCGCTCATTCTCTGGACCAGCTTTGGCATCGTCCGCGAGACCCTGAATATTTTGCTTGAAGGCACGCCCCGCGGCGTTTCCCTCACTGAGATTCGCTCCGGCATGGAGGCCGTCGAAGGCGTGGTCAACGTACACGACCTGCATGTATGGTGCCTCGGTTCGGACTCCAGCGCACTGGCCTGCCACGTGACGATTGCCGACATTCCGCCGTCGGAGAGTGCCTGCATTCTGGTAAGGCTCAACTACGTGCTCAGGGAGCGATTTCACATTAGCCACGCCACCATTCAGTTTGAGCACATGGGCTGCGAACAGCTCGACGGCTGCGTGGTTCCCATGGAAGAAATGGCCAGCACGCACAGCCACCACGGCCACGGGCATTAGTTCATCCTCGAACGCGCGCGCAAAGATTATTTGCAGTGTGAAGGTTGCTGCTTAGGCCTGCGCGTTTCTCTTATCATCGAGTTATTGGGCCGTTCATTTTTCCGTTCTTGAGGAGGTCATTCTTGTCTCGTCTTCGAGTCGCTCTTGCCACGCTAACTCTCGCTCTGCTTTCTGTTTCATTCGGTCTGGCCCAGGCGTCTCACTCTCCTCAGGCCACAGCGCAAGCACAAGCAACTGCGCCGACAATGGCCCAGCTCGAGGCGCTCGCCGGTGAATACACTGACCAGAACGAGCCTGACACGCCGGTCAGTTTTTACGTCCAGGACGGCAAGCTGATCTATGAGTCCGAGCGCAATGTCCCCGCCGAATTGAAACCCATCGCCGTGCTCGAGTTTTCCTTGTCTGGCGCAAAGTTCACTCTGCACTTCACTCTCGATGCGAGTGGCCATGGCGGTAGCGTGGTGTTTTCCGACACGCCCAACGATCCATATCGCCGTACCGGACCACCTGTTCATCATGTATTTCACGACTATCAGCGCACTGAAGTCATGATTCCCATGCGTGACGGGGTCAAGCTGCATACCATCATTTTGCGGCCGGCGGACATTAATACGCCGCTGCCGTTCATCATCCAGCGCACGCCCTACGGCGTGGACGGCCTCGACCGCGCTTCGTTCTTCGCCACTCGCCCTGAGTTGGCCCGCGACGGCTATATCGCTGTTGCACAGGATATTCGCGGCCGCTACAAGAGCGAAGGCGAGTTCATCATGAGCAGGCCGATGGCGGACCATCGCGACCCGAAAGCTGTCGACGAAAGCACAGACGCGTACGATACCGTCGAGTGGCTGCTGAAGAATGTGACGGGCAACAATGGCCGCGCGGGTTTCATCGGCACCAGCTATCCGGGCTTTTTGGCCATGGCGGCCGGCATTGATCCTCATCCCGCAGTCAAGGCCATCTCCCCGCAGGCGCCCATGATCGACGCGTGGATGGGCGACGATTTTTTTCACAACGGCGCATTTCGCCAGAGCTACGGCTACGATTACGTGCTACGCATGGAGACGAGCAAGAAAGAAATCACTCCCAATTACGGCAAAGACAAGGACGGCAACGCTCGCGACGGTTTTGATTTTTTTCTAGAGCGGGGAAACTTCGCGGAAGACGTGAAGCAATCCGGTTCAAAGCTGCTGCCCACCTGGAAGCTCTTCCTCGATCACCCTGCATATGACAGCGTTTGGCGCTCACGCGGCGTGGAGCACGGTTTGAATGCAGTCGCGGTGCCGACGCTTTCCGTCGGCGGCTACTACGACCAGGAAGATATGTATGGCCCGCAGGTCGAGTACTCCGCGCTCGAACCGCAGGACGTCAACCATCAGAACTTCCTTGTCCTCGGACCATGGCGCCACGGCTATTGGTCGTCGTCCTCGCGCCGCCTGGGCAGCCTCGACTTTGGCGAGCCCGTCGGCAAGGAGTTCCGCGCCCAGATCGAGGCAAAATTCTTTGCGCACTATTTGAAGGACGCGCCGGGCACAAATCCGTCGGGCTTCGACCTCGAAGACACAGCCAGCTTTCAGACCGGGTCGAACACATGGAGACACTACGCACATTTCCCGCCCGCCGAATCCCGGCCAACCGGCCTGCACCTTGAAGGCGCGGGACTGCTTGGTTTCGGCGGCTCGACCGCTGTGGCCAGCACCAGCTACGTAAGCGACCCTGCCAACCCTGTCCCGTATCGCCACCATCCTGTTCAGGAGACTTACAGCGGAGACTCGCAGTGGTACAACTGGCTCACCGAAGATCAGAGCTTCGTTACTGGCCGCAAGGACGTGGCCGTGTGGAAACTGCCCGTGCTCAAGCGGGATCTGGTGCTGACCGGCGAGGTGGTCGCAGATATTTACGCCTCGACCAGCGGCACAGACAACGACCTAATAGTGAAGCTCATCGACCAATACCCCGGCAACGATCCTGACGTGAAGATGCGCGGCTATCAACTGATGACCAATGCGGAGGTCTTCCGCGGCCGGTACCTCGACAGCTTTGAGAAACCTGCGGCGCTAAAGGCGGGTTCAGTCCGCGAGTACAAGTTCTCGCTGCACGATGTGGACCACGTGTTCAAGGCCGGCCACACTGTGATGGTCGAAGTGCAGAGCACATGGTTCCCGCTTTACGACCGCAACCCGCAGACATTTGTGCCCAACATCATGACCGTCAAGCCGACAGCCTACAGACCGGAGACAATCACTATTTACTCCGGCCCTGGGCACGACTCGGCGTTGCAGGTGCCGCTGATGGGCGATTGCGAAGCCAGCGAGTGTTATTGAGCGGTTTCCGGCGAACTTACTTCAACTTCAACGGCGGCGCAAACTCCAGCAACTCCACTGGAGCGCCATTGTGAATGATCATCGCCACCGTGACGCCCTCACTCGGGCTGTTGGGCGGCGTAAGGATCTCTTTTCCTTCAAGCGCTGCGGCAAGGTCGTCCACTTCAAAGGCAACATGGGGTACGGTCTTGATAATCTCGGGGTAAGGCGCATCCGCGTCAAAACGCATCCACTGAATGCCGTAGGGGCTGGACTCAAATCCCGCTACGTGAATCTTGAGTTCCGGCAAATGAATCTCTTAAGGCCGAGGCGTCTGGGTTGGAATGCCGATGTGATGGTAGCGCCAGCCGTCGACGGCAATCGCCGAGGGAGGCTCATGGTCACACCGTGCAGGGATCGGCGTCACAGCAACATTTTTCGGTGCGTTATCGCTCAAGCTCTTCTCCTCTGGTCGAATTCATCGATAGCGTAATCGTATCTCGTCCGGTGTCCTAAATCTTCGGCGTCTTGGTTCGCAAAGGGGAAAACTCAAATCTCAGCTCCTGCCCACACCCTTTCGCGCTAGAATAGACAGTAGTATGGTTCTTCATCAGCCCATCCCGGCCCTGCTCTAGCGGCGCCCGCCGCCTACACTCGTTCTCCGCTCATTCTCCGATTCAATCTCCACAAGACGAACTAACGCGCCCCTGCACGGGCGAATGAAACTTAGTCGTGCAGATGAGGTTTAGCCGTGATTGACCGTTTAGAACAGATGGAAGAGCGCTACGAAGAGCTCTCTGCCCAGCTCTCGCTGCCCGAGGTGGTCAACGACCGCGAGAAATATCAGAAGGCCGGCAAGGCGCTCAGCGACCTGGAAACGCCGGTGATGAAATTCCGCGAGCTGAAAGAGGTGCGCGCGGGCCTGGCCGAAGCGCGCGCGATGCTCGCTGACCCGGAGATGAAGGCGATGGCCGAGGAAGAGATTGCCAAGCTCGCACCGCGCGAGCCGACTTTGGAAGAAGAGATCAAGGTCATGCTGCTGCCCAAGGATCCCAACGACGAGAAGAACGTCATTCTCGAAATCCGCGCAGGGACGGGCGGCGACGAGGCTTCGCTCTTTGCCGCTGAAATCTTCCGCATGTATCAGCGCTTTGCCGAACAGCACAAATGGAAGGTTGAGCTGCTGTCGATGTCGGAGTCGGGCGTGGGCGGCTACAAGGAAGTAATCGCCATCATCGAGGGCGAACGCGTTTACTCGCAGATGAAGTGGGAGAGTGGCGTGCATCGCGTGCAGCGCGTTCCGGCCACCGAGACGCAGGGCCGCGTTCACACGTCGGCGGTAACGGTGGCCGTGCTGCCCGAGGCCGAAGAGGTGGATGTGAAGATCGAGGCAAAGGATATTCGCATCGATACTTTCTGCTCGTCAGGTCCCGGCGGACAGTCGGTGAATACCACTTACTCGGCCGTGCGCATAACTCACATTCCCACTAATACCGTAGTTAGTTGTCAGGACGAGAAATCGCAGATCAAGAACCGCGAAAAGGGAATGCGTGTGCTTCGATCGCGGCTCTACGAGCAGGAGATGGATAAGCAGAATGCGGAATTGGCTCAAGCGCGCAAGCAGCAAGTGGGCACGGGCGACCGCAGCGAGAAGGTTCGCACTTATAACTTCCCGCAGAACCGGATGACCGACCATCGCATTGGCCTGACCCTGCATCAGCTCGACCAGGTAATGGAAGGCAGGTTGCAGCCCATCGTCGATGCGCTCATCACGCACTACCAGGCCGAGCAGTTGAAGGCAGACGGCAAGGCTGCTTGAGGTCTGCCATGCCCTCGCTGCGTCATCATCTCGATCTTGGGGAGTCAGCATTGAAGGATGGTCCGCATCCCGAGATAGCGCGGCGGGATGCGGAGCTATTGCTGATGCACATATTAGAGAGAAACCGCGCATGGTTGATCGCACACGACGATGAGTTACTTGCCGATAACTTATACGTGAGTTACGAAGAGTTACTGGAACGCCGCCGCCGTGGTGAGCCGATCCAATACATCACAGGCGAGACGGAGTTTTACGGCTTGCCGTTTTGTGTAACTCCCGATGTACTGATTCCACGCCCGGAGACCGAGCACCTGGTGGAGAAGGTACTGGAGTTAGCTGCTCAAATGCACGATGCAGGGGCTAAAGCCCGCCAGAATGTTTCAGCAGTTACGGCACGACTGAAGTCGTGCCCTGACACAAAGCATTATGATCCTGCTGCGACCAAATCCATACAAATAGTGGATGTCGGAACCGGATCGGGAGCGATTGCCGTGGCGCTTGCGCATAAGCTGCCACAGGCATCCATCACGGCGACCGACATATCTTCGCGCGCTCTGACGCTTGCCGCTGAAAACGCAAAGCGCAACGGAGTTGCAGTACGGTTTGTGGCGGGTGATTTGCTGGCGCCGGTTGCGGGTGAGAGATTTGAAATTATCGTTTCAAATCCCCCTTATGTGGCTATGGTTGACCGCGATTCACTCGATGTCGAAGTGCGCGAATACGAACCCGCGCTGGCGCTTTTTGCTGGCGAAGACGGCCTCGATGTCTATCGCCGTCTCATCCCCGCGGCATTTGACGCGCTTACTTCTGGTGGTTTTGTCGCGCTCGAAATCGGCTATGGCCAATCCGCGGCAATCGCTGAACTGCTGGCCCGAGGTGGCTTCGAGCGCATCGAATTTGTCCCCGACCTGCGAGACATTCCCCGCGTTGCCTGCGCCCAGCGGCCGAGCAATTGAAGAATAACTTGACGAAGCTGTCACGGTTCTAAGAATCCTCTGATTGAGTACAGCCTGTCAGCCAAACATTCCCTCAGGGGCTAAAGCCCGCGTCTGTTTTGTTGCATTTACGGCACGACTGAAGAGGCTGCGGCGAAAGGCCGTATTTATGGTGAAACTAGCGAATCACGTTCCTCCGCGGCTGAAGCCGCCATTGATTCCATTGGCCTTATGCGGGGGTTAAAACCCCCGCCTCCCTCCGGTTTGAGTTTTTCCGCAGCCTGTGAAGTCGTGCCCTTTCAAAACTGTGACTTAATCAGGGCTTCCTTAAATGTTCTGTATTCCCGGAAGGGTTCTCCGAATAACACTTTTGTTTATAACCGCTTCGGCAATTGGACCCTGTTTACTACTTAAGGCAAATATATACTTGACGAATCAACCATGAAGGTGTTCAATGTTGGCAGAGCGGGAAACAAGGGTATTGCTGTCAGACCCATACAACCCGCAGCCGGAGAAGACATTGGAATTTCGTCTGGTATATGGCGGTCGTTTGTTGGGCGCTGGGAAAAATGATACACGCTCAGAGCACAAGCATGAGATTCGGAGAATCTTCCATGACCAACTCCGGATTTTTTGGCAGAAGAACACCAATCTGCGCGAGTGGGAATGCCCAAATGAGAAGACGGGCAAGCGTGGAAAGGTTTGGGAGAACGCTGCGGAGCATTTTCAACTCAATGGCATTGGTTATGTTCCGCTATCATTCGATGGTCTGGGCGTTGCCTGTAAGTTGGACATCTTGATGTTGAGACCGGAAGCACCAGGCCAAACGCTCATCAAGGGCGGAGATATTGATAACCGCCTGAAGACTTTGTTTGATGCGCTGCGCATTCCCAAAGTCGGTGAGGTTGCAGAGTTGCCAACCGATGAGGACGGACGAAACCCATTCTTTTGCTTACTGGAAGACGATTCTCTTATTAACCACATTTCGGTTACAACCGATCTTCTGCTGGGTGATGTGCATCCGAACGAGGTTAGATTAGTGATTGCAGTGAGTCTTTGGAACGTGGTTCACACTACACTGAATATGGGGATTTTCTGATGAGCTGTGCAAGCACTGAATTTGATACGTTCGATGCCGCAATGGACACGATTCTGAAGGCGGACCCGTCGCAGGTGAAAGCGGCGATGAAGGCAGACAAAGAAAACCGCGCTACAGCCAAGAGGCGCCTGAGTCCTCAGGAAGAAGCGTTGAAGATGGTGGAGCAAACTACCGCATCAGCCAACGAACGGGCGAAGCGAGAACCGAACGCCCAGGTCAGGTACTAAATGCCGATCAAGCTGAAGGATTCGGCGAACCAGCGGCACGAGAATTACGTGGACCGGCTGGCAGCGAAGTTGGCGAAGAAAATGGGCCCGGTACACGTCCAGCGGCCAGCAAAGGACGACCCGGTCTTGCAGGCAGCGAACGAGGTCTTTCAAAAGGCCGCGCGGCGAAAGGTGAACTGAGATGAGCGAAGACGAAAAGAGGGCGATTCAGGGCGTGGTTTTGTTGGAGGTCGAAGAGGCAAAATCAGCCTTGGCCCTACTGAGGGCGAAAGCTGAACATTGGTACAAGTTGCAGGAAAAGGTTTGCCATTTTCTCGCGAGGATGAAACGGGACGGTATGCAACAAGAGTCCGCCGCTACAGAAACGCGGATGGAAATCGTGTCGAATCTCTCTTCCTATGAAGCCGCTACGAGAGTTGAGTTTGTGCTTGCGCTAGACGCGGAAATCGAGAAGGCTGTAGTGCGGTTGAAAAAGGCGGAAGCTGCGAAGAAGGAAATCGGCTTTTCCTAGAAAGGCTGCGCGCTGGAAAGTCAACTGAAGGACATCACTTCTCCGCTTTGTAGAGGTCGTAGCAAAGGGGAAGAAGACTGTCAGGACTGCGGTCTGTTGGCTGAGCGGGATCAGGATTGCATCGCCGCCCGGTTTTAGTATCTAGGGCAGTGTTATCGTTCATTGGGACGAAACGCTGTACTGGCCGTTGGCATCCGATGGTCACAAGCAACAACAAGAGAATTGGGAGAATCTTCATGGCATCCCTTCGGACTAAGGCTACTACTGTTGGTGCTTCTTCTTCTGCTCTGCTAAAAATGTTGCAATTGCTTGAGTATCGTTCTGAGCTATCGCGATTCCGGCAGTCCTATGTAATTGATCGAATCTTGGGCCGAAGCCGGGAACAAGCTCTTTCAGGGCTGTTACCAGAGCTGCCTCAATCAAGACGGATTGGTCTAGCTGACCTTGTAGAAAATGAACTCGCTCAGCTAGGTGTTTTATGAGGTCGCTTTGTTTGTCTGGCATTGTGAATCCTTTCGTTTCGGGCCCCGCTTCAAGCGGTGGGGGTTAGAAGGCCGTTTGTAACACCTTGCCGGTGACCTCGGCATAGGTGAGGCGTTTACCAGCCACTTGGGATAGAACAGCGGAGAAACGGTCTGAATCAGTCCGAGGGTTTTTCGGGGTTGCACGGTTGTTGTAGCGGAATACCTGCTCATCGAGGTAGCGGAATAAATGGAACGGTTCAACGCTCACATAAGTACCGGACAGCCCGCGCTTGAGAAGAGACCAAAAATTCTCTATGCCGTTGGTGTGCACGCGGCCATTCACGTACTTTACGGCGTGGTCAATGATCTCATGGATGTAATCAGTGCCCAAGCCCTTGTATCCGCCCATCTCATCGGTGTAGAGTACCGAACCGGCTTCAACATGCTCACGAACTATAGGCTGCAAAGTAGGCTTTTTCCGATCCTGAATAACCTGGGTGTGGACCCGGCCACCGCGCTCCAAAAGTCCCATCACAATGATCTTGTCTTGAATGTTCCGGCCACCGCCAGAGATGCGGCGCGCATGAACGCTCTTGTGCATGTTGCGAGCCTTCCCACCGATGAAGGTTTCATCGGCTTCAACTCCGCCGCCGTTGCCGCCCAGCTTCAAAAAAGAACCGCTCTGCATAGCTTTGCGGATGCGGTGGAGCATGAACCATGCAGTCTTCTGAGTGACACCCAAAGAGCGGGCAATCTCGCAGGAGCTAACGCCGTTCTTTGCAGTGCTGATGAGCCAGACGGCAGGGAGCCACTTTTCCAGGCCGAGCGGAGAATCCTCGAAGATGGTTCCCACCTTGGCTGTGAACTGCCTTTTCGCGTGGCCGCTCTTGCACTGCCATTTCTTCTGCGTCGCCAGATAGGTCACATCCTTGCGGCCACAGGTAGGGCACTCAACGCCGTTTGGCCAGCGATGCGCCGCCATGTAAGCCAAACAATTCTCAGCGTTTGCGAAGTAAATGATGGCATCTTGGAGAGTCTGAGGTTTTCTCATACCTCAATCATAGGCAATTTGACTTGATTTGTCAAGTATATAATTGCCCTGATTCATCAATAGGTAAATCTGGCAAAATGTTTATTTTGTTATTGTTGCATCGAAGCACGGCGCTCAAGAACCGCGATTTTAGGGGAGGGGGGCAGGGCATAAGCGCTAATATAAAGATTGACCACGTTGCTTTGCGGGGATAATCTTGATGCATGGCGGAGTTGGAGAACTGGGATATTCTTCGAGGCCTGTTTCCTTCTGGCTGGGAGCAGTTGGGCCGCACCAGCGGGGCAGTTAGGCGATTGCGCGGCTTTTCGTCGCTTGAGGCATTGCTGCGGACACTGCTGATGCATATTGGCGGCGGTTGGTCGCTGCGTGAGACGGCAGTGGAGGCTAAGTTAGCGGGCATTGCCGACGTGTCTGACGTGACTCTTTTGAATCGGCTGCGCGATGCAGAGGCGTGGTTACGGCAGTTGTGCGAGCAGCTTTGGAAGGAAAACGGGGTCCAGCTGCAGACCAGTTTTCTGGGCCGCACACTGCGCCTGCTTGATGCAACCGTGGTCTGCGAGCCGGGGCCGACCGGGGGCCAGTGGCGCATCCATTACAGTCTCCGTCTTCCCAGCCTGGAGTGCGATTGTTTCCAACTCACCTCGACCGCCGGTCCAGGCACCGCGGAGCGGTTTGGACGCTTTCATTTTCAGGCAAACGAACTCGTTCTTGCCGATGCCGGATATTGTCATCCGGCCGGAATCGCAGCCGTGGCCGGACAGCAGGCCGATGTGTGCGTGCGCCTGAATCCATATGCTCTTCCCCTCATGAATAAAAACGATGAGCCGTTTTCACTGCTCGATGCTCTGGCCCCTTTGCGCCGCGCCGGCAAGGTCGCCGAATGGCCGGTGCTGGTGCGATCGGGGAAACAGACGATTGCCGGAAGGATTTGTGCCATCCGCAAGAGCCGGCAGGCCATCAAGCGTGCCCAGCGCAAGCTCGACATCAAACTGCAAAACGGAAAAACCGTGTCCCCGGAAACCCGAACCTACGCCAAATATGTTCTTGTCTTTACCACGCTCCAAGCCCAGCAGGCCAGCGCAGAACAGGTGCTGGAAGCCTACCGGCTGCGATGGCAAATCGAGCTGACTTTCAAGCGGCTCAAATCCATCGCCCAGCTCGGACATGTGCCCAAATACGATGACAAAAGCAGTCGAGCATGGCTGTATGGAAAACTCCTCATCGCCTTGCTTACCCAGAAAATGGCCCGCATCGGTAAATCCATTTCCCCCTGGGGCTACTTGTTGCCGGAAGCGACCGACTCCCAGCCCATGGCGTGAATTTCAGTTCATGCTGCGTCAACTGCTGGCCGCAATCAAACCCATGCTCCGTCTCGACCAAGTCATCCAACAATGGAACCAAATCCGACATCACCTCAGCGAATCACATCGAAAAAGAAAACTGCAATTACGGATGTTAACTTAGCGCTTATG
>Ga0255354_1000608_pt1 | contig 22358 bp, 14 predicted proteins | sample HBST50metaG_FD_189942 | JGI IMG/M metagenome (GOLD analysis project Ga0255354, IMG submission 189942) | Peat soil microbial communities from Stordalen Mire, Sweden - H.B.S.T50 | ecosystem: Environmental > Terrestrial > Soil > Wetlands > Peat | place: Sweden: Norrbotten County, Stordalen Mire...
CGGCCACCCAGCGTATTCACTTTCAGGCTGACCGTTTCGCCCGGACGGATCAGAGTTTTCCATGCATCTGCAGGATGATCGTGCCTCAGGAGTGCCTTCATCGCGCGATCCAGCAACGCCAGTATCCGGCCTGAATCCACCTTCGAGTCCGCGCCGCGCAGCATTTCGTCGCGCGCCACCACAACCTTGGACTTCGCGCCCGCGACTCCCGATTTCGCCGCAACCGGTTCCGCAGTTGCCAGTGATCCCGCCCCGCCGCTCGCGCACAATAATGCGGCTCCGGCGAAGGATTGCCTGAGAAAATCTCTTCGGCTGCCGTTGCGCACAGTCTTCATACGCCTTCTCCGCTGAATCCGCAGCTCGCGGCGGGTGACAGGGCCTCAGTCAATTCCTACTGCCGCCAACTATGACTTGCAGTGATCCACCTCACTTGTCGCGCTTTTCCAGCCGAACACCCCAGGGTGGTCGCGCATATAGCCCAACCCGTCCAGTGCGGCATTATCGTCCCATCTGGCTCAGAAATCTGAGCGTTTCAACTCAATTCGGTGAATGTAGACTGGAAATGCGCATTGCTCCTCAACCCGGCGGCACGAAATTGCCCGGAGCCCACTTTTCTCCGGCCAATCTCTGTCGCGCAACCCGAGCGAAAGCATAAACTGCGCAAGAGGACTCATCCCGTGACCACCAAAGCTGAAACCGTTGCCAACCCTGACAATCCATCCCCATCCGCCAAGCGCGGCTACAACCTTTTTCTTCTTGTGGTTGCGGGGCTGGGCGGCCTGCTCTTCGGCATGGACATTGGCCTTGTCGGCGGCGCGCTGCCCTACTTGGCTGCCACATTCAAGGGCACCACGGCGGAGCTTTCCGTCATTGTCGCGGCCATGATGCTGGGTGGCGTCTTCTCCACGCTTTTTGCCGGAATGCTGGCCGACTGGATGGGCCGCAAGCCGCTGATGAACCTTTGCGGTGTCACCTTTGTCCTCGCCATTCCCATGATTGCCCTTTCGCACGGTTATGGGCTGCTGTTTTCCGGGCGGCTGCTGGAAGGCATCAGCGGCGGACTGATCGGCGTGGTGGTTCCGTTGTACCTGGCCGAGTGCCTGGCGGCTTCGGAGCGCGGCAAAGGGACAGCCGTCTTTCAGTGGCTCCCCGTCTCGTCAATGCTCTTCGCGGCCCTCATCGGCATTTACTTCAGTTATCGCGTCATGGCAGTGGCCGGTACCGGCGACGCCGCAGCGCTGTTTGCTTACGAAGATCACGCATGGCGCAACCTTTTCTGGGTCGCTCTGCCGCCCGGCATTCTGTTTCTGCTCGGCAGCCTGATTGTCTCCGAATCGCCGCGCTGGCTCTTCAAACGCGGCCGGAAGGAGCAGGCTCTCGCGGCCCTCTTGCGCTCCCGTTCCGAGTCGCAAGCCAGGCTCGAGTTGCAGGAGATGGAAGCAGCGGCGCTCAGCGCCTCCTCCGTCAGCTCCAGCGGCAAGAAGGTGCAGGAATCGCTCTTGCACCGCAAGTATGTCGTGCCCTTCGTGCTCGCCTGCCTTGTCCTGTTCTGCACCCAGACCACCGGCGTTAACTCGATCATTGCGTATAACGGCGCCATTTTGCTGCAAAGCGGCTTGTCGGATCTTCATGCGCACTGGGGCCTGGTTATCTTCATGGCCACGAACTTCCTGCTGACCATGGTGGGCATGGTGCTGGTCGATCGCAAGGGGCGCAAGTTCCTCCTCACGCTGGGCACCAGCGGCATCATCGTCTCGCTTGTGGGCGTGGGGATTCTGTTCCTGCGCACGGAGAAGGTGAGCGTGGACGCGCGCACTCAGTTGCAGGCCATGACCACTCACACCCAGGAACTGATGCTGCGTTTCAATCCGGCAGAAGCCGGCCAACTGCTGGCGGCGCAGGGCGATGCGGGCAAGCAGATTGACGCCGGACGCGCCTCGCTGGCCATCATCTACTCTTATGGCGATTTCACCGCAGCCACCAGTTTTGTGCGCTCCGACGACCTCGCCGCGCGGCCCATCGAAATCACCCGCTCCAGTTGCGTGCCCGCCAACAGGGTTCTTGCCTTCTTCAAGAATCCCCTGGGCAATCTGGACGCTGCCGAGACCGCGCCGCTGAAGATCGAGAAAGCGCTGGTAGGCCAGGTGCCCAGCGAGAGCCACGGCTGGTGGGTAGCCCTGGGACTCTTCCTCTTCATGGGTTTCTTCGCGGTGGGGCCGGGCGTCTGCGTCTGGCTCGCCCTTTCGGAGCTGATGCCCACCCGCATCCGCTCCAACGGCATGAGCATCGCGCTGGTCCTCAACTTGCTCGCCTCCACCACGCTGGCCGGAATCTTTCTGCCCTTCGTCAGCAAAAACGGATATTCGTCCATGTTCTTCCTTTTCGCCGGCTTCACCGTGGTTTACTTCATCGTCGCCGCCTTCTTCCTGCCCGAGACCAAAGGCAAAACCCTGGAAGAAATCGAGGCGCATTTCGCAGGGAAGTAACCAGCTTCGCGGTTTCATAGAGCTTGTTTCAAAAACTCGCTCTGTGTCAAGGCACAACTTTAGTCGTGCCGTAAATGCCGCAAAATCGACGCGGCCTTTAGGCCCTGAGGGAAGCTTTTCGGGAGATCGGATCAAGTCCATGCCTTTTTCTTCAGCCTCTTTAGTCGTGCCGAAAAGCACGATAAGAGTAAAGGGTTTCAACCCCTGAGTGATTGCAACTGTCGCACGGAAGTCATTTTTGAAATATGCTCTGGTTTATGCCTTCCTGTGCGGGCAGCTCTCGTCAAAATGGCCTCGCGCCTTGCGCACGCTTGGCCAGGATGGGTATCGTTGTGATGCAGCTAGAGCGATTGCGGAAAGAGATCCATGGACGTTCTGAAACGCCTTTTCGAGCAGCATTTCCGGTTGTCGGCTGAAGATGTGCAGCCGCTTCAGGGCCAACTCGGCGGCTCGGGGCGGACCATCGTGCGCCTCACCAGCGGAAACTTGAGCGCCATCGGCATTCTCTATTCAGTCCGGGAAGAGAATGTCGCCTTCCTTGAGTTCTCCAGGCATTTTCACCGCCGCGGATTGCCGGTGCCGGAGATTTATGCCGAGGCATTGGGCGAGGGAGCCTATCTCGAAGAAGATCTCGGCAACACCACACTCTTTGATTTTCTTGTGAGTAACCGCGCCGGGGCGGTCATCGCTCCGCAGGTTGCGGAAGCTTATCGCAAAGTAGTGGCGATCCTGCCTCGCTTCCAAGTCGAGGCGGGCCGCGATCTGAATTACAAGGTCTGCTATCCCCGCGACCGTTTCGATCGCCAGTCCATCTCTTGGGATTTGAACTATTTCAAATATTACTTTCTCCGCCTGGCGGGCATTCCTTTCAATGAGCAGGCGCTGGAAACTGATTTCAGCCGTCTGACAAAGTTTCTCCTCAGCGCCAGCCACGATTATTTTCTCTATCGGGATTTCCAATCGCGCAATATCATGCTGCACGACGATCAGCCGTATTTTCTCGATTATCAGGGCGGCCGCAAAGGCGCGCTGCAATACGACATCGCGTCTCTGCTCTACGACGGCAAGGCCGACCTGCCGCCGGAATTGCGTCAGCAGTTACTGGACCACTATCTCGATTGCCTCGCCGGTTACATCGACCTCGATCGCGAAGCCTTCATGGAGCACTATTACGCGTATGTTTACGTGCGCATTCTCCAGGCCATGGGAACCTATGGCTTCCGTGGGTTTTATGAGCGCAAGGCGCATTTTCTGCAGAGCGTGCCGTTTGCGCTCAACAACCTGCGCTGGCTGGCTCACAATGTCAAGCTGCCCATCGCTTTGCCCGCGCTGATGGACGCACTTCACGGTATGCTCGCCTCGGAGACGCTGCAAGGCCTGGCTTCTTCAGCGGATAAATTGAAGGTGCGGATTTTCAGCTTCAGCTTCCATTGCGGAACGCCGCCCGATGAGTCGGGCAACGGCGGTGGATATGTCTTTGATGCGCGCAATCTTCCCAATCCCGGCCGGGAAGAACAGTTCCGCGCGCTCACCGGGAAAGACGCGCCGGTCATCGACTACCTCAATCAACAGTCCAGCGTCCACCAGTATTTTGCCAGCGTCCTGTCGCTTGTGGATGCAAGCGTCAGCAGCTACCAGAGCCGCGGCTTCAAGAATCTCATGGTTTCATTCGGATGCACCGGCGGCCAGCACCGCTCCGTCTATCTAGCCGAGCAGTTGGCCCGTCATCTGCGCTCAAGCAGCGGACTGGACGTGGTGGTCCGCCACATCGAGCTGGAAAAAATGGAACTGGGGAAGACAGCTAAATGAAGGCGATGATCCTGGCCGCCGGTATGGGCACGCGCCTCCGTCCGCTCACCAACGACCGCCCCAAGGCGCTGGTAATGGTTTCCGGCCGCACACTGCTGGAGATCGCGCTCAACCGCCTGCGCTCCTTTGGCGTGAGCGAAGTGATTGTCAACGCGCACCATCATGCGGCGATGATTGCCGATTACCTGAAGGCCAACGACTTCGGCATGCGAATTGAACTCTCTTGCGAAGAGGAGTTGCTGGATACCGGCGGCGGCCTGAAAAAGGCTGCGCAATTTTTCCTGGCGTCCGGCAGTGGCTCGCTCGATCCGTTCATCCTGCATAACGTCGATGTCCTCAGCACCATTGATCTGCGCGGCATGATGCGTTTGCATGCGGATCAGCACGCCCTGGCAACCCTGGCGGTTCAGCAGCGGGTTACTTCGCGCTATCTGCTCTTCGACGAGCAACACAGCCTTTGTGGCCGTCGCAACGGAATCGATGGAGAGAACGAGTTCGCGCGTCCTGCGCAGCAAGCGCAGCCGCTGGCATTCTCCGGCATTCACATCCTCTCGCCGCTAATCTTCGCGAAGATGAAAGAAGAAGGCGCCTTTTCCATCATCGACGCATACCTGCACCTGGCCGCCCAGAATGAAAAGATCGTCGCTTTCCGCGCCGATGAGAGTTACTGGCTCGATCTCGGTCGCCCGGAGAAGATCGCGCAAGCCGAACAGGATATTGCCAGCGGAAAGTACTGTGAAGCGTGACGGCATCGCACTAATCCAGCATTGCTATCACTTTGTGCAGCCGCAACAAAACCCACGCCAATGCGGCCAGCCCCGCGCCCCATACCACATACAAGACATTCACCACCCATATGGGCGTCTCGCCCACGCGCTTCAGCAGAAATGGCAGAAAGTTCCAGCATGTGATGTGAACGTAGTCCCAGGGATCGGAAGCCATCGCCGGTGTATTGAGACCCCAGGCGTCCATCTTCCCGCATGCGAAGGCAACAATGTTCTCAAAGCGCAGGCCGACGACGAACGCGGGAAGATCGAAGTTGTCGATCTGGTATAACTCCAGCGATAACCAGAACGCGACCGATGCTGCCTGCACTGCCAGGCTCACGGTAATCAGCGCGACCCCCACGCTCCAAACCAGCTTTCCTATTTCGCCGCGATGGCGCAAGAGCAGCGGAACAGCGAGCAGAGCCGCCAGCTCGGCGCTGGTTGAAACATACCGGTCGCCCCACGCGGAGTTACCACTCCACACCGTATATCTCGCATAAAAACAGATGTAAATCAGCAGCAGCAAAGCGCTGGTAATTACATACGCCTTCGCCGCTCCGCTGAATCGTCTCCACGCCACAGCGGCAAGCAAAATCATCAGAATCAGCAGCGGGTCGAAAAGAAAGATCGACTTTTCCGGCGTGAACAGTGCTCCGAAAAATCCCACGTGAAACGGTGTCTCGAATGGATACTTGGCAGGCAGCGTTGGATCTCTCCTCATCATCTCGTGAGCGAATATGCTTACATAAGTGTTGAAGAACGATCCAAACCTGTAGTACTGATAGAGCCGGTCAACCAGCCCGAAGAACACATACACTGGCAGCGCAGTCGATAGGTATACGCAACACTTGTTCCAAAGCGCTCTACCGCGTGCGCCTTCCATCCACAGCGCCAGCAGCACGAAAACTCCGACGGCAATCAGGTCCAGGCCCGTCGTCAGGCGTGTCAGCAAATTCAGTCCCAGCGCGCCTGAGCCAATCAGCAGTGCGCGCCGGCTGCCCGTCCGCAGCCATTCAAATTGATACGCGAATCCTGCAAGCGTCAGCAGAAAGATATAGTTATTCTCCATCAGGTTCTGCGTGTAATGGAGATGCGTGGTTGCCACCAGCAAAGCTAAAACCCCGGCTACTGATTGTTTCACCCCAAAATTCAAGAGCCTCAGAAATTTGAAGCAAACCAAGGCGGTCAGCACGCATAAGAAAATATTCGTGCTGTAACTGACAATAATATTGCGCACCGTCGGATCGTTTCCGCGGTAGTTAGCGAAAACCGGAAGCCGCTCCACGTAGGTTCCCACTACATCCGCAGGTAGCATCAGCAGCGATTGTCCAATGCCATACCAGCCCTGAAGCTTGCCGCCGCGTCCGTACAACCCAAAGTCGGGATACTCGTAGGGGAGCACCGGCGGCTCCGAAGTCCACAACGCATGTGTGGCTTGCAGCCGATGCGTCGTGTCCGACGTACCCAGCTCTCCCGATTGCACCGCGAACGTGATAAGCCCCGCCGCGAGCGCCAGCAAAAATACCGGATCGCGAAACCATTTCCGAATCGAAATCATCATCATCTCTATTCAGGCTAAACCAGCGAGCCTCAGAGCGGTCTCGACAGCTTCCGATCAGCGGCCTGCGGCATTGACTGGTTATATTAAGTTATGGGGATTGTGATGAAATCGTTCATTTTTGCTCTCTGTGTTGTGTCAACATTTTGCGCCCTGAGCGCGCAGACGTTTACCTGGCAGCCGTCGCCCGGACATACGCAGGTGCAGATATGGCCAGGGTCGGCGCCTGATCCGCAGCCTGTCGCGGGGCCGGAGGTCTCTAAGTCGTCAGGGAAGGATGATCTGATCGCGGGCAAGCAGGTGGTCGAGGTGGACAACGTCTCGCGGCCTACGATGACTGTCTATTCGCCCACGGGGAAGAATACCGGCGCTGCGGTCGTCGTATTTCCCGGCGGAGGCTATCAGATTCTAGCCATCGATCTTGAAGGCACGGAAGTCTGCGACTGGCTCACTTCCAGGGGGATCACCTGTGTGTTGTTGAAATACCGCGTGACCGATATGGGGGCATATCCGAAATCAGGGCCATATCCGGAATCGCCGATGGCGTTGGAGGATGCGCAGAGGACAGTGGGCTTGGTGCGCTTTCACGCGGCGCGGTGGCACATCGATCCACACAAGATTGGAGTGCTTGGGTTTTCGGCAGGCGGACATCTGGTGGCGGCAATGAGCACGCATTTTCAGCACCGTTTGTATCCGCCAGTTGACGAGGCCGACAAAGAAAGCTGCCGTCCGGATTTTGCGGTGGCCATTTATCCAGGCCACCTGTCGATTGCCGCGGCGGAGTGGGATGCCAGGCAGGGCACGAAGAAGTTTGTGATTCCTCATCCGGAGCATCTATCGGCTGCCGATAACAGCATCGAGTTGAATCCCGATCTGCATGTAACCCGCCAAACTCCGCCTACGTTCTTGCTGCAGAATGAGGATGACCATGTGGACAATGTAAACGACTCGCTGAGTTACTACGTTGCGCTGAAAAACGCTGGGGCTCCTGTCGAGATGCATTTGTACGCGCAGGGCGGTCATGCGTTTGGGCTGCGGCGCACGAAGCTTCCGGCGACGGCATGGCCTCAGTTGGTGGAGACGTGGCTGGGAACAATCGGAATGATCCCGGAGTAATTCGTGTTTGAGGCGGGCAGGTAGCCCGCTCATCAACCCCGAAAGTAACCCTATGATCTGAGAAACTGTGCCCCCTTCATCGCGGCTCTACGAGAAGAACAAAAAGCGGGGCATGAGGCATCGTGCGTCCTTAGAACCTGTCTAAAAACTCTGGTTTTGTGTCAGGGCACGACTTCAGTCGTGCCGTAAATGCCGCAAAATCGACGCGGGCTTCAGCCCTTAAGGAAAAAACCGGTGGCCCATCTGGCTGTTTTTAGACAGGTCCTTACAACTCAGGCTGCCCGCTGCCGATCCAGCTTTGACCGGTTTCGTCGAGAGGTGGAGGGCTTGGGAGACCTGGGGGAAGTTTCGGGGGCACTTTCGGTGAACTGATCGTGCAGAATGACATTGATCAGCGACTTATGGACGCGGATGCGGCCGTTGTATTCAATGAGCCCGAGCTTGCGAAAACGATTCATGAAGAAGCTGACGCGGGAGCGGGTGGTGCCGATCATCTCCGCCAGAGTTTCCTGGGTGATGGGAGGAATGAGGGACTCCAGTTCACCCGGCTCGCCAAATTCGGCCATCAAGAGAAGAATTCTCGCCAGGCGCTTCTCGCTGGAATTGAAAAGCTGATCGACAAGATCGGCCTGGGTGCGCATGCTGCGGTCCAGCAGGAATTTCAGATACAAATCGGAGAGGGAACGCTCCTCGTGCATCACGCGGACCATCTCGTCCCTTGCGATCTTGAGGGCTGTACAGGCAACGATGGCCGTAGCGGTTGCCAAATGGAGCGCACCCACGCTGGCGAGCGACTCTTCGCCGATGAATTCCCCGGCGGTGAGAAGCGCGACCGTGGCCTCCTTGCCTTCCGGCGAAACGACTGAGAGCTTTGCGCGGCCCGTCCGGATATAGAAGATAGAGTCAGCCGCATCTCCCTGGGAAAAGAAGACTTGCTTGGGCTGCAAATGGACGACTTTTCGTCCCACTCCGGCTTCTTCCAGAAAGGCTGCGAGGTTGAAGGTCATGCATCACCTCCGCCGGTGCAATGGCCCGTCCCGGATGCGGTTTCTACGGGAGCAGTTCGGAAGCTTACGCGGCCACTTCAGGCTTGAGATGGCCGGGGGGCAGCTCGTCTACCCAACTGTGCATGATGATATAACCATTCGCAAGGATTGCGGCAGTTATTTTGAACTTTTCACGCGGATTGACGCGCGCGCGGCGGTTCTGCGAGGCTTATGTGTATGGAATACAAAGGGAAAGTGGAATATGCGCAGGAACGGAAGATGCGCACGCGGAATACACGAATTTATCGCGCTTGTCATTGGCCGATCTGGATTTTTGTCTTTTTTCTGGCGCCGGGGCCGCTGACGTTCACGCTTTTTGCGCACGGATTCAGCCTGGGGAATTCGCTGTGGCTGGGGTTGGTGCTTATCGGGACGGGCGTGGCCGCACTGCGCGGGCGGCTGCCGGGTGCCGAGCCGGGGCCGTATATTCTGCGCTTCGACGAGGACAAACCGAATCCGCTCTACCGGCGCGTCTGCTACACCTTCGCATGGACGGCGGCGTTGAGCTATGCGCTGCTGAACCTGGAGGGGCTGGTCATTGCCGCGGTAGGCGGCGGCTGGCAGATGAAGCCAATTTACTTTTATGGCTATCCGTCCCTGGCCGCGGTGGTCTTGCTGATGGGGCTGACGGGCAATCTGCCGAGGGTGGGACCGTCGACGAAGGGCGAAGGCACTGAGCGGCGCTACTTCTACGGCACGGTCTGGTCGGTGACGGCGGCGCAGATCGTGCTGCTAGTGCTGTGGAAAGTGCTGCCGCAAACCGGCGCGGCAAGCTGGGTGAAGCTGGGCGCGTTTGTAGGCGTGCTTGCTATGATGGGCTCGTTTGCCTATCGCGGAATGCTGCCGCGGACGAGGCCGATTTTGCCGGGTGAGGACATGGTGGCGGACTGACCACCTGCGGTGGGGCGGACCCGCTCCGCGTATGGGTTTTCAGTATTCCCACCCTTGGCACAAAATACAAAAACGTGCCAAGGATAGCGCACCCGCAGTTTCATCCCTTGTGGGTCGGCCGAAGCGGGTGGACAACTGACACCAAGCCGATTGATGCAGCGAGTTTTATGGGCGCATCGGCTGGTAAGGCTCTACGAGCAGCATATCGGAGAGGATGCCGCGCTCCTCAGGGGTGAAGACGCCCTGGTAACGCTCGGAGTTGAGCACCGTAGGACGCTGATCGAGCGGAACCGCACGCAAATCCCGGAAGGCGAGCTTCATCTTCGCCTGGCGCTCCACGGGCAGGGTGGCCCAGCGGCGGGCGGAGAGGTTGATGCGCATCTGTTCCTGCGGAGGCAGATGCTCGATCATTACAGCGCGGGCGAGACGGCGCTCGCGCTGCTCTTCCGGCAGCTGGTTTACCTGGTGCAATTGCTGCACCACCCGCTGCTGCTCGGCAGGAGGAAGCCGACGGAAGTCAGGGTCGCCGCGAAGCATACGCTCCTGCTCTTGTATGGGAAGATTGTGGTGCTGATTGAGCCAGTCGCCCAAGTGGCCAGGCGGCCCTTGAACAGGCGGGGCATACCCCGGATAAACAGGACGGGAGTAACCTGGACCAATAAAGGGTGGACCGGGGTAGCCGGGACGGGGTACTGGGTAACCGGGCATCATGCCACGCGGAGCGTTGGCTCGCGGCCGTCCCTGGGGCTGGGCGCCTGGCTGTCCTTGGTTTCGCGGGGATGAGGATTGGGGCCGGAAGGTCTGCGGCCGGGCTGCCGGTCCGCTGGAGTGTTGGCCATAAGCCCAGGATGCCGGAACACAAAGCAAGACGGCTGCCGCAGCTATGGCCGCGCGGCCAATCTTTCCCGCATTTTGTATTCCGGTCGGCATTCTTTCTCGTTTTCCGCCGCTGATTCAGAAGCTGGTTCCCTGCTAGTTGGTGCTGGAAAGGTCCTCCAACTGATCCAACAGTTGGGCATTGTTATCCATGGTTTGCAGATCGTTCACCACGGCGGCCTGAATGGGAACGGAGGGCGGCTGATTCCAGTCGGAGATACCCAGATACGTCCCTCCGCCAAGCAACAGCACGACGGTCAGCGCCATGGCCGCCAACGGGCGAACATGAGTCTGCGGCCCGAAAGCGAAGCGCGCGCGCAGACGAGCATACCAGCCTTCCGGCTCGGCATCGCGCTCTGCACGCAGGAGCGCCTCCAAACGGGTGAGGAAATAGGGATTCGGCTCCGGGGCTTTCCAGGTATCGAGGAGCGCCATGGTCGCCCGCAGTTCATCCATCTCGCGGCGGCAGCGGTCACACTCGGCGAGATGCATTTGAAGCTTGCCAGGCAAAGCGGCAGACGCAGCCGCCGGATCAAGCAGCAGGCTTGCCAGCATCACGTCCATTTCCGCGCAATTCTCGTTGGTCCGTTCCATCGGTACCACCCCATTTCCCGCCGGTCGCGCCCGGCCCATTTCATTCCAATCAATCAAGATCAAACAAACTGGCTCAAACAAAATCCTTCAACTTGTCCCGCAGCGTCTGGTAAGCGCGAAAGAGCAGCGACTTGACCGCCGACTCGCTCAGCTTGAGCACTTCGCCGATTTCGCGATAGTCCATCCCTTGGTACTTGTGCATCAGAACGGCCATTCGCTGCCGCTCCGGCAGAGCCATCACATGCGTGCGAATGGCCTTCATGCGCTCTGCTCGCAGAAGGCTCTGCTCCGCCGAAAGCCCCTCATCGGCCACATCCGGCGTGGTGCCGGTTTCCTCGTCCGGGGCATCCAGATAAACATTTCGCGCGGCCCGTTCGTGGCGGGTGTCGCGCGCGTGATTCACAGCCAGGTTGGTGGCAATCCGGTAGAGCCAAGTGGTGAACTTGGCCTCGGCCCGGTAGCTCTCCCGTGAGCGGTAGACGCGCAGAAATACCTCCTGCGCCAGTTCTTCTGCAATCGCCTGATTGCGCACCATCCTGAAAAGAAAGTGGATGATGGGCCGGTGATACTTCTGGGCAAGATAGCTGAATCCCGCTTCGTCGCCCGCCGCCGCGCGCAGCATGATGGCCGCGTCGCTTGCGGGATCGAGGCTGACAGGGTTCAACCCGCCGGCTTCTCCTGGCTGCCGGCGAGGCCGCTCAACCGGGGCCGCTCCCAGAAGCGGGTTGTCCAGGACCAGGGTTGCCATATCTTCTGGAACCCCATCCGAACCGGAATGTTGCGCCGAGGGAGCAGTTTCGGGGAGGGATTCTCCATCGGCCGCCTGGCCTGAAGGCGCACCCGGGCGGTCGCCGCCGGTTCTGGCCAACATGGACGCAAAACCAATCGTTGGAAGGCCGAAGGTGGGCGAAGGCGTACCTGCCAGCCCTGGAGCCGGGCATAAAACAGCCTCGCCGTCAGAGGCGGAATCGGCTGCTGGCCGGATTGATCTGGATTTCCAGCGCATCGTTCGTTAGGTCGCGGGTTCCGGCGGGCCGGATGCGGCCGCCAGGGTTGGCCGTAAAGCCCCTCTGGTGTTACTCTAACAACTTACGGGATACCCTGCTGGCTTGTCACCTTGCCAGCCTCGCCATAGGTTTCCGAAGTTCCAAAAGCGGGCGCTTAACTCAGCGGTAGAGTGCCACCTTCACACGGTGGAAGTCGCAGGTTCGAATCCTGCAGCGCCCACCATAGAATCAATAATTTAGAGTAAATTTGAAACCGCCCCGATGCAAGTTCAAACAAATGCGGAAATGCCGGTGGCTTGCGTTTCAATACCTGCGTCCCCCATTGCGGAGCTATCATGAGACGTAGAAATCCTTGGAATGAAAGGCCCAATGGCTAACCCCTCGCAGGCGCCGGCGCCTGTCCAGCGTCTGCTGTCGCTGGACGTGCTGCGCGGCATCACCATCGCCTTCATGATTATGGTGAATAACAACGGAGGCTCCGGATCATGGGGCTTTATGAATCACGCTCAGTGGAACGGCCTAACACCCACGGACCTGGTCTTTCCGACATTTGTGTTTGTGGTGGGAGCCTCGATTGCGTATGCCTTTGACGCGCGCCTGGCCCGCGGCGCCACACGCGCTCAGTTGGCCCTCCACACGGCGCGACGGGCCGCCACTCTCTTCCTGCTCGGCGTCGTGGTCAACGGCTTTCCAACCTTCGAACTGGCTCACCTGCGCTTTTATGGCGTCCTGCAGCGCATCGCCCTCTGCTATCTTCTGGTCGGCCTCTTTTACCTATGGGACAGGCGCGTATGGACCAAAGTCGCGGCGCTCGCGGCGGCGCTGGTAGGCTACTGGGCGTTGCTCCGCTGGGTTCCCGTGCCCGGCGCCGGGATGCCGGGCCGGGACATTCCCTTCATGGATCAAAGCCCGAATCTGGTTTCCTGGATCGACCGCCATGTCATGCCCCATCACCTCTATCTGGAGTGGCCAGGACCCGGCGTACTCGACCCCCACAACCTGCGCGATCCCGAGGGACTGCTCAGTACCTTGCCTGCTTTGGGCACCACACTGGTAGGACTATTGACCGGCCTGTGGCTGCGCGCGCGCAAGCCGCTTGCCGCCAAGGCGCTTGGATTGGCAGGCGGAGCGCTGACTTGTCTGGCTACGGGTTACCTGTGGTCTATATGGTTCCCGCTCAATAAAAACCTGTGGACCAGTTCTTATGCGCTGGTTGCGGCCGGCTGGTCGCTGACCGTGCTCGCGCTGGCCTTCTGGGCCGCCGACGTGCATGGCTGGCGCAAGCGCTGGACCTGGCCCTGGCTGGTGCTGGGATCAAACGCAATTGCGGCGTACATGTTCAGCGAACTGGCGCCCAACTTGCTTGGCAATATTCAATTCACAGCCGGCGGACGGCGAACCAATGTGCTGGCTTGGGTTTTCGTTCACCTCTTCGCTCACATTCCCAGCCCGGGCTGGGCCGCGTTTGCTTACTCGGTTTCGATTCTCGCGTTTTGCTTTATTCCAATGTGGGTGCTCTATCGCAAGAAGATCTTCATCAAGATATGAGGAGCTTACCTGATAGAGATCCTCTGAGCGAGTTATCACCGCGTATAACTTCACCCCGAGTTACTGCAAGCCAGTCCTTCTTCCAGTTGGTCTCATTTTCCCGGCCTTTTCCTCACGCCGCGGAGTGTGCAGTTCCCTCATTCTGGCCGCCGCTTGTTCGCTGGCACGAAACGCGTCGATAGGTTACCAGAAATCGATACCTTGGTGGTCTTGGAGTTAGTGATTCCGTCCAGACCCGTTGCGGTTACTTGCACATCGTACTTGCCTGAGTGAGTATATGCGTGCTGTACCTTCATGCCATCCTGGCTCGATCCATCTCCAAATTCCCAGTGGCAAGTAAGTATCGGCGCATCCGGGAGTAATGCGGCAGCCCCGAAGTTTATGGTCTCTCCCGCCTTTGCGCTGGCCGCCGAGTGTATTTCAATTTGAGGCTGGATTGCGGGGACGGATTTATCGATCAACTTGAGTATGCGCACAGAATGGGGTTGTTGATTCAGATTAATAGTGTCAGAAGAAATGTTACAGCAGCTTTGATCGCCGAAGACATCTACTATTTGATACTTGGACGGCTCTTTCAAACCAAGACTAGCAAGAGTTATGGGGCGTGTGCGCTCCTCGTCAGTCCAATTAAAGATGGTAAGAATCGACTGGCGCGCAGTTTCTTTCAGCAAAAAGACGCTCGGCTGCTTATCATTTGGCGCATAAGTCATCAGATCAATGGGCGTGGATGCGCGGCCGAGACGGGCCATATCAATCAGAGTCTCATTCTTCACCAGAGACAGCCGCTCCGGGGAAGCTCCCAGAGTGGGAAGATCGTCTCCAATTTCGAACATGCCTCCTGATACCGCAGAAAGCGCTATCGATACTTTTGCGTCGTCCAAGGTAAGTGGGTGCCGTCCATTGTGCCAAGACTGGTCATCCACAGTCTGCAAGGAGACGGTGAATGCGTCCGGGTCCGCGATAAAGAAATTGCGATTCATATAGTAGCGCGCGGCAATGCCAGAAGCGGCATCCCTGGTGGCGTCGAAGGTATGGCCCGTGTCCTGAGAGATGCGCCCCGCATCGACGATCCCGACAGGATTGAGCATCGGGCTGCCGTCCTTATCAAGGACCACATCTTCGCCAACGCTGCTTCGGATGATTCCCAAGCCGATCCGCTGCGCCTCCAGGGCTGTCGTGTTGGGGCGGTAGTAAGAACCCTCGACGGCCGTGTCGTCCATAAAATCCATTTTGATGAAGCGAACGCCCCAGTTATAAAGCGTACTGTAAGTTTGCTTCAGGTAGTTTTGCGCGCCGGGGTTAGTTGTGTCCAGCACATACAAGGGATCGTTCTTCTCAGTAACGTGGCCAATGTGAATAAGCTGCCCCGCCGCGTTGTGCAACAGCCACTCCTTATGATTTTGAAACACCCACGCGCGTTCGGATACTTCAAATGGCGCCGTCCATATCCCAAATGCAAGGCCATTGCGGCGCACCTCGCCTGCTACGTATCCGATTCCGCGAGGGAAGAGATTTGCGTCCGGTGTAGTGTATTCACCGCGCGCATATTGGTATCCCTCGTCGATTTGAAAGTAGTTATATCCAGCCTGTTTGAGGTTTTCCGACAACCACTCAGCATTCGTGACAGCCGTTCCTTCGTTAAGTCCGAAGTAATAGGCAGTCCAGCTCCACCATCCAATCGGAGTGGGAGCGCTTACGCGGGCTCTATGCAGCAGCTTGACCGCGCGGCCATACTGCTCCAGTTGGGCATGGTAATCGGTTCCTACGGAGAACATAAGGCGCTCAGACGAAAGGTCATCGCCGGGCTTCACACTTAGGCTTAATTCCACCTGTTCGGATGCGGGCGATTCCCTCAATGATTCGCCTTTCATAATCTCGGTCGTGCCGGTCGCGACGGCCTCATAAGAAAGGAGCTGAGCGCTTGAACCCGAAGGTTGCTCTTTGAGATGAAAGATCGTCAACAAGCGGTCGGACGTGAGAGCGCCGAGAAAAAGGCTTTCGCCGCTCTGGCGGTTATAGATAAGCTGGCTTCCAACCCCTCGGTGCATTCCTTCTGGAGCCGCGCCTAAATCGCGAATGGCAAGCTGGGGCCGATCCTCACTATAGCTATCAGACAGAATGCGGTCCGCGGAAGCCGGTCCACCGAGGCTTATCACTGGAGCATCTGTTGCATGAATGCTGCGAATCGCCTGAACGTGAATCGTTTGATCCGTTGAATTGACAACCTTGACTTCTATATCGCCCCACGATTGGTCTTTATAGAGCCGTAGAGTGCAGACCAGATCCGGCGCGCCCGAAAGACCGGTGTGAGTTACGACTAACTTGGTTCCTGAACCGAATTCATCTTTGAACTCAGATTGCACTGTATGATGCTGCGGGTATACGGGCGAGAGCAGAACATGAGAGTCTACATCGGCTTCAACATCGGAACGCATCACGACACCCTGGATGCCAGGTGACGCGATGGAGTATGATCCGTCGGAGTAGACAGCAACCGACAAGGATTTTCCCTGTGCCGAGCTAAGAACAGGTGTCTTATCGTTTGGTGCCGCAGGAGCTTGCTGACCCGCGAACGCTGTGTTTCCACAGATTGTCAAAGCTGCCACGAGGGCAGCGCACACGCTCCATCTATACAATTTCTTCATTTGAACTCCTTTGTTCCGGTGCGGCATAACTTATGATCCACATAGTTGCGGCCCGGCTCGTGCATCGAACCGGGCCGCAAGCAGCATATGTCATCAGTAGCTGAATTTCGCAGCAAACTGAAGAAGTCTGGGATCCTGTGCGCCGGTCAGGTACCCGAAACTCGGCGTCCCCATGATAGTCGAATTGATGGAATTTTGCGGACCCGGCGCGGCAAATTCAAAGTTTGGATGATTGAAGACATCGAATGCCTCTGCCCTGAGTTCGAGATTCCTGGCCCCGCCCAAAGAAATCTTTTTCAAAAGGGAAAAGTCAACATTCTTCTCTCCCGGCCCCTGAAGGCTGTTGATTTGTACGTTACCGAAAGACCCTGGATTTGGGTTTTGAAAAGCGCAGGTATTGAAAAACGTGCCCGGAATGCAAGGCTTCGATGTCGCCTTCACGCCGGGAACATAGTCAGGCCGCTGCTGCCCGTCGGAGTTGGCAAAGTCGCTATTTCCATCCGTAACTGTAAACCAGCCACCGGTCGACAAGGTAAGGATGCCTGACCAGTTCCAGTTAGCGAGAACTTGGTCTACTGCCCTAATCCTAGTCGCAAAACGCTTGCCTGGACCGAAAGGCAAGTCATACAGATAACTTGCCACAAAGCGCTGGCGCACATCTATATCCAATGGCCCATGCTCGGCGTTAGGGTAACGGCTGTCCCGGAAACCGTCATTGTTTTGGGAGCCAAGATCCGCATTGCTTGCATTTCCCAGCGCCTTACTGTATGTGTAGTTGACGACAAACTCCAGGCCGTGGCTCACCCTCTGAGTCAGCGAGGACTGCAAGCTGTTGTAGTTTGCTAATCCAAATGACGTCAGATAGCCTATCGAGGCGTCGACGTATGGAAAAGGGCGTCGCGGAGCCGATGGAAGGCTTGAGTCGTCAGTTGGTTTCGCCTGATTGCCGTTGAGATAGATGTAAGAGCGGTTGCTCTTGGACCCGATATATCCCACGTCAAGCATCATCGTATTCGTCAACTGATACTGGGTTGTGAGGTGCCATTGCATGACATAAGGCATACGAAGGTCAGTCTGGAGGGAAAACAGAGTCGGGGTATTTGGATCCACCAGAGCAGTTGCAGGAAATCCATTAGCAAGGGTGCCCAAATCAAGGACCGAGCAGTCTACGCCGCTTGGCGCACCAGCGTAGGACGGCAGGCCACATTTGGCGGTAAAGGTTTGAGAAATGAAGTACGGGGGATTGAAGCCCGGACTTGGATTGCTGTACGGACCTGCTTCATCACCATTGAAGAAGACCCCAAACGCAGTTTGCACGGCAAGACGTTTCGTCGGGCTGTAGGCTATGCCTATGCGAGGCGAAAAGTCCTTGTAGTCGGCATCTATCAGCGCATTCGAGGCATTGCGGTTTAAGTGGTTTATAGGCTTGGTGAAAATCGACTTTATGGTGGGAGTCAAAGTTGCGTTACTGCTCGCCGGTATATCCAGATTTCCAGTGATGATGTTAAAGTTTGACTGCGCGTTGTTCTTCGAGAGCACCGGCGAGAAATACTCCCAGCGGAGGCCCAGATTCAAAGTGAGTTTTGGGAAGACTCGCCAGTCGTTCTGCAGGAAGAGAGCGTACGTGCTGCGGTAATAATCAATGTTATTGAGGTTATTGATGTTGCCGCCACTCGTCTGCCCCGTGAGCAAATCCGCGTAGCTATTTCCACCTGCTCCTGTAAGGCCTGCATTATCCGTGTATGTGTGGGTGAAGGTTAGGAAGCCACGAGGATATGCCGGCTCGTAGATGGAAAAGTGCTCCGGGCGTATCTCTCCGCCGAACTTCCAGGTGTCGTTGCCGGAGATAAGTGTAAAAGTGTCCGAGAGCATGAACGTCGTTTGTCTCTCGATTGCGGGCAGGAAAAGAGCGGATCCGAGGTTTGATCCGTCGGTGAAGGTCATCTGAGGTAATCCGCCGTTCTCAGTGCCGGCGACATACGGGACGCCTGGAAAGCCGACTGTGGCAGCCACGTCCTCGTTTGAATTGAACTGATACCTGCTTGTTTTGAGCCGGTTGGCGCCAAAACGAATTTCGTTCACCTTATGCGCCGAGAAGACATGAGCCTCGCTGGCGACGCCGCTGTAGGCAGTTATTTGTTGAATACCGTCAAAGAAACCGCCTCCGTCTGCAATGCCGGGGTAGGGCGAGCCAATAGTCTTCGGATCACTGCTTATGCTAAATCGGTAGAAAGCCGTGTCACGACTTGAGATTACCTGGTCTATCCGGACATCCCCTTGTTGCTCCGTTTCCGTAGTGATTGGATTGGACACGTAGTTATAACCAATTCCATTGACATTTGGAGTCGGAGACGGAAAGAGATTAATGAGTTTAATACCAAGAGCGTCTTTACTTGATAGCGGAACTATGTTGCTTGGCGGGTCTCCGATATTGCCGAACGGAACGCCGCAGAATCCGCTGAAATTGAGGCTGCTGGCCTGCGTCAGGCGCGTGTTGAAAAGTTCGCCTGAGTATGTCTGGTTCCCACTACAGTCCAAGATCGGGGCATTGTTATGCTGCGTATCGAGAGTGGGAGAGGTCAAGTCCAGTTGGTCCGAGAAGTCGCCGCCCCGCTGCGCCGCGGTTGGAACTTGAGCCGTGTTAGTAGCCGCTTCACTTTTACGCAAGGTTTGGTAGTCTACGAAAAAAAACAGCTTGTCTTTAATCAATTTGCCGCCGAATGTCGCGCCAAATTGATTCCGGTGGTATGGCTGGAGCGATGTGTCGAAATAATTCATCGCATCGAACATCTGATTGCGCAGAAATTCATAGCCCGATCCATGAAACGTATTGGTTCCACTCTTGGTGGTTGCATTGACGATTGCTCCGGTGGCCCTGCCAAACTCGGCATCGTAGTTGCCCGTTTCGATCTTGAATTCCTGAAGCGCGTCGGGCGGGGGCATGGAAACGTAATTCGCCTCGTTCAGCAGGTCTGGAAGATTCGAATTATTGTCCACGCCGTCGAGAAGGAAGTTGTTGTCCAGAGAACGCGAGCCGCTGGCGCTGAAACCGAAACCGCTGGAGTCGCGCGCGCCTGGCTCGCTTACGGTCACACCTACAGTAAGCAGCGCGAGTTGAACCGGATTGCGACCATTCAGCGGAAAGCCCACCATGGCCTCGCTGTTGATGACCTGGCCGGTCTCGGACGAGTCGGTCTCAAGGAGCGGCGCGATGTCGTTGACCACCACTTGTTGTGTGACTTCACCTAGTTGGAGCGTTGCATCCACACGTTGACGCTGCTGCACATCTAACGTGATTGGACCGGTAACGGTTTGCTTGAAGCCAACCGCGGAAATCGTAATTTGGTATGAGCCGATGCGGACAGGACTGATGGTCCAGGCTCCCTCGCCATCGCTCTTCGCGTGGTAGCTGAAATTTGTGCTTGTATTTGTTGCAGTGACGGAGGCGTTTGCGACAACAGCTCCGGTTACGTCGACAATCCGGCCTTCGAGAGTGGCAGTATCTCGCTGCGCCGCGAGAGGATAACTGGCCAGGATCAGCAACGCGAAACACAGCGTGCGTAGTCTACAGATGCTTCTTAACATATCGACGCCTCCTGTTGATTGCAATTGATCAGTGATGAAACCATTCCGATTGAAGGTCAGGCAACCCGCGCTGTCGGACCGGTGAAAGGCGCCCGGCTTGAGAGTTCCCCATGTCGCTGTCAGGTTGCTTCGCACCTGGCGTTGTCAGATTGCTTCGAACGATTACGACTTCGATTATGCGAAGCTAATAGCAAGCCGACTTCATGTTTCGCTATATTACGGATTCGATCATTTTGTGTCAATAGTAAATTTGAAGATTATTTGGAAGCGCTGGCAATGTAACCGGGCTGGAACAGCAAAAACCGTTGCCGCCTGCCTGCGGAATCGCCGATCGTCCGCAAGAAACCATATTATAATCAATAAAATACGTTGAGTATCGTGAATTCAACGGGAGCGCTTCTGGCGCGATGAAGGTCTGCGTCATATTTCGCCCGTCATGCCAATCTGCGAGTGCCGGTCGCCGAGCGCGGTCGCGCGGTGCGCAATTCAGCAGATCAGAAGTCTCGTCATTTGTTTGGCCTTGCGCCGAACCTTCCCCATATTGAAACCGTAACTGCGGAAAGATTGGCCGGGTTTGACCTTTGGATCGAGCGTTTTCCGCATTGTTACGATATTTGTCGTATGATAAGGCTTGACGGTTGCGTAATGTGGATATATGCTTACGTAGTGTTTCGTATTCGATTCATTCGCGGAAAAACATCGTCCGCTACTTTGAAATTGTCCCTGCAGGGAATGGAGTTTATATGTCAGAAGCTTTGAGCATGCCCGCGGAAACCAGTCACCGCGCCGCCCCCCAATACACCTTGCAGGAGATTCTCCGGCAGCCTCTTCTTTGGCCGGCCACCGTGCAAGCTGTTCGTTCCGCATCAGAACGGATGCAACTGCCGGTCAAGCTCCAACATGCCCGCGTCCTGCTGACAGGAGCGGGAACCTCGGCTTATGCCGCAAGCGCCGTTGCACCGGCGTGGCCCCGCGCAGTTGCCGTCCCAACTACCGACCTGCTGGTCGATACTGAACGTTACTTATTTGATGTGGACGCTGTGATCTCGTTGGCCCGGTCGGGCGATAGTCCGGAGAGCGCGGCTGTTGTCGAGCGTATTCGGGATCTTAGGCCCGGCATACTGCAATTGGCGATCGTCTGCAATGAAGACGGCGAGTTGTCTCACACGGGTCTTGACGGGCTCATTGCCCTCGATCCGCGCACCAATGACCATAGTCTTGTGATGACCAGCGCGTTCTCTAATCTGGTGCTGGCCGGACTAACTCTAGCCCAACCGGATGCGGCAGCGGCCAAGGTGGATGAGTTCAGCCAGCACGCGGCTGCGTTGCTGCCCGGCATCGATCAAGCGTGCAGACGCGCCGCGGCTCGTACCCGCGACCGGATCGTGGTTCTGTCGTCTTCGCCCTCGCTCGGCTGGGCGCGCGAAGCTGGACTGAAAGTTCTCGAGATGACCGCCGGCAACTTCCCCGTCGTCACGGAGACTTATCTTGGACTTCGGCATGGTCCTATGTCATTCGTGCAACCTGACACGCTTGTTCTGTGCTTGTTGTCCGCCGATCCTGTGCGCCGTTTGTATGAGGCGGATCTGATCCATGAGCTTCGTTCGAAGAAGATTGGATACTTGATCGGAATCGCGGACCCCGCCGATTCGGAAGGCTTATTCGACGAGGTTATCCCTGCCATAGCCCCGCAGGAAAACGACGCTCTGCGCACTCCATATGAGATCGTCGGCCCGCAGTTGCTCGGATATCATCTGAGCTTGCGTATTGGATTGAACCCAGACAATCCCAGTCCAACCGGTGTAATTAACCGGGTTGTGCAGGGAGTTAAGATTCATCCGGCGGCTCCTTGTGAAACAGTGTCCACAAGCCGGTAGGAGCGGGTCCAGTCGTGGAGACGCGTGCAAGCGGTCCTTGCCGTTGACCCGGTCGCGCTTGGACTAATTTCCACTCTTGCTTTAGCTGTCACCACTATGAAGATGGAATGATTATTTTCCCGAGGAGCCTCGTCGTGACCGAGCAGAGCCAAACGACCGCAGCATCCGCGCCCTCTGCCAACGGGGCCATCGGTCTCCATCGCACGCTAGGCCTGTGGAATCTCATCATCATCGGCATGGTGATCATCCAGCCGACCGCGCCCATGGGCATTTATGGCGTCATCAGCAACAAGGCCCATGGCCACGTTGTCACCACCATCCTCTTCGCCATGATCGCCATGCTCTTCACGGCCATCAGCTATGGCCGCATGGCGAGAGTCTATCCCAGCGCAGGGTCAGCTTATACCTATGTCGGCCAGGAGATGCACTCCGCCCTCGGCTACGTTGTTGGCTGGGGCATGGTGATGGATTATCTGATCAATCCGCTCATCTGCACCGCCTTCTGCGCCAAGGCCGCCATGAATATCCTTCCCGGCCTCTCCTTCTACATCTG
>Ga0255354_1000610_pt1 | contig 22300 bp, 22 predicted proteins | sample HBST50metaG_FD_189942 | JGI IMG/M metagenome (GOLD analysis project Ga0255354, IMG submission 189942) | Peat soil microbial communities from Stordalen Mire, Sweden - H.B.S.T50 | ecosystem: Environmental > Terrestrial > Soil > Wetlands > Peat | place: Sweden: Norrbotten County, Stordalen Mire...
CCGGAGGATAATCTCCCCAGCGCGGCACGATGTGGTTTTCGAGATTGCTGATGTAGCACAACTTCGTTGACCTCCTTTTGCCTTCGTGACTGTCCATCGGTGTTTCTTTCAGCCGGTAATGCTCGACAAGCTTCCGAATGGTCTGTGGCGGTCCGGCTTGCTCGACCGCGTGACGGTTGATACTGAGGCGAGATGTCTCCGCCGCCCTGAGCGCGTCGGCCTGAGTCGGTAGCTCGCGCACCGTGCCCAGAATTTGTTTGCGCAACTGACGGCTGCCTTGCTGATTCGTCTCGCGCCAGCGGTAGACCCATACATCGGGGCCGCTCTTGCGTGGCTCCATATACAGGGTTCCAAACTGATAACGTGGCCTTTTCATCGATAGTTCCTTTCTGATGAAAGGCCCTGGTCGCTGACCAATGTTACCTCTGTCTGCATCCAGTGATCGAGTTCGGAGATGCGGAAACGCCAGTTCTTTTTCTGCCCTTTGCCGGGAATGCCGTGCGCGGGCAGCTTCCCTCTACGAGCCAGCCCCAGCAGGGTTTTGCGTGGCATATCGAGAAACGATGCTGCTCGTTCCGCATTGACAAACGGCTCCGGTTTGACCGGAGAAGAAGGAATCGGATTCGGCACAGTTGACCTCACAGACAAAGCTTTCAGGCAGTGCGCCGCTGCACGCCCGAAACTTCGCAGCGCGAGAGGCTGAGTGCCCGTGAAATGGAAGATACGAATGTTTCTTGCGGGGAGGCTATGCTTTTTAGGGGGTGGGGTATACAGAATCGGCATACCCTCCAGATTAGCGATAAGCCGCTTTCCTACTATCACTTACCGACCGAAATCGGTGATCGCCGAAAATTGATCACTCAACATGCTGGTTCGAATCTCTACCACGAAACAGGTGGATGAACCGCCAGGTTTGGCCAGGAAACCTGCATACAAGATCGATCTCCTTTTGCCCTGCGTGTTCTTCCGGCCACCGCGAGAGTAAGCGGTCCGCGCCCTGCGGCACTCGCCGTTCTGCTTCGTTCGCCACGGCGAACGCCCTTCGGGTCTGGGCTTCCAAACAAAAATCGCGCCCCAAGGACGGGCAGGATTTTTCTTCGGAGCCTCCACAGAAAGCACGCTTTCGGCCTTGGGAGCGAACCACTCCCGCGCCCTCCGGGTGTGTGCTCCGGCAGATCACTCCGGAAGCACAAAGGAGATCAAAACCATGCAGGCACTCCAGTCCATTCCAACCAGCCAGCTCATCAACACCATCGCTCACGGAGATTGCATCGACATCATGCGCCAGATGCCCGCGAGCAGCATAGATTTCATCGTCACCGATCCTCCGTATCTCGTGAACTACCGCGACCGCACAGGACGCTCCATTCAGAACGATGCGAATGCCGACTGGCTCAAGCCCGCAATGATGGAAGCGCATCGAGTCCTGAAACAGAATCGCCTGATGCTGTGCTTTTACGGGTGGAACAGAATCGATAAGTTCTTCGACGCATGGAAAGACGCGGGTTTCCAGCCTGTCGGACACATCGTGTTTCGCAAGTCCTATAGCTCGAACAGCAGGTTCCTTCGCTATCAACACGAGCAGGCTTACCTGCTCGCAAAGGGCAGGCCGCCACTGCCGAAGCAGCCACTCACCGATGTGATGGATATGCCGTACAGCGGCAACAAGCTGCATCCGACACAGAAGCCGGTGCCGGCGCTGGCACAGTTGATTCGCAACTTCACGTTGCCGGGTGAGTTGGTCCTCGATCCCTTCGCAGGCAGCGGCAGTTCCTGCGCGGCAGCGTTGCTGACAGGTCGCAAGTACATCGGCGTAGAACTCGACGCTGAGTATCACCAGGTTGCAACCTTGAGACTGAGCAGAGTGAAAGAGAGGATCGCAAGGCGGTCCTCTCCTTCCTTCCCGACAAGGTTTATTTTGCCCGCACTGCGGCGCGCGTAAAGGCGAACTGCACTCCGGCATCGCATCCCTCCGGCCTTGACTCGCGCCTCCGTGCGGTCCTCTTTGCTGGCCATGTCGGAAAGGAATGGTTTGGCAGCTCTTCCACTGCCATCCTCTTCCGACCACATCCTGCCTTCGCAGTCCCTCCAGCGAGCAATCGAGGGTATGCCGATTCTGTATACCCTACCCCCCAAAAAGCATTGGTCAGCCAGCGGGGCCGGTCCTAACTTCGCTCCATGACGTTCGAACGGGGAGTGCCACTCGACCGTTACGCAAACGAAAGGAGCCCATGCACACACTCAAGCAATCCAGACGTCCGCGCCCTGCGGCCCTGCACGCTCACTGGCGGAGGTGGCTTTTGCCTTCGCTGCTCTTCCTTACGGCACTGCCCGTGTACGCCCAAAGCGGCAGCGATCCGTGGGAAAACGCGGTCAACGTACTCAAAACCGCCTTTACCGGCACGATTGCGACCGGGTTGTCGCTGGTCGCAATCGTGGTCGGTGGCCTGATGTTCGCTTACGGCGAGGGCCAGTCGAAGAAGACCATCGCCGGAATCGTCTTCGGCGTGGGAATGGCGATCGGGGCCGTGAACTTTATGGCCTGGCTCTTTCCATGAACAAAGAAAGAGAGGAGGTGATCCATGTCTCGGTCAACGGATAGCAGGGTGAACCCGGTATTCAAGGCCATGAACCGTCCGCTGACTGTCCTGGGAGCGGAGCGACGGTTGTTCTTCGTCGCTCTGATCTCGGGAGGCGCGATCTTCTCCCTGCTGCATTCGCTCTTCGGCGGAATCGCGCTGTTTGTTGTCGGCGTGGTCATCGCCAGGCGCGCGACCAAGTACGACGTGGAGATTCTGCGCGTGCTCTTCAACTCCAGTAAGTTTCGCAGACGGTACGACCCCATGAAGTGGGAGCCGACAGAGATACGCATAGCGAGGCGCGATGTTCAAGGTTGAAAACATTACGAAGGACTGGAAGGAAGCAGGGTCGCTCCAGGCACACATCAACCTGTACGGGTTTTGGGACGAGCACTGCTTTCTTACCAAATCCGGCGATTTGGGTTCCGTACTCCGCATTGGCGGAATCGATTACGAGAGCCTGGATCATGCCGGACGCGATTACGCGGTCAAGCGGCTCGAGGCCGCCTTCCGCGCGCTGGACGAGAAGACTCGCCTGTATCAGATTCTTTTCAAGCACAACCGGCCCGCGATTCTCCACGCCGAGTATGAGAACCCGCTGGTGCGCGCGGCTGTGGAACAGCGCAGCGCATTCTTGGAAAGCAAATCAGACCGGCTCTATTCCATCGATATTTATTGGGTCGTCATGATCGACGGCAGCTACCAGAAGACCGGCCTGCTGCACGCATTATCGCAGTTGCCGAAGCAGCCGCGCTCGTCGCTACGCGACTTGCACGCTCTATTCTCAGGCAACAAAGAGCGAACATTACTGCACGAGCAGATCGAGCGCGACCGGCTGCGCTTGCAGCAGAAGGTCAACAGTTTGAGTGGGCAGCTCAGCGACCTCACCACGGTCGAACTGCAAGGGGCGGAGAAGACCTTCCGGCTTGTCCGGCGTCTCGTAAACTTCCGCCCCTCCAAGATTGAAGACGCGCCCCTGTGTGGAGCGCGTCATCTCGACTGGCAGATATGCGACTCCGAATTGGAAGCGCATCGCGGCTACCTGCGGATGGATGATGATTATGTCCGGGTCCTCACACTGAAAGAGCTGCCAGGCGAGACGCGGCCCTTGCTGCTGCAGGGCCTGTTCGATATCCCCGCCAATTTCCATGTCGTCACCGAATGGCACCCTGTAGACAATGCGAAATCCCGCAAAGAGATTGCGTCACGCCGCAGGCATCACCACAACTCCAAAACCAGCTTCGTCTCGAATCTCCAGGACCGGCAGAACGCCGGCCCGCATGACGAGCTGGTCGATGACTCCAAACAAGCGGCGGTGATGGAGCTGGGCAATGCGCTCACTGCTATGGGCATGGAAGGCAAGTCCTTCGGCGAGTTCACCCTATCCATCGTGATCTACGACGAGGACCGCGCCAAAGTCGAGCAGGCTGTTGCCGAGTTTCAAAAGCTGTTCACCCAGCATGACGGGCTGCTCTACGAGGAACGCTATAACCTGCTCAATGCTTTCTTTGCGACCGTGCACAATGCAATTCGCCTTAACCGGCCAACAAAGACGATACCCTCTGAAACAGGTCATCATGCTCCAGCTTGTTTGCCCGTTCCATAAGCCGACGGCCGAGACGGATTCCTGCGCTGGTGTATCACAGCTTTTTGCACCCCCTTCCGGTATGCCTCCATAGCCTGCCTGGAGAACGGCAGGAGTAAGGCGTCATGATCTTCAGAGGAGCACGTGCATATGCAGCCTTCCGTTCGAAGCAGCTTTGCGCCTCTGAATGGAATTCTGCATATCGGATCTTGTAGGCGCAATAAAATTCCTAAATTTGGCCAAATTTACTCGCGGGTGGATGATTGCCAAGTCGGCGCAAGAACCCCAAGAGTTCTCTTCAGCAACACCGCTGGGAAAATTCCGTCAACGTATCTTCTATGACTCGACGGTCTTTAAGGCTACTGATCGTGCCCTCTAATCTATTCACAATATAGTTCTTACGCTACCACTTTATGCTCAGCGGTCGGACTCGCATTCGCCGCCCCTTCAATCACGACCACAGCGCGTTCTGCCTGCGCGGTCTTCTTGCTCATCGAGGAACATCCATCCAGGGCAGAAGGGCCACGATGTCCTGATCGCGCTGAAGTTGGTCCGCTCCGAATCCAGTTGGTTCACGGGTGGATGTTTTGCGGCTCACTGCAATAGGTCAGCACTGTCAATTCCGAAGAGATGAGCAATCTTCTCGAACATCTGAGGCGTGACGTGTTTCCATGCCTCCCTCGCATCGAAGTCCACAAAGCCTCTCCAGCTTCGAGCCTCGGACACACCGATGCGGGTGTGAAACTCCTGCTTCGTCATTCTCTGCTTGGACCGGAGCGCTTCGACGCGGGCAATGATCTTCTGTCGGCGAAGCTCGCCGCGTTTCTCTGATTCGCGGTCCGTCTCTGCATCATCTGTGTCTTCGGCGGGTTCTTTTCCCGATTCCAGATCGTCAATTTCAGTTTCGGCATTGATCTCGGGAAGTGTCTCGTCGATGCGTGTGCCGCGCATCCCGTACTGGACGCCGATCAATGATGGCAGCCCCTGGTCTTGCCGCTCCTTCTCCCGCTGCATGACCTCCAAATAGCAGTCGTCTGGGTCGCGGAGCTTCTTTTCATACGCACGGCGCTCTTGATACGCATCGCCACCGGCGTTCTCCTCGGACTCGTGAAGTGCCTCCAAAATGGAGACGTTGGCGTTGGACAGATGCTCCCGAAAGTACGATGAGCTGGCCAAAAACTCGCCTTTCTGTAACTCCGGGTATTCCGCGAGCTTTTTGAGAATATCGATCGCCGCCGCGACATTGCGGTTCAGCGATACCAGATGTTCGAAGACAATGGGGTCCATCATCGTAACCTCCTGTGGCCTTCCGGCCAAGTGAACGTCTTTAGCTGACAGCGCTCGTCGTTCTCCTCGGGCAAGTGAAATCTCCCAACGAAGACAGGACTCAGTCCAGGGGAGAACCAGAGGCCATCACAATAATTCCGAGATTCTGTACGCTGTCGATCACGAAGTGCGGCTGGTGCCAGCTGAGATATTCGAGAGCCTCGTCGAACGTGTTGGCCGCAATGCGCACGGTGTACGGCTCGTCGAAATCATCGGATTCGGGAGCTACTGGTTCTGCGCTGGCGGGCAACTTCTCGCGAAACTCATAGAGTCTCGCTTCACATCCGCCGTGCCTGCCAGTCTCGAAGCGGTTGGCGACCTGTTTTTTCTTCTCGTCTTTGCCCAAGGTGTCCTCCCCTACCGGTTGGCCTGCGCATCGTCGAGAAAACGGATGCGCGGCGGGAGTCCTTGTTGGAGTCGCTCCTGTTCTCGGTCGCGGACCAGAGAATAGACATCGTCGGGATCGCGGAGGTTCTTCTCCTCGCCCCTCCGCTGACTCTCAAAGAGCCATGCATCCGTGTCTTCGATCCCAGCCATGAACTCCAGAAGCTCTCGACTGGCGCTGGCGCGGACGTACTGGATCAGGCTTTGATGGTAGACAGAGGTCTCCTGATTGAGGAAAAACTTGCTGGTGATCTCGTTCAGCAGGTCCACCATACTCTGGGCATATACGTTGAGGAGGTAGAGATCCTCATAAACCGGGAATCGTAACGGTGGTGTTCCAGTGCCAGCGTAGTGGACGGCTTCATGCCATGCGCGCTCGCGTTCTTCAGAGATTTGACTCTTTTTGAAGAAGCTCTGGAAGACCGCGTTTGTGTGCGGAACGGATCCTCGGGTATTTTTAGAGACAGCCATATCGTCGCCTTTCTCGGAAGGTGAGGTGTGGTCAGGGATACGTCGGTGCTTCAACACCGGCGTGTCCCGCTTAGGACTTCATCCGTGATACCTCTGTTTCAAAAAGAAATCAAGTCAGCTTAAAAACAGTCCTGACTATATCCACCTGGGGGAGGCCCCCAAATACGTCGCGCGGAGCGACCGAGTCTTCAGTCGCTACAGGACGTAGCGCTTGTCCAGGTGAGCGCAGAGAAAGCATGGAAAACGGTGTGCAGAATTGGCGGAGCCGCCTGCTCGTCTCCGCGCACCGCCGCGAGCGCAGCAAATGACGGAATAGTTCAATGCTTGTAGGCTAGTTTGAATCCAAGCAATCTTAGCCAGCACTCGCAATCTTGTCCACACAGATGCGGAACCGGGCCTCGATCTCTGCCGCAGAGGTTGCCGGATAGCCGAGTTCTTTGGCAAGAGCTTCAAGTTCTGGTTTCCACTCGTCCGGAATCTGGATTACCGGAGAAAATTCGTGGGTCGCGCGTTGGGCAAATACATGCTCGACGGCGGCACGTACGGCCACTGCGTCCATTTTGCCCAAGAGATCAATCAGCAGGATGTCCAGCACATCGCGAGCCCGCCCTTTTGAGTACGGCCCCGTACAGGCGTGCAGCTTCTGCGCAACCTGCTCACTTAGGTTCAAGCAGCGAACCGGCGACGGAATTCTGAGGCCCATCGCGCTAAGTCCACGGATCGTCGGCTCCACCAGATCAACTTCGCCCGATCCAGCAGGGCCGAGATCGATGTCAATCGTTTGCCAGGCGCGGGTCCGGTATAGGACACCAAGTTCCAGGCGAACCGCGTCTGCATTATCCATGCTCAGCGGCTTGCCCTTCAGTTGAAAGCTGAACTCATCGAATCCCAGCGCCAGGGCGTCACGGAAGGTCTGCAGGCGTTCTGCTCGCTCGCCGACAAGACCGATGTCGACATCCTTGGTGGCGCGTGCGCCCTCCGCAAAACGGAGTTCCATGGCAACGCCGCAATTCAGGTAGTAGTTGTCCAGGACGCTCTCTTGGACGGCTCTTTCGAGCACACCACAAAGAGCGAGGAAGGACACCCATCTACGAAGACGTTCTTGGGCTAGCCCTTGTTCTCTGGCGACTCGCCTAACGTCTTTTCCAGGCGCTCAACTGGCCGAGGGTTCATTCACCTTCACCTTGCTTGCGTTTGTTGAAATGGTTGTAGCGGGAGCCGAGCGATTGATGCGCTTGCGAAGGGCACTAGCCTGAACCGGACTAAGCAGCCCTTTGTGGAGGGCGTCGGTGATTGCCTGGCGTGCAAAGTCGCTTCGGTGAGTGGCCGCAAGAACATCCAGGATGGAGCGCTCGACCGTAGTGACCGGCATCCCCTCATGCAGTTGGATGTCGTCTGTTGCGAGGTCAGCCCGATGGATCTCGATCCATTTGGGGTGGACCCGTCGCATCCGAGCCGACACAGGAACAGTGAGGTTCACACGCGGAGGATTCACATCGGAGATTTCATACAGCAACAATGCTGTCTCATGAGACAAAGCGATGCGTTCGGGCCCGTTGCTCGCCTGCGCCCACAGGACAGCCTCTCGGTACTGGGTAAGCCGCTCTGCCGGATAGTGCGCAATCCGGTAGACCCCTCTGCTCATTCTTTCCAGACGACCACGCTGCCTCAATCGGACCAGGACGGAGTCTTGAATTCCAAGAGAACGAGCTTCCTTGGACGTAAACAGGCCGCCTTGCTCTTCGGCAAGAGCAAACAACTCGTCCATGCGAGTACTGGGCATGAGTCGAGTATGCGGCGGAGAGGCTTTTTATGTCAATATAGTTCCATAATAGAACTATATTGACATATTCATCCAGTGCAAAAACGAATCGTATTCTACGCGGTACTGCTACGAGAGTCTAAGCAGATTCAGTAAGCGCTACACCGAGCAAAATCGGTTTTCACAGGGCTGGCTGGCAGAGGGTTTCGCGTTTGTTGCGAGATTCCTATGGTAGGGCTCCCGCGTGGGAGGCTTCTGGATCACGAGTCGCGACGCCGCCTGGCGCTCTTTGCCCGGCAGCCATATCGCTTTTGTCATTTTTCCTCCGCCGGGCTGCTGGTCTTGGTGCGCCAACTGCACGGGCCGCACTTGAGCAGGAACGGCATTTTTCTACCCCTCGTTTTCAATCCATTTTGCGAAATCTCATATTCGTAGACTCATCCAGAAGTGTTCAGACGAAATTGCAGGATTCGTATACTTGTCATCCACTCGACCAGGTGTGTGTAGATCCACTAAGACCTGGGTCGCCACGGAGCAAATAGCGTCGCAAAGGCAGTCTCTCATCAATGCGGAGTGTCGGAATTACTCTTTGGAGCCGAGGTGATCGGAAAAGAACTTCACCATGGTGTTGTATGCATCGCGCGACTCTGGAGTGGATGGATTGTAGAAGAAGCCATGAAAGAGCCCTTCCCAGACAAAGAGTTCCGCATGCACTCCGGCTTTGTTCAGCTGAATGTGCGTGTTCAATGCATCGCTCAGTGCAAAATCGCGAGACCCCGTGAGGATGAGGGTGGGGGGGAACTTGGCCAGGACGCTGGGATGGGAGACTTGAGCCACGAGCGGATCGGTTGCATCTGCGTCCTTGAGATAGTCCAACGGCGGCAAGGCTTTGCCTTCCGCATTCGACATGCGTGCCTCTCCGAGGGGCAGTGATGTATACGCGGCATCGCCCGGCGAGAATGCGCCGGCGCCAGCGCAGAAGATTCCAGCCGCGCCCGGCGCCGGCAAATTGTGCTGCTGGAACCAAGCCAGAGACATGGCCGTCAAAGCTCCGCCCGCGGAGCAGCCGAAGATACCGATGTCCCTTGGGTCGTGCTTCTTCAGCAACTCGGCATAGACTTTTGCCACATCTTCACTTGCGGCTGGAAAGCGATACTCCGGCGCCTCCCTGTAATCGATGGCGACAACCTTGATCTGGCCGATCGAAGCGATCGGAGTAGACTCGAGCACGGCGCATTCCGGCCAGCAGCCAGAAAAACCACCCCCATGCAGATTGATCAGGATCCGCTTTGCGTTTCTGGCGGGAATTCCCTCTCGCGGCGTCAAGACATAGACGTGCACTCCGCCGATCTTGGTATCTTCAAGGCCGACAGGGTACGCTGCCTTCTGCGCCGCAAGATAGGCGGCGATGAAGGGCGGCAACCCCTTTCCGGGATGGGCATACAAGTCCTGCATATCGAGCAAATGCTGGGCGACATAGGCCTTCGCCTCCGGGCTGAGAAGATTTGAAACAGGCACGGCCTGCGCGGGCATGGCCAACGTTCCATCCTTGGCGACCGGAACCGGCTGCAGCTTGGGCGCGCCTTCTTGCGCCTGTCCGGTGAGAAGAAGAGAGCCCAGCACGAGCAGAGATGCAACGCAGCGGACGACCAAGCCAGCCACACCGTGCATTGGTTGCGTTTGGTTGCTTTGCAGAGACAATTGAGAATTGCGCATTTTCCAAACTCCTTTTCGTATTGCAAATATGAATACCGAATGACAGGGTTGCGTTTTCCCGAAAACAAAGCCAACGGCTTGTCACTGCAGGAAGAGGAATCGATCCGTTTTCCATCGAGTTCCACGCATGCAGCACACTTCCGGTGGCAGAACCGCGCAACGACGCAAGTCTACTGCCGACCTAGGGGCCCTGGCGAGAGATGCCTGAAGAGCGCCAGGTCGATCGCCTCGGCCATGGACTTATACCCGGCCTCGCTGGGATGGATGTGATCGCCACAGTCGTAGTCGGGACGCAATTGTGTGGGGTGATCGGGGTTGCGCACCACCGCGTCAAAATCCAACACGGCATCGAATGCCCCGCTGTTCCGGATCCAGCGATTCAACTCCTGGCGAATGGCTTCTCCTTCCGCGTTATATGTGTTCACACCTTCGAAGGGGGTCAGAGTCGCGCCGTACACCTTGATTCCACGCTCGTGGGCGCGCTGGATCACCTGCAACAGGCCAACGCGCAGATCCTGTGCGCTCACCTTCTGATCCGCGAAAGGAGAGAGGTCCGGGGAACTGCTGCCTTTGGGCGCAGGAACTTTGACGGAGGGAAAGCCAATGTCGTTAATACCCTCGAGGAGAATCACCCCGGTAACCCCAGGCTCGCCGAAGAGGTCGTGATCGAGCCGGGCCAGCGCGCTGACGCCCGCACCGTCGTGCAGCACGCGATTGCCGCTTATGCCCTTGTTGATCACGGCGATCTGCTCAGCCGGGCTTGTGCTTCCAAGCCGTCTAGCCAGCTGGTTCGGCCAGTCGCCATAACCGCCCACTCTTGCCGCAAATCCGTCGGTGATGGAGTCGCCAAAGGCAACCAGGGAACTGGCTTGTGCCGCCGACCAAACATCGACACCCTCCAGCCAATACCAAGACTTTGTCGTGGAACTCGCAGCGAATTCTTGTGCGGCAGAGAAGTTTCCAGGCGCGGAGATATAGGTCTCGTGCTGGCCAACCATGTGCGTGGTGGCGCCGATTGTCTTTTCTGGAAGATAGAGAGTAATGGCAAGCTCAGCAAAATCCGCAGATTTCAGATCGATCGGATCGCTCAGCATTGGAGCGCCGGCGGGAATGCTCACGGACGTCTGTCCGGAAAATGTGAGCGTGCGATCGGACTCTGGAACAATGGCTGCTCCCTGCCGAACCAGGGCGATATGGGCGGCACCAATCTTGAGAGCGCTGGCTCCATAGAGGTTCGACAGGCGCACCCGCAAGCGGCTTCCGCCCAGGGTTGGCCGAACAACCATTCTGACCGTCCGGTTTTCCACGACCAATACAGGAGGAGCACCAGGATACTCGGCCTGAGCTTGAACGGCGGTACTCCAGTCGCTCACCCAATGGTTCTTCGAACCTGCGATTTGTGCATTGATGTTTTGGCACCAGACGAGCGCAAGAATTGCACACCACGCGTAACGGACAAATATTATTTTCTTCATCGTTGTTTCTCCCATCCGTGGATTGAAAACGGCTCCCTGGGCTTGCCTATGAATGGCGTAGGGCTCAAGTTGCGCAATAGCAAAAAAACCGAGGGAGAAGTTCTGCGAATTGCTTCGCAACACTCCGCCCCCGGCAGGAGATATCAGCTCAAAGTCGGATACCCCTTGGCTGACGCGTGAAACTTGTTTGGGTCAGACTGCATAGCTCAAATTTGTGCCTCAGCATAGTTGAGCCGAATCTTCTTTGCAACCAGCGTCTCAAAAGGCGAGGCGCAGAGCAAATTGCATAAGACGCGGATTGTTTGCCTGGCTGCTCACCTGACCGAAGGTTGGCTCAAACGACCAGCTTTCCGGTTGAGCGAACTGCGTTCTGTTAAAGATATTGAAGAACTGTGCGTCGAACTCCAATTTTGCCTTTTCAGTGATTGGCGTGGACTTGATCAGAGAGAAGTCGAAGTTCTTCATGCCGTCTGCACGCAACTGAGAATCCGTGCGACTCTCATTGCCAAAAGCGTTAGCATCAGGCGAGGTGAAGCAATCTGCATTGAACCACGAGATGACTCCGTTTTTGGGAGTCCGCGATCCGCCTTTTGAGCAACCAGCCACAACATTGGGCCGCATAACGGCGAGGCCGTAAGTGTCGTTACTGGCGCCAAAGTAGAGAGAAAGATTGTTCGGAGCTCCTGTGACAGCGATGGGCGCGCCACTGCGGAATGTCGTGATTCCGCTCATGCGCCAACCAGAGACGATGGGCACGACTACCTTTCCGGCGTCCTTGAGGTAACGTTGATGTGCTCCAAACGGCAGATCAATGCTATAGCTGATCTGCAAATTCATCGGGAAGTCCTGCATGCTAAGCGATTTCTCCGAGCGCAGATTGTTGTTGTTTTGAATCATGCCTACTCCTCCAGAATCGGCACCATCCATGAAGCTGTTCACGCTGTCGGTATTGCTAAGCAGCTTGGACCACGTATACGCAAGCCCGAGCACTCCACCGTTCCCGAAATGACGATTGAGTGAGGCCTGCAAGGCATTGTAGGTTGAACTGGCTTCCCGAGGGTCTTCCTTCTTTACCCTTTGATACTGTGGGTAGGGTTGAAGCATATTTCCAGCAAAGACTGTGGAGCCAGCCATAAGTCCGGACGTGATCTTTCCATACAATGGATTCTTGACCGAGTCCATGAGAGCGGTTCCCATCGAGAGATACTGATCTGGAAGTTGGTTGAGGTTGCGCATCGAATAAGTGGCGGCTCCCGCAAGGAACAGATGCGTTCCCTTCGACCCAACATATGAGAGTGAAGCCGTTGTCTTCGAATCCAAGGTACGTTCCACGGTGAGGTTGTACTGCTGCACGTACGGGACTGAATTGTCAGGAACAGCGGCGTAGAAGGATTGACCAAGAACATCATTGAGTCCCGAAGCGCTGCGCAGAGTAGGCAGGTTGATACCTGTCGGAAACGGGTCACTGACGGTGGTTGTGGGGTTTAATGCCGACGTGTTCGTCAACGTTGTCGAAGAGGCATTGACCGGCGACAAATCGGGACCATCCTGCGACATACTCGAAGGGAGATGCGAGATTCCGTAGCCAATTCGCACGACCGTCTTGTCCGTCGCCCGATAAGCGAGGCCGACACGCGGATCGAAGAGGTTCCAGTGCAGATTTTCCGAACGGCGTGAAGAATAGGCCGAACTGTTAACAAGAGCCAAATTTCCCTGAAGTGTCTGGGATGAGTTGGTGACAGGATTGCTGATGGTACCAAGCGAGCTCGCCTCATTGGGAAGGAAGACGGTGTTAAGGTTGTCTTTCTCCGAGTATGCACTGGGCTGATCCCAGCGAAGACCGAGAGTGGCTGTCAGTTTTGGCGTCACCTGATAGGTGTCAGTCACATAGAACCCGTAGCTGTGCAGAAAGCCATGTGTGCCGCCGCTTTGAGTGTTCTTAGTCGTCGTAGGAAGGCCAAGCAGAAAAGATGCTAGAGAATTTCCGGAGGTGGCATCACTGGAAATTGACGTGAACGAACTGCTTGCAGTGAAGTTTACGTCTGAACCTACACCAGGCCCGGTCGTCCAGGCTACTTGCCGAACAACCCCGCCGATCTTGATGGTGTGGCGTCCGGCGATCTTTGTGAGGCTCGGGCTGAGCGTGTAGATGCCGGTCGTCCAATCCAGCAAAGCATTCCCATTCGCACTGCTGTAATGGTCCGAGAAGCTGACATACGGAAGCACCCCTTCGTTGAACTCCGTCTGCAGCGTGCTGTAGGCAGAGCCAAAAGAAGAAATGTCCCTACCATATGTAAAGCTCTTCTCTTTGCCTATAGTGCGGAGATGCGATAGACGGATGTCAGCTATCAAGGTCGGTTTGATGACATGCGTATCACCGATTACCGCGTTGTGCGTTGTAGTGCTCGTTCCGGAAAGCCCTACTTTCGTTCCCCAAGGATCGTTGGGACCGCTGCTAGGATTCCAGAATGTGTACCGGGCAAAGAAGGTATTTTTTTCTCCGAAGTGGTGATCAATGCGGGTGTTGTATTGATCCTGCCAACCGGAAGTCCTGGATGATACCGAGAAGTTATTCGACCCCGGCTTCGCTACCGTCGGGTAGGTTGCCAGCATAATTTTCTTGGCTGCGCTGTCGATTCGTGCGGGACAAATGACGTTGGCAACTCCGTTGCAGGAGAGTTGAGTTCCGGTGGTCGGGTCGTATATTGGATTCGAATCAGCAACCGCCGAGAAGTCTCCATTCATCTCATCCGCGGTCGGGATAGTATAGCTAGCTGGCGCTGCGGAAGTGATACGCTCGTGCTCCCAGGAGAAGAAGAAAAAGGTCTTGTTCTTCAGTATGGGACCGCCCAGATTCGCCCCATATTGATTCTGATGGAGAGGTGTGCGGCCCAGACCGTTGTGATTGCTGAACCAGTCGTTGGCGTCGAAAACCGTGTTGCGCAGGTACTCGTATGCGCTGCCGTGAAATTTGTTTGTGCCGCTCTTGGTCCCAAAGTTGATGACGCCTCCGGCAAAGCCACCATATTCGGCGCTCACCGAGTTGGTGGATACCCGGAACTCCTGAACCGCATCCTGCGTTGGAACCAGGGAATCGACATTATTCTCAGTTGCATTTACGGGCGCACCGTCAACATAATAAAGACTTTGACCACTAAACCCACCACCAATCTGGTAGTTCCCATAAGCGATCGGCTGCGTCATGGCGCCGCCAGAATAGTTCGCGGTGGTACTGCCTGAAGTGCCGCCACCTGCTATTACACCAGGGACCAAGGTCAGCAGGTTGTTCACGTTACGACCGTTCAGAGGCGTGTCTTGAATCTGCTTTTCTTCGATCACTCCGCCCAAATCAGCGCTATCCGTCTGCAGGTCTGGAGGAGCGCCCGTCACCACAATGGTTTCCGATTCCTGTCCAATCGCTAGTTGCGTGTTGACACGTAACGAGCCGCCAATCTGTACATCTAGGTCTTTCTGGACAAAAGTCTTAAACCCCTTAAACTCGACCTTGACGCTGTACTGGCCAGGTTTCAGATTCAAGATCGTGTAGTTGCCCGTTTCACTACTCTTTGCTGATGCTACTTCGCCGGTTGCGCGGCTCGTTGCAGACACCAGTGCGCCCGGTATCGCCGCTCCGGTCGTATCCGAAACCGTACCGACGACCGAGCCGTAGCTGTTTTGCGCTGACAGCGGCAGGGAGACTACACACACCATCGCTGCCAGCATGAGCAGAAACATGAATGGCCTAAGGCAAACGTCACCAAAGCGAGAAAATGTCAATACATTTCCATCGCGACTATGACTGCTGATGCATTGTTGGTTTGTACCGAACTGCGAGTTTTGCATACTGCCTCCAAAAGAGATTATGGCTAATTGCATTGGCCATTTCTCTGCGTTTCGCAGATTCATTTGCGCTTCGATAAGGCAAACTCTCCGCTCAATTTCAGAACATTATGCTGTATAATTGTTATTGTCAATAACATTCTGAAGCTCTTTTTTAGCCGTGTGCGGAAGAATTGTGGACGGTATGAGTGAGAATGAGACCTCGAGGATTCTGTTATAGAACTGGTATTCTCGGCGATGTTTCTGTAAGCAATTGAAACTGAATGAGGTTGCTAATTGTCATGACAAAGCATGATGTTCCTGCTGCAGTTGAAACCAAGGCCCTTGACTCGCGCGTCGCTCCTCCAGATTCGATTAATCCTTCCATGCTGGACGCAAGCATGGGGTTCGCCTTGAGAAAGGCTTACCAGTATGCAGCAGTTGAGGTTGCCAAACTGCTGGAACCCTTCAACCTGAGGCCGCAAGATTATGCCGTGATGGAAATTATTGGTGCAAACCCAGGACGGACTCAAGTTGCGGTCAGCGCGGCGTACGGAATCCAGACCACTAATTTCGTCGCACTGATCACAAAACTCGAACACCGGCATCTAGTGGAGCGAAGAAAAGTGGTCAACAATCGCCGTGCCTTTGCGCTCCATCTCACCGGAACAGGAGAGAAGATGCTGCGGGAGATACAAGCCGCTCACAGCCGCCATGAAGAGCGCATGCGGGCGCGCTTGGGTGAAGCGCGCAGCCGTCATTTGCTGGAACTGCTGCACAATTTCATCAACGCGTAGAGGTTTTGTTCTCGGCTGCTCGAAGCAGTCTTGCGCATGGAAAGGGAGATCCGCATGAGCCAATGGGCCGGTTCACTCTTCTCTCGAAGATGTCCGGGCAGAGGGGAAGCACAAACGCGGATGCGCGGAGTTGAACCTGCGTGGCGCCGGAACTTTTTCAAATCATCCCGTCTTGACACCGGAATGGGAACGGGTAGGAGGAAATCGTATTGCGAATTCTAAGTGTCGGCGAGTTGCTGTGGGATGTTTTTGGCGAGCGGGAGTTTCTGGGAGGCGCTCCGCTCAATTTTTCTGTCGCCGCCCAGAGGCTGGGTAATCCCACCTTCATGCTGACCGGCGTTGGCGCGGACCGGCTGGGGACTCAAGCCGTCGAGTCCATGAAGGCTTTTTCACTGACAACCGGATTGGTTCAAATCGTGCCTGATTCTCCGACCGGGATCGCCAATGTGAGCACCGACGCGTCTGGAAACGCTAACTTTACCATTCCCCGCCCAGCCGCCTTTGACTATGTATATCTGGACGCTCAGCGACTCAATGCTATTCACAATATGCATCCAGATTGGCTCTGTTTTGGCACTCTAGCGCAAACCAATCCACAAATTGAAGGTCATGTGCAAAAGCTCGTTGCGCTGATGCCAGAGATGAAGTGCTTTTACGACATCAATCTTCGCGAGGGGCACTGGGATCTTCCGCTGGTACAGCGTCTCTCTGGAATGGCCTCGATCGTCAAGTTGAACGAGAGCGAAGCAGAAATTCTTTTTGCCCTGACGTGTGCTCCCAGGCCCTATTCTCTCGAAGAATTCTGCCGGCACTGGTCCTCCAGCTACGATATCGACCTCGTGTGCATAACGCTTGGCAGCCAGGGATGCGCCATCTGGGCGAACGGGAAGCTCGATCGATATGCGGGATACGCCGTCCAGGTTGCGGATACCGTTGGCGCCGGCGATGCATTTTCGGCCGCCTTACTGCACGGCATTCAACTTGAGTGGCCTCTTGAGCGTGTTGCCGCATTTGCCAATGCCCTGGGAGCGATTGTCGCAAGCCGGGCAGGCGCTACGCCGGCATGGACCGCGGATGAGTGCCTACAACTGATTGCAACAACCTGATGACCTCTGCGCATCTTTCCGGCTTCCCTGGCGGAAAGATGCGCGCCTCTTCTTGATAACGCCATATTGCCGGATTGGAGAACGATTCATGCTTCAGATGCAGAACAGCAGCGCAGAACTCAATGGGATTATCGGAAGGCGTATTTTGTACGTCTACGATAACGGCTGGAAATACGAGATGTACGTCAAGAACGCGGAGGCCATCGATTACCGCATTCATAGCGGAATGGTCGGCGGAAGATGGGTGAAAGACCAAAAGGTGTTCATCGTCCGCATCGCCAAAGACACCTACAAGATATCCTGGGACGAACCGACTGGAACCGCTGTGAGCCTCTCTTACAACTTTGACGAGATGAAGATTCATGGCGTCATTTTCTTCCCTCGCTGGATTGCCGAAGAGCCCATGAAGACGGTGTGTTTTCAGAACGATCACCTGGATCAGATGCGCACCTATCGTGATACGGGTCCAACCTATCCGAAGCTGGTTGTGGATGAGTTTGCCAGCATCAGCCTGATTCAGAACGTAGGAGTCGATCGCGAGGATATTGTTGCTTGTCCTCCGAGCCAATTGACGGCCGAATTTTTGAGCGGCGAACCGTGCCAATATCGTCAAACTGCAATTCCTCTTGCCAATTAAGGGATTGTCCCTTGATCCCGGTTTGTCGCCATCGCCAGTGCGCAGACAACAACTGTCTCGCAACAAAAAGCAGAAAGGTGTTTACAGCCATGCGCAGCATCACTTTACCGTTTCTTCTGGCAGCGTGTGCGCTGCCATTTTTCTCCTCAACCGCCATCGCGCAATCCGACCTCTGCGGAAGCCTGAAGAAGGTTGCTCTCGACGACACAGTGATTCGGAATGCGGAAATGAAAGCAAGCGGGAGCGCGTCACGCGATGCCTCCCCCTATGCTCCACCGCCCCCGTCTTCCTGGACCTATCCAGAGTATTGTCAGGTCGAAGGCGCCATCCATCCCCGCACTGGCGCGGATGGAAAGCATTATGAGATTCAGTTTGAGTTGCGTTTACCCTCCAACTGGAATGGCAAATTTCTGTTCCAGGGTGGCGGGGGCACAGATGGAATGGTGAGGCCGGCCATGGGAATGGTGGGCATGACTGCGCTTCCCGCACTCTCCCGCGGCTATGCAGTCGTCTCCACCGATGCTGGCCATCAAGGCGGCATGGACACCTCGTTCGGACGCGAGCAGCAAGCGCGTTTGGACTATGCACAGAATGCCATTGGCGAAGTGACACGAGCGGCCAAGAAACTCCTGAGCGTGTATTACCAAAAGCCGGTGCAGCACTCCTATTTCGTTGGATGCTCGAATGGCGGCCGGCAGGCCATGATGGCCGCGCAGCGCTTTCCGCTGGAGTTCGATGGTGTGGTGGCGGGCGATCCCGGTTTCCGCCTTTCTCATGCTGCCATCGGCGAAGCATGGGACACCGCCGCATATAGCGCAATCGCACCCACAGATGCGCAGCAGCGACCGATCCTAAGCAGAGCATTCACGCCTGAAGACCTGAATCTGCTCTCCAAGGCGGTGTTGGAGAAGTGTGATGCGCTGGATGGATTGAAGGACGGCGAAATCAACAATGTTGCAGCCTGCACCTTCGATCCATCCGGGCTGGAGTGCAAGGGCGCGAAGACTCCAGAGTGCCTGAGCCATGAACAGGTGAGCGCATTGAAGCACTCATTTGGCGGTGCGCGCGACTCCAAGGGAGGCCAGATCTACGCTGGCTGGCCCTATGACGCCGGCATTGGCGACATGGGATGGAGGATCTGGAAGCTTGGCACATCCGAGACTGCGGAGTCTAATGCAATCAATGTGCTCGTGGGAGCACGCACATTCGAAGACTATTTTATCCATCCCTACATAGCCAATGTCGATCCAGCGCATCTGGATTTCGACAAGGTTGCCGCGCAGGTGGAGGAAACGCAAGGAATCAACGATCCAACAAGCACCGATGTCTCGACGTTCACTGCACGTGGGGGACGGCTAGTCATCTACCAGGGCATTAGCGATCCTGTCTTTTCTGCCAGCGACATTATCGATTACTACAGCCGCTATGCCGACGACAACGGCGGTATGGAAAAAGCTAGAACTACCGCCCGCCTGTTTCTGATTCCCGGGATGAATCATTGCTCTGGAGGTCCGGCAACCGACGAATTTGATTCGCTGGATGCGCTGGAAAAATGGGTGGAGAGCGGAATAGCTCCCGAACGCATCAGCGCCACCGGGCACTCCTTTCCGCAGCGAATCAGGCCGCTATGCGCTTATCCGCACTACGCTTCCTACAATGGTTCTGGTGATCCAGAAGACGACAAGAACTTCACATGTAAGTAGCGAGGTTTGCCAGCCGTGACTGGTCGGGATGTCAGAAGGTCTATCCCGGCCAGTTGAGATTGGGGTTGAATCCACTTCGAATTCTTCTCCGATCAGCTGGTGCCTCCACGAGTTGAACCCTTCTGTGCCAAGAACCTGACAACGCGCACCCCCAGGGCATCGCCCACGCAAACTTGCATTCCGTGTACGTCGATGATGGTCTGATTGCGCGCCAACAGAGAGCAGCCAGTGCTCTACGCTTCAACATCGATGCGCAGAACAAACTACTTTCCAGACAGGACGTCCGCCCCTCGCCGATATGCAAACACCCCAACGAGCGTGGCGACATCTGGCGACAAGCAAACTGTGGTACATCGCCTTGCACTCCCGCCGAGGCCATCGCATATGGGAAGTCGATTGAATACATATCTCGCCAGTTTTCTAGCAGGCTTTAACCGAAGGAACTATCATCCGTGTCTGGCTCACTCATGCTGATGGCTTGAATACGAAAGGAAAGCCTCTTGGCGACTTTGAAGTTGCCGGAGACTATCATAAGTTTGTTCCTACACCAGGCCAGATTGAAGGAAGTACAATTGTTGTTAGCAGTCAGGCGGTCAGCGCTCCAAAGTTCATTCGGTATGGTTAGTCTGGAACGGTCACCGCCTATTTCTACAACCCTGCTGGCCTTCCATCGGGTTCGTTTACTTCAGAGCAATAGGCAACAACGATCTTTATGTATAGCCAATTGCTTGAAATAGAGAACGCTTAGGTCAGCCGAGGTGAGTTGAGTCTGGTCGCACCTTGAAACTGTCAAATGCGCAGCGTTTCGGTCGGCCTTAGCCGCATTGGTGACTTTCAATCGCAACACAAACCCGCCACCTTTTTTGTGATGGTCGTTCAGCCAACTTCAGTTCGACGAAAACTCAAATAACAGTGAAATCTCATCATTGTTGATGCTGCCGTTTTACACTTGGTGTCAGCCGTGGCAAGATAAACTCCTGCGCAAAACCGCTTGCCATGCGTTCGACAGTACCGATAGCAAAGTTTTCAAACACCAAGCCCGTGCCGCGATTCGTCTGCGGATAGTATGCATTCGAGAGAGCGCTTGAGGCCATATCCCCGCCTAAACTAGAGTAGTTCGGCTGCAACTGTCCATTGTCCCCCCGACAGATGAAGGGACTAGAAAGCGCATGACGTATTCGCGACTTTGTTGTGCCTGTGCCTTGGTAGAAGTAACGTGGATCTTGATGCAGAAGCGACGGCAGCACAGCTCCGCCAATCAGAATATCTGAAAAACTATCGGCAGAGATCGCGCCAACCCGCTGGCCATATCCTTTCGCTCCCTGAACGTAATCGGGAGTATTGGCTGCCTGTTTAATGCCGGCCATGAATAGCACACCTGCTATGCTGACCGGATCAGCTGACACACGCATTGCAAGTTTAAATTTCAATTTGGTCGTAAGCGGCACTGCATTCTTGGAATCGTAAACGACATAAAAGTTTGGGATGATCCCAAGAACACGTTGTTGCTCCGCAATATGAACCTGCTCGACAGCGATTTGCTCAGTCGAACCATAGACCGTAACCGATGTCTGTTCTCCTTCAATCTTGAGTTCAACACCCTTTAGGAGCACGTATTGACCCGGCGGAAGAGCTATCGCGGCAGAGGTCCAGGTTACAAAACCTTCCCGACTGATGGTGATCCGGTACGATGTATTTCCGCGAAGACCGTCGAACGCGAAGCCGCCAGTATCGTTTGCCACGCTCTGATGGTGATCAGAAGGAAATTGGCCATTCAAGGTCACGGTGGCACCGGCGATGACATCTCCGTATGCGTCAGTTACTGTGCCGCTAATGTTTCCCGTCTCCTGCGGCGTAACAACCGAAGAGGACGGTTGAGAGTCCTGGCTTCGTTGACCGGAACTCAGTTCCACCAAAGATTCTTCCGGCTCAAACTGCGGCTGAGGAGCCTCCGGGAGTAAAGCTGCGGCTGTAAGCGCGGTCGATTGCTGAGCCTGCAACTGTGCCGAAACCAGAGACAAGGTAATGATTGCGGCTAAATATGCAGCAAGGTGGTTCGAAGTCAATTGCATCCATTCACCTGTAGCCGACCCGCTGAACGGGCCGACTGATTGTGATACCTCCTCACGGTGAACAGACCAATGCCGACAAAGAGCAGCATGGTCATTAACTCCGTAACGAGGAACAGCGATTTGGGTTGCGTTGGAATCAACATCTCGAAGGCATGCGCGATCACGGTCAGGATGTCCAGACAGAAAACCAGAATGGTACTCAGAGCGAAGAGCAGAGCCCAGATTCCGGCCAGATGATACTTGCGCCATGCAAGGACAGCGGCCCCGCAGACATACACTGCGGCCATGGCAGCCCAATGCGTGGGCAGGAAGTAATGAAAAGGAAAAAGAAGCCCGGTGGCGCTTGCGACAAGGGCGCTTTTGAGGAAGATGGTAGGCCACCTCTTAAGCGGTTTGCCGGTTAGAATGCCAAGCACCACCTGGGCTCCGGCGCAAACCCCGACTGCGCCGGAAACGGTATGAACGAATTTCATAATTTCCAAGATCATGTTTTTACTCCCCACTTCGGTACTGGACCGAGATACCGGGTGTCTACCGTTGCCACATAATCAGCGGTTCTTCGAGCGGAACCGACAAGGTATCAAGAGCCGCGACTATGCGCACCGTGTAGTTGCTTGCCGGTCGGTTGGCAGGCACCTTTGCTTCAAATACAAAGCCGCCTTGCACGCCGACCAAAATGTTTGTCTGCCGCATTTCAGCAATGAACGGCGCGCCTTCGGGGTTATCCGAGAAGATCTCGACTCGAATATGCTCTGGGCAAATGGCGCCTAAGTAAGTATCCTCCGGCAAAGCCGGAGGCTTTACGGTGTGAGCCGCTCAAAGCGGCTGAGCGGGGTCGCTGACGCGGCCCCGATTGTATTGAGCCACC
>Ga0255354_1000613_pt1 | contig 22196 bp, 14 predicted proteins | sample HBST50metaG_FD_189942 | JGI IMG/M metagenome (GOLD analysis project Ga0255354, IMG submission 189942) | Peat soil microbial communities from Stordalen Mire, Sweden - H.B.S.T50 | ecosystem: Environmental > Terrestrial > Soil > Wetlands > Peat | place: Sweden: Norrbotten County, Stordalen Mire...
CGCTTGACCAGGTAGCGCCGCGGATCTTGAGGAAAATGGAAGACGACAATGTCGCCGCGGGCCACATCGCGATAAGGCAGCAGGTAGCGGCTGAGTCCGGCTGGCGCGTAGACCTGTTTGTTGACCAGCAGAAAATCGCCCACCAACAGGGTGTGCTCCATGCTTTCAGAAGGAATGAGGAAGGGCTGCAGGACAAAGGTGAGCAGAAACAGGGCGACGACGACCGTCCGCAACAGCGAGGCCAGTGCTTCTGGCATGCTGGGCAGATTGATCCGCAGCTGCGAAAGCGGCTTCTGCGCCGTATCGGGCTCTTGGACGGACGTACTCATCGTGCCGATTGCTCCTCTTCTCCCGCGCCGCTTAGGACGCCTGTTGCCGGGACGCCGGACTTGGCGGCCTCTACTGTCAGCCGCTCCAGTGCGCGCCGCGCGGCATCCTGCTCCGCGTGCTTCTTGGTGCTGCCCATGCCGCGGGCCAGGGCCTTTCCCGGCTCATCCTCACCGGTTTTGAGACGGACCTCGACCAGAAAGCGTTTACGGTGGTCGGGGCCACTCTCGCTCTTCACCCGGTAAACCGGCACCCCCAGCCGCTCCGCCTGCAAGTGCTCCTGCAGAGCCGACTTGAAGTTGCCCAGCGCTGCTCCGGAGCGTAACTCCTCGGCCAGATGCTCGGCTGCCTCGCCCATCACCCAACGGCGTGCAAAGGCTTTGACGGACTCCAGTCCACCGTCCAGGTAGAGCGCAGCCATCACTGCTTCCATGGTATTCGAAAGTACGGTACTTTTGTTGCGCAGGCCGCTATGATCCTCACCCCGGCTGAGACGCAGGTGGTTGCCCAGACGGATGGCCACGGCGACTTCCGCCATGTGCTGGCGGCTCACCAACTGGGAACGGACGCGGGTCAGCTCGCCCTCATGCCACTCCGGATGCGCCAAAAACAGCGCCTCGGCCACCACCAGTCCCAGAATTGCGTCGCCCAAAAACTCCAGCCGCTCATTGTCGCCGGTGTCGGCAGACTTCTCGTTCCCGCTCGGCACAGGATGAGCTGCGGATTGAGCTGCCCGCTCGTTCGACAAGGATCGATGCGTGAGTGCGCGCACCAGAAGCTCCGGACGGGCGAAGTCATGCCCCAGCGCGGTTTCCAGTTCTGCCAGAACTGCTTCCATGTGCCCCTCGATCCGTTTGAACCTGCTCTATCCATTTTAGGGCGCAGGCTTTGGAGCCGACGCCGCGGCCGAAATACTCCGGCTGCGGCGCCTACCTACTGGTTCGATGCAAAACCGGGGCTTGAAGCTCGAGCGCAGCAGATTATTGCGGCTTTTGCGCGCCACTCGGGTTGGAAATTCCCGGTTTGGCGGGCTCTGCAGGCTCGTCCTCCGCATCTTCTTCGCAACTGTGGCCCTTCACGCTGTAAGCCTCCTTGACGCCCCGCTCGGCGGCCAGCCGGGTGTCCTGCTGCCCGTCGCGCGTCTTGAGCGCTAGCTTGTACTCGGCCTGCGCCTCGTCGCGCTTGCAGTCCAGGTCAAGCATGCGGCCCAGGTAGATGTGCGACCAGGACACCAGGCGCGGGTCCTTGCTGGTCGCCAGCGTCTTCTGGAATCCGTCGATGGCCTGATCCGGATGCCCGGTAAGGATGGCCGCCCTGGCCAGAATGAAGTCGGCGCGAGCGCTATCTGCCATGGATTGAAGGGTATCTGCATGCACGGCGAGCGCCTGACGCGCCATGGCGCTGGCCGTGGCAATGTCGCCAGCCGCCAGCCGCGCTTCAGCCAGATCCAGTCCGGCCAACTTGCGAGGCTTGCTGCGGGTCAGCACGTCGCCGTCCGCTTCCTTGTCGAACTCGATCTGGCGGGCGCGATGCACCTGCTGGTCCACGTCCATGCTGTAGACCATTTCGCCGATGGTGTCGCGCAATCCGGCGGGATCCTTCTCAAACTGGATCATCTGCTCGTAAAAGTACTGGGTCAGCACAAAGCCCTGGGTCATGTCGTGGCGCACAGTGGCCCAGCGGACGGCGTCCATCTTCCTCTGAACTGCCTGGCGCTCATACTCATACTTCGCCATGTTCGAACGGTCCACGCCGGTGGGCATCTTGTACTCAGGAATGCCGGTATCCATGGTGCGCGCCTCGATGGCCTTGATCAGGCTCTCGATGGTCAGCGGCACAGAGTCGGAGCGGTAGCGGAACTCCAGGGGAGCCTCGCGCACTTCCTTCAGAATGGGCTGCATGCGATCGACGGCGTTGGCCCGCGCATAGAGCAGCGGCTCAATCACGTAGTGCAGGTAGGTGTGGCGCACGTCGTCCATGCGGATCTGCCCATCCACCGGCGAAACCACCACCACGTAGTCGGTGCCGTAGATGCGGGCATTGACCGCGTGCGGCGAGAGCATGGGCTCAATCACCACCACAAACCGCCGCCCATCGTAGGTGGAGGCTGGCATCTTGAGGTAAAGATTGGTCGACACGATCATCTTCGACATGGGATCGTGCAGCCGGTCGGCTTCATCGTCGTAGTTGCGATGCACCGCCAGCCAAATTCCGTGCAGGTTCACCGCCTCGACAAAACTGCGCAGCAGGGGCACAATCTCCACCACTTGCGTCGAGTCGGGCGGCATCTCCGGCAGCTCCACCGACGTTTCCAGTTCTGGCGGAGGCGTCAGGTAGAGGGACAGCGAGATGTACTGCGAAATGTCGCGCTGCGAGCCGGTCATGCGGTGCTGGGCAATGAACAGGCAAACGGCGTCGCGCCGGCTGCGCGCCTCTTCGCTGCGGGCCAGCGCCTGGTTCATTTCCTCGCGAACCCGCTTGCGGACCGGGGCGCTCTCTTCCAGCCCCTCGTCGTAGCCGCAGGCATTCAGCGCCGAGGCCATGACGAACAATGGCTCCGAACTGACCAGCGAGATGGTGGGCCCGGCCGGATCGACCAGCGATGGGGCCTTTTCCCGCACCTGCTGCTGCGAAGACGAGTTCTGGGGGTTGCTGCTGGAGGATTGGGCGTGGCCCGCGGCAAGACCCGCCAGCAGGCACAGTAGAGCAGCCGAAAGAACGGCGAACGAACGAGTTTTACACGACGTCATGAATGGACCCTGCCTGCAAGTCTACAGCGGAATCGGAGTCGGCGTCCCGGGTATGCACGCGCCTCGAATCGCTTTCCCCCCGGGAACAGGAAAACTGAATTCCGATCCCGTTCCGGTTAGACGCGCCAGAAGGGGCAAACGGTGGGTTGCCCACCTCTGACCAACCCCAAAATCCTGGGTGCCCCAGGTCTCGATTCTGAGACCTGGGAGAGCACAAACCTCCATGGCCCGCTTTTCGTTTTCCTGACAGGCCGCTCGGATGTAGGATGTCAGGATGACGAAGGGCCTTGTTCGTTATCAGCAATGCGGCTGCTTTCACTTCCTCACATTCAGTTGTTATCGACGGCTTCCGTATCTCGGAACGGAGACTGCGCGCAGTCTATTTGAGCGTTCCCTTGAGACGATCCGTCTCCGCTACGATTTCGTTGTTTGCGGCTATGTCGTCATGCCGGGGGCACGTTCATCTGCTGGTCAGCGAACCGAAGGAGGCGTCGCTCAGCAAGGCTATTCAAGCATTGAAGCTGTCCGTGTCGGTTCAGAGTCAGGAACGCCCGTTCTGGCAAGCGCGCTACTACGATTTCAACGTGCATAACGAAGACAAGCGAGTCGAGAAACTCCGCTATATGCATCGCAATCCAGTCAAGCGCGGCCTGGTTGAGAAGCCGGAAGATTGGGCATGGTCGAGCTTCCGGCATTACGCAACGGGAGAAATCCGCACCGTGGAGATCGAGTCGTTTTGGACCGGCGCGCGGCGAGAGGAGTTAATCGATCCCAGGTCTCAAAATCGAGACCTGGGGCACCCAATCTTGGTGTAGATTGAGATGCCGGCCACCCGCCACAGTCCCTGATACTGTGATAAGTGGGCCACATGCCCCGTGAAGGTCCATGAACATACCATGACACAGCTCGATAACAGCGTCGGTACCTCCTCTGACAGGGTACCCGATCAGGTGTTTCACTACACATCGATCGACGCCATGATGAAGATTGTTGATGCGCGGTCAATATGGTGCACTGCAATTACTTACCTCAACGACTCCAAAGAGCGCACGTTCCTCTTTGACGCTGTCCGAAAGCGTTTGCCGATTCTCAAGGATAAGGACACTTCGATTGATCCTGAACTTGGGTTGCAGACACTTGAATCCGAAGAAGCGGGTACGCTGACGTCCTTTGCGGATGAGGGGTTCGCTGCCTGTTTTGCCAAGAATACTGATTCGCTAATGCACTGGCGAGCCTATTGTCCACAAGAGAGTGGCGTAGCCATCGGATTTCGGTCTGCGTGCCTTAAGGAGGCTTGTATAGCAGAAAAGCCGCAAGAAGGCATGTACGTCCCCTCGGTTTCCTTCGGTCGAGTTGGATATCTCAGCACGGAGGACACCACGCGCATTGACGATATTATCTACAAGGCCTATGCGAGGGCCAAGGACAAGATTGCGAAGCGAATCCCCGGGGTCGACCTCAATGACTATTTCAAGTGGGAAGTAGATGGCTTTGCATGTGCCAACAAACTAAAAGCATTCGAAGTCGAAGGCGAGCTTCGGCTTCTGACGTATGTATCCCTTCGAGAGCGCAATATCCGCTTCAGAACGGTACGCTCCACATTGATTCCCTACGTGGAGATGAGGATTCCCAATCAATCAGACACTGGATTCGACTTCGACTTCGACAAAAAGAAGCGGTGGAATGCAATCGAAAGCGTTTGGATCGGCCCCACCCCGAACATGGCACTCACGAAGCGGTCGGTCCAAGCGTTCTTCGCTTTACAGGAAATGAACGTTCAAGTAATGGAATCGAAAGTGCCTTACCGTGACTGGTAGTTGTCAACTGGGGCGGGTGGTCCCAGTTCCAATGACTCTTCCAAACCACACTGCGGGTGCCCCTCGTTGTTAGGCACCTGGGAGAGCAGGAACAACAAACCCGCCGTCCGCGCGTTGGCAGGTGGCCCACTCATCACAGCACCAGGGACTGTGCCCCGTTCATCGCGGTTTTTCGCGATGAACGGGGCTTTCGGATAATGTCGCAGGAAAAAATGCGAGGTCAGCCTGCCCCACGGCCTGAACCGGTTCCAGAGAGCCTCAGCCCCTTTCGAGCGGTCGGGCAAAAACAGCCAACTCTGTCGCAAATCGAGTTTTGTTAAACTATTGATTCGATTGGATGCATTCTCGCTTCCGTGCGATTTTCTGCGTTGCGTGAGCGGCCTCCCTGGAAGCCCCAAGGCAACTACACAACCCTCCGCTGCATCCGGTTAAGGGTAGACAAAGAGATATAGTTTATCTCCTGCACAGGAGTACGACATGATTCCAATCACGCACCGCATCGCAAGCGCAGCCCTGGCCTTCATGATGCTGATCCCCTTAGCACCCGCTGCCTTGGCCCAGCACAACGACGACTTTTATCGCGGAGCACAGCGCCACCGTGCTTACAACGACAACGATGATCGCCGCCGCTACCACGACGACCGCCGTCAGGGAGGCATCGGCCCCGGCAAAGGCGCTCTCATCGGAGGCGCCAGCGGCGCCGTTCTCGGCTCCATCTTCGGGGGCGGAGCCAAAGGAGCACTCATCGGGGGCGCTGCCGGCGCTGGTGTGGGAGCACTCGCTGGCAAGGCCCATCAAGACAGCAAGCGCAACCGCGATTACCGCGAACGCCCTTACTAAAGCGCTCCCTCTCCTTTGACCAAGACCTGGAAAAACAGTTCGAGAAAGGATCGGCACTATGAACCTCCGCACCAGTCTTAATGGATTCTTGATTGCAGCCGCCCTCTGCTGCCCCACGGCGCTCCTCGCCGGGGCGCTTGCACAGGACCAGAAACCCAGCATTTCCGCAGGTGCACAGGCCAGCGATATCCCCGTGGATCAACTCGTAACCAAGACTGTCCACGAGGCATGGGTCGCCAGTGGCCGCAATGAAGACAAGTTCTTTGCCATGGTCCAGCAATGCGCGGAGCTGAGTGCCAAAAATCGAGACATTGCCCTTCCCGACACCGCCGTAGCGGGCGAAAAGTTCGGCGCCTGGATCAAGAAGGAGACCCGCAGGGATCCCGACCAGCTTCTCTACGCCGTCGTCGATCGTGCCGTTCGCTACGTCGGCAAGACGCGCACAGTGGCCGCCACTGCACCCGAACCCGCAAAATAATCAGTCTGTTCGAACACAACGAGCGGGTACCCCAGAGCCAGGCAGGTAGCCCGCTCATCACAGCATCACGGACTGTGCCCCACTCATCGCGGCTTTGTCGAGATGAGTGGGTTTTCTGGTAAGGTTGCAGAAAAATTCCGATGACACTATGCCCAATGGCCAGAAGCGGCTCCAGAGAACGGTGCTTTTCACTTGCCGACAATTCCCTTCTTTCGGCGCACACTGGCAGGTAGAGCGAGAACGGGCCGGTGCAAAAGGTACTCTCCTTGCGTGCTCCGTACCCCAAAATACCTCATAAGCGCAAAGATAAACGTTCGAGACGTATCCCGGTCAGTTTTCGCCGGACACCGATCCGTATTCCGGCACTTGGCCACCGCCGTGGCGATCAGTGCATTTCGGTACCGATCTGGACGCACCATGCCCGCGCTGACGGGCGACGAATAGAAGTACCGAAATTGCTGGCGGGCCGCTGCCTTCTGGGTGAACCGTTACTTCGCCAAACTCACGGTTCTCTCTTCTTCCTCCGTGTAGGGTCCGCGCACGATTGTGCCCTTGATTGGCTCCCCATCCTTGATCAAGTTATAGATAGGGCAGATTGATTCAACGGCCTTCTGCAACGCTTCGATCGTCTCCTTGGTCTCAGGGGAGGAGATGGAGACGTTATAGGCGATGTCCTTGTAGGTTGGAGGATTGTCGATATTGCCGAGGCGGCTCGTCAGCGTGCCTTCAACCTTCAACTCCAGACTGTCAAGTTTGACTTGCCGCTTGGAGGCCTCGATTTCATAGATGTGCGTCAGGCACGTGATCATGCGGCCGAGAATGTCTTCCTCGGGCACCGGGCCGAGATTGTGTCCGCCCAGATAACGTGGATAGTCATGGATGATCTGGAAGTTGCCAATATCCGTTCTGACATGCCGGATGCCGGTGCTGCCTTCGACCTTTATGTCAGCGCGCAGCGGTTGTCTCCAATCGTCGGCGACCTGCTTCGGACTGGACCCTTCAAACGGGGTCGCGCCTTGCGTGCTGGCATATTTGTCGGCCAGGAATTCGCGCAAGCCGTCGAGAGTTTTGCCTTCGCGCTGCAGTGGAGTCTGGGTGTAGGTGAGTTTGCCGTGATCCACTTTCTGAGAGTCGGTTACCAGGTGGTATACCGGTGAGACGCGCTCAACCGTTTTCTTCAAATCCTCAAGCTGCGCATCGGTGGCCGGAGAAGTGATGAAAACGATGTAGTTGAGGTTGCGCGGATAGGTCACCTGCGTGCCGGTCGTCTTCGAGGGCGCAGTGCCGGGCTTGGCGGTGAAGATCAGTTCAAGGTCGTCGATGGGAATGCCCTTGACTGCGGCCTGCACCAGATAATCACCGGCTAATGCGCTGCCCAGCGCACCGACCACGCTTGGCCATGAGCCCGCGGCGAGATTGGACTCGCCGGATTCGCGGCCGCCATCGCTGAGTAGTTGAAAGTTGCGGATGCGCAGGCGGCGAATGCCGGTCCGGCCGATCGCAGTGACGGTGCCCGTGAGTTTCAGCGGTTCGTTTATTTCGGGCTGGGCTTTCAGCAGGTAGAGCGAGGAACGCAGGCGTGCCTCAAAGTCACGCAGGGAATCACCGTTGTCGAAAGCCGGCGGCGTTTGCGCCCAGTCCTGCGCCGTATGTGTCGCCTGCGCGCGCAGCGGTTGAGACGTTGTCGCGAACATTGCCGCTAGTGACACGCCAATGGCAAGAACTCTCACAATGCTTTTCTTAGCTTTGACTCTCATGATCATTGGGGATAACTCCCTGCCGCTGGCGGGCAGAAGGCGAGGAACCGATCGAAATCCCAAAACGGTATCGCAAATGGGTGTTCCGAACGGTTCCTCGGTTGGCGCCGAGTACACCGGATGTCCGGTGTCAGCGAATGTGAGTGGCGATTCTCCGTATCCTGAGCTGGCCTGTTTTATTGATGAGTTAGTGTTTGCGTGGCCTGCTTCAGCGCATCAGCTTCCCGTTTAATGGCTGCCGAGGTGCGCGCGATCTGCTTGTCCACCTCGCTCCACTGCTTCTGTTCAATTGCCTCGCGGACAGTAGGCAGAGTCTTGACACCATAGCCGGTATACAGCCCTGGCGCATAGATCAGATTCTGATACCAGGGACGTCCGGGCAAACCCTCCGTATCTACCAACACCCGCTCCGTCAGCAGGAGTTGTGCATTGACTGTTCCCTTTCCGTCCGACGCATGAGCGGCGAAGGCGGCATCGTACTCTTTGGCTGCCGCGGTAAGATCATCCGCAGCCTGATCCAAAGGAGCGAAGTTGAAATACGGTTCCTGCGCCTCAGGCTGCGGCGCAACACTCTTCTTCTTGGGGTCTTCAAGCGCTTTGTAGACGCCCTCAGCAATCTGCGCGTTGCGTTCCTTGATTTGAACGCGCTGCGTCTCAGCAAGTTTCTTTACTTCGGCAACATAGGTGTGAATCGTCTCAGCAGCGTCTACATACTGGAAGGGAATGACATCGGCGTCCGCCAGACGCAGGACTAGCGTGGAGGAAGTCTGAGCCAGTGTGCGTCCATAACTGAAGTCAGTATCTTCAAAGTGCGTATACCAGTAGAAATCGTCATAGACGGAGTGATACTGGCCGCCGCTCAGATCTTCTCCGCCATACCCGAGATTGACGCTGGGAATGCCCAGATGATCGATGAAAACGGTGTAGTCGGAACCCGAACCCAGTGCGCCGATGCGAAGGTCGGCGCGTGTACGCAATTCAGTGCGGTTCTCAGGAGTGGCTTTGGAAATATCGACCAACTGAGTGCGCTTCCAGACGGACAGTTTGGTTTCGGGATCTTGAATGTCCTTGGCTACGCTGTTGATCAAGTTCTCCAGAGAGTGCGACCCCTCTGCCCGAAAATAGCCTCGCCCGTTTCCATCGGAATTGATGTAGGCCACGGCGTGGGCTTTCAACTCTTCTGCATGCGTTTCAGCCCACTCGGTTGAACCCAGAAGCCCCGGCTCTTCGCCATCCCAGAAGGCGTAGATGATGGTGCGTTGCGGACGCCATCCCTGTTTGAGCAGCTCACCCAGCGCGCGCGCTTCTTCTAACTCGGGGCTTGTGCCGGAGACGGGATCGCCAGCGCCGTTCACCCATGCGTCATGATGGTTGCCGCGAATGACCCATTGATCCGGATATGTGGCGCCAGGGATCTTCGCGATCACGTCATACAGAGGCTTGCGGTCCCAGCTGAACGAGACCGCAAGATGGGCCTTCACTATGCTAGGTCCGGTCTTGTAGGTGATGGGTAAAGCGCCGCGCCAGGCTTCCGGCACAACGTCGCCACCAAGCGCAAGCAGGAAGGGCTTGGCATCCTCATACGAGATGGGCAGCACAGGAATCTTGGTGATGGTCTGCACTTGATCAAGCGGAATTAGCTTGACTCCGGGAACCGCGCCGATACCCGGCGTTTGCGGATCGCCAGGATAGATCGGATTATCCAAAACACTTCCCCGCTGCACGCCATCGGCCGGACGAGCAGGTCCGTCAGGATAAGTTGCGTCGCGGTAGTAGCCGTCGTCCTTCGGATCGGAATAGATGATGGCGCCGACTGCGCCATGCTCCCCAGCCAGCTTTGGCTTGAGGCCGCGCCAGATGCCGCCGTAACGCGCAATCACGATGGCGCCTTTCACGGAGATTCCCAGAGCATCAAGCTGCTCGTAGTCCGCGGGACTGCCGTAGTTCACGTAGACAACCGGTGCGGTTACGTCGCCATCTTTTGAATACGCGTTGTACGTGGGCAGTTGTTCGTTTTTCTGATCCGATGTGGGATCGACTTTGAGCACGGGCTCATCGAGCTTGGCCGTGAACTTGACCGGTTCCAACAGTTCCAGCTTGCGCGATTTGGGCGTGGGAAACAGCGCGTCAAAAACTTCGATGCTGGCGTCGAGCCCATACGACTTCAACTGGGCCTGCAGCCATTCCGCATTGTCCTTGTCGTAGGGCGAGCCGATGTGATGCGGCCGCGCGGTGAGGCGCTGCATGTTGCTGCGCAGGCGGGCGGTGTCGGGAATCGCGCGCAGAGCCTGCTCCCACTTCACTTCGGCGGCGGAGTGCTCCGGCGTATATCCGCGCAAGGGCGGCTGGCCGTTATCTAGCGCAAATGCCGTGCTTGCAACCAGGGTGAACAGTGCAACTGACTTTCTCATTCTAAAAAACTCCTTCGTGCAAATCATGTGAGACGCCGGAAACCGTGAGGGAGTTGCCGGCGTCGACTTGAACACACCGGGCATATGCCCTGCGTGCGGATTCAGCCTGTAATTACTAGAATACGAAGCGCACAGCTCCTTGCAACTCGCGCTGGCTGTAAGCGTTCGAAATCTGCCCGAAACTGGCGTTGCCCACATTGATGGCCGTCGTTCTTGGATTATAGAAGTTGGGATGATTGGCCAGATTGAACGCCTCCAGGCGCAGTTCAATGAACTTGCTATCATGCACGGGAATGTTGCGAACCAGCGATGTGTCCAGATTGATGAAATGCGGACCGATCAGCGAGTTTCTACGCGCATTGCCGAATGTTCCCGCGGGCTGCACAGTATAGGCGCCGGTGTTGAACCATTGTTTCACTGTTCTGATCTTTGTGCCGTTGGGATTCGGGCCGTTTGGATCTCCAGTCACGTTGGGGCGGTCGGCTCCGTTATACGATCCGCTGGTATTGCTCGCTGCATCGTATACCGTGAAGGGCCTGCCTGCCTGATAGCTGAAGATGCCGGAGAGTTGCCACCCGCCTACGACATCAGCAAGCAGTCCGCGCTGCACAAATCGCTGGCCATTGCCGAAGGGGAGCTTGGCAACCGGAGCAAAAACCAAGCGCTGGCGGGTATCAAAATCCGATAGGCCATATTCGCCCTTCAGATTATGGCTATCCTGCGGAGTTCCGCTGGAGGAATCGCTGCCACTGCCCTGTCCTGGCGCATTGTCTAGCGACTTGGAGTAGGTGTAGGACAGCAAGTACGAGATGCCGTCGGAGTAATTCTTCTGCAGCTTGGCTTGCAGTGAGTTGAAGTTGGAGCTGGCTCTGCTCTGCACATACGTGATGGTGCTGAAAGCCGGATATGCCCGCAGTGACTGCTTCGGGGTAACCGCCGGCGGCGCGACGTTGGCATTGAGCCCGGCCACGCCCTTAGTGCCCTTGGTTCCGAAGTAAGTGATTTCCACCAGCGTTTTGTGGCCCAAGGACTGTTGCACTCCCAAGCTCCACTCATCCGTATAGGCTGTGCGGTAGTTATGGTCCACGGCCAATGCCGTAACGGACTGCGTCATCAGAGCCGTTGGAAACGCATTGTCGATCGTGATGGAACCTGATGTTGATGAAGAGCTGGAATAGGGGCCGGCCGTGAAGGTCTGCGGGTTGGTGAAGGGCAACTGCGACTCCGCGGAGCCAAACACATTTCCAATCAAGGGAGCGTTATAGTACACGCCGACGGAGCCGCGCACCACCGTGCTGTCCTTCTTCAGCGGCTGCCACGCAAAACCGAAGCGCGGCGCGAAGTTATTGTAATCGTAGTTCCAAAGGTGCTGCGGCCCTCCCTGACCCGCGGTATCGAATACCGAAGTTTTCAGATTGAAGTTGGAAAGCTGGTTCTTTGCGTCCTTCAGCGGCTTGTCCAATTCCCAGCGAAGGCCATAGTTCAAAGTGAGCGTCGGAGTAATCTTCCAGTCGTCGGCGACAAAGAAGTGATAGCTGGAATAGAGATCATGCACGCGGGGTGCGGTGGTTTGACGACTGGTCTGATACGGGAGTCCAAGCAGCAGATCGGCCAGGGAGTTGTTGGTGGTGCCCAGATGCGAATTCTTGTTGACTGAATTCAGGCTGGCCGAGTTGAACGTGAGAGCCCCTTGACCGTAATGTACTACTGTGCGATTGCCGCGATAGTTGAAGAGGTCCGCGCCGAACTTGAACGCGTGCGCGCGATATACCCAGGTAAACGTGTCGACGAGATTGAAGTGGTTGTCCGCTCTGTCTTGTGGCAGGCTGGTGGAAGAACCGAGCGTGGAGAAACCGCTGACCGAGGTGTACGGCAGCCCCTTGTTATTGGCGATGGATGAATCGGCAAATACTCCCGTCAGTCCTGCGAACTGAATGGTGTAGTTATCCTGCTGCACGCGGGGTTGACGCAACCTGTCGTAGCCGAGACTCAATGAATTGATGCGCGAAGAGCCGAAGATGTGGGTCCATGAGGCGACCGCCAAGTGCGAGGTCTGATTGGCATAGCAACCGAAATTAGGCAGAACCGCAGTGCCGCACGTGGAATTGCTAGGCTCGAACGACGGGTCGTCGAACCAGTTGTAGTTGACGAAGATCGAGTCCTTGGATGAGATGGTTTCGTCCACGCGGAAGGAGTGTTCATTCATGGTCTCCTTGCGCGTTTCGCTGAAGTCGTAATTGCTTGCTGGAGATGCGCCTGACGCTGTTGGCGTGCTGGGCGTTGGGAAATAACTGGCGATGGTCTGGCCGATCTTGGCCGCCGCTGAACTCCACTCCGGCAGTGAGGCCAAATTGTAGTAGCCAGTCGTGGAATCCTTGGCCAGCGCCCTTCCTGTCTGCGGATCGTAAATCTGCGTCGAGAATAGTCCCTTGATCATGTCCGGTGTTGGCACGGTAGCCAGGCCGGTAATCTGTTGGCGGATTCTTTGCCCTTCATAGGCGTAGAAGAAGAACAATCGATCCCTGAGGATGGGGCCGCCGATGGTTGCGCCAAAGGTATTCTGTTTGAAGACCGGATTCACGCCGCCTTGCTGCGTAAAGTACGGCTTGGCATCCGTGGCCTGATTGCGAAGGAACTCATAGGTGCTGCCGTGAAAATGGTTGCTGCCGGTCTTGGTCACAATAGAGAGCTGGCCGCCCGAGTAGCGTCCATATTCCGCGGAATAGTTGCCGGTGAGTAGTTTGAACTCCTGAATGCTCTCGACGGACGGGCGGAAGGACGGCGCGCCGACGACCAGATCGCTATCGAATACGCCGTTCACGATGATGTTATTGCTGGTCTCTGTTGAGCCCGCAACGTTGAAGCCGCCGCGATAATTGTTGGTGGAGTTTTGTCCCGGCGGAAAGGCGCCCGGCGCCAACTGGACGAGGCTGTAAAACTGGCGATTGCTGAGCGGAAGCTCGGTGACCTTGGCGTTATCGATCAGAGTGCTGATGGAAGAGGACTCTGTCTCGGTGACCAGATCGTCTGTTTGAACCTCGACAGTCTGCGACACCTGCCCCGGCTTCAGAACGATGCTCAACTGCCTGGTCTGCGCAACTGCCAGTGTGATTTTGGAGGTAACTGCTCGATCGAATCCCGCGGCCTCCGCTATAAGTTCATAGCTACCGGGCAGCAAATCGTTGACGTAATATCGCCCGGAGCTGTCGGTCTTCACCTTGCGCAGAGTATTCGTTTCGGTATTGGTAACGGTGACATCCGCATTGATGATGGAGGCGCCAGATACATCGGTAACCACGCCATTCAACGTGGCTTTGGTGATTTGTGCATTACCGGCCAAGAGAAACAGGAAGTACACAGCAGCCGCCACGGCTATGGATGCGCGATGGAATGCTTTTGAAAACATGGGGATAAATCCTTTCAGGTGTATGAGCAGATCTATTCACGGCGCCGGCGCAGAGAGACGCCGCCGCGCGGGCCGATCATGAAAGCTTGAAGCATCAGGCGCATTAATCGCACATGGAGATAGCTTTGTGCTGACCGAACCTGACGTTCAGAATCAAACAGCTATGAGATGTTAAGGAGATCAACAGGAAGGGATTAACAACAACAAGCAAAGAACATGTGCACCGGGCGGCGCATCATTGACGCGGACTGTATCGAGGCGAATTGTGTTCGGCTTTTAAGCATCATTTCGTTTTACCGATTGACCAGACTTTACCATGGATTTTTTCGCCGTGCAAATCGTATTCTTCGGTTATTCTCGCGCGGAAGGGATTGTAACCAGAAATAATGCATGGTATAAGATGCATATGAATTGCGTTGTGCTCTCCTTCCGGATGCAGCCCGCTGGTTGTTGTCGCTGACAACAACACCTTCCGCTTTGCCTTCTTCCCTGTAGACGAATCTGCTCTGAGGCACTTGCAGCACGTTCCGCTTGTTTATTCCAGCAAGACATTCACGACTCCGTATCAGGCACGAGTGCCATGCGGAAAAGCAGACACAACGTTGTCTGCATACCCCTTTCCCGTGCGATGGGAATATCAGGAGTTCCTTACAATGCACAAATACACCACACTCGCTGTCCTTGCACTCCTAGCGTCTTTCTTCCACCTCCGTGCATTCGGCGAAGACCAAAGCTACCTGAGCACACTGCAGCAATGGCGTCTTCAACATGCCGCGAGTTTGAGCACGACAGACGGATGGCTCACTGTGGTTGGCCTGGAATGGCTCAAGCCAGGAAACAACACGTTCGGAACCGCAGCGGACAACAGTGTTCGCCTTGGCGCTCCAGGCAGTGCGCACCTTGGAATCATCCACGTTGGCCAGGGCGGTCTTCAATTGCAAGCGCCAACCGGCGGCTTCCCCGCCGATTTTCAAGTGGATGGCCACGCCGCAAAAAATCAGGAAATCGTTGTCGAAGGCCCCAAGCCGACGCAGTTCACGTTCGGTACACTCACCTTCTTTGTCATACGCCGCGGAGATCAAACGGCACTGCGCATCAAGGATTCGCAGGCCCCAGCGCGGCTAGGTTTCCACGGCCTACAGTGGTACGCTCCCAATCCGAGTTACAAAATTGAAGCCAAGTGGATCCCCTACGACGAACCCAAACAAGTTGGCATTCAGAACGTCGTCGGAATCGTAACTCCAGGCTTGGTCCCGGGAGTGGCGCGATTCAAGATTCAGGACCAGATTATTTCGCTTGAACCCACGGTGCAGAGCCTCAACGCCAAGTCTTTGCTGTTTGTCATACGAGACGCCACCAGTGGAAAAACCACCTACGCGGCCTCGCGTTTTTTACACGCAGAACTTCCCGATCACGGCCTACTCAAGCCAGGGACAATCCTGCTGGACTTCAATCGACTTGAGAATCCCCCCTGCGCGTTCACGCCCTACGCAACCTGCCCTCTCCCCCCGGACAGCAACAAGCTGAAGGTCGCTTTGGAAGTAGGCGAACGGAATTACGCGCACTGAGATTCGGCGCTGCGCGAGGAGACCTCTGCGCACTGGAGCATGCTGATCCACGGAAAGCACAGGTGTTCCGCGAAATCTGGAAAGTATTTCCGCAAACCTACACAACGCCCAATCCGGGTTAGATGTCGAGGTTTTTTACATCCAACGCGTTGTCCTCGATGAACTTACGGCGGGACTCCACGTCTTCGCCCATGAGCGTGGTGAAGATGGCGTCCGTTTCAGTAAGGTCTTCGAGCTTGACCTGGAGCAGGGTGCGGCGTTCGGGGTCCATGGTGGTTTCCCAAAGCTGCGTGGAGGACATTTCGCCTAGCCCCTTGTAGCGCTGCACCGAGTAGTCCTTCTTACCTTGTTCAACGATGTAAGCGAAGAGTTCGCGGGCGGTCTGCTTTTCTACCGGCTCACGCGGGGCGCGGGCGGTACGGCGAGCTTGCTTGGCTTCCGCCTGAGCTTCGGCTCCGTTCACTTCGGGCGCCTCGGAATCCTCGTCACTCGCTTCTGCCACGGCCGTAGCCTTGGAGGCGAACTCGATGAGGTAAGGCGGCTCAAGGAACTGCTTGATGAGGTTGTACTTGGACATCATCTGGCGGAACTCGGGACTGGAGGCCAGGGTCCAGTCGATGTGGCGCTCAGCGCCCTGTGCATCGACAAAGCTGATGGACCAAGTGTGATGCTCTTCATCCTCGACCGGCTCGCCCACGGACTTGAACTGGAACTCTTCGGCAAATTTCAGCAGCTTATCGTGAATCAGGGCCAGTTTTTCTGGAATGTCGCTCTCCGCCTTGGAGGTGAAATCGGCGCGATGGGCGAGCTCAGTGCGGGCCAGCAGCTCCGTCAGCCTCTCATTGCGGAAGCGTTTGTCTACCCGTTCGGCAAAGCTCAGGTACTCGTCCAGGATGCTCATGAAGCGGGTAAGATCGGCACCCTCGATGCGGCTGGCAGCTTCGCCGTGGCGGACAGTGATGCCCTCGGAGGCGCGGTTGACCATCACCTTCAAGTATTCGCGCTCGTTCTTGATGTACTGCTCGAAGCGGCCCTTCTTGATTTTGAACAGAGGCGGTTGAGCAATGTAGATGTTGCCGCGCTTGATCAACTCCGTCATGTGACGGAAGAAGAAGGTGAGTAGCAGAGTGCGGATATGTGCGCCGTCGACGTCGGCATCGGTCATGAAAATGATCTTGCTGTAGCGGACCTTGGCCGGGTCGAAGTCGTCCTTGCCGATGCCGCAGCCGAGCGCCGTGATGATGACGCGGATTTCTTCCTGGCCCAGCATCTTGTCGTAGCGGGCCTTCTCCACGTTGAGAATTTTGCCCTTGAGGGGCAGGATGGCCTGGAAGCGGCGATCGCGGCCCTGCTTGGCAGTGCCACCTGCGCTGTCACCCTCGACCAGATACAGTTCGCAGCGTTCGGGATTGCGCTCGGAGCAGTCGGCCAATTTGCCGGGCAGGCCTGCGCCGTCCAGAACGCCCTTGCGGCGAGTCAGATCGCGGGCCTTGCGGGCAGCCTCGCGCGCACGCGAAGCCTCAATGGATTTGTTGATAATCTTTTTGGCAACCTGCGGATTCTGCTCAAGGAACGCGCCCAGGCGCTCGTTGACGAAAGCTTGCACGGTGCCGGCGATGTCGGAGTTGAGCTTGCCCTTGGTCTGGCCCTCGAACTGCGGCTGCGACAGCTTGACGCTGATCACAGCGACCAAGCCTTCGCGCACGTCGTCGCCGCTCAGGTTCTCTTTCATATCCTTGAAGAGGCCCAACTGCTGACCGATGGCGTTGACCGTGCGGGTGAGCGCGGTGCGGAAGCCGGACAGATGGGTGCCGCCGTCCACCGTATTAATGTTGTTGGCAAAGCTGAACACGGTCTCGGAATAGGTGTCGTTGTACTGCAGCGCGATGTCGATTTCGACGTTGTCGCGCATGGCTTCCATGACGATCGGCTTCTCATGCAGCACGACTTTGCCACGGTTGATGTGCTTGACGAACTCGGCGATTCCACCGGCATAGCGGAACTCGGTGTGCCGCGCATCGCCAGTCTTGGGATCTGCGGTACGCTCGTCGGTGAGCGTAATGGCCAGCCCCTTGTTCAGGAAAGCCATCTCGCGCAGGCGCTGCGAGAGCGTGTCGTAGTTGTACTCGGAAACCGTAAAGATGGTCTTGTCGGGCAGGAAGTGGATCATGGTGCCGCGCCGCTTGCTGGTGCCCGCCTGGCGAAGTTCACTGATGGGCGCGCCGCAACTATAGTCCTGTTCCCAGGTGTAGCCGTCACGCCAGATTTCGACGTTGAACTCCTGCGAGAGAGCGTTGACGCAACTGACGCCCACGCCGTGCAGGCCGCCAGAGACCTTGTAATTGGAGGCGTCGAACTTGCCGCCAGCGTGCAGCTTGGTCAGCACCACTTGGACGGCAGGCATCTGCTCGCCGTTGCCGACATTCATCATGTCCACGGGGATGCCGCGGCCATCGTCAATCACCGTGACCGAGTTGTCCACGTGAACGATGACGTCAATCTTGGTGGCATAACCGGCCAGACACTCGTCCACCGAGTTGTCCACGACCTCATAAACAAGGTGGTGCAAGCCCATCTCACCGGTCGAGCCGATGTACATGGCCGGGCGCAGGCGTACAGCCTCAAGCCCTTCCAGGATTTTGATGTTTTCGCCAGTGTAGCTGTCGTTATCGCCGTGAATAGGGGTGCCGTTCAGACTTTCAGTCGCCATAGGATTCCGTTCGCAAGGCTTTCGCTTTGGACTCAATTAGGGTGCGGTTAACGATGAGAATCCGGGATGGAATTCGAGGATTAACCGCTTGAAAAACGTGGGCTTTCAAGCGAATCGCCTGGGTCTATTTTAGCATGTGGCGAGGAAGTCGGAGCTGTACGGTGTGAGAGGAGCTATTGGTTACCGCAGGAAGGTTACCCCTGGGGTCTGTGACGCTAGTAACCCAACCCATGACTACTTGTTCAACTTCATGAAATAAATAGACTTATCCAATTCTATCTACTACTATTCAAGAGTGCAGTGAGCGTCCTTCGCTGTCAATTTAAATCGCTAAGGGGTTACCAACTATGAAACACGTTATCCGCATTTTTGCTCTGTCCGTTGTTGTTGCTGGCGCCGCTGCCGCTGCTGTCACACCCAAGAATGCGCCCGCGGTCCCGAACCACCAGTCGGCCACAGCCAGCGTGCCGACTCCAGAATGCGGATCCCGCATGTGCCCGATAGGACGGTAGGCAAATAGAAACGAAAAATAGCACGAAAGTGCCATAGTGGATGCTGTTTTCCGGTTGAGCGGCAGGGTAATCAGCGCTATTCTGAGAGAGTTCATTGGAATGGTGAGGGGCCTGTTATGTCGTCACAGACCGCGATGACCCTGATGTGCGTAGCGGAGTTTGCCCTTTGGGCAGTGCTAAGCTTCCTGTTTTGGATCAAGAAGCTGCATCGCCGCTTCCCGGCGATGGGGAGCTATCTGGCACTGCGCGTGGTCTCGATGCCTGTGCTTGTCCTTCTCTTTTATGGCCAGGCTCAGCATTGGTTTAATGACTACTGCTTCATGATGTACTTTTTCGCTTACTGGGCGGTGTTCATCGCGAGCGGGGTAATCCTCTATTTTGTCTGCATGGAAGTCTTCCGTTCGGCGCTTGCGGCATTTCCTGGCTTGATGAAGTTCGGTATCGTAGTTTTCCGCTGGATTATTCTCGCCTCTGTAATCGTGACCTTTTCCTCTATGTCCTTTTCGCATAAGGGTTTTATGCTCATCCCGGACATTGCTAACGCAATGATGCGCTCGATGAGTATCCTCGAGTTGTGCCTGCTGGGCTTCCTTTGCCTGAGCATGAATGCGCTGCGCCTCTCGGTATGGGATTTGCCCTTCGGCATCGCCTTGGGATTTGGCCTGATGTCTGCAAACGATTTCGTTCAATCGCTTATGATTACGATCCACACTACGTTGACCGCTCCCTGGCAGTTCGTCTATGAATCGGTGATTCTGGTGTCGATCGGGACTTGGGCAACCTACTGTGCGCTGCCGGAACCTGTTCGTCGCCCAGTGGTGATGCCGGCCAATTCGACTATTTACCGCTGGAACGAGATTGCCTCCGCCCTGGGCCATACTGGAACCCAGGTTGCGGTGCAGCAGCCGTCCAACGGCTTCTTCCTGACCGATGTGGAACGGGTCGTGGAGAAGGTTTTGGCCCGAAACTTGAAGGATCGCGAATCCGAGTCCTGAGCCGATCAGGACCCGGATATGGGAAGAACGTGAGTTGAATCACGGCGAAATCAGCCGCAGCGGTCCATACTTTAAATCTATGAATTTCTCCCCTAGCGGACTGCATCCATGCGCCTGAAGGCAAACAAGACGTGGTCCCAGCACCAGCTTGCCATCAAGCTGCGCGTGGAGCATAAAGAAAAGCCTGGAATCCTGACCTGGGAGCGGAAACGGCTGCTGATTCACGCAGCCAAGACCGCTCTGGCGGCTGCGCTGTGCTGGGCCCTGGCGCGACTGTTCGGCATGCACGACGGCTACTGGGGTTCGATCAGCGCCATCATCGTGCTGCAATCCAATGTGGGTTCCACTGTGAACGCCTCGCGCGACCGCTTTCTGGGCACGCTGATCGGCGCCATGATTGGTTTCTCGTTTTCCCTGTTCGGCACACTTCCCTGGAACTACGCCTTGGCTGTGCTCACGGCGATCCTCGTCTGCGGCCTGCTGGGGCTACGCAGCAGTTCACGCCTGGCCGGGGTCACAATCACCATCGTCATGCTGGTGCAACAAGAGGGATCGCGCCAGAGACTGGCGCTGGACCGCGTAACCGAGGTGGCATTGGGCATCCTGGTGGCGCTGGCCGTGACCACGCTGGTGCTTCCCGACCGGGCCAGACTGCGGCTGCGTGAAGGGCTGGCGCAGGAGTTTCTGGTGTTGGGCGCATTTTTTGAGGCGATTCTGGAGGGGTTTCGCGGGGCGCCGGCGGAGAACCTGCCCACGCTGCGCGCGGATGCGCTGGCCATGCTGCGCGGCAACAACCAACTGCTGCAAGCGGCGCGCAATGAACCATCTGGCGGGCCGGGCTGGCGGGAGGGTCTGGGATCACTCTCCCAGTTTGGCCGCTCGCTCTTCGACGTTTTGGTGGCGCTTGAATTCTCCGTCAAAGACAGCCATGAAGACGGCTATGCGCAGCAACTGGAGCCCGCCTTGGGAAAGCTGGCCGTGGACATTCGCACCGGTTTCCACCATGTGGCTGGATGCGTTCACAACTGGCGCTTCGACGTACCGCCGCCGGGACTGAATCTGGAAGAGGATATTGTCCAGCTGGAAATCCGCATGAACGCGGCGCGACCCAAGGGAATAGGGTTCTCCCAGGCAGAAATTCTGCGCGCGTATGCGGTGCAACTGCACCTCAAGCAGATTGCTCGGTTGCTACGCGCTTCACGCGTTGAGACCAGCCACGCCACCGGTCAGGTAAAGGAATAAGCTTCCACGTCTACGCGAAGAACTGGCGCAGCGCCGTCACGCAGTCCTCAATCTCCTTCACGGAAACAGCGTAGCCGAAGCGCAAATGGCCTTCACCTTGCGCGCCGAAGACAACGCCAGGAATGGTGGCAATATGCGCCTTTTCCAGCAGGATTTGCGCGGCCTTACGGCTGCTTTTGTGCACTTTTTCTGCACAAGGGAAGGCATAAAACGCGCCCGCCGGCGTCTCGCACTCCAAGCCCACTTCGTTCAGGCCGGCTACCAGCAAGTCGCGGCGCTTGCGATACTCCTCGCGAAGACGCGCGATCTCTGCCTCAGGGGTTTTGAGCGCTTGAATCATGGCGTACTGCACCGGAGTGGTGACACCGTTGGTGGAGTAGAGCACGATCTTGCGCAGCGCGGTCATGAAGGGCTCTTTGGCCACCGCATAGCCAGCGCGCCAGCCGGTCATGGCATAGCTTTTTGAGAAGGTGAAGCTGGTGATGGTCCGCTCCGCCATGCCAGGCAAGGAGGCAATGGAGAAGTGCGTTCCCTCGTAAACCAGGTCTTCGTAGGCTTCGTCGGCAATGACCACCAGGTCGCGCTCCAAGGCAAAAGCCGCAACCTCTTCCGCTTCCGCGCGGGTAAAAACGATGCCATTGGGATTCTGCGGCGTGTTGTAGTAGATGGCTCGGGTTTTGGGCGTGGAAAACTGTTCCAGCGTCTTGCGGATGCCATTGCGGCGTGCAGTGCATGTGGGCACCATGAGCGGCCGGGCCTGCGCTCCCGTCACCTGATCGATGATCGCCGCCCAGCAGGGCGAGAAAACCAAACAATCGTCGCCGGGATCGAGCACGCTCTGGAAAGCGGCATACAAGCCTTGCGCGCCACCCATGGTAGCGATCACTTCGTCGGTAGTGACATGGATGCCGTTTTTGGCCGCCAGTTTGGTCACCAACGCCTGGCGCAGCGGCAGCAGACCGGAGGATGGGGCATAGTGGGTCTGGTTCTCTGTCAGCGCCTTGATGGCCGCATACTTGATCTGGTCTGGAGTCTCAAAGAAGGGCTCCCCCATGTGCATGGGATGAACCAGAATGCCTTCCGCGCGCAGTTCAACCACCTTGTTGCGAACTTGCACAATGTCGGAGAAGCCAACTTCGTCCAGCCGCTTGGCTATTCTTATCCCGCTCTGCCTGGTCGTCATGATTCCGTTTCCTTTCGTACTGGATCGAAGAAGAATATTTTTAGCATATTCTCTACAGGCTTGAAAAACTCAGACAGCAAGCAGATCCGTATAGACCGCCATGCCCACCACGGCATCGGCGCCTAAGGCATCCAGCACATCCACTTCTTGCTGGCTGCGGATGCCGCCGGCCACTATTAATTGTCTCTCGGTGAGCTTGC
>Ga0255354_1000618_pt1 | contig 22082 bp, 13 predicted proteins | sample HBST50metaG_FD_189942 | JGI IMG/M metagenome (GOLD analysis project Ga0255354, IMG submission 189942) | Peat soil microbial communities from Stordalen Mire, Sweden - H.B.S.T50 | ecosystem: Environmental > Terrestrial > Soil > Wetlands > Peat | place: Sweden: Norrbotten County, Stordalen Mire...
CCAGCGAGGCGACGACCATTAAGTCGCCCGTCAGCGTAGGCTCACCGTGGGCCGCCGGGCCGCGGCTGCCGCCCACTACAATCAGCACCGCGCCCGCCGTGGAGCCCCACAGGGCCAGCCAGCCCAGTCGGTCGAGCCGCTCGCCGGCAAACAGGGCAGCCGCGGCCGCCAGCAGCACCGGCATGGATCCCACCATGAGCGATGCGTGGCTCACCGTGGTGCGCGCAAGACCGTGAAACTGGAGCAGAAACTGGACGGGCACGCCGAGAAACGCGGAGACAAGCAACATGCGCACTTCAACGGCGGTCAGACGGAACCGTCGGAGATTCATGAGAGCGAGCGGCAGCATACCCAGGCAGGCGAACAGGAAGCGATAGAGCACCATGTACTCCACGCTCATCTCGTTCAGCGCCAGCCTGCCGAAGTAGAAGCCGGTGCCCCAAAGGCACCCGGCCAGGAAGCAGGCTCCGTAACCCAGCAGATTGAGCCGGGGGCCGGAAATCCCGGCGAACGGGTCCTGCTCATGGGACTCCTGGCCCCGGGTTGCATTCTTTGCCATTCTTTTTACTGTCGCACATGGGAGAACCGGGCCGTATCAGAACCGGGGGACACGGAACGACCGCACGTTCAGGTCGAGTGATCAGAGAGGTGCATCACTGCCCAAAACCGGCCGCATCGGCGAGAATAGCTGTCGATGGAGATGCAGCTTTTTGGAACGGGTTTACGGTTGCGTGCGGGCCTTTGGCTTGCGACGGCGGGTTTGGCGTTGTGCGTGGTTCCGTGGGCCGTGGCCCAGGAAGGTTTGGACAGCCTGGCAAGCGCGCCCAACCCTACTCACGCGATCAAAGGGCGCATGCTCCCCGATCGACTCCCCGACAAGCCCTCGCAAGCGCCTTCGTTCAGCATTCCCGTCGATCCCTTGGGGTTTTCCGCTCCTGGCCCCATTTACCTGGGGCAGCGTAACAGCATTGTTTCCCTGGACTTCCTCGATGAGAACCGGCTTCTGTTTACCTTCCGTGTGCCGGGGCTGATGCATCGCGAACCAGGTGCGGAAAACGACGCCGATGTTCGGCAGATCCGCGCGGTGGTCTTGGCGCTGCCGCAGGGTAAAGTGGAGTCCGAGGCGCTGTGGACCGTGCATGACCGCGCGCGCTACCTGTGGATGCTCAAAGACGGCCATTTTCTGCTGCGCGACCGGGAAAATCTGGAGTTGGGCGATGCCACGCTGGAACGGAAGCCCTACCTGCGCTTCCCGGGACCGCTGCTCTGGCTGGAGACCGACCCCACGCAACAGTTCCTGGTGACGGACTCGAGTGAACCCCAGGCGGCGGCGCAAAAACCGGGGGACGTTCCCACCCCATTTACCGCGTCGGCGAGCATGACGGTGGACGGAGAAAAGCAGGAGGGCCAACCCGAAATGGTGGTCCGTATTCTGCGCCGCGACTCCGGCAAGGTCATGCTGGTCAGCCGGACCCGCTCCACGGTGCACCTGCCGATCAACGCCGATGGCTACCTGGAGAGCCTGCGCGCCCGCGACAACGGCTGGGTGCTGAATCTGAAGTACTTCAGCGGCGGAAGCACCATTCTTGGCCAGGTAGACTCATCCTGTTCTCCGCTCTTTGATTTCCTGTCGCAAAGCGAAGTACTGGTAACCGCCTGCACTCACACGGGAGGTCATAAGCTGGTGGCCATGTCCACCGATGGGCGACGTCTGTGGGAAGCACTGACCTCGGACACGGCGGTGTGGCCGATCGTGGTCCGCGCGCCGGACGGGTCGCGACTGGTACGCGAGGCGTTGGCGGTGACCCATGCGGTCAACGCGTATGCGCCGATCGACCGGGACGACATCAAAGGTCAATTGGTTGAGGTACTTGACGCGGCCGACGGCAAGGTTGTGCTTGAAGCGGCAGCCAGTCCGGCGCTCGATGCCGGCGGAAATGTAGCAGTCTCACCCTCGGGACGGCGCGTGGCCGTGCTCGGCGGCGACGCCATCCAAGTCTTTGAACTGCCGGCAGCCACGCCTCTGCCGAACCCCGCCGGCGGCAAGCCCGCTCATTGAGCCGTGATGCAGCCCATGTTCCGCTGTTACAAACCCGTGTAAACTGAGCAGCGGGAGAGTTTTTCTTGGCCACGGTTTTAGTCCACTTCGCAGCGGCAGCGGCGACCGATCGCGGCCGCAAACGCCCCTCCAATGAAGATGCTTTCGGATTCTCCGTCGAGCACGGCGTTTACGTCGTTTGCGACGGGATGGGCGGCGCAGCAGCCGGCGAGATTGCCAGTTCCCTTGCGGTGGACGAGGTTCTGCAGAGGCTCGAGAGCCGGGCCGCAAGTCAGGCTCCCCTGGCACAAGCCGCGGAGCAGGCCGTCAACGCAGCCAATGCGGCCATTTATTCCCGCGCCGAGCGCAATTACCAGCTCAACGGTATGGGAACCACGCTGGTGGGCCTGCTGGTCGAGGAGCGCCGCGTGCTGGTGTTCAACGTGGGCGACAGCCGCTGTTACCGGTTGCGCAAGAATCGCATGGAGCAGATTACGCTGGACCACTCGCTGGTCGAGGAGCAGGTGCGGATGGGCCGCATGACCCGCGCCGAAGCGCTCCGTTCGCCCATGCGCAACGTGATCACCCGCGCTCTGGGAACGCAGTGTTGCGTTACACCGGATTTGTTTGAGTTGGAAGCCGATCCTGGCGATCTCTTTCTGCTCTGCTCGGACGGATTGACGCGCGAGCTGGCCGACCCACTGATTGAATCCATGCTGATGTTGGAACTTCCCCTGGACGATCTGTGCTCCCGCCTTGTGCAAGCCGCCAAGAAAGCCGGCGGGCACGACAACATCACCTGCGTGCTGGTCCGCGCGGAGGGGTAGGGAACCTCACGTAAGGCCCTTCTAGAATTCGCTATCTACGACTGCAGTTCAAGAACGCTTTGCCCGCCGGAAGGCGGGCAAAGCGTTCTTGCCTGATTTCTATCGCAGGTCCGTGGTTTGAAACGGGAGCCCGGTGACGGGCCAATGGCTGGGCTGAGCGTCTACGTTGGGCGCAATGTCAACGCCATGCGCGGAGGCCGGAGCCACCGTGACGTTCCAGCCGTCGACCACTACCAGAGCTTCCTCACCATTGAATGCGCTCACATCGGCTTCCAGGGTGATTGTGCGGCTTTCGTTGGGAACCAGGGAGACGTAGTTATCGCTCGCGTAGACGGGTAGAACGCGCTCGCCGGAGCGTTGGCGGCGCAGTTGCAAATGCGCCATGAGGGCGATGTTTGTCGATGGGTTGTGCAGCGTGACCGTCACCACGCGCTTGCCGTCCGCGTCCTTGCGTTCGAGTTGAGCTTCGAGCGTGACAGAGGGAAGTTTGTTCAGGTCGGTGAGGTCGTCCGGATGCTCAGGCTGAGCGCGCCAGTAAAAATTGGACGAGATGAGTTTCCCCTGCGCATCTTTCAGTTCCAGCTTGAGAAAGTGGACCGAAGAAAGCGTTGCGGGGAACTCGACGTTGCCCAAGCTGGTGGCGGCTGACGCGGGAGCCGTGACAGGAGTCGAGTGCTGCGCGGCCAGCGTGCCGTCGAGGTTGTAAAGGTAGACGTGCGCAACCGCATCGGCGACTGGCTGGGGACGATTGTTGATGACTTCGAGATCGCCCGTGGCTTCGTTGAACTGAATGTGAACCGGCTCCCCCGCGCTCTTGACAGCAAACAGCGATGCGTTGGGCTCCAGATCGTAGTGGTAGATCTGCCACACAAAGCTGGGCTGGGCCGGGTTGCTCATCCAGGTGATGATGGCCGTGGTGGGGTGGAACATTTGCGCGTTGCGGCCCTCGTACATGGCGCGGAAGGCTTCAAAGTTGGCCAACTGCGCCTTGCGAACGAAGTCGGCGAGATTGGCGATGTTGCCATAGCGGGCGGCCAGGATGGCGGGGTAGGTGTCGCCGCCGGAGGCTCCCTTGGCCAGATCGTGCTCCGCCCAATCGTCGTTGATGGTCTCCCAATCTTTCTTGGGCATCATGCCGTGAACGGATTCAAGCGTGGGCACGGAAACGCTGCCGGTCTCGGTCTTGAAGTAGTCGTCGTGCACGGTGTAGAACTCGCGCGGCGTGCGCCAACGGTAGGGCCCATGGGAGCGGACGCCGGCTCCATCGGTGGAACTGGGCTGATAGCGGCGCGTGGGCTCCAGTTCGGCCATCAGCTTGCGCAGGATGGCGTCGATCTCTGGCGGTGGAAAGCCTTCGTTGCGGGCGCACCAGACGGCGATGGAGGGATGGTTGCGGAAGCGCAGAATCTTTTCCCGCACGTTGGCGATGTAGGTGTCGATGTCGGTGGGATTGGGGCCGTCGCTGGGATTGGGCTGAAAGAACTCGTCCCACAAAAGGATGCCGTACTTGTCGCACATCGCGTAGAAGTCTTCGCCGGTGCTTTGGCCCACCCAGTTGCGAATCAGGTTCATGTTGGCCAACTGATGCATGTGAATCTGGGCTTCGAGCCGCTCGCGGGGAATGCGCTTGAGAGCTTCATCGAGGCCCCAGTTGCCGCCGCGAATGAAGACCGGAACGCCATTGACGGAGATGGTGAGAGTGTCAGTACCGGGAACGCTGTAGGAGATTTTTCGGACGCCAAAACTCACGTCCTGCTCGTCGGAGACATTGTTTCCGATTTTGAAGTTGAGGTGCAACTTGTAGAGATTCTGCGCACCGTAGCCGTTGGGCCACCATAGGCGAGGATGGTCGATATGCAGCGCGGGTGTGTTCTTGGCGTCGAAGCTGACCACCTGTTTGCTGTGCGGAGCCAGCTCGACGGACTGCTCAAAACTGATGTTTTCAATGCTGCCCTGCAGCACGCCCTTGAGCGGCTTGTCGCCGGCGTTCTCGACCGTGGCCTGCACGGCTACGTCGGTTGAGTCTGTGCGGGGCAGGGGCAGGTCGGTGGTGACCAGCGGGTCCTTGACCAGGACTGGGCCCGTGGCGGAGAGAAAGACCTTCTGCCAGATGCCGGTGTCGCGGTCGCGAATGGCGGGAATCCAGTCCCAGCCGATGGTGGAGAGAAAAGTTGGTCCGTCGATGGCCGATTCGCCGCCGTTCTGGCCGAGGCCGTCACGCAAGGTGTGCTCGTGCGAGATTCCCGGGTGCGGCTGCGGCGCCACCAGCACGGCCAGCACAGCCTGCTTGCCCGGCTTGACGAGGGCCGTGATGTCGAAGATGCCCCGGCTGAAGGCGCCGCGCATGACGCCGACCTGCGTGCCATTGACCCAGACAGTGGCGGAATAGTTGATGCCGTCGAAATTGAGCCAGACGTGGCGGCCGCTATAGGACTTCGGAATGTCGAGCTGCGTGCGATACCAGTACGAAGTGCGGGCCAGGCTCTCGGGGATTTTTTCCGGGCGGTTGTTTTCACCGTAGAGGGGCTCGGGATAGACCTGGTTGTTGACCAGGGTGGTGAGCACGGTGCCGGGAACGGTGGCCGTGTACCAGCCCCCGGTTTTGAAGCCGGCAGCCGCAACTTCTGCGCCAGGCTGCGGAACCTTGGCGGCGTCTTGCAACTGCCAGCCAGACACGAGGACGGTGGGCTGTGGCAGAGCGGTTTTTGCCGCGGCGAAAACAGGCGTGAGGGTGGTGAGCATGGGTACCAGCACTGAAAAGATGGAATGGCCGAAGTGTGTCTGCAAGGGGTTCTTACCTCTGAGCTCTTCCGGCAGATTTGTGGCTTTCTTGCGCCGGACACTCGGATTATAGTGACTGGAGCTTGCCTCGGTTCGGGATTTGTCCCTGATACGGTAATAATGGAGCCATGGAATTCGAGCGTTCCTCGGGAGTTCTGCTGCACGTCAGTTCCCTTCCCTCCTATGGCGGCATCGGCGACCTGGGTCCTGCCGCGCACGAATTTGTAGGATTTTTGGCTGCGGCCAAACAGCATGTCTGGCAGGTGCTGCCGCTGTGTCCCACCGGCTACGGCAACTCGCCCTATGCGGGGTCCTCGGCTTTTGCGGGCAATCCCTACCTCATTAGCCTGGAATTTTTGTCCGACTGGGGGTGGATCGACGGCGAGCGGATCGGCGGCCTGGCCGGACGAAGCGGCCCGGTGGATTTTGACCAAGTGGAACAACACAAACTTCCGCTGTTGTATGAGGCGGCGGGAAACTTTCTGGACCGCGGGCCGCACGACCCGGCACTGGCCGAGCAATGGAAGCGGTTTGAAGAGTTTTGCCAGGTTGAAGAAGGCTGGCTGACTGACTATGCCCTCTATGCCGAGTTGCGCCGCCAATACAATACCGGCGCATGGGCGGCTTGGCCTGAAGCCGTGCGCCGCCGCCAGCCGCAGGCGCTGGCCCAACTGGCCCAGAAGAGCGGCCGCGCGCTCTTGCAGGAACAGGTGCTGCAATTTGCCTTTTCAGTGCAGTGGAGCAATTTGCGCGAACTGGCGGCACAGAGCGGCATCCGGATTCTTGGCGACGTGGCGATCTTCGTCAATATGGATTCGGCCGACGTGTGGGTTCATCCGGAGTTGTTCGAGCTGGACGACGAGTTAAAGCCGGTGAACATTGCCGGCGTGCCGCCCGACTACTTTTCGCCCACCGGGCAGCGCTGGGGCAATCCGCTCTACCGCTGGGACGTGCTGACCGAACGCGGATTCGGCTGGTGGGTGGCGCGGATTCGCCGGTCTTGCGAGTTATATGACATTGTCCGCCTGGATCATTTCCGCGGCTTCGAGGCCTACTGGTCGATTCCGGCCGCCGAGGAGACAGCCATCAACGGCGCGTGGGTGAAGGCGCCAGGGCTGAAGCTGTTCCGCGCGCTGGAGGCGGCGCTGGGACCGCTGCCGCTGGTGGCCGAGGACCTGGGGCTGATCACCGACGAGGTGGACGCGCTGCGGCTGGCGATGGGTATGCCGGGCATGAAGGTGATTCAGTTCGGATTCAGCGACAAGGGCGCGCACATCCACCTGCCGCACCAATACACGCCGGGCACTGTGGCCTACTCCGGCACGCACGACAACGACACCACGCAGGGCTGGTGGCACACGGCGAACGAAGCGGTGCGCGCAGCCGCCGAGGCTTACCTTGGACCGCTGGGCGACAAGCCGGTTTGGCCGATGATCCGGGCGGTCTCAACGAGCGTGGCCGAACTGGCTGTGGTTCCCGCGCAGGACCTGCTGGAGCTGGGCTCGGAGGCGCGCATGAACACGCCGTCCGTAGCTGCGGGCAACTGGAGCTGGCGCGTTCCCGAAGGCGCGTGGACGCCGGAGTTGGCCGAGCGGTTGGCCGCGCTCGTCGACGTGACGGACCGCGATAACGATCCGCTCAGCACACCGGCGGAGCCCGAAGCGGGTTAGCGCACGCGGTCGGGCGGCCCACCGAAAATTCCGCATGAGCGGTGATACGCCCGCTTCGAACCATCTTCCTTTTTCTGTCATCCCGAGCATAGCGAAAACCGAAGCTGGAATTTGGCGTTTGCGCCAGAAATCACTTCCGGAATCAGTGTGCTGTCATTTTGCTAAAAACGCATCCGACGGTAGGAGTTCCGTCTCGGCACCATCTTCGAATTTGAGATGAGTACCAACCAAGACCCTCAAGTCCTCTGGGGTTCTGGCCAAAAGCATGCATTCGATTACGAAATCTGGCGTGTACGTCACAAGGTACGCAACATCATGATTCGGGTTCTGTGGCGGATTGGGAGTCATCTCCGACTGCATCGCCCAAAAGGCATGTTTCCCGGCAGTGAATGCGCCATATACCGGCTTGACGACGGCAAACCTCTTACTTAATTCGTTTGCCGCGTACTGCCCGAGGCTAGAGAGAGTTTTGTCTGTTACTATCCCAGTCGCGCAACCCTGAGGCGCGGCAAGAAAAACAACAATCTTGGATTCATCGCGATTCTCAGCCACGAGGAGTCGCTGTGTGCAATTGATTGACTTCATTTCTTGGCCGGTTGTGGCCAGTTGGGTTGCCTTTGCTTGCATGGCTCGATCAAATTGCTTGCTGCTGATAATTGCTAAATCTGATGGCACGTCGTAGGAGAATCCGATCCCGCTCTCAAAATGCTTCGGACTCGCATTACGACTTGGAGCATGGCCACTTACCGTCTGCGGCATCATCGGCAACGCATACAGGGCAGCTATGAAAACAATGACTGAAGGCTTCATCTGGGGAAAGTTTACCATTTAGCACCGGTTGCAGAGAGACCCGCTGAATCACGGTCATGTGTGCAGCCAGCGATGATAAAGTGACTCAACCTTCAGGTTCTGAGCGTATCGTGGCCGATACTTCTCCGACGTGATCTGCCTCACGTTGGGCCCGGTTCGGCGGTCACTCGACAACTCCCACAAACGCCGCTGTCATCCTGAGCGCAGCGAAGGATCTGCGTTTGCCCTTCGTCTCATAGCCAACGCAGCCATGGTCAGATTATGATGCCACCGATGCGCGAGCACAGCTATTTCACCTACATCATGGCGAGCCGCAGCCACACACTCCACATCGGCGTCACAAGCGACCTTCACAAGCGTGTGTTTCAACATAAATGGAAGGAGCACGAAGGCTTCACGGCAAGGTACAACTGCGATCGACTCGTGTGGTTCGAAGGACACCAGGAGATTGCGATGGCCATTACGCGCGAAAAGGAGCTCAAGGGCTGGAGACGAGCAAGGAAGATAGCGCTGATTGAGGCGATGAACCCGGTCTGGATGGATTTAAGCCGCGATTGGTACGACTATGAGCCCGCCGATTATCGCCGTGCATTGGATCGAATGGATTCTTGAGAGGCAACCGCAGATCCTTCGCCTGCGGCTCAGGATGACAGCGGCGCAGGTAGAGAACGAGGGTGCCGCGCCCGTTTCTTGCCGACCGGCGTTTGCGTGCTCTACACTGGGGCGGCCAGTTGCACCGCAGAGCACGCCCAGGCAACAAGAGAGAGCGCGACCCGTTCTGGCGCAAGGTTGAATTTTTCATGCCGCGTCGCAACCGCATTCCCGTTTTTCTTCCGTCGTTCCTGTTCGTTCCGGGCCTGACACTGCTGGCTGCACTTTTGCCAGGCATGTGCCTTCGCGCGCAGACGGCGGGAAGCATCTTCCGCAATGTCGATCCCTCGGTGGGCTATGTGGGGTCGAAGAGTTGCGGCGCGCCGGGCTGCCACGAAGAAATCAGTCGCACCTATTTCCCAACGCCGCATGGGCAATCGATGGCGGCGGCCAACTCGGCTGCGGAATTGGCGCGCGTGCCGCAGCCGGTTACTGTCTTCAACGCGAAAAACAACCGCACGTACACGGTCTATCAGCAGGGCGGGAATCTCTATCAGAGCGCGTACGAAGTGGACAAGAGCGGGCGCAAGATTTATTCCATCGCGCACCGCATTGACTACGTGACGGGCGGCGAAAGCGTCGGCTATACCTATCTCTATCGCGTGGGCTCGTGGATTTTTCAAGCGCCGCTTTCCTACTATGTTCGGACAAAGACGTGGGAGCTTTCGCCGGGCTATGCGGCCGACGATGTGGGCTTCAATCGCGTGATGACCACCGGCTGCCTGCTGTGCCACAACGGCCAGCCCGACCCGGTGGCCAAGCGCGACGGCATGTACAAGGAGCCGCCTTTCCGCTTCGGCGAACTGGGCGTGAGTTGCGAAACCTGTCACGGCCCGGGCGCTCTGCACGTGAAAGAGATGCAGGCGAACAAGGGGCGCGTGCTGCGGCCCGGCGAAGTGGACACGTCCATCGTGAATCCGGCGCGGCTGTCGCCGCGGGTGGCCGACGATCTGTGCCGCGAGTGCCACCAGGCGGGCGACGCGGTGGTGGTCTATCCGGGCAAAACGGCGATGGACTACCGGCCGGGAACTCCGCTGACCGAGACCATGGCCATCGTCAAGCGGCCCATCAAGCCGGAGCAGCGGGAGGAGGCCAACAGGCTGGAGACCGCGCCGCCGATTCGCGGCAGCCTGGAGCAGCCGCTGTGGTGGAAGAACTCCACGCTCGAGTTGAGCAAGTGTTACCAGGCGAGCCATGGGCGGTTGACGTGCAGCACCTGCCACTCCGTCCATCATGTGCCCAGGCCGGAGGACGAGCAGGCAGCCTATCGCGCGGCATGCCTCACCTGCCATAAGGCGACCAGTTGCACGCTGAAGCCGGACGACAGCAAGCGCGTCGCGGTCAAAGACAACTGCATTGAGTGCCACATGGAGAAGCGGCCGGTGGCCGGCATTGCGCACTCCAACGACACCAAGCACCGCATCGTTCGTTATCCCGGCCAGCCGCTGCCGGAAGTAGCGTTCGAGCAGCCCCGGGCCGATCTGCCCGGCTTGCTGTGGCTCAATCGGCCGGAAGGCCAGCCGGAGGCGCGGATTCCTGATCGGGCGCAGTTGGAAGCGTATTTCACGGCGGCCCGCAAGGACCCGAGTTTGTGGCCTTACTGGTTCCGAAAGCTGGACGAGTTGAAGAAGACTGCGCCCGACGATCCCGTGGTGCTGAATGCTCTGGGAGCGGTTGAGCTGGCCCAGAAAAAGGACAACGCGCGGGCGGCCGATGACTTTGCGCGCGCACTCAAGCAGGGGTCGGAGGAGCCAACGACGTTTCTGAACCTGGCTACTGCGCTCGAAAATCTGGGCCGGGCTGACGAGGCGCAGGCCGTGCTGGAGCGCGGAGTAGCCGCTTATCCCTATTCCGGGCCGCTGGTGGCAAGGCTGGCGCAGCGGTACTTTCTTGCCGGCCAGAGTTGGCGCGGGCGCGAATTGGTGAAGCAATATCGCGAGCTGTTTCCGGAAGATCCGGCGCTGCGCGAGGTGGAACAGAGCTGGCCGCGCTGACCTCTCCGGCTCCCCATTCAACGTTTCCAGGGAGCGGCGTTTACATTCACCTGGCCGCCTGGGACCAATGTCACGAAGTACGAACTCTACCTGAGCCGCGGGAAGGGGTCCGACAACCTCTATCACTCAGGATATACAACTGCAAAATCGGTGAACGTGACCGGGCTTCCGGTCAGCGGAGAGAAGATATACGCGCGGCTCTATTCGTACGTCGGAAGAGCCTGACAATATGTCGGTTACATCTATACGGCAAAGTAGCCCTTGGATCACTCCATGAATCCAGAGCGACGAGTCTTCGACGGCGCCGTGCACAAGCACGACCGTAGGCTTAGACGATTTCTCTTTGATTTATTCTTGAGTTTCCATGATGAGCTGCTCTCCTTTGTATTGATCCGTTGCGGTCTGACTGCGGTCAGGCAGAGGTGAAGCGATGTCAATCCAGCTCGTGGAGGGTTTGGGCGTATGTCTTGCCGTATGGGTAGAAAAGTTCCTTGCGGCCTTCTTGCCACGCACGTTTCATCTCCGGCGTCGTAATGTCCCAATCCGGCCTGCATTTCCGGGTGACCGCGCGCAAGTCCTGACGCAGTTCGTCCATGGTCGGTCGTCCAAAGAACCAGTAGCCGCTATAGATTTTGTGGATGATGAGACCCGGCTCAAGAACAATAACGTGGGGGATCATTGGATTGTGCAGATGGTCCGTATACTCGGCGATGTCGAGATCCTTTTGAACGACACGTCCCGCGTCGGATAGAAACGGCCAGTGAGCGCCGACTCCGCTGCGGTATTCGTTCGTCTCCGTGAGGTTGTCCGTGCTGATGGTGACGAGCCGACAATATCCTACTTCCATTTCACGGTGTAACTGGATAAGGCCTTCAGCCTGCCGGCGATCTTTTGGGCAGAAGCCTCCGCGACTGAGCACGACGATCATGGGGTCCGTGCCCTGAAGTTCGGACAATTTCCGCCGCGTCGCGGTGTGGTCGGTTAGCTCGTAATCAGGAAAACGAGTTCCGGGTACGATGTCGTTTCGCATGTTCTTGAGAGTCTCCTTTCGTTTGTTGCTGACCGCTATGCAGAGTGAAACTGGGCAGCGCTCGTTTTAGACCTCCGATGGAGGCAAGAGCCCATCGAAAGTCGCGACCTGGCGGCAGTCATCTCACAACGAAGCGCTGCCCCAAGACCTTACTTCTGGGCAACCACTTGAAGCCGATGAACTTCAGGGGTCACGGAAAAAAGTTCCTCTGCCTTCTCCACAAGTTCCGGCCCCGCCTCGCCGTTCAAATGGGCTTCGCGGGCAGCTTCGTCGTCGAAGGTGTCCTTCGGAAGCGGCACTCCTCCTAGCGTTCCGGTAAATCGGACCTAGTCACAGCGCAGGGCTACCATGGGATCGACTCGGGCCGCGCGGCGAGCCGGCAACCAGGCCGCGAGGATGGTCATTCCGCTCACCACAGCGATGGCAAGTGCATACGACATTGGATCCAAAGCGCTGAGGCCAAAGAGCTGCTGCTTTATCAGTCTGCTAGCCGCCAGGGTAAGTGGCAATCCCAGCGCCACACCGATGGCCAGCAGGAGCAACGACTCGCGGAGAATCATCCAAAGGACTGCCGGAGCTTGTGCGCCCAGGGCGAGGCGAATGCCGATCTCGCTGGTGCGGCGCACCACGTTGTAACTCATCACGCCATAGAGGCCGATTGCCGCCAGCAGCAGCGCTAGCAGCGAGAAGACGCTGGTGAGCGTGGAGATGAGCTTGTCGTGGGTCATCAAGTTGGAGAGCTGCTCGTCAATGGTCGCGACATCAAGCAGGGCCAGGTTGGGGTCAACCGATGCGACGGCAGCCCGAAGGTCGGCGATGGATTTGGCGGGATCTCCGGTGGTGCGGACGAGGATCGTGTTGGCGAAACGGTCCTGATTTTCCTCGCGCGGGGCCGACGCGGCGCCGCTGGGCGCGGGTGCGGAGGCGTCGACGGGAATAAGCGGATCAATCTGGGCCAGGGGGATGTAGGTCATTCGAATCGGATCAGGATCGCGTGGATCGTCGGCCCTGGTATCCCGAGCGATGCCGACAATCTGCCAGGGACCCCTGACGGTGTCGATCTCAATGGTGAGAGAGTGGCCGAGCGCATCGCCCTTGGGAAAGAAGTGCTTGGCGATGGCTTGGTTGATGACCGCGACTTTGAGGCTGCTGACCGTGTCGGACGGGGCAATAGCGCGACCAGCAACGATGGGAATGCCGGCGGTCTCAAAGTATTGACCGGAGACCCGATTGAGCGCGGAGTGCATGTCTTCTTTGGGTGCGGGCGTGTAACCCGAGAGTTGCAGGCTGGAGGTCCAGGCGGCGTGGCTGATGGGCGGGACGGCAGAGAGAGCGGCAGAACGGACGCCGGGGAGCGTGGAAAGACGCTCAATCAGTAGCTGGTGGAGGGCTGCAACCTGGCTGGGCTTGTATCCCGCGAATTGCGCGTTGAAGTCGGCAACCAGCAGGTGAGTACGCTCGAAGCCGTAGTCCTGGTTCTGGAGGTTGCGGAGGGTGCGCAGGAAGAGGCCGGCGCCGACCAGCAAAAGCAGAGAGAGCATGACCTGCGCCGTGACCAGCGCCTTGGGCCAGTAGTGGGCGGATTTGCCGCCGCTGCTTTGCGCGGTGCGGGCGGTGGCACCAAGCCCGTTGGCAGCTCCGATGCGCGCCGCCGACAAGGCCGGGGCCAGTCCGAAGAGAAGGCCGGTGAGCAGAGAGACGGCGAGGGTGAAGAGCAGAACCGGCAGGTCCGGCCGGGAACTCATGGCGATATTCGCGTTGCCGTGGCTGACAAAGGCGATCAGGGCGCGGGTGGCGCCGAAGGCAAACCCCAGGCCGAGCAGGCCGCCGGCGAGGGAGAGCAGAAGGGTCTCGATGAGACTTTGGCGGACGATGCGAGCGCGGCTGGAGCCGAGCGCGAGGCGCGTGGAAATCTCTCGTTGACGTGCGGCAGCGCGGGCCAGCAGGAAATTGGCCAGGTTGGCACAGGCGATGAGCAGGACCAGGGCCACCACGGCCATGAGAATCTGGAGCGAGTTTCCATACTGGCTACGAATGGAGGAGACGCCGCGCGCCGCGGAGAGCAAGGGTACGGAGATGTGGTTGATCTCCTGCTGGCGGGCGGGCGTGAGATTGGCGCCTTCGTCGGCGCGGCTCTGGGTGCGAATCTGCTGGTCGAGCCAGCTCTGGCTCTGCGCCAAGCCGGCCTTGCTGGCCGCAGCTTGAGGACTGAGGCGGCCGAAGAGATGCAGAAAGAGGGCGCCGCCTTGGGTGAGGAACGAGGGCTCCATGAAGACGGCGGACTGCATACTGACGGGAGTCCACAGCGCGGTCGGTTCCATCTCGACCTTGAGGCCGTGAAAGCTCTCGGGCATGACGCCGATGACCATGAAGGAAGAGCCGTTGATAGTGATGGTTTTGCCCAGAATGGCGGGGTCGGAGGAGAGCGACTGGCGCCAGAACTGATAGCTGAGGACGGTTACCGCCCCGCTACCGGGCGTGGCGTCGTCGGAGAGGCCGATGGGGCGGCCGAGCAGTGGTTGCGCACCGAGAAGGCTGAAGTAGTTGCCGGAAACCAGATTGACAGGGACCAGAAGGGCAGGCGAATTGGAAGCCGCCGCATTGCCGTCGGACGGCAGGCGCACGCTGGCTTTCCGGGAGAAGCTGCCATAGGAGGCTATGCCCTGGAAAGGTCCGGGGTCGGCTTGGAGCTGGCGCGCGAAAGACCACGGAAACATGCCGGAAAAGCCAAGATCGACGCCTCCCAGAACGCCGCCGCCCTCCGACTTGCCCAAGGTGACTAACTGCTTCGGTTCGCGGACGGGAAGGTTCTGGAGCAGCACCTGGTCGATCATGGTGAAGATGGCCGTATTGCCGCCGATGCCCAGGGCCAGCGAAAGCAGCGCCACGGCGGTAAAGCCGGGGCTTTTGGCCAACATGCGCACGCTGAGACGGATGTCCTGAAGGATGCCTTCCAGCGTGGATTCCCAGCGAGAGGACCAGACCTGATGCTTGACGGCGTTGCGGCTGCCCAACTCCACAAGGGCGGCATGGCGGGCAGCGTCCGGTGTCATTCCTTGGCTCCGTTTCTGCGCCACGGAGGCGGCCAGGAAGCCGTCCAGTTCCTCGTCGAGTTCGCGTTCAACACGCTGCTTTTGAAAGAGGGATTTCAGACCGCTGGTGAAGTTGGTCAACCAACGCATGGCGCTCCTCCTGGGGGCCGTTGCCCGGAACTCCGAATTACGCTTCGAGAATGCGGGAGATGGCCATGATCTGGCGCTGCCATTGCTCGGTTTCAGCAGTGAGCGCCTTACGGCCGTTCGGGGTGAGCAGATAGTACTTGGCGCGACGGTTGTTCTCCGTGGCTCTCCACTCGGACTTCACGCGGCCGGCGCGCTCCATCCGGCTCAAAGCCGGAAGCAGCGAACCGGGATTGACGCGAAAAACGCCGTCGCTGACCTGCTCAATGCGCAGAGCCATGCCGTAGCCATGCATGGGCTCCAGAGCCAAGGTCTTGAGGATGAGCATCTCCAGGGTTCCCTGGACCAACTCGTGGGATTTGGGATCTTGCGGTGCGGTGTCGTTGATTTTGGCAGTCATGGCTACTTCCTATAGATTGTCTAGAGGATGCCATCGCTCCCCTTGATTGTCAAGATGAACGCGCAGGCCGGAGCGGATTGGTGCGAAATGGGGATGTTGTTCGACCGGTTCGCTCGAAGTGCAGTGGGGATGCCCTATCGGAGTGGGCAAGGAAATGCCCGACGCTCGACACAGAAAGCCAAAGAGGCTGGATTCGCTTGTGAGCGAACAATCTGCCGGCAATTACTCCACCGGGGAGATTGTGCACTGGTCTGGGTGAATGCCTGCGGATATGACGCGAATGCACAATACCTCCCAGCGACATGGGCGTTAGTCGCGGCTTCCCACTCTACGTTCCCTGCGGGTGTTTTGCGTACCCATCAGGTCGAAAGCGTGATCGGGATTCTCGGTTGCGCCGGGGAGCCTTGCCCTGAACGCACCCAGTTCCGCTTCTGCTGAAGTCAGACAGCCGCACGCGGCATGAAGCTGGCGCGGTCGCGGTTGATGGAGGTGACAGATCGCCTGACGAGACCTGGTCCAACTCCATGCTCAGACGCGTAGTGCGCCGGGGGTACCAAACGGTCTGCAGTAACCCTCAAGTTCTGCACCTTCCAACTGTGACCTGCGAATTGTGAAGCACGCGTTTCCCCCGGCCTCTGTTGTACACTCCCCTTGATGAAGCCCACCGCACTCTTCACCCTTGTTTTTGTCGCCTCCGCCGCTCTTGTTGCCGCCCAGGAAGCCAAGCCCAAACCCGAGGACACGGAAGTCTGGAAGCCCGCTCCGCACGTGGTCTCGGCAGGCGCCACCTGCGGCGCTCCACCCTCTGACGCCATCGTCCTGTTCGATGGCAAGAGCCAAGACGAATGGGTCTCCGCGCAGGACCATACACCAGCAAAGTGGAACATCGTCCGCGGCCTGTTTACGGTCGCCAAGGGCACAGGCAACATCGAGACCAGGCGTACTTTCAAGAACTACCAGTTCCACATCGAGTGGCGCATTCCGGCCGATATCACCGGCTCCGGTCAGGGCCGCGGCAACAGCGGTGTGTTCCTCGCTTCGACCGGCCCTGGCGACGCCGGATACGAGCTCCAGATCCTCGATCCGTGGAACAATCCCACCTACGTGAACGGCATGGCCGGCAGCCTCTACAAGCAGGCGATCCCCCTCGTCAACCCCGGCCGCAAGCCAGGCGAGTGGCAGACCTACGATGTGGTGTGGACCGCGCCAATCTTCAACGACGACGGCTCGTTGAAAGCGCCCGCCTACGCCACTGTCTTCTTCAACGGCGTCCTGGTTGAAAACCACTTCGAACTCAAGGGCCAGACCCTCTATGTCGGTCAGCCCTTCTATAAGAAATACGACCGCGCGCCCATCAAGCTCCAGGCCCATGGCGACAAGAGCGAGCCGCTCAGTTTTCGCAACATCTGGGTCCGCGAGCTCCCGTGAACCTTCGGGGTCAACCCCGATCCGGCCATAGAGGTTCTTCATCAGATTTGGTGAACCAAGGCAGGCACCTGTCAAACGGCAGACCTGGAAGAAGATAGCTTGCCTATCCGGTTAACGCCCACAATCACGATGGAGAGGGAGTGGCATTTACCTGCTTCAGGGGAGCGCAACCTGTAGAGAAGAAATCCGTAGATCCTGGCTGTCTGTTGATTATTTAATCCAGGCAAGAACATCACCACAACAGAATGTTGTATTCGGATACACCGTCGACAGCGCGCGCATTTTCGTTTGCTTCGCGTCTTGCGACCTCCATTTTGTGTGTAGAGTTGCGGGGACAACTTTCCCGGAAGTCGCTCCACAAAGCAGTCTTTCAGGGCGAAGCAAGGCTCGCTCCTGTGTATGATCTTGCGACCACCTCTGTCTATCTGCCGAAGGACAGCATGGCGCTTACGCTCAACGGCGCTAGAGAATGGGCAAGCGCAAGGGAATCGCAGCGTCTGGGCGAGACGCGCCTGGGAGCCTCCCCTGCCCGCGTCCGAGAGATACTCGGACGCATTGACGCCGCAATTAAAGCAACTTCCGTCGATCTGCGCACCTACATGAAAGACCACATGGGATTTGAGGACATTGGCAACCACACGCTCCAGCAATGGGAGCGAGGCATCGCGCGCATTTGCGAGGCAACGCACTCATCATTCCGCCGGGAAATCACCCTTCGTTCAAATCATGCAATGCGAGCCAGTAATAGCGCCGCCAGCAAAACATGCACCGGACCGGACGGAGCGCGAACATGCTCAGCAAGATGTCGAACGAGCGCAGTTCCGCCCGTTTGAATTTGACCGAATTGCAGCGTGGACACTTTAGCCGAATTCCAAGCGGATGCGGCAGCCAATCGGGCCAGTTTCGGCCTAAACTACTCACTGTTCCCGTCCTTTGCGTGAGGACGCGTTAGAATGCGCGTCGCTCTACTGGGCTCGAATTCGATTCCAACCATGAAAGCAAACCGCGGATGCTGCCGGTTGCCGAGGCAATGCATGAGCCGGCTGCTCCGTAATACATGTGTTGGTCGTGTCGCCGCCGCACACTGCGCATGTCCTTTCGCTACGCCCACCTCGCCGCTGGACACCTGCTCTGGAAGCAGTCGAGAAGATCGTCCCGGCGCGCCACCCCTTCTTCGGCGAATAAGAGTAGTGCGCGACCCTCCGGAAGCGCCGACATCGAAGGCGGCTCCCTGGAGGGCCGATCCCGCCCATCGTTGAATGAGCCCCCGGGACACTTGGTGCACAGCCAATTGTGCGATCATACAAACATTGGCGTACAGTCGGCACAGGCTGTGCGGCGGGAAGCAGTCCACCCGACGGTCTCTGGTGTGGATACCGCATGATTTAGTTTGCCCAAGGGGCAAAATGGAAGTGCGTATGTCAGGGAAGGCCCAAGTTAAAAAAGAGTGACCGTGGTGCAAAACGCAGAAACTTTCACGTCTGCTATTCTATTCATTACGCATCAATTAACTACAATTTAGGGCCTGTAGCTCAACGGTTAGAGCAGGGGACTCATAATCCCTTGGTTCGGGGTTCGAATCCCTGCAGGCCCACCATACAATAGACATCCTCTCCCTCACTCGCAGGGAGCATCCGCTCGCCGGCGGATTGCATCCAACCCCTAGATAGCAACGCGGTATACGGGAACACGCGGTTTTATCCTCGTGTTCTAACGGCTGACCGACCGCAGCCGCCGCCTGCATATATTAGCCACCGTTTCACGGCCCGGTTTCCCTGACCCGAGATTCCCTGAAAGCTGCTGGGCGATAGGGCTTCCGAGTCGCTCCTTGAAGGAGGAATATGCATTTTTTTCGTATACGCCTGGTGGCCGCCCTGCTGCTCGGCATCACGATCATATCGCTGGCTTCCACTTACTTTGACGTCCTGGCGCACAAGCATACCTTGCGTGTTGACCTCGCCCGCCGGACCCAGTGGTTCGGAGCAGGTCTTCAGCCGCAGATTGAGCAGCAATTCTCGATCGGGTCCCGGGAGGGCCTGGCGGAATTGGTGGCGCGCCAACGTCAGCATCCCGATCAGCCCGCCCTGGCGGTTTTCGACAGTGCAGGCATGTTGCTTGCCTCCGCGGGCGATGTGGTCCCCGTCAAGATCGTTCAGTCCGATGTCCTGAGACGGGCCCTGACAACCGGCAAGGAATCGAGTGTCTTTGTCAGAGCGCCGCAGGGTGAAGTTCAGGCAGCAGAGGCCACGGCGGTCCGGAGCAGCCTGGCGATCAACGGCACAACCGCAAGCAGGCTGTGGTACGAAGATGCGATCCCCCTCCACAATGGCGAGCGCACGGTCGGCGCACTGCTGATGGTGGCCGACGCGGAATACATTCGAACCGAGGGGATGGAAGTTTGGAGAAGAAGCTTTCTGCGCATCGCGGCCATGGTGATTCTGGTTGTGTTGGTCACTCTGGCAATGGTGCGCTGGTTCCTGCAGGAGCCGGTCACGCGCGCTGCGGAGTGGCTGCGCCGGCTGCGGCATGGACAGGCCGCCGTCGAAGAGGGCGCTAGCGAGTTCGGCTATTTGCTTCCGTTGGCCCGGGAAGTGACATCACTCGCCGAGAACCTGACCAAGGCCCGCGCCGCCGCTCAAACGGAGGCCCGGCTGCGCGACGCTGCCGAACACGTTTGGACGGCCGACCGGCTGGCCGTGCATGTGCGCGAGCGTCTCGGCAATGGCAAGTTGTTCGTCGTATCCAACCGGGAGCCGTACATGCATGAACGGCGCGGAGGCGTGACCGAATGCCTCGTCCCGCCAAGTGGATTGGTCACCGCGATTGAGCCGATTCTGCAGGCTTGCGATGGCACCTGGATCGCCCATGGAAGCGGCAACGATGACGCTGCCTTTGTGGACGCGCACGACCGGCTGCGCGTGCCCCCCGATGAGATGCGCTACACCTTGCGCCGCGTGTGGCTCAGTCCTGAAGAGGAAGCAGGCTACTACGAGGGCTTTTCAAACGAGGGCCTGTGGCCTCTCTGTCATATCGCGCACACTCGGCCCACCTTTCGCGCCAGCGATTGGAAGCACTACCAAAGCGTCAACAAAAAGTTTGCCGACGTGCTTCTTGAAGAGATGAGCGGCGTCAAGCATCCCGTAGTCTTTGTGCAGGATTATCACCTGGCCCTGCTGCCACGAATCATCAAGCATGCGCGGCCGGATGCCCGCATCGTCATCTTCTGGCATATCCCATGGCCGAATGCTGAAGCCTTCGGCATTTGCCCGTGGCAAGCGGAGTTATTGGACGGACTGCTGGGCTCCGATGTGATTGGTTTCCATCTTCAATCCCATTGCAACAACTTCCTCGAGACCGTCGACCGCGTGTTGGAGGCCAGAACGGACTGGGACCATTTCAGCATTCGCCGCAAGCATCACCTCTCGATGGTGCGCCGCTATCCCATCAGCGTGGCATGGGACCAGCACGAATCCGACGCCGTCACGCCCCTGAGCGGCGAGCAGATTTCACCCGCCGACGACGAACAGGCAGCGCATCCAGTGGAAGCGCATTCTACAGATGATCAAGAGGAAGGTACGCTGGTCTTCGCAAACGGAGCGGGTGCATCCAGCGGGCAGTTGCGTCGCGAGTTGGGGATCGAGGGCAAGCGCCTCCTGCTGGGCGTGGACCGCATGGACTATACCAAGGGCATCGTCGAGCGACTGGTGGCGATTGAGCACCTGCTGGAGGAACACCCGTGGTACGTCGAGCAAATCGTGTTCGTGCAAATTGCCTCTCCCAGCCGAACGCGCATCCCCAGCTATGCGGCCTTGGGCGTTCAGGTTGAGGAGACAGTAGAGCGCATCAACCGCCGCTTCCAGTCCTCGCGCTGGAAGCCGATCATTCTGATTCAGCGCCAATGCAGCCATGAGGAAGTAACGCGCTTTTATCGGGCCGCGGATCTATGCCTGGTCACTTCGCTTCATGACGGCATGAACCTGGTTGCCAAGGAATATGTGGCCGCGCGCCAGGACGGCGACGGTGTGCTGATTCTAAGCCGTTTCACTGGCGCCGCCCAGGAACTGAGAGATGCTCTCATCGTCAATCCCTACGACGTCGAGCAGGTCAGCGAATCCATCCGAATCGGGCTGCAAATGAGCAGCAGCGAGCGGCGCCTGCGGATGGAGCGCATGCGCCAGCAGGTGAAGGAACACAACGTGTATCGTTGGGCATCCAACATCTTGTCGGATGTGTGCGCCGTTCGGTTGGAAGACGAGATCCTCGCAGTTACATTGAACCGCTCCCAGCGCAAACTGGCTTGAACGCTTGCGCTGAGAGCGGTCGGTAGCTCGTGTCCCGTCTCTGAAGTTCACAACAAAACAGAGACTGTCCTTCTGAGTGAACGGGGCCCCGAACGCTTTTCAGTTCGGGGGTGGTGAGCGAAGAATCTGCTTTTGTTCCTTTGCCTGTTTTGCAAAGAACTTCAGAGGCACTCCGCTAGGTCAGCTTCTTCAACTCCGGGTAGCGCGCATAAATACGCTGCTGGTCTTCGGAAGGCAATTGTCCCAGCGGGATTGGCTTGTCCTGGGGGCGTGTGCCCTTCTGATTCAGCACGTTCATCAGGCTCCATTCCCGCTGCGGGGACTGGGGCTCGTGCGCCGGCAAATCGTAACGGGTAAAGTCGATGACCGTGGGAACACTGCCTGTCGTCCAGTTGTTCAGCAGTGCGAGCCGAAACTCCCGATTCATGAACCAGCGGATCTCCAGCTCTTTCTCCGAGCCGGGCGCTCCGGTTCCTTTTTCGTCGAACCGGTAGTTGAGCCCTGCATTGCTGGGCGTATGCTTCCGCCACTCCAGCCCGAATGCGCCTTCGGTCATCACCTGCGTGTCCGGCCATCTCTCCTTGACGGCCTGCAGCCACCAGGCCAGGTCCTCATCGTGGCCAATCGACACCTCCCAGATTCCCGTCACCCAGCCGAAGCCATTCAGAGCCTTGCCCTGGTCAAAGTGCGTGGCGGTGGTCGCCATCATCTCCTGGCGCCCCGCTTCCTTCCCCAGGTTGCCCACCGCTTCGATGGGACCGACTCCGAGACGGCTGTTGAAGCCGCCCTGAAAGCCTTCGCGGCGGGCCGCGAGAAAATCGCACGTCCAGCCGTCGAGGCAGACGCTGTCAATAAAGTCCGCGGCTCCCTGGGCCGGCTTGAGGTAGTGTTCGCGGCTGGGATAGTAGGGATAGCAGATGCCGCCGTCGCCGTCGCCGTTGTCGATGCCGTGCTGGCTCCAGATCTGGCCCTG
>Ga0255354_1000625_pt1 | contig 21988 bp, 18 predicted proteins | sample HBST50metaG_FD_189942 | JGI IMG/M metagenome (GOLD analysis project Ga0255354, IMG submission 189942) | Peat soil microbial communities from Stordalen Mire, Sweden - H.B.S.T50 | ecosystem: Environmental > Terrestrial > Soil > Wetlands > Peat | place: Sweden: Norrbotten County, Stordalen Mire...
CTCGTATCGCGAAAAGGATGGCCGCGGTCAGTCGGCTTATGCTCCGGAGATGATGGTCCGCCTTCTTCTGTACGGTTATGCCACGGGCGTTTACAGCTCACGCAAAATTGAGAGGCGTACCTGGGAAGACGTTGCTTTTCGCTATCTTTCCGGCGACCAGCATCTGGACCATGCCACGTTGTCGGAGTTTCGCAAACGGCATCTGACGGCACTGGCCGGACTGTTCACGCAGGCGTTGTTGCTGTGCGCAAAAGCTGGTCTGGCTCAGCTGGGGCATGTGTCGATCGACGGGACAAAGATCAAGGCAAACGCCAGCAAGCACAAGGCGATGAGCTACAAGCGCATGACCGAAACCGAGGCGCGCCTGAAGCAGGAAATCAACGCTCTGCTGGCTGCTGCAGAAAAAGCTGATTCCGCCGAGGTTACGCAGGAGACGAACGATAAAAAGCAGTTACTCCCGATGATCACGCAGATCGAGAAGAATCTTGCCGAAAAGCCCGAGAAAGTCAGCGCCGATGCCGGCTACTTCAGCGAAGCGAATGTGACCGACGCAGCGGTAGCCAAAATTGACTTATACATTGCCACAGGTCGCGACAAACATGGCGATGCGGTGGAAATAACCAGTGGCGAAGCACCTGCAGGCGCAACGGCACGAGAACAAATGCAACATAAGTTGAAGACCGAATCCGGGCGCGCAGACTACAAAATGCGCAAGGCGATCGTGGAACCGGTCTTCGGACAAATCAAGGAGTGCCGCGGTTTTCGTCGCTTCAGCATGCGCGGGAAACAAAATGTTCGCAGAGAGTGGAGACTGGTGTGCGCGGTCAGCAATCTGTTGAAGCTCTTTCGCTTCGGATGGATGCTGCAACCCGCATAAAACTGGCGAAAGATGGCCATCCAAATCAGAATCGCGGCTCAAAGGCATCGAGACGGAGTGAAAGGAGTTCCCCAATAAAACAAATCCGATCTCGCGTTGCTGCGGCGATGTACCTGCTGCAATGCTCAAAACGATATGGGCGACAGACTCCTAGAACGAAGCAGGACTACCCACAGGCTCTTCGACTTGGTGGGGCGCGAATTCAGCGGAATCACCTAGATCAGTAATCTGTGTTTGTCGTTTGCAAGACTTGCGATCGCAGATATTTGAATGGAGTTCCAGCCGCAAAATCGATTTCAGATCGAGCACAGGACATCTCCGGCACCGCAGTAAGGATTTGCTCCCAGCATGGCCAATCGATTCCACTGTCCCATTTGCGTTGGACTTCTTCAGGGAGCCCCGTGTAGACAAGGGTTAGCGACAGCCGGTCTTTCCAATGGATGCACGAATAGCCCACGTTTTCTGGAAGTTCAGCATGTTTGATCCACGCTTGCAGACGAATCGCGACGTCGTCAATATTGAGCACCATGTTCGATAGATATTCCGCCGCGGCCACACGCATCAGAACCGATCGCGCGGTTTCGACGTCAGCATCCCGAAGCATTCGCGCCGGGAAACGATGCAAGCCAATCTCTTTCCGCTGCACGATCAAAAATTCTTGAGCGATGAGTTCCGATTCAACTTCGGCGATGGGCCTGACTACATCGAAAGTGGCCCGCATGCGTGGTTCAAGACTTGCAGGTAAACCATTCCGGAGCCAATCCACCACGCGCTGAATGCTGGTTTCGCCGCCGATGTACGCGGTTAGCTTGTAGCCGATGAGCAAAACCAAGTCTGTGAGATTAAAGCTCTCGGCCTTCAATTCTTGGTTCGGAAGGCCAGAGCGATTCTTGTTGAATATCATGTGTACTCCTCTTTGCATCCTTCAAGATCAATTCGTTAAATCTCGTTATGCACGTTCAGGCAACTTGCGTTTGAAGAACGATTGGGCTTGCGACGACCTCAGAGCCCCTCCTGCCTTTCGATTGCACGGACACAGAAGTCCGGCCCTGCGTGCAAGAGGTCGTCTATGAGAAAGACGTCCTCTTGCATCTATATAGAGGGCTATCGTCAGGCTTGCCGCGGAAAATGGAGTTTCTTGCGCCAGTTCGCCTGGCCAAACGTCAGCCATCTCTTCTGCCCGGAGTTTTGGCTTTCTGCTTTTGCGCTGGTCGTCGCGAAGCCACGCAAGAAATCAGGATCGGCTCGATGCGGAGGAATCCGTTGAACGAGCAGCTCAGAATCCTCTCGTACTGCCTCGAAAGCCAGATCCAGCAGCCAAGGCGGAACCACTGCAACCGGTGCGTCCGGATTCAGGTAGTCATGAACAATCCCGGAGGAATACCGTGACGGAGGCAGAAGAACGAAGTCGCCGTCCCCATGAATCGCCAGTCCAGGTTCGAAATGCCTGTAGCCGCGGCGCATAGCGAGGCCTGTTGGGAACCGGAAGAACGCGAAGACGGACTCCCCGGCCCGCGAACTGAGGGTATGGAAATCGGAGCCGTCGTCGTCCATATATATGGTTGTTAACCGGCCGAGCGCAGCGCTACCGAGTCCGCCCTCCATCTCGAGCACGAAAACTCCGGATGCTTGCCCTGTCGCGATTGCCCATCGGCAGCCTGGATTCAAGTCGGCCAGTTCTTCAAGAGCTGCCAGATCATTGGTCGCTTCCCCAATCCGCTCTCTGGTCATCGACGCATGCAGCGAACTGGCCTGCGGAACCGGGAAAATCCGCCATCCGTGGATGGCTGCATAGCGCATGACTGCGTACAGTTGGGCCGGGTCGCATGACGGGCGAGTGGCAGCGCTGGATTGCGAACGGTGTTCATGTTCTCTGAGAAACTCTTCTACTGGAATCATTTCTTATTCCTATTCTGATTGAGCAGCGAGGCGTACCCTGTGACGGGAGCGAGTTGCTGGATGGTTGGGTGTGTGCGGTTGAGGCGGGGTGATGCGGGAGGGATTGCCTGGGCTTCAGGACGTGTGGCGAACTGAGCTGCAGATGTTGTTCGCGCCGGCGCCGCTTGATGGCAGGCGCGTGCTGCGAAGCTTTTCGTTTGAGTAGCCCAAATGAAAAAGCCGCCCAAGGATGAGCGGCGAACAAGGATGTGAGTGGAACTGCTTTACGGCCTATTTCACGCCGCTTGCTGGCGCAGGTAGGAGTAGATCGTCTCGCGGCTGACGCTGAATTCGCGTGCCAATGCCGCCTTCTTCTCCCCGGCTGCAGAACGCTGGCGAATCTCCATGATTTTATCGGCGCTTAGAATTGGTTTTCTTCCCTTGTATTTGCCTGCGGCTTTGGCGAGAGCAATGCCTTCACGTTGCCGCTCCAGAATCAACGCTCGCTCGAACTCGGCCACGGCCCCCAGCATCGACAACAGAAGATTGGCCATAGGGGAGTCCTCGCCAGTGAAGGTCAGCGACTCTTTAATAAATTGAACGGCCACTCCACGGTCTGTCAGGTTCTTGACCAGAAGGCGAAGATCCGTCAAGTTGCGCGCGAGGCGGTCCATGCTATGCACGACCAGCGTGTCTTGCTCTCGGCAGAATCCGAGGGCGGCCTGCAGTTGAGGCCGAGCCGTGCTTTTCCGCTGGCTTTATCCTCAAAGACCTTGTCAATGTGAATGTCTTCAAGCTGGCGGCCAGTATTTTGGTCCACGGTGGACACACGTTTGTAACCGATCCGCTGACCGGTCATGGTTATACCTCCAAATTGTCAGAATGAAATCTAAGATGTTGCATGTGGAGTGTCAGAAAACAGAGGAGGGGCTTCAGTCTGACGTGATAACAGACAAAAGTGTCAACCGCAAGTTGTCCGAATTGGCTATACCCCAAACAGACACACCTGTTACGCTGCTGGGAGCAGGGTACAATGAGACGTCTCCGTCGATTGCCCCTTTGACAACGACCATCACCACTTCGGCTGCTGTAGACTCTTCGCCGATATCGATGATGTGGCTTGGTCAACCGGCTCAGCATTGACCAACCTTCAGTCAAGACTCCTTGGAGGAATGAAATCCAGAATCCAACCCCTCGTTCTTCATGCGTTGCCAGAGAAAGATTCAAAACCAGCTTTAGGCAACTGCTGTCTTTCACAAGATGTCATTGTCTGCCCCGCTTTAGAGAGAGCGAAATTCAGGGCATTCACGCATCCATGAATGCATAACCCGCGCATACCGGCACCCTCCTTTTCCGCCGACTTTGTGTCCCTGTGCAACACGGCATTTTGATGCAGCGGTTCTGAAAGTAGATTTTGGGGGAGCAAATCGAGGTGAGATTAGCGCTCACGATCCAGATGCCTCCCACGACGGAACCTCACCATAGGAATACTGGCAGAGACACGAAACTCTGGGGACCGGACCCTGTGTCATCGGCCCTCGATCACTCCGCAATGCGCACCCCCGGCGGAGCGACTCCCACAATAGCACGCAACAACAAGCACTGAGAATCAGCCCCAACTCTGATCGCTCAAACCTCGCCCTGCAAACTGGCACGTCGGCACACGTAAAACGTTCACGTCTTCGGCCAATTCTGTTGACCGGCTTTAAGGTGACAACCAAGAGGTGAAGTGATCGAAACAGTGAAATGATTCAGCATTGATCGATACGTTGCGCCTGTCTACCTATAACGGAACGCACAGCAAATTCGCGGCAAAGAGTAGAATCACCAGATCTCTTTTGCCAATACTCGGGGGGGGCCGGAGACGCCATTAATCACCTGAGTTCCAAGAACAACTTCAAAATTCTTTCCCTTTGAGCCTCGCAAAGATTCACCGACGGACTCCTGCAGCTGCTTCTCGTCCGTTATGAATTCGCTCGCCGCTTTTGTGCCGTCTTCTGCGAGCCCAGCGACAACCAACGTAGGCTTTTGAGTGTTTGAATCATTGAATCGAGCAACAATTGCATAGTCGGCGTTCAAGGAGGAATATGGCAACTTGACGTTAACGAAGAATTTTCTGGAACCGGGGTCGCGCGCATCTGAAATCCAGTCCAGGCCGTTGTTATCTGTCGCAAGTCGGTATCTTAATTGCTCTTGCGCTCGCAATGTCCACGGATTGTTCAGGCCCCCCAGGAGAATCGCCGGACCTTGCCGGAGGTCTGCAAATGTCGTTTCGCTCACAGATAGTACGTTGTATTGCTTCTTTTGGCCATCGAGGATTCGAACTAAACGCACGAGCGCTCGAGCTTCGGAGTAGCTAAGAGCATCCGCGTTCATGTGATTCGATGCGCTCATTGAAGTTTGATCAATCGTCCAACTCGGATTCGTCGTTGAATTCGGATTCAGCGAGCGTCCGCCAACCGCGATCAAAGTGGTAGAAGGATTGTCCAGAATATCTCCCCAAGCCAGCTCAGTCGAAGAACGGTGCTGGCGAGCGTAGACTAAATACCAACCGACAAGCAATATAAATGCCACACAGGAAAAAAGCCCGAGCCATCGAGTCCAGGTTGATCGAATGTGCCCAGCCAGCCAATTATATTTTACTAATTGATCGGGTGTGACCTCTTTGGGCAAGGGAACAGGAGAAGTATCTGCGATGACTTCATGCGGATCATCAACTGACTTGGGAAGGTGGAATTGAGCCGCGTAGGAACCCGAAGGGAGGTCGATGCGAAGTTCATCCCGATGTGCTGAGTCATCGTAGTACTGGGCGATGCGCTTTCGGATCTCCCCAGCTGTCATTCGAACGATCGGGTCGGCATTGGTATCGTAATCGGGCGCTCTGCCAAAAACCTCAACCCCGAGCGTCCTCTCCTTCAGAATGCTCACTTGCCCTTCCAGGGTCTTGGCAACAATATAACGAACCAACAACTGAGAGCGTTTTGAATGGGAGAAGTGCTGGCTCGCCAGAATCAGTTCCATTTGAGCGACTATCTTCTGATGCTCCGCCCTCGTTTTTGCCAACAGCCCTTCGTTGTTGGACAATTCTGTCGCAGCTGCTTCCATATCCCGACACTACCTCATTCAACTTGATTCGTACTCAGCAGTTCCATGGCTGGGCTTGGATTTGCAACAAGCAATTGTGCCACAGAGAAGCCCATGTTCGTAAGGGGACGTAAAGAGTTGGCAACCGCAAGCCAACTTGCAGCAGCAGAGCACGTAACGTAAATATTGGTACGTGATTGATATAGATAGCGTTATGGTTTCCGATACGTACGCTCGTTCGTAGGGTTCCGTAGCGGACCTATACATCAGATTCGATGTCCGCTTAGTCTCGCTCCTGTTTTGAGTCGGGGCCGATGGCCGGTTCGAAGAGGATAGCCGTTGCCTGGGAATTTCAGGGGTCAACGGTTGTGTCCCGCCTGAAACAACACCGAATAGGGGTAATCACGTGATTCTATCGAAGCGAAGAGTAAAACAGTTCGTTTGGAGCGTAGTTTGCCTGATGGTTTTTGCCGGATCTGTCAATTCGATTCCTGCCAATGCGCAGTCGGCCAGTGGGACGGGTGTCCCGAACTCGGCTGGCACGCCCAAAATGCGGACCCGCCTTCTGACTTCTCTAACCGGGTACGAAATCAACGATTATCTGAAGCGCAACGACGTCATCTTCATTCCGGTCGGCCCAACCGAGCTAAATGGCGGAAATCCAACAGACGTGGAGTACGTCATTCCACTCGCTTATGCGATAAAGCTCGCGGAGAAGTCCGATGGCCTGGTTTTCCCTTATCTGGCCTATTTTTACCCGGGCAGTACAACAATCAGTCGCGGCACGGTGATGGTTACCCCCGAGGAGGGCCTACTGTATTTGAAAGTCCTGACCCGCTCACTGATAAGGCAGGGCTTTCGCCGCATCGTGTTTCTCACCTCGCATGGTCCATCGGGGGATACCCTGCATCCGCTTGTTCGGGAGATCTTCGACGAGACCCACATACCAGTGGTGTGGATGGATTGCAGCGGGATCACTTCCGCAGGGCGTAGATCCGCCTGGGGACAGTCGGGCGCCGGGCAGCCCAGCGCTCCCGTCGCCGGTATACCCGCGGTGGCCGCAAGTGCCAGTGGGGGGATGGAAGCAATGTTCGCTGAAAGGAGATCGATCACCTACGGTGCATACCTGGCTGTGGGGCGCCTGGATGATATGCCAATCGATTTCGCGGTGCCCCGCCATGAATTTGACGCCGACCCATCGACGACTGAGTTGTCTCGGCTACTCGGCGGACCGATTCAATCGGATTACGGAAGGTTCTACTCTGACCCTTCTGAGCATGGCGGATGGCCGACCGCCGTTACAGCAGAACAGAGGCAGGAATGGGGCGAGCAGGGCCTGCAAATGATCGAGTCTCAAGTCGCTGCCTATGACGTAATGGGCATGTTGGATGCCCTGAGGCAGCATGACCAATTCACCAAAACCCTCGAGAAGAAGTACGGCAACCTGCTTCCGCCTGGCCCACTCAATCCCTAACGGAGCTCACAGGACGTAGGTTGCTGTATTTCCGCCATACCCCTGTTACAGCCCTTCTTCAAAATAGCGGGGCCGTAGCAAATGGGGAGTGATAACGAATCTAACTGACTCAGAATTTTTAGTATGGAGGCATCATGAACAATTGGCACTCAACAAGGTTCAAGGTATATCGCCTGTTCCTTCTAGTCGCTCTGGTCGTCGCGTTCTGTATGGGCAATCCCGTATCAGCGCAGGTGACCACCTCTTCCATCCTCGGAACCATCACAGATTCGGCCGGTGCAGCAATTCAGAACGCCGCCATTTCGGTCAAGGACGTGGATCGTAATCTGGCAAAAACGGTTAACTCCAATGAAGGCGGACTTTATCGAGTTGATTTTCTTTTGCCTGGAAGTTACGCCGTCACTGTTTCCGCAGCAGGCTTCAAAACATCCGTTCACAACGGAATCATCCTCAGCGCTGGCGTCCCTGCGAACATCAATGTGGAGCTATCCCCCGGCGCTGTCACTGAATCCATTCAAGTCACCACAGCAGCACCAATTGTGGAGACGTCGAATGCTGAGATCGGGACGACAGTCGATCCCAAGGACTTTGCTGAACTCCCCCTCGTCAATCGCAACGCTTATACGCTTCTCGACCTAACACCTGGAGTTCAATCGAATACCCAGAAACAGAGCTTCGGAGCTCCGACTCAAACTACGATCATCAATGGAGGAGCAACAAACGGATCTGGAACAACGAACTACTACTTTGATGGTGCTCCGAACTTAAACGCGCTCAACAACAATGGTGGCATTCTCCCGAACCCAGATACTCTGCAAGAGTTCAGGGTTCAAACAAGCAACTACGGAGCGGCTTTTGGCCGGTTCCCGAACGGAATCGTCAATGCACTCGTACGTTCAGGCACCAATTCGATGCACGGAACGGTGTTCGAATTTCTGAGAAATCCACATCTGAACAATCGGCCTTGGGGCTCCCTTGCTTCCGCGGAAAAAGAACCGCTGCACCGGAATCAGTTTGGGGCTACGCTAGGCGGTCCGATCATCAAGGATAAAGCATTTTACTTTGGATCGTACTCTGGCTTGCGCCAAACAGATGCGGCGCTGCAGACTGGTGCAGTTGTCCCCTCAGCGCTCGAAAGAAACGGCGATTTTACGGGGTCGATCGGCACACTACCGAAGGATCCAAAAACCGGCACGAATTTCGTATGCAACGGTGTTGTGAATGTTATTTGTCCCGATCGTTTAGATCAAACTGCACTGAAGCTTTTAGATGCGTACGTGCCAAGCGCAAACACCACGGTAACGACATCCTACGGGAGTGCTCCCGCCTGGAGCGGTTATTCCACAGCGCCCCAGAATCAAGATGACTTTCTCATCAAAGGCCACCTTGTCGCGTCAAAGGCACACACGATCTCCGCAACTTACTTTATGGTCGCAGGAAACACCTCTGCCATTGCTGCTTCCAGCGGTTCCGGCTTGATTCCTGCTTCGTATCAGAACTCAACATACCGGCAGCAGTCCTCAATCGTCAATGACCTTTGGTTCATCAACGCTAACATTGTGAATAATGTTTGGGGCTCATATACGCGGATGAGGAATAACCGCATTGACACCCCTGAGCTTTCGCTTGCAGACTATGGATCCACGTTCACGCCGCAAGGGACTCCAGCCCTCCCGGATATCACCGTTACGGGATACTGGCGTACGCCAAATCAAAACGCAGGACCCGGCACAACCGACGATTACGCATTACGCGATCTGGTTACCTTGACCTATGGAAAGCACACAATCCAGTTTGGTGGCGAGTTCTTGATCGACAAAGCCTCTAAAGCCGCTAACCTCAATAATTACGGCTCGATTACGTTCTCAGGGTCGATGACCAAAAACGCGCTTGCAGACTATCTGATCGGAATTCCTTCGTCCTTCGAGCAGGATAGTCCTGCATACACGCGGACAACTGCGTTTACCTACGCAGGATTTATCCAGGATGACTATCGCATCACACCGCGACTGATGCTTAACCTCGGTGTGCGTTACGATGTACAAACTTCCCCAGTGGAATCGGAAGATCATAACGTGACATACTCTGCTGGACAGCAGTCCACGCGGTTCTCGAGTGCACCTGAGGGAGTGGTGTTCCCAGGGGACAAAGGAGTTCCTCGAGGAATAACTCCGGTCAGGCTTGGACACTTCTCTCCTCGGGTTGGCTTCGCATTGGATCCCTGGGGTAACGGAAAAACGTCGATCCGTGGAGGAGTTGGACTCTTCTGGGGTAGCGTCTCTGAAGAGGTATGGAATCAGGGCGGCAACACTAGCCCCTTTGCGCTTGCATATACGTTCCCGAATACGGGGTCCCTTACGGGCGCCACTCTGAGTGATCCGTATCGTGGTGGAACGAATCCGTTTCCAAATACGGGCTCCACTTTCGCGTACGGTGGAAGGATGTCTGGAGTCAGGAAAGACTCTGAGTGGCCGAAGACTATCCAGACAAATTTATCCATTCAGCAACAGCTAGCTCCAGATCTGGGCGTGACAATTGCATTTGTAGGTGGGTACAGTACCAATCAGCTATTTGGAATTGATCAAAACAATCCCAGCTATGACACCAACTATGCTGCGTCATTGGGAAAGGCGCAATGTGGTACAAATGCCACGATTGTTCCAACGACCTCCAATTCACAATGCCGGCGTCCCATCCAACCGATTGGTAGCTTTGCTCTCGCCAGGACCTCATTTAACACAAACTACAACGGACTTCAGGTCACAGTGACGCAGAGGATGGCTCATCACCTCAGCGCATCCGGCTATTATTCCTGGTCAAAATCAATTAGCGACGTCCCTCTGGAGAACAGTATTCCAACCGGGAACGTTCAGGATGTCAACAACCTGAAAGCTGAGCGAGCCAGAACCGCGAACGATCTTACTCATCAGGCGGTGATTTCACTTATTTGGCAGCCGGTTTTTAGTGCCCAGAACCTGATTACTCGTTCAGTTGTGAACGGTTGGGAGATTGCTCCCCTCGCCCGCATCCACACCGGAACACCTTTCACGGTGCAAAACGGCGTTGATGCAAATCTGGATGGCTCGTCGTCGGGCGATCGGGCCCAATTGATAGGCAATCCATTTTCAGGATCACACTCAGTCTCGCGTTGGTTCAATACGTCAGCATTCTCGCAGAATGCAGCAGTGGCAGGTGATCCGGTGGATGGCACTTCAGGGCCGTACATCATTAATTCTCCTGCATACCACAGCATCGATCTAACGCTGGCGCGCAGATTCCAAATCCACGACCAAGTCAACTTTCAGTTCCGTCTGGAGGCATCGAACGCCTTCAACATCGCCAGCTACTCGACTCCTGGTAACACGGTAAAGAGCGCAACCTTTGGTGTAGTCACTGGCGCCAATGATATGCGCAAGATCCAAATCGGGGGCAAGATTAACTTCTAGTCATCATGGAGTGGCCGGTTCCAATGCGCTAATCGTGGGTTAGAGTGCTATTCGAGAAGGAAGCGTAGTTCCGACCTACAAACGGAGAGGAACCGGTCATGAAGGACTCTGCTGATAAAACACTGTCCGGGCAAGTACGCCAGGCGAGAAAGTCTCGAAACTTGAGAACTCAACTTCCAGTGCGGTACTTGTAATGTGGAAGCGTGCGGCGCCCGATGCAGTATTTATTCCTTTCAACCTTTGGAAATGGAGGCACCAGTGAAATTGATTCGATCAACGCAGCAATTCGCTCTTGTTTTGTTAGCGACAGCAGCAGTCTTTGGCGCTCTGAAAACAGCATCCGGACAGGCTGCCGTTACTCCTGGGAGCATGAAAGTGCTTGGAGAGGTGGGTCCAAGATACGTTTCGTATAACGTCGAGGCTGTAGAAGTTACCGGTGGACGTTTCTGGGCTCCTTACAAGTCTCTTTCCCAGGACGCCGCGGCTCTCCCTCTTTCAGCCACACACCCTGGTCCCGAGGCATTTGATTCACGCTTCAAATATCGGTCACCGATTGACCTCGGTAATCCAAAACTACGGAAGTTAGCCGCCGCACTAGGTCCGGCGTATGTGCGAGTCAGCGGTACGTGGCGCAATTCGACCTACTTTCAGGATAATGATGAGCCGGCCCTCAAAACACCTCCCGCTGGATTTCAGAACATTCTCACGCGGTCTGAGTGGAAGAATGTCGTTGACTTCGCACATGCTGTAAATGGCGAGATTGTTGCTTCCGTAACTACGAGTGCCGGCGTCCGTGATCCTAGCGGTGTGTGGACGGACACGCAAGCGAAGGCTTGGCTCGACTATACGAAGGCCATAGGTGGGCACATCGCAGCGATCGAATTCATGAACGAGCCCACGCTGATGAGTCTCGGAGGCGTTTCGGATAAATACGGCGCGAACGAATATGGTCGTGACAGTAAGGTTTTCAAGGAGTTTCTTCGGAAGGAATCGCCAGGAACGCTGTACCTGGGCCCCAGCAGTGCAGCGGAAGGCATTCCGGGGCCGGCTTTCCCGCATCTCGTACCCACAGATCAGTTGATGCAGGCGACTGGACCAATCTTCGACGCTTTTTCTTATCACGTCTATTACACACGTTCCCATCGCTGCTCAGGCCCCATGGGAACGAATATGGATGAACTCTTGACTCCCGAATGGTTCGGCCGCGGGATCATGGTTGAGGATTTTTATGCGAAGCTCAGGGACAAATATCTGCCAGGGAAAGATCTGTGGTTGACGGAGACCGGAGAGGCGTCCTGCGGAGGAGATACTTGGGCATCAACCTTCGTCGATGCTTTCCGCTTACTTGATCAGTTTGGCAGTCATGCACAAAAGAGCGTTAAATCCATTATGTACAACACGCTTGCCAGCAGCGATTACGGCATGATCGATGAGGAGACATATGCTCCGCGCCCGAACTACTGGGCTGCTCTCCTTTGGAAGCGCACAATGGGTGCCCGCTCATTGGATCCCAGCATCAGCCCATCCTCCGGAATGCGAATCTACGCTCAGTGCATGAAGGACGCACCAGGTGGCGTAGCGATGCTGATTCTCAATGTGGACAAGTCGGACCCTCATTCGCTTACACTGCCCATTGAAGGACAGCGCTACACTTTGTCCTCTCTGGACCTTCTGAGCAAGGCGATTCTTCTTAATGGGCAAGAGCTGAGGATTGCATCGGATGGCGCGGTCCCGGAATACAAAGGCGAACGATTCAAACAAGGCGTTGTGAGTTTCGCCCCTTCAACAATCTCCATAATCACTTTGCCTGGCGCTGGAAATGCAAGCTGCACAAAGCAATAGCAGACTCGATATAGGCGTCTAACTTGGGAAGCTCGAATTGTATGGGCTGGAAATGAAATGAAATGGAACAAGGAGAAAGCATGGGCGTAACACGCGTTCAGGTTGCCAGATACGCGACTGTAATTGTTCTTTGTGGAATCACGTGTCTTGGCTTTTCGGTCGCAGATGCGCAGGTCACGCGGAGTATACCCGGTGATCCCGTGAAGATTGACAGTGGGCTTGTCTCTGGCACAATGGGCACCGAAGGCGTAAAGACATACCTCGGGGTTCCATTTGCGGCGCCACCGGTTCGAGAGAATCGCTGGCGTGCGCCTCAACCGGTTGTCCCTTGGACTGGAGTGTGGACAGCGAACAGGAAGCCGGCTGAGTGTCTGCAGAGACTGCGGTCCACAACGGCCAACCAGTATTTCGAAGATGAGCTCGCCGGCGAAGATTGTCTCTACTTGAATATCTGGGCACCGGCTAATGCGACATCCTCCGCACGACTTCCTGTTGTTGTTTACATCTATGGAGGAGCTTTCTACGTCGGTTCTGCTTCAATGCCGCTGTACGCAGGTGATGAGATCGCGAAGAAAGGCGTGATCTACGTAGCGGCTAATTACCGGGTGGGAGTGATGGGTTTTACAGCGCACCCGGAAGCGACCAAAGAGTCAGGCCACAATGCGAGCGGAAACTGGGGTCTGTTGGACCAGATTGCTGCGCTTGAGTGGGTGAAGAGAAATATCGCAGCATTCGGGGGCGATCCCAGCAACGTCACGTTGGTTGGACAATCAGCGGGCTCCATGTCCATCAACATTCTTCAAGCGAGTCCTCTAGCGAAGGCGCTCTTCCGGCGCATCGTCGGTATGAGTGGCTCTATGCTGGGCGGCGCGATTCCGCCGAATCCGACACTCGCTATTGCCGAGACACAGGGACTGAAATTGCAACAGGCACTGAAGGCCACCAGCATCGAAGAGATGCGAGCTATCTCCTCCGACAAGATTTTCGCTGCGGCGCAAACGGCCGGCATTCAATCAGGGCCGATTGTCGACGGATACTTCCTTCCGGAGCCAGTGGTCAGCATCTTCAAACAGGGCACGCAGATCGATGTTCCATTGCTGACCGGCTCCACCGCGAACGACATAGGCACCACGCCACCAATGAGATCCGCCACCACGGTGGAGCAGTTTAGGGCACTCGCCACCCAGACGTACGGAAGCGAATCCGACGAGTTCCTGAAATTGTGTCCAGTAAAAGATGATTCCGAAGCGAGAAAGATGTCGGAGAAGATCGGGGAGAACAGCGGCTTTGCCCTTTCGGCACGCGAGTGGGCCAGAGCGCAGGTTGCGACAGGAAAACAACCGGCGTACCTCTATCTGTTCACACGCGTTCAGCCATTTACTCTGGGTGTTTCCTTTTCTGACATGGATCCTAAAACCGCCGGCGCATATCACACGTCCGATGTGCCGTACTGGCTTGGAACGTACAACGCATTCAATCTCATTCGCCGAACCCGTGACTGGACGGGCTGGGATCGTGAACTTTCCAACGACATGCAGGACGTCATTGTCGAATTCGCGAAAACAGGTGCTCCCTCAACTTCGACCGTTAAATTTCCTGCCTACGACCCAGCAAACGAGGTACGTGTGATCTTCGGCGATAAGATCACAGCTGAAAAGCTCGATAGCAAGGTGATGGACTTCCTTCTGGCTCATCCACCTTCGGGTGGCCGGGATGACCGCATCAGTCCCGCGGCCATCCCTGAACACCCAGGGTTGCCGCGGACCCCAAGGGACTAGCGGCAAGCTCAAGAAATACTCACATTCCCGAGATTGCTTTCAACGTTCCAGGTCGCTGTCCCTTGTTCTTGTATAGTGACGGCGGATCCGAGATGTTCGAGCGTGTTGATGTTATAGAGATTGCCTAAACCATGCGGAATGAGCAGGTCTACGAGGCTTGTTCGAGTAAGGGACAATGGGAAGTTCTTCACGCTATCTGTCCGCTCATTCTACGTGGACAGATAACGTGAGGACAAGGCCGTGGTCGCTTCTGATATCAATTCGTAAACAAACATAAAGTAATCACGCGACAGCGGAAAGCATCATCTGGTCAGGGTGGAGTTGAGACTCTTGTCAGCGAGTATGTGAATTAGCAAGGATCGAAGAGACGAAGAAAGGAACAGAGAAGCTATGCATGAGTTAAAAGCACGCAGGGAAGAACTGGCCGGGATCTTAGGCAAGCGAATTGTCTATGTGTATGAGAACGGCTGGATGTATGAGCTCTATGTGAAGAATGAGCATGTGATTGATTACCGGATTCATTCGGGAATTGTAGGCGGTCGGTGGGTGCGCGATCAGGATGTTTCGATTGTGCATCTCGGGCACGGAATTTACAAGATCTCGTGGACCGAACCGACGGGAACGGATGTGAGTTTGTCGCTCAATATAGAGGCGCGGCGGACTCATGGGACGGCCTATTTTCCGCGTTGGATTGAGCTGGATCCGGCAAAGACGGTGTGCTATCAGAACGAGCACTTGGAACTGATGCACAAGTATCGCGACGAGGGACCGACGTATCCAAAGATGGCTGTGGATGAGTTTTCTTCGATCTGCTATGTGGAGGATTGCGGCGTGGACAACGAATCTGTAATTACCTGTGCTCCGAGTGAGATTCCGGCCGAGGATCCGATAATGGTGGCACTCCGGCCGTTGCGCAAGTAGCGAAGGCACCGGAAATATGTGAGGTCAGAAGAAATAGAAGCACATCTCCCGGCTTCAGGATTTGATGTCCTTTTCATACGCTTTCTCGGTCGCGAGGAGTACGACGCGCTCTGCGACGTGATTAGGACGCGATTCCAGGGGCATCTTCCGGAGTTTATCTTCTCGGTCCATACGGATTTACGCTTAACCGAGCAGTACTCCTGCACTTGGGCACAGGTGGATTTTCGACGCCGAACCATCTTTTGCAACCAGCCTGACAATTCTCTGTCGCTCAGTGATACTCAGCGTATCAGCAGCACCACGCAGGCGGGCAAGGAACGCAGTGAGATTCGGCGGCGAGGTTGACGGTGGGGTCGGTCTTTGAGAATGACATGCGCCTCCTTGATGCGGTACGCCTCCGGAAATCACTTTGCACTCACAAGCCGTTCGGATGCCGAGATGGAAGACTCAGGCGAGAAATGCGCGTAACGTGCGCCCATGGTGATGGTTTTGTGTCCCGCTAGGACTTGAATCTCCTTGATGCTCACTCCCGCCATAGCGAGCCAACTGCAAAACGTGTGCCGGTTGCTGTGCCATACGTAGCCTGCAATCTTCGCCTTCCCCAATGCCGGTTGAAACCACCAACGAGTGTCAGGACTAGGCCCCGGACGCGGAAACACCCTGTCATCGAACTTGTGGGGAACCTGCTGCTGAGTGTTCAGCGCGTCCAGCGCAATTGAGTTTAAAGGCACGTTTCACGCTGACCCATTCTTCGTCTTGGTCGGTCTGACAATCTTCCGGCTGAGGTCTACTTGCCCCCAAGTCAGACTGAATTGCTCTCCCCATCTCATCCCGGTGTAGATGCTCACGACGAACGCGGGGACATGCTCTGTGTGTTTATCTTGGATGACTTTGAAGAGACTGTCATACTCATCCCGTGTGAGGTAGCGGAGCCGGGCGTTTTGCTCCTTCCGCAGCCGCACCAACCGGGCCGGGTTGCTCTGCACTTTGTCGTTTTCCATTCCGAGCCGATAGGCAAGGGATATGTACGAACGGTAGCGATTGGCTGTCGCGTTGGTTTTGCAGTGCTTGGAAAGGTGCTGGTCAATTTCCTGCAGCGTGATCGAATCGGCACGGCGCGATCCGAATGGCTCACTCAGAATCTCATCTCGCGTCACATAGTCACGACTGGTCCGTAGATGGGTCCGTGCGTGCTCTACTGCCATGGCTGAGAGATGCCCGAAGGTCACCACATTGCCCGGCACGAGTTCGGGCAGCTTGAGTTTGCGCCTACTTTCCGCCTTGCGCTTCTGGTAGAGAGCCAAGGCATCAGAGCGCCTCCCTGCCTTCTCCCGGTGTTGCTTGCCGTTGACATAGTAGTTAATCCACCAGATACCCGACCCGGCTGGACGTTCAAAGATGCCCCGGACGCGTTCCAATTCCGTTTTCATCTTTCCCCCGTGTTTCCTCCGTGGTGTCTGTTTGTGCGGACTTGAAATGTATCAGAATCAGATGAAACAGGCACGCCGGGGCCAGAGGGATGACCAGTGCATGTAGGCGAGCGAAACATGCACCAGAACAGGCACCAAAGGAAAGAGGCCATCCGAGATAATCTCGTAGATGGCCTCTAATGTGTTTATTAGATTGGAGAAGAATGGAGCCGAAGATCGGAGTCGGACCGACGACCTGCTGATTACGAATCAGCTGCTCTACCAACTGAGCTACTTCGGCTTGCTCATCCGATTGTATCGTTGTGCTTCTGTAACGTAAAGAGGAACGGGAAACCGGCAGGCGGGAACCTGCTGCAGCGCCCGACACCGATGAGCGGACCTACGTACAGAAACGGAAAGAGCCGCCCGGCAACAGGGCAGCTCCTTCCTCAGGGAGAATAGTTCCAACGGAGGCAAAACCATCGAAACATTCTGGCTGCATAGTAGGGGCGGGGGAAGGGAGTGTCAAGGAGAAATCTGCTGCGAAATAAAAAACTTATAATCAACAAGATAGGGCGAACACACCCGGATATTCGCGGGAGGCATGTTCGCCGTGTATTCGCCTTTTTGGCCTCGCAATACCCCGTCTTTTCAGGGTGTTTCTTGGGGTTTAGGTCCAGTTTTCCACAGGTTTGGTCCGGCGTTAACCCTTCGGATTCCGGCCCTTCACCTGGTCAACAATTCACCGTCAATCCCGCAAATTGAGACGGATGAACTCCTCGTCGAAGACCGACGAAACCGGCTTGCCGCGCGCCATGCGGTAGAGAGCCCGCCCGCCACCCAGGAAAAATCCCAGCAGAATGGCTGCGGCTGAGCCGATGAGGACAAACACGGTGATGCTAAGCAGCAGCTTGCCGGTTTTGGCCACCTCCGACTCCATGGGCTGCGGAACCGAGGTGAGGGAGGTCTCAAAGTGGACCAGGGCGAGCAACTTGTGGCTTTCTTCGGGGATGGCGTCGCCGCTGACAATGGCCACCAGAGGGCCGCTGCGCCGCACCTCGAGGGATGCCTGATCGGAGTCCACCAGAGGCTTGGGCCAGGCCGGCTGCGCCTGACTGCCCGCCTTGAGATAGGCGCGGATCTTGGCCTCCTGCGCGGCGGCCATCTGCGGCGTGGGGTAGTCGATGACGGTGAGGGTGGCCTGATTGGAGCGCAGCGTGTAGTAGGCGGTCACCACCTCCGCGCCGCGGTCAAAGCCAACCAGGTCTGGTGGCAGCACACCACCCGAGCCGGAGTAGCCCGCCGGCCCCACCGCATAGTGCGTGGATCCATGTTCCAGAGAAGTCTGCGGAAGATTGGAAAGAACGGGAGGCGCGAGCGCTTTGGAGCCATCGGGGACCGGCAACTGGCTGGCTAGGTCACGCAGCTCCGCGCCCGACATGGCGCCGATCCGGGAGAAGTTGGCGTCCACCACGGTATTGCCCACCCAGAACAGCACCCGGTTCTTGTTCGAGGCTGCGCCGGTGCCGATGTCCTCTTTGGGCCAGCCTGACGGGCGGTAGAACGAATAGGCTCCATAGGCGCCGCTGGCGTCGTGGAAGCGCAGCGCGCGCAGGCTCAGCGTCTCGCTGCCGCGCTTGTAGCTGACCAGCACACCATCGGTAAAGTCGTACTCCTTGAGGGCCGCTGCGTTGGCGCTATCAGCCTGGGCGGGGTCAGTCACCTTCTTCGGCGCGCCCGCAGCTTCCCAGCCAGAGAAGGCCTCAGGCAACAGAGCCTTGGGAACGGGGGGCAGCACGAGGTGAGCTGCGCCCTTGGGGGCCGGGGTCTTGGCGGGCGCCTGGGCAGAGCAAACGCTCCCGGCCAACGCCGCGGAACAAACCAGAATTGCAATCCAACGCATCAAAAAACACTCCGGACTTCAGGGTACTACTAGTTGCATTTGCCCCGGATCGCCCAGTTCCGGGCCTAAAGGCCCTGTTCTTTGCGACCATTTTTCAGGGGGATGAATCCCCCTGCTCCTTCCGCAATGACTATCTGCGACTGGAGCACTAGCCCTTGCGGCGGTAAAGGATCTGGAACTCGTAGCCGGCGTTGGCGGGGAACAGGCTCGCCACCAGGCGAAGGCGCTCCGCCAGGGCCGGAGCGGCCAGCAGCGGATATTCACGCTCGCGCAGGTCGTGGTAGTCGAAATCCACGGCCAGAGCCAGCATATAGACGGCCAGCGAATCGGAGAAAGCCGACTCAAAGTAGCTGTTCCGCGAGCGCTCGTCGATTTCCTTTTGTTTGGAGTGGCCGTCCTGGGCGCGTCGGCGGGTCTCCCAGGCATCCTGGCTGGTTTCGCCGCGAACCTGGGCCTCAGCCTGCGACCAGGCCAGCTTCGAAAAGCTGTCGGGAACGCCGGCCGCCTCAACAAAGTTGTGGGCCACGTTGATGAAGAATTCAAAAGCCAGGCCGAAGCGGTCCTCGACTAGGCGGGTGGAAAGAAAAACCGCCTCGGTGGCGCCAAAGGTCGCATTGCGATGGCAGATGGCGCGGTCGCCCAGATCGACGGTATAGGCGGGAGCCACCAGGGTTTCGCCGGTGTCGCCCAGAGCCAGGGGAACAAAGTAATAGGCGCGGTTGGCGAGCGCGGCTGAAAGCGTAGCGGGCACGGCGCCGACCAGCCGCTCCAGATCGCTCTCGGAAATGCGGGTTTCACCCCAGGCTGCGTAGTGGATTCCATTGGGGGCTGCGGACACAGTGACCTGTGTGGCCACCTTCTCCGCATGCCAAAGTTCGATTTGTGCGCTACTAGACATTGAACTGTATTCTAGACGACGGAGGCTACAAATCATGACAGAATCCGCCAAGACGCAGCGCCCCGGCGGCGAAACGGTTCTGGGCTTTCCGCTGAAAGGCTTTGGCCTGTTCAGCGGTCTTTTGCTCGCCTTTGCGGCGGCGTTCTTCACGTTTTTTGCGAGCACAACGCTCGCCATTTTTGGTCTTTTGGCCTGGAATCTGTCTGGCCATCCCGCGGTGAACTATGCCAACAGCTACCTCTACGTGGGCTTTCCGGCTGGCGTGCTGGTGCTGGTTGTGGCGCTGCCGGTCTTTTTCGCGTTGTGGCTGCGCGCCAAGGTGCGCAAGTAACTTCCCTTCCCCGCAAGACAAGTCTCAGCAGACACAATAAAGGCGGCCTGTTCCCTGCCGGGAAGGCCGCCTTTCTGTGTCTGAGGATCTTTGTGCGTTGCAGCGCAAGCCGAAGCGAGCGCGTTTAGATTCCGGCGGGCTTGGGGTTGGCGCGGTCGTAATGAGCCAGCTTGATCTTCGTGGCCAAGCCAACTTTCGAGAGCAGCCAGATGCCGTAGTAGTTGGGATCGACCTCGTACCAGGCAAGGCCGTGACGCGCGGAAACTGGATGCGCGTGGTGGTTGTTGTGCCAGCCTTCGCCGCCGCTGACCAGGGCGACCCACCAGTTGTTGCGTGAGCCATCGCGGGTCTCAAACCGGCGGCTGCCCCACATGTGGGTTGCCGAGTTCACCAGCCAGGTGGCATGCAGGCCCAGAGTCACGCGCAGGAAGGTTCCCCACAGCAACATACCAAAGGCGCTTTCCGGTCCGCCGGCGAGCCAGCCCAAACCGAACAATAGGACGCCGCTGGCGGCTAGAGGGATCCAGTGGTATTTGCTCAGCCACACATGGAAGCGGTCGCGGGCCAGATCGGGGGAGTAGCGATTCAATACTTCGGTCTGCGCGTGCAGCGCGTTGCCGAAGATCATCCAGCCGGTGTGGGCCCACCATCCACCTTCGCGGGGAGTATGCGGGTCGCCTTCCTGATCGCTGTGCTGGTGGTGCACGCGATGCGTCGATACCCAGAACATCGGCCCGCCTTCAAGAGAGAGGGTGGCGCAGATGGCCATCACGTATTCAAGCCACTTGGGAACCTGATAGCCGTGGTGAGTCAGCAGCCGGTGATAGCACATGCCGATCCCGACATTGATGGCCACGACGTAGAGCACAAGCATCACCGCCAGCCGCTGCCAGGTGAAGAAAAACAGCGCTGCCAAGGCGCCCACGTGGAAAGCAGCCATCACCGAGAGCGTCAGCCAGTTGATGCCCGTGCCTGCCGCGGCCGCGCGGCCCATGCGAATCTCCTGCCGCGCAGGTAGCAGGTGCGCAGACGCCGAGGCAAAGGAGGTCGAAGTCGGTTGGGATGGACTGGGGTTGACGGATTCAGGGGAGGATACAGATACGACAGATGCCATAGGCTACGAAAATTCCTTGGACAGTGGCAACGCGCCCACTTCTACTTCATTGTATGCCGTAGAGCGGTTTTACAATCACGAATAGTCGTTCTTGTCTGTGACGGCACGCACAATTTACGGGAAAAGTGAGCAGTCCTGCTCACAATTCAGCCCTACTGCCGATTCCCTGCTTCTTTCCCGAACTCTCCGCCGCCGCCCACAAACAGCTTTTCTGCCTGTCCGCGCAAGATGCGATAGAGGGCGAACTGGCGCTGGGTTGCGCCGCGCAGCTCAAAGAGCAGCTCGCCGCGATTGTCGGCCAGCGCATCCACGGCATCGACCAGGCGCATGCGGGGAGTCTGGTCAAGGTGTGCGCCGTCGGTCACGCTCTTGAGCAGCACCTGCGCGTTGCCGTAGAGGTCGGGCTGCACCACCAGGGTGACGAACTTGCGCTCAGGCAGGGGCGCGTCACTGTGCGCCGTAAGGACCAAGGTGGCTCCGGAGCCGTAGGAAAGCTCAAAGACGCGGAACTGCTCGTCCATGAGCGGAGCCGGCTCAGCAGGCAGAGGAACTGCGGCGGTCTTGGCTTTCTTCTTGCCTGCCGTCCGCTTGGGCGCGGGCGGCGCTGCGGGCGGCGGAGGCGTGAGGCCCATGGCGTCGCGAGCCATGTCTTCCAGAATCGACTTCATCTTGTCCGCATCGTCGGGGTTGGCCCACGCATAGCTCCACTGGTGCTCCGGCCGTGCCTTCATGTCGGAGACGGCCACCGCCTGCTCCATGTCGGGCGGCAGGCCCATCAGGGTAGGAACCACGTCGAGGCCATTGCTGCCGGATTTGCCTCGCTTGAGCAGAGGGCGGTCAGGATCGGTAACCGAAGGCAGCGAATCGACGTGGCCTATGTCTTCTGGCTGCTTTTTGCGGATCTTCTTCAGCTTGGGCCGGTCGGGATCGTCCGAGGCTTGCGAACTGCTTTCCGAGTCGCTTGCGGCGCTGTCGCTGGAGGCTTTCTTGTGCAAGGTAGGCCGGTCCGGGTCGGGAGCCGGACTGTTGGCTG
>Ga0255354_1000627_pt1 | contig 21979 bp, 21 predicted proteins | sample HBST50metaG_FD_189942 | JGI IMG/M metagenome (GOLD analysis project Ga0255354, IMG submission 189942) | Peat soil microbial communities from Stordalen Mire, Sweden - H.B.S.T50 | ecosystem: Environmental > Terrestrial > Soil > Wetlands > Peat | place: Sweden: Norrbotten County, Stordalen Mire...
ACGCCGGAGGATGGGTTGCCGTCAGAGCGGCCAGAGTGGGCTCGGCGGAGAGATGAACCTCCACGCGCGCGCCGCCGGCAGCCAGCACAGGCTCAATCGCCGCCAGCAACACGGGGTCGGCCGACGCAAGAAGAAAGGTGGGGACGGAAGAATCAGGCATTCTCGAACTCCTCGATACAGGATGCATCGGCAGAGATTAGAGAATATTCAGGAAACGGGCGGAGTTTGTTGGGGGCTTTCAGTGACCTTTGGTAGAAAAGAGACCGCCAACCAGTCTGGACTTTGCTTCGGTTCTCAGCTCTTGGAGCCACGGGCGTGGCTCCAAAAGAGAAACCAGGCTGGCGTCAATCGACGAAATCCACCTGCGGCTTGATGGGGATGATGCCCTTTTCGTAGCCCATGTCGAGAAGCTTGCGGATGGCCTCGCGGCCGTCGGCGCCATAGTCCAGCGTGCGGTCGTTCACATACATGCTCACGAAGCGGCTGGCCAGCGTCGTGTCCAGGTCGCGGGCGAACTGCATGGCGTATTCCAGGGCCTGCTCGCGGTGGTCCAGTGCGTGCTGGATGCTGTCGCGCAGCGCCTTGGAGAGGATCTTGTGCTTCTCCGCACCCAGCGAGCGGCGGATGGCATTGCCGCCCAGGGGCAGGACCAGGCCGGTGGTCTCGCGCCACCAAACGCCCAGGTCCAGAACCTTGTGCAGGCCGCTGGAGCTGTAGGTGAGTTGGCCCTCGTGGATGATCAGCCCGGCGTCATATTTTCCTGCCAGGATCGCGGGAATGATCTGGTCGAACGGCACCACCTCGGTCTCGATATTCGGATTGAAGATCTTCAGCGCCAGATAGGCCGTGGTCAGGGTGCCAGGGATGGCGACCTTGATCTTGCCCAGATCCTCCTGGGTGAGCTTGCGGCTGGAGACGACCATGGGGCCGTAGCCCTCGCCAACGCTGCCGCCGCAGCCCATCAGCGTGTAGTTCTGCTGCAGATAGGGGTAGGCGTGGAAGCTGATGGCCGTGATGTCGAAGAAGGCTTCGTCCTGTGCGCGGCGGTTGAGCGTCTCGATGTCCGAGAGGGTGTGAGTGAACCTGTAACCCGGCACGCGCACCTTGCTGGTGGCCAGGCCATAGAACATGAAGGCGTCATCCGAATCGGGACTATGGGCGATGGAGATGTCCAGCGCGGCGCCTGGGCTGATCACTCCGGATTGCTGATTGATCACGGGGATGGAAGGTCCTTTCGACAAAAAATACTGCGACTGAGGTTGGACGTTCTTAAGCTGCGTTACGACACAGCCGTCGAACACCGGTTGCCAGCGGGTCGGCTGCGGGGGCCAGTTCTGCTGAGAGTTCTCTGCTCACCATGGTCTCCCTTGCTTTGGCCCAGTGGAAAATTCCTAAACTTCTGTTTCTGTGTCAGTTCCCGCTGTGCGATCGGGGGCCTTCACAGATCCGTTGCCCCCTTCGGGATTGGGGCGCGCCCGGGCATGCTGTAGCCAAATATAGCGCGCCAAGCCCGCGGCCGCCATCAGCAGCGCACCCAGCGAGACGATCAGTACCATCATTAACCAGCGCATAAGGCGAACAGTGGCCAGAATATCAGACCGGGGGCAGGCCCCTTGGCCGGGAATCAGGGCTGGCGCAGGGAGGCGTGGAGCCAGTGGAGGTAGCCTTGGCTACCGGCATCCACCTTCAGGACCAGGAACTCGGGGGTCTGGTAGCTGTGCAACTGCTGTAGCCGGGCTTCGAGAGCGGGCAATTGCTCCGCGCCGGTCTTCAGCAGCAGAAGAGTCTCCGTCGCAGACTCGACCTTGCCCTCCCACCGGTAGATGGATTGGACTGCGGGCACTAGGGTGGCACAGGCGGCCAGCCGCTCTTCGACCAGTGTGCGCCCCAGGCGACCGGCTTCCTCGGGATCGGCTGCAGTGGTCAGAACGACGCGGGCTTGCGGGTCGGATTCGGGCATGAGGGCTTCCGCCATGGAACGGCTCTCAAATCAATCTAACCCGAAATCCTCCGCGAAACGGGCATTTGTTGAGAGGCGCACCGTGCACGTCGAAGGCCCCTCCGCATCGGTGACCATCCCGGCTGCTCTATTTCCAGGCCCTGCCGAGTTTTTCAGGATCGATCTGCAAATCTCGCTGCGAGCCTCATGCATCGCCTCCCAGACTAAGCCAGCATCCTATAATGCCAGACGGTGGAATTTCTCGTGCTGCAAATAGCGCCAGCCGTTGAGCTTGGAGGATCGAACGTCGTGAAGGAGAAGCCAGCCGCAAAGCGCATTCACACCGCAACCTCGCGAACCGCGGAGTGGACCTGCATGTCTAGAGCGGCCTCGTCGTTTGAGGTTGATCCGCACTACAGAAGTGGCGATTTTATTGCCGCGCAACTGATACCTTCGCCAATCCTGGTACTCCTTCGCACACGAATTGGCAGGATCGTATTCCGGCGCTGGCTTGCGGCGAAAGGAGTGTATGAGTACGTCATTGCCCGAACCAGGTATATCGACGCGGCATTCCAAAAGGCACTTGAAGATCGCTTCGAGCAAATCGTCCTCTTCGGTGCAGGTTTCGACACAAGGACAATACGTTTTCAGTCTGCATTGCAAAGCACGCAGGTATTCGAACTTGACGTGCCAATTACCCAAGCCGCAAAAATCGACCGGTATCGACAGCGAGGACTGACGGTCCCGCCCAACCTGAAATTTGTTGCCATCGATTTCGACAAGGAATCGATTGAAGAAAAGCTGCGTCAATTCGGATTTCGCGAGAAGGAACGCAGTCTCTTTATATTCGAGGGAGTCCTCATGTATCTTCTACCCGCGTCGGTCGACTCAACGTTTCGAATGCTCGGGAATCTTGCAGGCCAAGGAAGCCGTGTCGTCTTTGACTATGTGCGCGCGTCCGTACTTCGGGGATCCGGAACAGTCTATGGCGAAGCGGGAGTCACACGAGCGGTGAATAAGGTGAATGAACAGTGGCAATTTGGACTGGAGCCCGATCACGTGGAATCTTTTCTATCGAGCTATGGCTTTCGGATGAACGATCACAGGAATGCAGGCGGTCTTGAACAACTTTACTTCACGGATTCGACCGGGATGATCGTCAGCCACATCAACGGCACACATGGCATCGTGACAGCGGAGCGGTCGTAAGGTCCAAACAGAGAGCCCGGCTCAACTTGGGGCAACGGCTGTTGTCTGAATCGAATTGCAGGTGCTCAGATACTTTTTCTCGCACGAGGATGTTATCTCAAGCGGCCAGAGACCTGTTCTGCAAGCAGGCGACCTATCGGGTTGGCTCGCGCCGGATCTGGTTTTCCGCCTCATTCCGACGGAGTCGACTGGGGAACATCAGCGGCGACAGGGCAAGAAGAAGCAGAACCAGATCCATCCACACGACAGCCTCACATTCCCAACGCATCTGGAATTAGCTCGAGCGGCGGCTCGAGGCGATCTTCGCCGGGCGGTCGACGCCGCGCAGTTCGCGCGCGCGTTCCCGCTCCCAGGCTTCGGCGCGCCAGTTGCGCGAAGTGTAACGGGGCGGCTCCTCCTCCGGCGCCATGGCATCCGCGACCGTCGTCTTGGGCATCGCCACAACCAGTTCGGGCATCCGCAACGCCGGCCGCGGCGCGGAAACCGGGGCAGGCGTTTCAATCAGCCGCGCGGACGACACGAACTCCTCATAAGCTGCGTCCGAGGTCAGGCTGGCGTCGATGCCGGGGGTCAGTTTCTCCCCCTTGGCCTCCTCCGCCGCCGGCTGCTGTACGGGCAGGGCCAGGGTCCTGGCCATAAACTCGTCCACCAGCTTGTGCAGGCAGGTTTGCCCGCACAGGTGTTTCGACCCCGGACGCAAGCGGTTGCGCGAGTTCCACCCGCTTACCCGCAATTCCCCTCCCTGGTCGTGGACTACAAACCAATGGTTGGTCTGCTTCTTCTCCGTCCCGCAGATGTCGCACGTTATTGCCTGCCGGATCATCTCATCCCTTCTGTCCGCACAGTCCTTCCGCGGCCTGTCCGATTCCCTTGCGCCTCTTGCGGCGTCCGTTCGCAGAAGAACAGCGCCGTGTCGGCGAACCCATTGGAGAACTCTTGGAATCGCACTCGTCTATTTCATCGCACCGCGGAAGAAAACGGCGAGAGATAAAGGCAAAGAATGTGGGCGTGGAGCAAATGCGGACAGGAGGGCGCTGAACTGTCCTGAAATGGGACAAGTCGCGTCGAGTTGCAGCGGGGATGAACTCGCGCCAACTCGCTACCTCGCGATTTCCGCGAAGCGGAAGCTGACTCGCTGATTTTGTTTATAGAATTCTTCTTTCGACCTCTTTGTTCATCGGGAGACAAAGAGGTCGAAAGCGGCTTTACTGCCGCGGCGAGAAGTAGCCCTTCTTGGCGCGCACCTGGTAATGCCGATCGTTGCAAAAGAGATAAATAGGCCGGAATCCGCCGTCGTACTTGAAGTCCGCCGGCACATAGGTCAGCGCGTACTGGCTGCGCAGTTCCTCCTCAATGCTTTGGAAACTGTTCGACATTTCCTCGACCGAGGGCGGAAAGAAGACCTGGCCACCGGTCGCTTCGGCCATCTGCGTCAGCACCTTGTCGCCCTGGCCACGGGATGGAGTCCAGTTGGTGCTGATGGCGTAAATGATGGTCTCCGCACGCTGGCACATCTTGACGGCCTCATCGGGACGGACGCGGCTTTGGTTGTCCTCTCCGTCGGAGATGAGCACCATGGCCTTGCGTACCGGTTCCTGGCCGCGGGAAACGTCCATCAGCTTGTCGCGGCAGGCGGTGTAGACAGCATCGAACAGTGCCGTGCCGCCGCCGGGGCGCATCCGGTTGATGCCCGTCTGCAACCCATCCAGATTGTTGGTCCAGTCCTGCTCGACGGTCGGCGTCGAGTCGAAGCCCATTACGAAGGCGCGATCGCTGCGGGCCTTGATCACCGACAGCAGAAACTCGCTGGCCGATTGCTGCTCAAATTGGAAGCGGGTGCGAATGGAAGTGCTGGCATCGACGACGATGCCCACGCGCAGCGGCAGGTTGATCTGCTGCCGGAACGAAGTCACCTTGGCCGGAGCCTTCTGGTCGTCGAGCAGCGCAAAGTCGCTCTGACGCAGGTTGGGAATATAGTGCCCATGCTTGTCGGTGACGGTGAAGATGAGGTTGACCTCATTGGCATTCAACCGCACAACAGGCGCGTTGGCATCGATCTGATCGCCAGGCGCGGTGGCCGGCGCGTGCTGGGCGGCCGCCGGAGCTGCCGGCGGGGCCGCGGGTTGCTGTGCATGGAGAGCGGCCGCTGCAAACACCGCCGCCAGCGCGAGTCCTGAAATCTTCCTGTTCATAGCGTCCTCATTCTAACAATCGCGACCGTGGTTCGCGCCAGTGCTCCCGGTGGTTATGCCGCGGGGCTCGCCGAGCCGGCTTCCAGAAGTTCCAGGAAGCTCACCAGTTCGACGGGCAGCGGCGCTTCCAGTTGCAACAGCTTGCCGGTTTTGGGGTGCGGAAACTCAAGGTTCGCGGCGTGAAGGAAGTTGCGTCCCAGACGCAGGCGCTCGGGATTCGCATTGCGCCGTGCGGACTTGGACTGCGCGGCCTGCGAAGCCACCTGGTCGGTCAACTGGCCCGAGCCGCCATAGAGCGTGTCTCCCACCACCGGGTGATTGATCGAAGCCATATGCACGCGAATCTGGTGAGTGCGGCCGGTCTCGATGCGCACCTTGACCAGGGTAAATTTACCGAAGCGCGTGGCCAGGCGCCGAATCACTTCGTAGTGCGAGACGGCCGTGCGGGCATTTTCCTGCGGCTTCGCGGTCATGCGGGTGCGGTGCAGCGGATCGCGGCCGACCGAGGCGTTGATGGTGCCTCTGGGCCGCTCCACGACGCCCTCGACCAAGGCGATGTATGCCTTCTTGATCTGGCGCGTGGAAAACAACTCGGCCAGGGCCGTGTGAGTGCGGTCGTTTTTGGCGACGACGATGAGGCCGCTGGTGTCCTTGTCCAGCCGGTGCACAATGCCGGGCCGCAAATCGCCGCCGGTGGAAGAAAGCTTTTTGAAGCGAAAAAGCAGCGCGTTCACCAGGGTTCCCCGGTTGCGCGCGTCTTCGTTCTGCCCCGCCCCGGCGTGCACCATCATGCCGGCCGGCTTGTTGACGACGGCCAGGTCGGCATCCTCATAGACCACGTCCAGGGGAATGTCTTCCGCCGTGGCCTTGAGCGGCTCGGGGTGGGCTTCGCCGGTGATCACGATCTGCTCGCCGCCGCGCAGCTTCAGAGAGGCCTTCTCGTGGACGCCGTCGACCAACACGCCGCCCTGCTCCATGAGCATCTGGATGCGCGAGCGGCTGACGCCCTCGATCTGTGCGGTGATGAACTGGTCGAGCCGTTGACCGGCCGCCTCCACCGGCACATCGACGGTGCGCACCGGGCTGGGCTCGGCGATGGCGGGAACGGGTTCGATGACCGGAGTGTGCACAAACGCGCTTGCCCCAGGGGTTGAAGCCACTTTGGACTTGGTTGCGCGGGTGGAAGAGCTCGAACCGCTGCCCGTCGCCTTCGCGCGCTTTACCGCTGTTTTCTTAGCCATGAGCGGCCTCGCTGTCATTTTCCGTACTTGTGCGCGATCCCTTGCGTTCGAGCAGCAGCAGCGCGCCGGCCACTACCATCGGTACTGCCGCTGCCTGGGGGCCGTCCAGCGCCCCGCCCAGCAGTGTGCCCCGTCCCTCGGGATCGCGCCAGAACTCGGTGAAATAGATGGCCACGCCCGCTCCCAGCAGGAACAGGCCAGCCGCATCGCCCTGCTGGCGCCGCCGCGGTAGCCAGAAGAGCAGCAACTCCGCCAGGATAAGGAAGGCAAGCGCCGCGTAAGCCTGCACCGGATGCAGCGCAACTCCCAAAGGAACGCCGCTCCACAGCGCTGCCAGAGGATGGGTGTAGGTCACTGCCCAGCGCGCCGCCACTCCTGCTCCGGCTTCGATTCCATACCCGGAGCCGGCCAGCAGGGCGCCCAACTGCTCAAACGCCAATCCCAGCGCCAGGGGCGCGGCCAGGGCGTCGGCGGTGGCCCACAGCGGCATCTTCTGCCAGCGTCCATAGACCAGCGCCGCCACGCCAGCCACCAGCGCCGCAAAGGCAGCCAGCACCGGATGGTGAATCATGGCCAGACCCAGCAGCCACGCGGGATGAACGCGGAGAGCTGTGAAGTTGAGCGCAATCAGAAGCAGCCGCGAACCGGCCAGCGCAGTAAACAGCGCGAGAATACAAAGATTCCAGACCTGGCTGGGAGCTACGCCCACGACGCGGGCGGTGCGCTGCGCCAGAAAGAGCGCCAACAGCACGCCGACAGCCGCCGAGGCGCCATAGGACGGGATGAGCAGCGAGCCGATGTGGAAGAGGACTGGGTACACGCAGGCAGGGGCCTAGCTGAGAATTGTAAGTGGAACGGCGCGGAAGGCGCGGGGAAGAAGAGCCACAACCAAGCCCTCCGACAGGAGAATCTAGTTTGACTGCACCGCCGCCGGCTGAACAGGCTTCGACGGAGGAACTTGCACGGACTGCGTCTGGGGAGCCCGTGCCGGAATGGCAACACCCGTCGGCATGGGAATATTGATTTCAAGACGAGGCATGACATGACTTTTTGTAGCGACACCAATGTTGTCAAATCTTGCAATTTGTTCTCTGGCCATGGAAACCTCCTCTTTGCTTAGTTTACACCATATGTGGTGGCAAAATAGGTTTCGGCAATCTGCTTGGCTTGAACGAGAAGCGAATGCCGTTCAGCTAGCCCGTCGGGAAAATTGTGCTGCAAGGCATCAATCTGCAATTTCCCGAGCTTGTGTCGCAGCTTCATGATCTCCTCGTCCGTATATCGACCAGATAAAATGTTTTCCCACTCCAACTGGGTGTCATTGAAAAGATAGTCCAGAGTCATGGCATGAACGCTGGCTGCCTTGTACTTCTTCGCAAATGGAAAGACATCCTTGAGTGCGTCCGCAACTTGTGCAGCGGCAATGATTGCACCCCAAACAAACGAATAATCCCGCCAAATCACCCAAGCTGCAATACCAACGCTGGATGCAATCGCCTTAAGCGCTCCAAGTCCAGTAACCCATCTGCCTTGGGAGTCTCTGTAAAGACGGATGTAGGAAGCATCCGCCTTCAAATTTGTCATTTCATTCCAATAGAGACGTGGTTGGCGAAGCGGATCGGATGAAATCTCGCTCGTGCTCATTTTCGATCTATCCCTCTGGAGTGACTTTCGGCGGGCAAAACTACGCCGCGGCAAGTGTACTCCAGGAGGGTAGAATCCGGCCCGCTGGGCCGTGGTTGATGCGCTGGTGAACCCGTCCTAAGACGGTGGAGCTCTCCGCGGTTCATTAGGCATTCCGGACTGGCGGACACGGCACACAGAACCGATTGTCGAGTCGAGCCCCTGTTCATTGAATGTTGGTTCAACCAGCGTTGATCGCCCACCTGCTTTGCAGGCCGGTTTCTATTGCGGATAGTATGGGTCCCGGCGGAGAATTACAAGTCTTGTATTGGCAGGGCGCGGTGTGGTACGTTCTTGTCCCGTCGCTTTCGGGAACGGACGGCCCAAAACGGTGAATGACCGCCTACGACCCGGTCTTCCGCTCGTCCTCGAGCACCTGGTCCAGCAGTCCGCGCAGGTTGGCGGCGCGCGCCCTCGCGGAACGGACCTCGGCGCCAGCGGTCTTGCCCAACGCCTGTGAAAGCTCGTCGGCCAGATTCAGCGCCGCCAGCACGGCCACGCGCAACGAATCCACGGTGCACCCATGAGCAGCCACGGCGCGCATCTTGGCGTCGACGGACGCGGCCAGCCGGCGGACGTGCTCCGGGTTCTGGCCGGAAAGATGATAGGTCTGGTCGTAGATCTTGACGGTAACGTAGCCTGTCGCGCTTCCGGATTGTGTCGTCGCTTCAGCCAAGCCTTACCTCACAGTTCCAACGCATCCAGTTGCGCCAGCAGCCGTTCCACGCGCTGATGCACCTGACCGCGCTCGGTGCGCAGCTGGTTGACTTCCTGTTGCAGGCTTTCGGCCAGCGGCGTCTGCTTGCGAAGTTCTTCTTCCGCCAGCGCGGCGCGCTCCTCGGCAGCGGCGCGGGACACGCGCTCGCGCTTCACCAGGTTCACGGCGCGCAGAATCCGGTCTTCCAGGGCCGAGAACTCGTCCACGCTCAGCGCCAGGTCGCCGGACTCGTCCGCCGGCTCCGCAGCCGGCTCATCCACCGGCGGCTCAACCGACTCCGCAGCCGGCTCCTGCATTTCCAGTTCCTGCTGCGTTTCTTCGCCGGCTTCGGGCTCCCAGGTAAACTGCGACATCGCTAAAACCTCCACGTAAACCTACCTTATCCGAGCAAGTATAGCGCCAACCGGGCCGGATTCCAGTCTAACTGCGCAGGCGCGCGCCTACCTTGCCAACAGCCTCCACCACCTGCGCCTGGAAGCGGGTCAGCTCCTCCTCACGCAGGGTGCGGTCCGGAGCCTGGAAGGTCGCGCCCAACAGCAGCGCGTACTCGCCCTTGCCCAGCTTGGCGTCGTGAAAGACCTCGCGCGCGCGCCACTCCACCAGCTCCGGAATCTGCAAACCGCCCAGCGCGCGGTCGATCGTCTCCCACGGAATGCCCTTGCCTAGGACCAGCGAAAAATCCCGCCGAACCGGCTGGAAACGGGAGATGTCGCGGGCCGCGGGTTTGGCCAGCGGCAATTTATACAGGCGATCCAGGTAAATTTCACCCACCAGCACCGGCTCCTTGAGCTTGCGCGCCGCCTCTTCCCGCGGATGCAGTTGGCCGAACCAGCCCACCGTCTCGCCTTCCACCGCCACGCGCGCCGCGCGATAGGGATGCAGCCACTCCGGCGTCAATCCAGCCTCGGCCGGGAAGCAATCGAAATACACCGAGCGCGATTGGAAACGGCCCACCACCTGCTCGACAACGCCCTTGACGTCGTGAAAATCGAGGACGCGTCCAGCGTGCAGCGCTCCCTGCTCCGGCAGGTTGCCCACGGCGCCAAAGGCCAGCGCGGGCCGCTCGTCCACTTTTTCGGTTGTCCCGCTGAAAACCGTGCCTAGTTCGAAGAGCCGCACATCGCTCACATCGCGGTGCAGGTTGCCGGCAATCATCCCCAGCATCCCCGGCACCAGCGACGGCCGCAGCACGCCCGCCTCCTCGCTGAGCGGATTGCCCAGCGGCACCACCAGACCCGGTTGCGGCGCGGTCAACGCAGCCTCGGCCGCCGAACAGAAGGTGCTGACAATCGCCTCGTGGAATCCAGCCGACAGCAGCGTGCGGCGCACGGTGGCTTCGCGTTCCGCCCACGGCAGCGCGCGCACCCCTTCGCCAAAGGCAGGCAGCGTGTTGGCAAACCGGTTGTAGCCGTAGACCCGCGCGATCTCTTCAATCAGATCGATCTCGCGCTCCACATCCAGCCGCCAACTCGGCAGCGTCACCATCCACGCAGCATCGTCTTTCGCTGACTCGCTGACTTGCTGACTCGCTAACTCGCACCCCAGCGCCTTCAGCACCGTTTCCACGTCCTTTGCCGTAATTCCGGCTTCGTCCACGGTGGTGCCCAAAATGCGCTTCACCTCGTGAAGATGCAGGGCAACGGGCTTGCGCTGGGCGGTCTTCGCCTCGATGGCTGGAACGCGCACATCGACAATATCGCCGTCGATCCATCCTCCGTTGGCCAACAGAATGCTTGAAACCAAATCCGAGCCGGTCAGCGCCGCATTGAAATCCGCGCCGCGCTCGTAGCGATGGCTGGCGTCGGTGTGCAGGCCGTGGCGACGCGCCGTGCGGCGCACCGCAACCGGATCGAACCATGCCGACTCAACCAGCACATTCCGGGTATCGGGAGTAATCATCGAATCCCAGCCGCCCATGACGCCAGCCAGAGCCAGGGCCTTGCGCTCGTCGGCAATCACCAGATCCTCAGGGTCGAGCGTGCGTACTACGCCGTCCAGCGTCTTCAGCTGCTCACCCTTCGTGGCGCGCCGCACCACGATGCCGCCCTCGACCTTATCGCAATCGAAAGCATGGGTCGGCTGGCCAATGGAGAGCCACGCATAATTCGACGCGTCCACGGCATTCGAAATCATCTTCTGCTCGAGGAGCTTGAAATAAGTGGCTACTTCGGCCCCGGCAAACCAGTCGCGCGAGTCGCAGATCTTGATGTCGCGCAGAATGCGGGCGCTGTAACGGCCACAGGCGTCCTCGGCCTCAATGCGCACCGGAAAGGGCTTGGCTGCCGGGCGAAATGCGGGCAGCTTGTAAACCACTGCAGGGAGAGTTAGCCCATAGATCGCCGCCGCCTCCCGCGCCACGCCATAGTGATTCATCGCGTCCACGCGGTTGGTGGTAATGTCCATCTCGAAGTACGAGCCATTCCCCTCGCCCAGTGGATAAGTACCGTCCGAGGCAATGCCGCGCAGAGTCAGGTCTTCTGCCAGTTGTGCATCGTCCACCGGCAGTTCCGGCAGATAAGCTCTAAGCCATTTCGAAAGTATCTTCATCGATAATCCTGGTCGCAAGTTAGCGAGTTAGCTGATTTCTGCGGAACGTCATCAGGGTTCCAATACGCCCAATAGACCGTTGATAAGTTTGGCGGTCTCCGTTGCAAGCTCGAGCAATTTCCGGCTGGAATCCTCTTCAATGAACCCCAGTCCGCAAGCCAGCTCGTTCTGCGTCTCAAATTCATAAAGCGAGCCCCGCGCGGACCCCAGCGACTTTCGCAACTCCGTGTCCGTCAGCTTCCCGTGCCCTTCGGCGATATGGCTAGCCACCGAAACTGCGGAGCGGCGCATCTGCATGCGCAAGCCAAAGGTCTCAGCCTTGGGAAACTCCTCCGTCTGAAGATAGACCTGGCGAGCCAGTTCCATCGCCTTCTGCCAGACCACCAAATCCCGAAAATGCCTGGTTCTGGGCATGACGTTCCGCTCCCCCATCACCGCCGCTAACCTGCCAACTCGCCAATGTGCGCGCAGCGCACGCTAACTAGCTGCATTTCTCAAACAAACTGTTCCAAAAATCTCATGTCGCCAGCGTAGAACTTGCCAATTTCAGAAATCCCATACTTCATCATCGCGATCCGCTCCACGCCCATGCCGAAAGCAAACCCGGAAATCTTCTTCGCGTCATACCCCGGCTGCTTTTCCGCCGCAAACGCAAACACCGCGGGGTCCACCATGCCGCAGCCCAGCAACTCGATCCAGCCCGAGTCCTTGCACTTCCGGCAGCCCTTGCCGCCGCAGAAGATGCAACTGATCTGCACGTCGGCGCTCGGCTCCGTGAAGGGAAAGAACGACGGGAAAAACCGCGTCTTCACAGCCGAACCGAACAGCGCCTTCATGGCGTGGTCCAGCGTGCCCTTCAAATCACTGAAGGTGATGTTGGTGTCCACGCAGAGGCCCTCCACCTGATGGAAGATCGGCGAGTGCGTCGCGTCTGCCGCGTCATTCCTGTGCACCTTGCCGGGAATCACGATCCGCACCGGCGGCGGTTGCGACTCCATGGTCCGCATCTGCACCGGCGAAGTGTGCGTGCGCAACAGGAGCCGGTCCCGCTGCGGACGGCGTTCCTGATTCGCAATCACCAGCGTGTCCTGCGTGTCGCGCGCCGGATGGCCGGGAGGAAAGTTCATGCTCTCGAAGTTGTAGAAGTCGGTCTCGACCTCCGGCCCCACGCCCACCGAGTAGCCCAGCGCCGCAAAAACACTGGTGATTTCGTTCAGTGTGCGGGTAATCGGATGCTCAGCGCCGGTCAGCCGCTCGGTACCGGGTAGCGTAATGTCGATCGCCTCTGCCTTCAGCGCCGCGTCGGTCGGCCCCGCGCCCGCGGCCTGGTCCAGCAACTCCTCGACCACCGCCTTCAGCGCATTGAAGCGCACGCCCAGAGCCTTCTTGGCTTCCGCGGGCGCAGCCTTGAGCCAGCGGCCCGAAACCACGTTCAGCCGGCCCTGCTTGCGACCCAGCCACTCCAGACGAAAGGCCTCTGCGGCCGCCTCGCCGTCCACTGCCGCTGCCGCTTCTCGCGCCTGCCGCTCCACCGCCACAAAAGCCCGGTCCAGAGCGACGTCGTCAAATGCCGTCAGATTGGGAATTTCTTCACTCATATGCGTATATGGTCAGGATAAACCACTGCGTGAGGCCGCCGCCTCGCGTCGCCCGACCTGCACTGAGCGGGCGCACTTGGCAGCTTTGCCCCGGCGGCCACATGAACTTCATGAACCAACCGGAAATGTGGCAGGGGCCTCCAGCCGGAAGCGCATCTTCAATTTCACCTGCGGAACTCTCTCCCACCCGTTCAGACCGCCCACGCTGAGATAGGCGGCAAAGCCCTTGAGACGACGGAGTGTGAACTCCATATTGCGCTTGGAGTGCCGTGCAACAGCGCATCCGAGCGCACTTCAAGCAAGACGCTTGGGGCGTGTTGACGATAAAATCTCGGCCTAGGAGAGCTTCCACACAAATGACACCTTCGCCTGCTTCTTTTGCTTTTCGCTTGAGCCGCTTGCTGTTGACCGGATTGCTGTTCATGATCCCCGGCTTCCTCACCGCGCAATCTCAGCCCGCTCCCGTGCGGGTAGCCATCGTCGGCCTTGTCCACGGCCACGTTGGCGGCTTTCTCGCCGGCATTCCCAAACACAAAGACATCGAACTGGTAGGCGTTGTCGAATCCGACCCGGCACTTCGCGCGCAATACGCCAAAGAGTTCAACCTCCCCGACAGCCTCCTCTTTGACGACACCGCCAAGATGATCGAGGCGCGCCATCCGCAGGCCGTCCTCGTCTATACCTCCATCGCCGACCACCGCAAGATCATTGAGATCGCCGCGCAGCACGGCGTTTCCTCGATGGTCGAGAAGCCTCTCACCATCTCCCTCGACGACGCCCTCGCCATTCGCCGCGCCGCCCGCGAACACCACGTCCAGGTCCTAGTCAACTACGAAACCACCTGGTACGCCAGCAACAAGGCCGCCTACGACGAGGTCCAGTCCGGCCGCCTCGGAGAAATCCGCCGCGTCATGGTCCACGACGGCCACGAAGGTCCCAAGGAAATCGGCGTCGGCCCTGAATTTCTCGACATCCTCACCGACCCGGCCAAGAACGGCGCCGGCGCTCTTTATGACTTCGGCTGCTACGGCGTCGACCTGATGACCTGGATGATGCACGGCAAAGCCCCTCTCACTGTCACCGCCGTCGTCAACCACGACAAGCCGAAGATTTACCCCAAGGTGGACGACGACTCCACCGTGATCCTTGCCTATCCGCACGCCCAGGCCCTCATTCAGGGCTCCTGGAACTGGCCCTTCGGCCGCAAGGACATGGAGATTTACGGCGTCACCGGCTACGCCATCACCGTCGGCTCGGACAAGATGCGCCTGCGCCATCAGCACGACCGCGACGAAACTCTCACCACCTCAGCCCCTCTCGTCGCTCCTCAGCAGGATTCGCTCACGTACCTCTCCGCGGTCCTCACCGGCAAGCTCGACCCCAAGGGCGACCTCACCGCTCTCGACACCAACGTCGTCGTCATGCAGATTCTCGATGCCGCCCGCGAGTCCGCCCGCACCGGCAAAACCGTCAAGCTGACCCAGCTCCCGGACTAACCTCAGCCAATGGCCCAGGCGTTCAGGCCCCAGAAGATGGCATCGAGAGAGAGATGTCCTCCTGAGCAAAGCGAAGGATCTGCAGCTCCGTTGCTCGCAATAGGCAGCCAGCACCGGATTAGTCCACGAAAACCAGACACAAAAAAGCAGGCCGGAGCTCACGCCCCGGCCTGCTCTTTTGTGTCTGAAGTGAATCGTCTACGGCACAAACACCTTCAGCCGCACATGCCACTTCGTGCTTTCGCCCGGCTTCAGCGTCACCATGCCGGTGTTGGTCGATCCCCACTCCTTGCCGAACGGGTCGCCATAGTTGTACTGGTGCTCGATAGCCACAAAATTCTTGGCGGGCGGCGCATACATCTGGATGGCCGTGATCTCCGGCGACAACCCCTCGATGTGCACGCCGTAGTGCGCGGCCGGGTCGATCACATCGACGGTCGCCACACCGTTTTTCCAGTCGATATGGTTCCAGTTGTCGTCGAAGAACTCCTTCGCGAGCGGCGTGCCGCCGGGGGCGCGCAAATCGAAGCGGGTTCCCTCCACTGGCAGAACCTTGCCGGTGGGGAAGACGTTGTCGTAGTTGTCCACCTCGGCCACCGTCGAGGCGGGAATCCGGATCTTGGCCTGTGTCCGGTCGCCCGAGGGCAGGTTGAAATACGGGTGCCAGGCAATCGCCATGGGCTCGGACTCGCCGCCCACATTGCGCGCCACAATCGAGAAATCCGCCGCTTCGGCGCTCAGCGTAACGGTCACCACCAGGTCGGTCTTCGAGAACCAGTGACCGCCGAAGTCGCCTCCGTGAATCACGCCCGTCACCTCTTCGCCGCCCGCAGTCTTCTTCACCTTCACATCGTCGGTCTTGGCCTTCAGGATCAGCCCGTGCATGGCGTGCCGCTCGGCTGTGGGCAGCTGACCCTTGTTGTTCGCCGGCAGCGTCAGCGTGTGCCCCTGCCACTCCGTGGTCAACGTCTTGCCGTCGGCAGAGAGCTTGCCGCGTATCCGGTTGGGATAAGGTGCCAGGAAGGCCGCGCCCAGCCGGTAACCCAGGTTACCGAAGGCGTCGTCGTACACGTCCAGCATCTTGGCGGCGCCGGCCAGGTCGGGCGAGGCCAGCACGTCCACACTGCCCTTGCCGGGGAAGTTGGCGGTGATCTGCAGAATCTCCATGCCGCGTCCCGGCGCCAGCGTGATGCTGGTAAATTCCGGCTTGGTGGTGCTCACGGCCTTGCGGGTCAGGGTAACGGTTTTCTGACCGCCAATCTCGGTGACGGTCTGGCTGACCGCGGCGAGCGAACCCGCCATCAAAACCGGCAGGGCCAGCGGCAGGACTACTTTGCAAACAAAGCTCTTCATCTCAATCCATCCTCGACGTGCAATCTGGAAGTGCAATCGGATTCTCCGGAAGCGGCTCCTGGACCGGCATCCCTTCCCGACCCAAGAAAACGCATTCTGAAGGCGGTGCAATTTTACGCTACACGCCCCGCTCGCACCATAGAAGTACCTACGCCCGCAACAAGTCAGGCTCCAACGTCAGCTCTTATGGACGACCTCGAACGAGTAACCGTCCGGATCCAACACATCGGCGGCGTAGTAGCCCGGATAGTATTCGAGTCGCGCCCGCGGCGAGATATTGTCTTTCGCCCCCGCGGCGATCGCAGCCTCGTAGAACTGATCGACTTTTTCATTGTTTGCGGCCATAAAGCCCCAGTGAACCGACGCCGGATCGGGTTTTCCTTGCTGAAGCCAAAAGTACGCTTGTTTTCCATCGCCAAAGCCCCAGAGATCGGGGTGATCGCCCTGCCCCTTGTAGGGCAGGAAGAATTTGATGCTCAGTGGCTTCAAGGCCGCCTCATAGAACGCCAGGGAACGTTTGATATTGCTGACAGTCAGAATCATGAAACCCAGCATGGTTCTCTCCTTCAGATCGCGAGTGCTACAGCGGCCTTTTCGCCGTTGGGTACAGCATAGATCGCCGGCAGCGACAGGTTCATGATTGGTGCCCCACCTTTTCCACGTTTTTCTTTTTCCTCAAGCCATAAATCTGGATGCCCTTCGCTTCTTTCCAGTCGTCCATCGACATCACCGACCCACGAGGGCATGAGACCTGCGTCGGTGACCACCGCAGCCGAAATGTGTGCTGAATCACACTTTAAGCCGGAGCCCGCTAGTGTAAACTGCCTTTCGTTGTCTTAAAAACAGAAACCATGCCTATTGAAGAAGATCTTCGTACTCTGAGCTACGCCCGGGGCCCCAGCCGCCCTCTCCTCGATCTGACCATCGGCGGCCTGCTGGACCGCACCGCCAACAGCTTCCCGGATCGTCTCGCCGTGGCCTCGCGCCATCAAAACAAGCGCCTTACCTGGGCTGAACTGAGCGCCGAAGCCGATCGCGTGGCCCGTGGCTTCTGGTCCCTGGGCATCCGCCGAGGCGACCGCGTGGGCCTCTGGTCCACCAACTGCATCGAGTGGATCGTCATGCACATGGGCTGCGCCAGGGCGGGAGTAGCGCTGGTGAACGTGAATCCGGCCTATCGCTCCCACGAACTCCGCTACACCCTGCAGCGCTCGCACATGAAGGCCATGTTCCTGTGGCACAAGGACAAACGCGCCGACTACGAAGAGATTCTGGGCCGCGCGCGCCAGGGGCTCGATCTTGAGCTCCGCCACACCATCTACTTCGACTCGCCGGAGTGGCCCGCCCTGCTCGACGCCGAGGGCCGTCTCCCCGACTATGTGGCCAACGACGACGTGGCCAACATCCAGTACACCTCCGGCACCACCGGCATGCCCAAAGGCGTGATGCTCACCCATCACAACATCGTGAACGACGGCCAGTTCCTCGCGCAGGGCTTCCACTACACCGAAATCGACAAGATCGTGATGCCGATGCCGCTCTTCCATTGCTACGGATGCGTCATCGGCACCATGTCCGCGCTCAACTCCGGAGCGGCCCTCATCCTGCCCAACTGGACTTACGAGGCGCGCGCCACCCTCCAGGCCATACACGACGAGCGCGGCACCTCGGTCTACGGCGTGCCCACCATGTACGTGGCTGAGATGGGCCTGCCCGATTTTGCCAGCTTCGACCTCACCAGCCTGCGCACCGGCATGATGAGCGGCGCACCCTGCCCCGTCGAGCTGATGAAGCGCGTCCTCGACGAAATGCACTGCAAGGAACTCGTCATCGCCTACGGCCAGACGGAGACTTCTCCCGTCTGCACCATGAGCGACGCTGGCGACTCCATCGACATTCGTGTCAACACCGTGGGCCGCGCCATGCCGCAAACCGAAATCCAGATCGCTTCCCCCGTCACCGGCGAGACTCTGCCCGTCGGCGAACAGGGCGAAGTCTGCGCCCGCGGTTTTGTGGTGATGAAGGGCTACGACGGCGACCCCGACGGCACCGCTGCGGTCATCCATCCCGACGGCTGGCTGCACACCGGCGACCTCGGCATCATGCGCGAGGACGGCTGCATCCACCTCACCGGCCGCTCCCGCGACGTAATCATCCGCGGCGGCGAGAACATCTACCCCCGCGAAGTGGAGGAGTTCCTCTACACCCACCCCAAGGTGGACGAAGTGCAAGTGGTGGGCATTCCCAACGCCCGGCTGGGCGAAATCGTAGTCGCCTGGGTGCAACTGCGTCCCGGCCAGGAAGCCACCGAAGCGGAAATCAGGGAATTCTGCCAGGGCCAGATCGCCTACTACAAAATCCCCGAGCACATCCGCTTTGTAGGCGAGTTCCCGGCGACTCTTTCCGGCAAAATCCAGAAGTACAAGATTCGCGATTTTGAGATTGAAGCTCGCGGCCTCCACACCGAAGCAAACGCCGCTACCGCCTGATTCCACTCCGACGGTCTGCATCTCGCATCCCTTGAGCCACTTGCAAAACTCAATTGAGATGGCAGATTGAGATAGCAGATTGAGATAGCAGGAAGTGTCAGGGCACGACTTCAGTCGTGCCGAATGACGATCAAGAAGATTCTGGGCTTTAGCCCCTGCGTCTATTTGTTTTCATTTATTTGCGGCGACGCAGCGGCTAAAGCCGGAGAGTCCGAATGAGCCATTTGCGGCACGACTCAAGTCGTGCCCTGACGCACATCTTAAGACGGAAGGCAATTTTGTAAGTAGCATCCCTTGCAAGAAAAGCAACAGAGCCCAGGTCCCGCTTTTGCCGCCTGGGGCTCTTGATTCCTATCCCCTTCGCGACCGCCTCCACAACAGCAGAACCATGAGCAGCAAGAAGGCCGCCGCTGCAATCGCGCGCGTTGAAATCTCAAGCCTCAACGCCGCTCCACGCTACTGCGCCTCTCCGGTGCTCCGCATGACCGCAATCTGCTTGTTGTAGCGTCCGGTCAGCGCGTTCCAGCGGATGATGGCGACCTCTTCCAGCATCTTCATCCCATCCTTCAGATAGCTCATCCGCGAGCGCTCGTCGTGGGCCCAGCTCACCGCGACTTCCTGGACGCGATAGCCGCGCTTCAGCGCGATGAAGAGGATCTCCGGGTCGAAACCCCAGCGCTCGATCGTCTGCAAATGGAATACGGTCTGCGCCGCTTCGCGCGTGAAGGCCTTGAAGCCGCACTGCGTATCGGCAAAGTGCAGCCCCATCACCATGCGCGTCACAGCGTTGAAGCAACGGCCAAAGAATTGCCGGTACAGTGGTTGGCGCTGCGTCTGGCGTCCGCTCTCCAGCCAGCGCGAACCGATGGCGATATCCGCGCCCTTTTCAATCGCGGCAAACAGCCGCTCCGCCTCTTCGATGGGGGCAGAAAGGTCGGAGTCGGTGAACATCACTACCTCGCCCCGCGCCTCCTGCATCCCGCGGCGTACGCTATATCCTTTGCCACGGTTGCTGGCGTTTTCGATCAGCCGCACCTCGGGTGCGTTGCGGGCAAACTCCCGCACTACGGCGCTCGTCGTGTCCACCGAGCCGTCGTTCACCACCACCACCTCGGCTGCCCAACCGCGCGCACGCACGCACTGCACCACCGAAGCCAGCGTAGCCGGAATGCGGGCGCCCTCGTTGTAGGCCGGAATCACGATGCTGTACTTCGGTGCAACGTCGTCGATTGGCCCAGTGCTGTTGTCTATTGGGTGCTCAGTCACGTCCCGACCTCGCCTCCGCCTGCCCCTGCCCGTCCCTGCCGGAACGCGGATTCCAGGGAAAGACTCAGAACATCATAACCCGACCGGAGCGCAGGCGCCCTGCCAATCGCCAGCCGGCACGCTCTTTCTTCCAACTTGCTGATGGGAAAAGGTTCAATTCCCCCCAGCTTGCTCTTTTTCGCTCCCAAATTTGCCGAATCCGGTTATGCTGTGAGCGGAGGCCTAAACGGCATGACAAAGGCAGACCTGGTAGAAAAGGTGACCCGTCTGGGCGACCTCACTCGCCGCGACGGAGAGGTCATCGTCGAGACCATCTTCGACTCGGTGATCGGAGCCCTCAAGGGCGGTGACAAAATTGAGATTCGCGGCTTCGGCTCCTTCCGCATCCGTCAGCGCAATCCCCGCATCGGACGCAACCCGAAGACGGGAGACCGCGTGGAAGTCCCGGCCAAGAAAGTCCCCTACTTCAAACCCTCGAAAGAGCTGCGCGACTTGGTGAACCCACACGAGGCCGCAAAGGCATCTTGAGCGCGGCTCTTCCCTGAGCCCCTATCCCGCCGCCCGCGCCTCGGTCTCTCGATGCAGGGCGGCACTCCCCCTCTTCCGTCCCGCTCAGGCCCCTTCCCTGGCAGTTTGCCGCTGCGCCAACCAATCCAGGACGAAGAGCCCGGCCAGCAGCGGAATCAGCCACATCACCCGGCATCCGTAGCGATCGTCCACCACCGACAGAACGCCCGTCACCAGCGCGTTCAGAACCACGGTGGAGAAGATCACCAGGCTCAGGCCGGCAAGCCGCGCAGAGTGACGCCGCCAGAGCAGCGGAATCGCCACGATCGTCGCCGCCAGTGACGCCAGGACCGTCCACCACTGGATGGAGCTGACCGCATTCAGGGGCAGCTCACCCCGAGCCTGCCGGCTGCCCAGGTAGCTTACCCGTGCTTCCGGCAGTACATAGTTGAACTCTCCCAGCATCCACGGGTTGGAGTCGAACCCAAACAGGCCAAAGGCCAATAGCTGCTCGCGAAAGTTGGCCGTCGAACGCTCGAACTGTTCGCGTGGATAGGTTCGCGCCGCGGCCAGAACGAGCGGCATCTCCTCCCGCTTCAGCCGCTCCTGTTCGTCATCGGACGACGCTTCGTAGCCCCCACCCTCACCCCACAGAAAACCGTCTGAATCGCCGGAGAGTTCCTTCATGTGCCTGCAAGCCGCCCACTGCGCCTTGCCGCAATGCCCTTCCAGGTACCAGAGTCCCGGACCATCGGCTATGACGCGGGCCAGCAGGTAGGGAGGTCGCTCGCCACTCAGCGAAGGCTTTCCGTACAAGTAGCCGTTCAACGCCATCTGGCTCACTGCCGCCACCAACAGGATCACCGCCACTTGGCCAAGAAGCCGTAGCCGGGCAAAAAACAGTCGATGCTCGAAGACAGCGTAAACAACCAGCAACGCGCACAACCCGGCGGCCAAAAGAAGATGGGAGGCGTGGGCGGTAATTCCCCACCAGGACACCAAATACAACCCCAGCCGCTCGGCACGGGAGAGGCTCTCGCGGGCAAACGCCAGCAGATAGATACCCAGATATGCAACCGGACCCAGAATGTCCGGCATCAGGAAGGCCGAGTACCAACTCGCACTGGTCAGCAGGCTCAGGAGCAGCATCAACGCCAGGTAGCGCGCTGCCGTTTGCACGGGCGCAATGGAGCGCACCACCAGCCACACCACCCAGGCCACCAGCAGACACTGCAGGGCGATGACGGGCCAGGGATTGATGTTCCAGTGCCAGGGAAGAATGCCCAGGCTATAGAACGGCGAACGCATTCCGTAGTAACTCGAGAACTCGTGCAGGAAAACCGCCCTGCCCACGATGCGGCCGTCGTCCAGGTAGGTCATCGAATCCGGATAGAGCAGCGGGAAACCGTTATAAAGAGCCGGCCAGGAGAGCAGCAGAGCCCCCAGGAACACGGCCGCGCTATGCCAGGCGGTTACCCACCCCGGCCCCTTCAGCGCGAACTTCTGCCTCCCGGCCCTTGCGATTCTCATGGCCTGGCGTCCTTCCCGCATTCTCTGACGAAGTTGCACCCCATCCTATCACCGGCGAAGACAGGTCTGGCCAGCCGCCCAATCGCAGGCGCTTGCAGATCATTAACCTTCCCGCGTGCACAATTGAGGATAAGCAGTTCCGTCTCGGCTCCACAGAAAGGAAAAAGCATGTTCACGAGCATCCCAGCCCCCAACCGCGCCGCGGAAATCC
>Ga0255354_1000629_pt1 | contig 21947 bp, 20 predicted proteins | sample HBST50metaG_FD_189942 | JGI IMG/M metagenome (GOLD analysis project Ga0255354, IMG submission 189942) | Peat soil microbial communities from Stordalen Mire, Sweden - H.B.S.T50 | ecosystem: Environmental > Terrestrial > Soil > Wetlands > Peat | place: Sweden: Norrbotten County, Stordalen Mire...
GCGGTCCTTCCCTACAAACTGAGAATTATTCTCCGCCGCTACACGGAACCCAAAAACGCCTCGCTATCCAACAACTGCGGAGCGGAGATCGCCGCATGAGACAGAGAGAACTTAGCACTGACCAGCTGGGATATTTTGGGAATATATTGATCCGGTTCGCCAGGTTCGCCAAATTCCGCCATTAACAGGAGTATCCGCGCAAGGCGTTTTTCACTGGAGTTGAAAAGCTGATCGACCAGGTCGGCCTGAATTTGCATGGTGCGGTTAAGCATGACCTTCAAAAAGAGGTCTGAGAAGCTGTGCTCCGCATGCATAACACGGATCATCTCTTCACGGCTGATTCTGAGAGTGGTGCAGGCGGTGATGGCAGTGGCTGTTGCCATGCGCAGCCCGGCGGCTGTCGCGAGCGCCTCTTCTCCCACAAAATCGCCTGCGGAGAGAATCGTGATGGTAGCTTCTTTCCCGGAGGGGGAGACCACCGTAACTCTTGCGCGGCCTTCCTGAAGATAAAAGACCGAGTCCGCTGGATCTCCTTGCGAAAAGAAGGTTTCCTTTGGCGCCAGTTGGATGATTCTTCTCCTCAGTCCGGCGCTCGCAAGGAAAGCTGCGGTATCGAATCCTGGCTTTTCAAGCTGAACCATGGAGGGGCCTCCTTCAGGTGCGGGTCGCCGCGGACGGATAATTTGTGGGAAGACCTCTTGCCGGTCTCCGCCACCGAATTGCCACCTGGTAACGAATGGGGATCGCGATCGGCGTGGAGCGCACGCCCGTGCACAATGCCCCTGACGCTGAGTCCGACTATACGCTCGCTGGAGGGCATTTTGATCAATTCTGCACAACTTGTTCGCAAGCAATTCAAATATCTTGGATTCTGCGACTCCAAGATGGCGCCTGATGAGACGCCCTGGGGATTTTCCACCAAAGCAACCGGCAAGAAAGTATCATTGCGATAAACGCCTCATGTTCAAAGCAGAGTGTTGCGTTTAATGAGAGAGCGGAACCGATGCTTCCTGCACAAAAGACGCGTGAATTGGCCCGTAGGCTCGTTGCTTCCGAGACCAAGGCAAGTACGAAATCCCTGCAAACCGAACCTGCAACTGTGCGTGTCTATGAGAGGTTGCGCCGACAATTCCGTGCCCCCGTGGGAGTTGACGGTTTTCAATCGCTCGCTGCTCGTGCTTTGGCTCTTGCCAGGTCGGAATCTCCGCAACTCAGCGCGGTGCAGATTGCGGCGAACGGGGGATTGCGCGGCCTTGGCGAAGTTGAATCCCAGATGGACATGGATGAGAGCGGCCAGGCCGGAATCATTTTGATTGCGCAGCTGCTCGGGCTGTTCCTGACCTTCCTTGGAGAGGCAACCACGCTGCGTTTGATAGAAGACCTGCGCCTTCAGGTTGACGTCAGAACAGAGTCGGTCGGGGACAGAGTGAACGCAACCGCTTCAGAAGTAGATGAAGCGGCAATGGCTGTGGCTTTCGAGGATCTATTGCTGGAAATTGACCGGCTACGAGGGGTAGGCGAACGTATCGAAATCCTCGCGGATAATCATCCGGGCATGGAACAGGGACTCGCGAGTGTCGCGGGGAACATTCGCAGTATTGCCACAACCTTGGACGTTTTCACGCTGATCCGAAGCAAGGCCGGCGGCTCGCAAGAGGACCCACCGAACCCGCAAACGAATGGCTATATGAATTGAGTTTCGCCAGCGCTCCATTGAGCGTCCCATGCAGTGGCCTGGACGTCCGAAGCTCAAACCGCGAGGGACGTTTGAGAATAGGCGTTCGCCTTGCCCCGCCCGCGGAGCGTATAACGGTTATTAGAATCTGCTACCTGGAGCAATGCAGGGTTGAACATGGTGACTTCCCCAAAAATGCGAGATTTGGCCCGGTATCTTCTTTCCTACGAAGGCATGTCGGCCAAATCCTCCGAGTCAATGGGGTCTGCTACCCTTCGCGTCTATGAGAAGCTGCGACAGAGTCTCATTGCATTTGCGGGAGTTGCGGCTTTTGAGTCCCTGGCTTTCCGCGCTTTGACGCAAGCCAAGTCGGAAGCTCCCAGTCTTTGGGCGGTGCAGGTTGGAGCGGATGGATCTTTGCAGGGCTTGGGCGAGTTTGAACCTCAAATTGACATGGACAAGGATCTGGCTTGCGAATACACGGCTGGCGAGGGAGGAACCATTCTCATCGCCCGCTTGCTTGGCCTGCTTCTTGTCTTCCTTGGCGAGGCTTTAACGTTGAGCCTGCTGCGGCTTGCGTGGCCAGGGGTAGCACTCTACGATTGCAATTCCGAGAACGGGAGAAAAGCGTGAGCGCACAAGATAGAGTGACGATAAACAAACTGCCGACCGGGGTTCCCGGCCTGGACGAAATTGTGGGCGGCGGTCTCCCTGAATTCTCGTTTAACATCATCGCGGGTGCGCCCGGGAGCGGGAAGACAACGCTGGCACACCAGTTCGTGTTTGCCAATGCCACCCAGGAGCGGCCCGCTCTTTATTTCACCGTCCTGGGCGAGTCCGCCATCAAGATGCTGCGCTACCAGCAACAGTACACATTCTTCGATCCCGCCAAACTGCCTGACTCCATCCGCTTTATCAACCTGAGTCAGGTTGTGTTGGAGAAGGATCTGGGCGCGGTTTTGGAGGAGATTACCAGGGAAGTTGAAAAAGCGAACCCCGCCGTTGTGGTTGTGGATTCCTTCCGTACCATGGTTCGGAAGCCGCAGAGTGATATGGATCTGCAGTCCTTCATTCAACGGTTGGCCCTGTTCCTGGCCAGTTGGCAAGCTACAACTTTCTTAATCGGCGAGTATGCTGAGGACGAGTTGCGTGATAATCCCATATTCACCGTAGCCGATGGCTTGTTCTGGTTGCGCCAGACGACGGAGCGAAATTCCATCGTGCGGAAGTTGCAGATTATTAAACTGCGCGGGCAGGCTTCTGTCCCTGGCCTGCATACTTTCCGCATTACCGATGCCGGAGTGCAAGCATTCTCTCGTACTTTTGGATTAGTAGGTCACCTGAAAGATGCGCCCAGCCACAGGCGCCTTTCTTTCGGCATTCCGGAGTTGGACAAGATGCTGGGCGGGGGCGTTCGTGAGGGCGATAGTGTGCTGGTGGCGGGGTCTTCGGGAACGGGGAAATCGGTGCTGGCAACTCAATTTATTGCCGAAGGCATACGTCAGGGAGAGCCCGGAATCGTAGCCGTTTTTGAAGAACGCCCGCAAGCATACGCAGAACGGGCCACTAGTTTAGGTTTGGATCTGGACACACCGCAGAAAGACGGAAAACTCGCAATCCTCTATCTCCGCCCTCTCGATCTTTCCGTCGATGAAACCATGCATTCGATCCTTGATGCGGTCCAGAAGATTGGCGCCAAGCGCCTGGTGATCGATTCGCTGGCGGGCTTTGAGATGGCGCTTTCGCCCGGCTTCCGCGCCGATTTCCGCGAGTCGCTCTACCGCATGATCTTCGCTTTGACCGGAATCGGAGTAACGATTCTAAGCACGGTAGAAGTGGATGAGTCTTTCACCGAATTCCCGTTCAGTACCTACTCGATCTCTTTTCTTACCGATGACATCATCCGGCTGCGGTACGTATCCATTGACGGCCAGCTTCGCAAGATCATGGTGGTGATCAAGATGCGCGGTGGAAATCATGCCAAGGATATTCGCGAGTATGAAATCACGTCCAAGGGCGTGGTCATCCTGGGCAAACGCCTCACAGAATATCAGGGCCTTATCAGCGGAATCCCCGTGCGGTCATCCCGGATCGCCCAAGAGGAAAAGTTATCAGGCGATCCGGCAATCAGAGATCAGACCTAGTATGCACGAGGTCTCATCTAAGCAAACGGGATCCCATCGGTATGGGTGGTAGGAATTCCTTGCCAGTGGACCCACAAAGGAATGTGCAAATAGACGCACTTCCAGTGCCGGCATGGGAGATCAGTAATGCGAGCAGCAGTGAGCTTGCGAATTCAATGGCGGGCGGCGTGGCCTTCGGCCCATTGTGTAGCGTGTGCCAGAAGCATCTCGAGCCGATGCTCACTCTTGAGCCACATCTGAAGTTGATTGGCGCGCAGTACCTTAGCGACAAGAAGATCATTGGTCCTGTCCTCACCGAGGAGGGTTGCGCGCCGGGCCATGACCTTCACTTCAGAAATGATGGCATGGTGCGCGCCAACCAACAGTGAAAGCTGCATTAGGTGCCTTGAGCGCGATGAAGGGCGCGGAGATGTTGGAAGCGCAAGTTAGATCTTGGTCGCACCCGGATTGCTACCGCGTATATCGTCGAAGAATCGTGTGCGTCGCTGCAATACACTCTCGGCGGCGTATAAGTACATTGCGGCCGACCAGGTTTGCCAATCCCTGCCGCTTGGCTTTCCGGTTTGCGCGTGAATCCACTCGTTGAAGCCCCACTCCGCCGCATCTTCATGCCAAGGCTTCACCAGTTCTGTCAGCGCCAGGAACTTGCGCTCTGCCAGATCCATCTGCCCTGCGGCGACGCACGCTGAGACGTAGAAACCACAAATGAACGGCCACACTCCCCCGTTGTGATAGTCTCCCGGCCGGTTATAGCGCTCGTATCTTGGCAGCCAATCCGCGTGATGAGGCAGAATATAAGGAAGCAGGCAGGGGGGCAAATCCACGGCAAGCTCTCCGCGGCCCCGCATGGCCTCGCATTCGGCTTCAATCCATGTCAGCATGGCCTTTGCCGCGGCAGGCGAAGCAATCCCGGTTAGAATGGCCAGGCTGTTGCCGAGCAGGTCGAAGCGGTCGCTGTTCATGATTTTGTACGAATAAAGTGCGTAGTAGGGCGCGGTTGGCTCGACAAGGGCCTCTTGCTCATAACTCTTCTTCAGTTCTCCCGTGACTTCCAGACGGCTCATCTGTCCGCGCAGTTGCTCGGCAGATTCGTGTTCACCATATAGACGAAGATACGCATAGACGAACATGTTCACGTAAAGCCCGTAGCCCATTACGTACTGTTCATCGCGCCAATCGCTGGTGGGCAACTGTGCGACCATCACCCTGTCGTCGGGACTCTGGTACTGCATCCACTTGCAGGCCTTCTCTGCTGCTTCAACGAGGAACTCCGGCTGGCTTGTCGATATTCTGTAGAGAGCCAGCCCGAAGAGGAACAGCGGTGTGGAATCGCTGGAACCTCTGTTGGCTGGATCGTGTGCGAGAGATGGGATGTGACCGTGTGCTGTCTGATGATCGGCAAGCGCTCTCAGCGTACGTTCCAAGGCATCTGCAAGTTGCTGGTTCCCGGTCGCAAGAAGGCCAAGCGAAGAAATCATCAGGTCCCGTGTGTAGGGCTCAGGGTATCCCCAACCAGCAGTCCGAGGCAGTCCTTGATAAGGCCCCCGCGCGTTATGCAGCAAGACTTGCAGCGCGGCATCTTTAGCCAACTCGATCGTAGCTAGCGATTTTTCGTCGAAAGACATAGGCTCCTCGATGGCGCGCTGGTGCGAAGGCAAACACTCGCGCCTTGTTACTTTTTACCGGATACCCAATCGGTCGGAAACGATCTCTACAAATCGCTTTGCGACTCGACGGTAGTCGAATAAGTCAGCGACGCGCTTGCGGCCTGCTTCGCCCATCCGCTGCCGTAATGCTCTGTCCTTCATGAGCAGCAGGAGGTATTTTGCGATGTCGGGCACGCTGGCTCGGTATTCTGCCGTTCGCGGATTCGGGAACACGATTCGATGGCCCTTTTCGTAGTCGTGGCCCTCGCCGTAGATTGCTTCGGTGATCTTTCTTTCCTCTGCGACTTTCGCCAGGAATGCAGTGTCGCCGTGCACCATCGTGTCACGAAAAGCCATGGCATCGATTGCAATCACGGGCTTCTCGCACGCGTTCGCCTCAACCTGAATCATGCCAAAGCCCTCCAGCCGCGAAGGCGCAGCGTAGATGTCGCAGGCGGACAACAAGTAGGGCATAAAGTTTTGTGAGACAACATTCGTGGAGTAAATGACCCTTTCGCCGATCCCCAGGTCCGCGGCCAGTTTGAGATCGATCAGGTTCTGTTCTTCAGTGCGGAGTTGAGGCCACACTTTGCAAACATATCTCCAGTCAGGCGCCTCGGCACCAATCATAGCCAGCGCCTGCATGACCTCCTGTGCGCCCTTGGATGCTCCATCGCCACCAGCGGTAAGGATCATCAACTGATCCTTCGATATTCCAAACTCCTCGCGGATCGATTGGACTCTTACGTCATCCTGGCCATGCGGCTTGTATCGGTCCGTGCCGCAACCCACGGGCAACACCACGATATTGTCTCCTCGAATACCATCCCTGATATAGACTTCTTTCACCCAATTGGAGGTGACCAGGATCAGGGGCAGAGCATTCAGAACGTCACGGTGTTCCGCAATGTAGCCATCTGCCACGAGCCACGGCACCGCCTTCATCCCAAACTTCTGTGGGTGCAGAACCAGATTCGGAAGATGGCCCCAGAACCCGACGCCGACCACCACATCGGGCTTAAACCAGCGATAGTACCACTCTTTTTCCAAATCCGATTCCAGGTGGACCGGGTGCACATCGACGCCCATCTCGGACAGGCCCCTGCATAACAGTTCACCTTGGAGGGCCAGACCAGCCGCCGGCGCCGGATATTCGCTCAATACGAGTACCTTCACGATTGTTGCTCCCTGATTGCTGTACGTTTCGCCGCTGCCTGTGCCGAGTCAAAGCACCAGAATCCTTCTTCGCGCGGAACAGCCCTCGCTTCCCAACTATCGATGCCATACCCGTAAACGTTTGTAATCAGCCGCCGCTTTTCGAGCCAGATATTCTCTGCCAACATGTCATGTTGATCTGCATCGTCGCGAACCCGAGGCAAGTACGCATGCCCTCCATCTTCATAAGCAAAAAGCCATAGACCGTTTGTGACGATGCTGCCCGAGCGCCAAAGGTCAACGACGCTTCGGCAGCACTCCTCATGCCGACGATGGCGCGTATATTCGCCCCTTGGTCCATGAGTGAGAATCAAGCTGTAACTTTTGTCCGATAACAACCCGGTTATAGTCGCTTGAACCTGCTCGATTGGTAGCGGTAATTGGTCGGGCCCATCATCCAGATCCGCCATCTCGCCCACCGCGCCCAATTCCTTCAGAACCCGGCGGAACTTTGGTGCACGGTCCAGATCGGATGCTCTGCAAAGAGTCACAATCCGCCAATCATATTCCGGATGGGCAAGGATGTATCCGCCGCACCAGAGTGTCTCGTCATCCGGATGAGCGACGACCACTGCGGCCCGCGGGTTTGGGCCGGATATCACCTCATCGAGATTTACGGTCATTGTTCTCCAATGCTACTGTTAGAGACGCCTATGTGTGAATCGATTCGGCATCGCGATTGTCGAATCTCTTTCTGACTGTGCCTCTTGCAGGTGTTTCCATCTAAGACCCTTTCATAGCGGCGATGGACATATCTGGTCATTAAGGATCAGGACGCCAGATTTCGCTCGTCGCATGTTGACCTCTGACCCCTCACTTTTCGTGCGGGATTCATATCGCCGTCGTCCGCCGTCTCAGCGCATTGGCAATCACCGATACCGAGCTCACCCTCATGGCAGCCGCCGCAATCATCGGATTCAGAAGCAAGCCGAACGCTGGGGATAGTACTCCCGCGGCGAGCGGCACGCCAACGGCGTTATAGACAAAAGCGAAGAACAGGTTCTCGCGGATGTTGCGCATCGTTGACTTGCTCAGATGACGCGCGCGGAGAATGCCGCGCAGATCGCCCTTCAACGACGTGATGCCGCCAGTCTCCATCGCCACATCACTACCGCTGCCCATGATGACGTCCAGTCCCGCCGCCCGGGGGGCTCGAATCGCGTCGGGCGCTGATTACTTGATTGGATCGGCAACTCCTACGATTCCAGCGGATTTGTCGCAGCCTTCGATCGGTCAACCTCCATACCGCAAGCGGGATCGTGCTCTTGCGCCTGTAGCACTGGACGGTTATGGCCAGGTTCACTCATCTGACTACACCTCGATCGTGAATCCTTGTTTGTGGGCAACAGCCTTGATCAATCGGGAAATCGTTCCATAGTTCTGCGCCATATTTGCCGACCATGACAGCCCATCGCTGCGCCCAATCTTCGGCCAGTACTCCTCAAGTGTGCGGTCGTAGGCGTCGATGGCTGGTTCGAGCACTTCCGGATGATATATTTCCTCGTGACGAAAGCTCTCGATGGCCATGCGGGGTTTTTGTAAAGACTCTTCCGCAACGTAACCGAGCACAACTCCGTCCACCGGAAAAGTATTTAGCGGCAAATGAAGCAGATCGATCATTGCCTGTGGGTCGCGGCGAATTCCGCCAATGGGGACAACACCGAGACCGAATGCGCGGGCCGCAGTCATAAGCGTCGCCATCGCGATCCCGGCATCGCTGACCGCCGCCAGGATCCCCTCGAGGCTCCGTTGGAATGCCTGCTCGGCGCCGGCCTTCTTTATGCCCAGGCCTGTCTTGTAAAGGTCTGCGATGACGGTGATGAACACTGGGGCTTGTGCGATCCACGGCTGACCACCGGCGATTGCGGCTATGCGTGCGCGGCTATCCGCATTGCGCACGACAACGAGCGATATCTCATGACTGTTCGTGGAAGTCGGTGCCCGACGTGCACACTCAATAATGGTATCAAGAATCTCTGCGGGCACAGGGTCGCTCTTATACTTGCGACTGCTGTGATGAGCCTGCAAAAGACGGACGGTTTCATTCATCGTGACTCCATTCGTTCTGTTGGTCCGGAGTTGGTCACGAACCCTACGGCTCATTCGACATTGCGCTCGGCCATTCTTCTCTACACGCTGAGCGCGGGGTAGTCGGTATAGCCATGTGGCCCCGATGTGAAGAACGTGCTTCCGTCCGGCACATTGAGCGGCGCATTGCCTTTGAATCGTGCCGGCAGATCAGGGTTGGCGATGAAGAGTTGGCCAAAAGCTACCGCGTCCGCTTCGCCTGTTTGAATAACCTGATTTGCTTGTGCCAGGGTATATCTTTCATTCGCGATGTATACACCGCAGAATTGTTTCTTGAGTTGCGGTCCCAATCGGTCCGGGCCGAAATACTCGCGCGCAAACAGGAAGCCGAGTTCGCGCCTCCCTAGCTCACGCGCCACGTATCCGAAGGTCGCCGGCGGGTTTGAATCGTGCATATCCTGCGAGTCGCCGCGCGGCGCTAGATGCATACCGACACGCTTGGCGCCCCACACAGCGATCACTGCATCGGCGACTTCAAGCATCAGCCGGGCGCGATTTTCAATCGATCCGCCGTACTCGTCGGTACGATGATTGGATCCGTCCTGCAAGAACTGGTCGAGCAGGTAGCCATTGGCTCCGTGTATCTCTACGCCGTCAAAGCCCGCCAGCTTCGCGTTCTCCGCCCCCTTGCGGAAGGCATCGACGATGCCAGGAAGCTCAGACGTCTCAAGTGCACGTGGCGTCACATAGTCGGTAACAGGCCGCACCAGGCTTACTTGGCCTGCGGGCCGGATAGCGCTGGGGGCAACTGGAAGGCTGCCGTCGAGAAAGCGTGGGTCCGAGATGCGACCCACATGCCAGAGCTGTGCAAAGATGCGACCGCCAGCTTGGTGCACCGATTGTGTCACCAGCTTCCAGGCCTCGATCTGCTGCGGCAGCCAGATCCCCGTCACATTCGCGTAGCCAACGCCCTGCGGCACAACTGGAATGCCTTCAGAGATGATCAGGCCCGCCCCGGCGCGCTGTGTGTAGTATTCGACCATGAGTTGCGTTGGAATGTGGTCACACGTCCCGCGCACGCGAGTGAGGGGAGCCATAATAACTCGATTTGGCAGACGGATCTCGCCAACTTGGATGGGGTCTAATAGAGAAATCATAAGGATCGGTCCTTCAGACAAATCGTTCTGTTGTTTACATTTTTTCGACGGATGGAAGAAGGCATACCTGACATTCCATGCGGTATCCACAGCGTGGACATTGCAATCAATTAGCCTGCAATGGTTGACTCTTTGATTCAAGGGGTCGCCCAGCGAATCATCTGCTCCCTTTTGCTCAGCCTGTTTTCCTTCAGGGTCTGAGAATCGATGCGATCAATACCGCCAGTCCATTCCATGCGATTTGCACTCCGATGCAGAGCAAAATGAATGCAACGACCCGCAGGATGCCATGCGCGGTTGACGGGGGAATGATCCTGGTAATCTTGGGAGCGTATGCGTAGCAAAAATACACGAGCACACTGAGAACGATCACAGCAAGAAACACCCCAACGTGCGCCAGAACGTCTTTTGAAATGTCGCGTGTTGAAAGGTGAGCGGTGAGTGTCAGCAGCGCAACAAGCGTTCCGGGACCCGACGTTACGGGAAAGGTGAAGGGATAGAACGTAGCCTGCTCAAGATACCGTGTCCGTGTTTCGGCCCGTACCTCGCTTTCTTCCTCCTTGTTCTTGACAACCGCGCGTGCATCCCTCTCGTTCAGTACCGACCATCCCATCGCAGCAATCACGATGCCTCCGGAGAGTTGGACAATAGGCAAGGATATTCCGAAGAAGTTGAGAATGGCCGCGCCCAGAAGTTCAATGATGGCCAGAAAGATGATGTTATTGATTGCGATCTTGCGTGCAAGAGACCGATAGGCAGCCGGTGGTGCTTCGCCCGCGAGCCCAAGAAACACGAGAGCCGACCCAAGCGGATTGATCAGTGGCAAAAGCACGCTGAAGGCGATAAGAAACGACTTCCAAACGAGCAAGAGCAGTCCCCTTATTTATGGTCTGAGTCTCTCGGCCCGCAGCGGAAGCTGACCTTGCACAACTCGGCAACCGCAGAACTGTCTGACTTAGGCGTCAATTTCATGCAACGTCAGAAAAGCCTCCAACAAGACGCGGGGATTGAATTGTCCCTTATAGACGGGCGGAATTTTATGTTCCAGGCCCAGAAGCGAGTAGACGGCCATTTGCGCAGAGCGAATGGAGTACTCGACTGTGAACACGACGTCATCCGGGACTTCGCAAAACTGCCCTACGAAGGCCAGGTTCTTTGAGCCGTCGGGCCTGACCATGGCCCGATCGCCCTTGCTTCGAGGAAGGAACTGACTCGTGATGAAGGGCATCATGCAAGGAATGCAGGTGCATGCACCGAGAATCACGGCGGCGTGCGCCTGGAGGCACAAATGGCCCAGGATCTCCGTCATGATTTCGCGTCCGGTGCACGCAGACATAGACTTCTTCACGAAATTTCCCGGGACATCAACAAACAACCCATACCCCCAGAACACCTGGACACCCTCTGGCTGCCCAATGAAATGCGGCTGATGGGGCAACACGATTGAGGCCAACCAACTGGACTCTGGAAAGGTAATGAGCCCGCCTTCTCCAGGTACGTTGCCCGTCAAGTCCCGGATCAGTTCGAATAGCGTGGGGTCGTGAAGCGTGGTTGTAAAGGACATCCACTTGGACTGCTCAACGTGATCCGAAAAATTCGATGGATGGCCGAATTGTGTCTGCCCTGCGGCGATTTTCTCCCAAAGAGCCCATGAGCCACCGTCTGTTTTTCCCAGAAGGCTGGCGGCCGAGTCCATTGAACCCGGGCTCGATCCTTCAGTCATGGACCCAACAGTCACGATGACTTTGTCGTCTTCGGTGACACGAATGCTTCTGACGACGCCGTTTTCCTGGATCACGATCTTATCGACAGCAAAGCCTGCCTCGTCTTGAAGCAGAACAAGGTCCGTGGCTGTTGTCTTGAGCATGAACTTCACGCCGCGCTCTTCGAGCCACTTGTGAAGCGGACGGACCATCGAATCGTACTGGTTGTATACGGTACGCATAATGCCGGCAAGCGTATTGAATCCGGAAACCATGTGGGTGAAGCGCACCAGATAGCGTTTGAACTCGACTGCGCTATGCCAGGGCTGAAAGGCAAAGGTGGTACACCACATGTGCCAGAAGTCAGTCTCAAAGAACCCCGGGGCGAACTGGTCCGAGATCGTGCTCCGTCCGAGCAACTCCTCCGGCTCGATCGCCAGGCGCTCAAGATTGAGAATGTCCTTCTCGCTCAATCCAAAATTCGGAGCATCTACCCTGTGGCCGCCTCGAAACAAGCGTGCTTTGGAGGCGGTCTTCATCGTCTCGTTCCAGTCAAATATTTCTTGCGTTACCGTCCTTGACCCATCGAGAGTGGGAATCGATGAAAAGAGGTCGGAGGTGCACAGGTATTTGCTCTCAATCATGCGGCCGCCGCGCATTACATAGCCATCGGTCGCGTTTCCGGCTGCATCAAGGCTGCCGCCCATCCGGGAAGACTCTTCCAGGATGGTGATCATATGCCCTTGGATATCTCCGTCGCGAATGAGGAACACTGCAGCGGCGAGAGAAGCGATGCCGCCGCCCACGAGATATATTGATGCGTTATCATCATGTCGCTTCACAGGGATCATTCCACACTTTCGCTTTGCGAAGTAATCTTGGCGCCCAATGCGATTGTCACTCGGCAATGTGCGACGGACTGTACCGGATTGATCAGAAGGTCAGCCGTCCCGGATCGCAGAATCATCGTGAATGCGCGGGATGGGCTTCGAAACTCAGAGTAGACTCTCACCCGTCGCCCGCGGTCTCTACTGAGAAGGCCATTCGCATGGCTCGTGCTCCGCACTCACAGCAATCACCAACTAGCTTCATTGAATCGAAGAAACCGGGAGAATGCAATGTCAGCAACAAATTCAGTTGTGGCCGTTTACGACTCTCACGAGGAAGCGGAACTCGCGGTTAGGGAACTCCAACAGGCAGGGACCGATATGAGAAGCCTCTCGATCGCAGGCAGAGGGACACACACAGATGAACAGGTAGTCGGCTACTACAACACTGGCGACCGGATGAAGTACTGGGGCAAGGTCGGAGCATTCTGGGGTGGCTTCTGGGGATTACTCTTCGGATCCGCACTGTTTGCAATACCAGGCATTGGACCAGTTCTCGTTGCTGGTCCGCTGGTTAGCTGGATTGTCGCAGGCCTGGAGAGTGCGGTTGTTGTGGGCGGAGTGAGCGCTCTGGGAGCGGGGTTGGTGAGCATTGGCATTCCGAAGGATAGCGTGATCAAGTATGAAGCAGCATTGAAGACCGACAAATTTCTGTTGATCGTCCACGGTTCGCCAGACGCGGTGTATGGCGCCCGGTTCATTCTCGATGGGTCCGGCGCAGGCAACTCCTTTGTCCATGGCCAACCAATGCTGACCAGTTGAAATCGGTCGGCCGTTTTCGGTAACCGATAGATCCTTTTCACGCAACGCCGTAGCCTGATCCTCTATAAAGCATCCCGGATCAGAACAGGACGAAATCAATATGTATCCAAACCCCAATGCACAAAGCTCTGCGCATTTCGTCACGCAGAAGAAGCTAAAAGACCTGGAAATGATTCCGAATCCGGGTCCTGCAACCGATGGGTTCAACACCTGGTGGCAGAAGACCGAAGCACAAAACATGGCAATGATCTCTGAAGCGTCCGACCTAATGAACGCACACCAACGAATCAGTGTCGCGCGCCAGCCTTGCACCCGGCAAGCGCATTGATCAACGTTTCCGACGAGCGATACCCTGCATGCTAATCATCCGCCAAGGTGTTCCCTCGCGCTTGACTCCGGGTCGTGCTCGGCGAACCAGTTGGGGTATCCGATCCCTACTCCAATGTGAGACGGGATGTAGGCGGAGGTTACGAAGGGAGTGCAACTGGGCATGCGATGGAGATTTTGCTGCAGGCATACCAGTGTGGGCGTTGCTCATTGATGCCTGAGCGACCCGCTCACATGTTCAAAAGTGCACAGCCTTTGCTCTTACAACCAAAGAGACTTGAGTCTATGTCAATCCAATGAGTCATTGAGGACCATCATGCCGGAAGCTATCTCTTACCCTTCGATCCCGACAAAGATTCTGCTGCCTATTGACTTCAGCCCGTCATCCCAGGCGGCTCTAGAGATGGCGGCTGACCTTGCTCAACATTTTCACGCTGAACTGTATCTCGTCAACGTGATCCCAATGTTCCCAGTCACAACACTTCCCGACTTTGCGCCCGAAGACGCGTTCATGGAGGAAGCGCGAGGTAACGCAGAGAGACACTTGGCAAAGTGCAAAGGAGCTCTCGTCGCCAGGGGTGTGAAGTCAAATTCCAGCGTTGAAGTTGGAAACGACGTCGCGGGCAACATTATGGAAGTAGTCGAGCGCGAGCATATCGACATGGTCGTGATCTCCACTCACGGTATTTCCGGTTGGCATCCCCTGGTCTTTGGCTCGATCGCCGAGAAAGTCGTCAAGCTTGTGAAATGTCCGCTTCTGCTTCTCCACTCAACCGATCCCAAGACACAATCAAAGAGTCCTTCACTCCGCTCAATGGAATGGTGGTAGCGAGATTAACGCTACAGGCAGTGAATGGTGAGCTCAAACAGCCTTGTCGTCCCGGCATCAGTCAGTCCAGCCGTAGAACCGACTCGCGAAGCTACCCCAGCCGGGATCACGAGTGAAGAAGCGCGCGCGCGTCTTGAAAAAAACGGACCCAATGCGATGCCGGACACGTCGGCTCATCCGCTGCGCAATGCATTGACTAAATTGTGGGCGCCTGTGCCGTGGCTGCTCGAAGCGTCCGTAATACTTGAGATCGTCCTACACAAGTATTACGAAGCTGCTGTCATAGCGGCTTTGCTGCTTTTCAACGCGGCACTTGCGTACTTCCAGGAGAGTCACGCTCAGGCCACCCTTGCTGCTCTCAAGTCCCGCCTGGCGCTCAACGCTTCGGTTCAGCGAGACGGAGAATGGAAGACTGTACCTGCGACGGAACTGGTACGCGGCGACCTGCTGAAGCTTTCGCTCGGAGGCGTCGTGGCCGCGGATGTGCATTTGACTGGAGGGTCGGTTGAACTGGACCAGTCAATGCTCACGGGTGAATCGCTCCCCGTTGACGCAGGCCCCGGCACAGACACGTTTGCAGGGGCCTTAGTGCGGCGCGGCGAAGCCACTGCCATCGTTACGGCTACCGGTACCCGCACCAAATTCGGCCGCACTGCGGAACTCATTCGGTCCGCACACGTAGTGAGTGCCCAGCAAAAGGCCGTCCTCCGGATTATCCGCAACCTGGCGATTTTCAATTGCCTCATCATCGTTGCGATGGGAGTCTATGCCTATCACCATGCGATGCCATCGAGCGAGATGATTCCGTTGTTGCTGACCTCGGTACTGGCCATCATCCCGGTCGCATTGCCGGCAACATTCACCCTCGCTGCGGCGATTGGAGCTCGTGCCCTTGCGAGGCAGGGTGTTTTGCCAACACGACTTTCAGCCGTGGACGAAGCCGCATCAATTGATGTGTTGTGCTCCGACAAGACCGGAACTCTGACCTGCAATGAACTCACCGTCACGCGCGTTCGCCCGCTGCCTGGATTCGACGAAGCGCAGGTTCTCGGGATGGCAGCGCTGGCGAGCTCAGATGGGGGGCAGGACCCCGTTGACAAAGCCATTCGACTTGCCGCATCACAGAAACCAGCCACCGGCCTGCCCAAACTGACCGCTTTTGTTCCATTCAATCCGGTCAAGAAAACCTCGGAGGCAACCGCAACTGATGCAAAAGGTAATTCCGAGCGCATCATCAAGGGCGCGTTTACGGCGGTTGTCGCCCTCACTGCGCCCTCACCTGCCGCGGCCGCACTCGCCGACGAACTCGAGAAGCAAGGCTTTAGAGTTTTGGCAGTCGCCGCGGGGCCGGTGGCATCGGACACAATCATCGGATTGATTGCTCTCAGCGATCCACCACGGACCGACTCACTCTCACTTATCTCGGAGCTGAACGGTCTCGGTGTGCGCACAGTGATGGTGACAGGCGACGCTCCGGCCACAGCCGCTATCGTCGCTCACGCGGTCGGATTGCAAGGAGCAATATACGCGGCCGACAAACTGCGGGACGATATTAAGCCGGAAGACTTCTCGGTGTTTGCGGGTGTTCTTCCCGAGGGCAAATTTGACCTCGTTAAAGCGTTTCAGAAGAGCGGGCACACCGTTGGAATGTGTGGCGACGGCGCCAATGACGCGCCTGCGCTGCGCCAGGCGCAGATAGGTATTGCTGTCTCGAGCGCAACCGATGTAGCCAAATCGGCCGCCGGCGTGGTACTAACCGACGCCGGTCTGGGCGGCATTGTGGCTGCCGTAAAAGAGGGCAGAATCACTTTTCAGCGAATCCTCACCTACACGCTCAACTCGGTTCAGAAAAAGGTGTTTCAGGCGCTCCTTCTGGCGGTTGGCCTGGTGATGACCGGACACGCGGTGCTGACTCCAATGCTCATGGTCATTGTGATGATCACCGGCGACTTCCTTGCCATGTCGCTCACGACTGACCGGGTACGGCCATCAGCGATGCCGAACTCCTGGCAGATCGGCAGAATCACAAGCGCAGGAGTGATGCTCGGACTCTGCTTCCTTGCGTTCACCACGGCAATCCTCGCCGTGGGCCGATATCAGTTGCATCTCCGCATCGAGGCGCTTCAAACGCTGATCGCGGTGAGTATTGTATTTGGCAGCCAGGCAACCACATACGTCATTCGCGGACGCCAGCATCTATGGGGACTACGCCCCAGCATCTGGCTCATTCTCTCTTCCCTAGCCGATGTTCTTATCATTTCAACTTTGGCGACGTTTGGAATCGCAATGGCGCCGTTGCCCCCTGTGGTCATAGCCGCCGAGTTCGGCGCAGCGCTAGCCTTCGGTGCGATTCTGGACCTGGTAAAGATTCCAGTCTTGGCCCGCCTTCGCATTTCCTGAACAACCAGGTGCATCAAGCATCTAACAAAGCCAGCGCGCCAGGAATATCAGAGCCAGGTGAAGTGTAAAACCTTCGGCGCTCGCACACACGGCCAACGACTTGACTCTGCTCGTATTCTCTTCAGAGAATACCCAGTCGTAAGCGGCATTGAGTTCCGGACTCATGTTCACAATGGACCACCGGCGATCGGGAGTGGGTTGGTTCTTCAACTGCGCTATGGTCTCAGAGGTGGCTCGTGACAGCTCAGTTGATGTCGCGGCTCCGAGTCGGTGAGCTTAAACGAGCGGCTTCGCGCTCGCACCCTTCGTCTTGATGCTCAAATCATCTCGAAGGCCGAGTGTCATACCTCATGCACTTGGGGTGAACGCCCCATGGTCGGGAACGAGGTGAAATGGGGAACCGGTCTCGCGGGATGACTCGCACCAAAGAGTGAAGCTGTCCATTTGACGATCCATCGGATCCGACGCACCGCGGGGATTCGGCGTGCCGCAGCTCTCGCAGCCAAATACCGGACGCACGTCTGCCACACTGACATATTGTCACCTAACAAGCGCCCGGTTGCACTGGGACCCTTGCAACGCAGCCCAGACGCAGACACGGGTGATTGTCAGGACAACGCAATACAAGATTGCGGGTGCTCAAATACACCATCCATCTATGCAGCCAACGCATTTACGTTCCGCGCGCGCGAGTGCTATGCCCTCTCAGGCCGGTAGTGGGACTGCACGAATGTGCTTCTTTGCAATCTCCTCGATCTCCGGCTCAGTCAGCTGATTCTGGCATTCTGGTTTGGGCTCTTCCTCAGATTTGGTGAAGAACGGACGTGGCCTCGTTGTTCGACGGCAGAGTGTGAACCATCAGGCGGCAGCAACGACACGCAGTCTTAGAAGATCGAATCTGGCTCGGCCATACATCGACCGCTTCACTGCTGTCCGGTTAAAAGTCGAACAGAATCATTTGGTTAGAGCCTGGCGTTAGCTGATTTGTGTAGTTCTTCTGCTGAAGTGCCTGTGAAATGGGCATTTTCTCGAACAGAGTTACCGAGAGTACTTGCAGCAAAGTGTAGAGCGAGCCGGGCAGTTCGAGCTTTTTCTTGACGATGGCGACCAGCAGGTAGACCGAGACGGCGATCCAGATCTGGGTCTTGACGGCGTTATCGCTGGTTCCGAAGAAGACCTTGATGCGCAAGTGCTGCTTGATCCACTTGAAGAACAGCTCGATTTGCCAACGGCTCTTGTAGAGAGCGCAGATGGTAGCGGCGGGCAGCGTTAACTGGTTGGTCAGGAAGGCCAGATCCTTGCCGGTGTCCGGGTCGCGATAGTGAATGCGACGCAGATGGCTTGGGTAATCCTTGCGGCTGCCGTAGCCGTTGAGGGCAATAGACCGGTCGGCAAGAATGCCGGTGTGCTTGTCCACCTGTTGGGAGTAGATGCGGCTGGCATCGAGGTTTCGCTTTGCGCGTGTGACAAAGAACGCTCCGGCCAAATGGATTCGATAGAGGCGGGCGTAATCGAGATAACCGCGATCCATGACGTAGTAAGCGCCGGGTTGCGGGATGATTTCGTCGAGGATGTTGACATCGTGCACGTCGCCGGTGGTGATGCGGATAAACGTTGGTATGTTGCCGCGCAGATCGAGCAGCGTATGCATCTTGACGGCGGATTTGGTGGAGCGAAAATGCGCCCAGGGAAACAGGCTCAGGCACAGGTCGATGGTGGTCGAGTCCAACGCGTAAGCGGCAGCGTCGAGGTCCATGCCGAGATCTTCCTTGGCGTAGAGCTTGCGCGCCTGAAGCATCAGCCGTTGCGCCAACTCAGCGTAAATACGCCAATCGCGGCTCTCGTTGGCCTCCGCCAAAGTGGAACGTCGAACGGGAGAACGAAAGCCCATGGGGTAGAGCTTGGCGGGCTGTGCGTTGAGGCAAGCTTCGATATCGCGCAGACTCTCGCGATAGGTCAACTGAGCAAAAGCCATGGCACGGAACTGTTCGGCGCAACTGAGGTTGCGCACCCGGCGGTCGCCGCCATAACGGGCTACGCTGCGGGCAAACGAAGTCCAGGGAAGGAAATCCATCAACTGCGCGAACAGCATCTTGCCAGCGTTCACCGACGCCTCCAGAAAACATCTCTGGAATCAGCATCGCGGCAATTTCAAATCGACACCACCCGAAAACGCCCGCAACACTCGGCACATCAGCCGGTTGCAGCCAGCGAGTTAGTCGTTAACCGGACAGCAGTGCGACCGCTTGATGAGTTTGAGTCGATGAATATGTCCTTCAACAGGCCCATTACTCCAAGGCTGTTTTAATGCAGCCAAGAAGGCAGCTTCATCACGGCATAGGTGCTTCGCAAAGTTCGCCAGCAAGCTACCTTTTACTTCCTCGAGCCATTTGGGCCACGCAAGTACATCTCGCTTGCGGATGATGCGGCCGAACTCTCGCGCCAAATTTGCACATTGCTCTATCTGCGGAGATCGGCGGTACAACTCTTCAACACATTTCTGAGCATCGGGTGTTTCTTTCAGAAGTAGCCATGCAACATGGCGCGGTGAGGCGCGTGCCGCTGTTGCTGCTGGTGTTGCTGGATGCGGCGAGTTGGAACGTCGCGATCCATAGTGTCTTCGAATCCAATTCCTCACGCTTGCTGGTTGTCCGGAATAGCCGCGCGTATGCAGCTCCCGCCATAGACGCGTAGCGTTGTGGCATCCCGCCTGCCAGCGCTGACGAATATATTCGGTGTGTGAATCGAGACGCGAACGGCGATGACCAACCTTGCGCTCAGGGAATTCCTGTACCCGCTGCCAGCGGCGAATCGTTCGCACGCCTAAGCCACAACGATGCGCCACTTCACTTTGCTTCAGTCCTTGACGCAACAGTTCCATGACCGTTTCATAGCTGGCAATGCGCCGCTCCCGATTCTCCTTTTTACGCTGCTGCTGACGCTGAGCACGTGCCGGTACTGTCGACACAGTCTGTGTTACAGCGGCGGTATCCTTCACCTCAGGAGTAATAGCGGTAGCTTTGGCGACCTCTGTCAGCAGACGATGGAACGGCGTCAGAACATCTGTCAAGGTATCGCTCATATTATGCAGTAAGTGCCAACGATCGGCGACCTGAATGGCCTGTGGCGCGGCCTTGGTGGCTGCTTCTGCATACAGGCTTGCTCGATCACGGCTGACGATCTCTGTGCCTGGATGATTCCGAATCCAGTCTTCTGTGCTTCCTTCGCTCCGCTCTGGCAACAGATCGATCACCTTGCTCTGCTCCAGATCGCAGAGAATCGTGCCATAGCGCTGACCTTTGCGCCATGCCCAGTCATCAATACCCAGAACGCGAGGTCCGCGATCAGTGATCGACAAGCCTTGACGGCGGAGTTCGCGCAAAAAGGTATCGCCACTGGCGTTGATTCCGAGTTGACGCGCCAATCTCGACCCACCTTCTCCGCCCAACGCCATGGTTATCTGGCGGATCGTCTTGCTCAAACGGCATGTGCGCCGCGCATAACGCAGCACTGTATGCGGAAGACGTTCGGTAAAGATCGTCTGTTCGCAGTCCTCTGCTCGGCAGAAGAACCGCCGCACATGAAGCTGAATATGAACCGGAATGCCTTCCCAGGGGAGGTCGCTAAGGAGGCGCAGGTAGTGACTGTGAACATGAAAAGAAAGCCGCTGGCATCGCGGGCAAAAACCCTGCCCAGACGCTGCTCGCAACACCAGAAGAAACTGGCCATCTGCGAGGGACATTACACTCTCAACGGTTACCTCTTCACTATCGGGAACCAACGAGGACTGCTTCATGGTTGTCCGCAGTGAATCGCCAGATGCTGTCTTCTATCTTCTTCCAGATCTGCTGTTTGAAAAGTGCCTGCCTTGGTTCATCAGCGCGGAGAGAGCCACGGCCAGTGGCTTATTCTTCTCCTGAGCACGCATTCAACACGGAACTACCGTGGCAACCTGTCGAAATGCAATCAGACGGCCGCAAGTTCCTCGACCCAGTAGCCTTCACGATTGTAGTGCCCGTATAGGCCGGTTTCGTAATCCCGGGTGAGGAGAGACTCGTCGTTATACTCTGGCGCGGCCTTGATTATCTCGCGAGACAGGCTGATTGCAACCTCCCTCTCTTGCCAACTGACGCTCTCGATCCATTTCGGTGAAATCAGGACCTTCTTCCCGGGCCACCAGTTCTTTGTCGCCACGACAAAGTAACGAATTGCCCAGGTCTCGTCATCGATGATGAAGTCATCGACATGGCCGATCTCGCCGTCAAGCGCAGCGAGATGGTAGCCCGTTACCTCTTCGCTGCTGCGAAGATGTCTGTCCCAGCCCATTGCTTGAGAGGCGGCTAAGCCCCATCTGCTGCGATCCCGCAAAATGTATGGATTGCCTCCCCACATGTACGGACCGCCCCAATAATTGGGGAATCCATAATATCCGTTGTATAAGCCCTCATACTGACGGGAAACTGGCTCGTCCATGTCGATAGACGGACTCCCCTCGATCTGCTTCTTGTTCAGTAGAACAAACACCTTTTCTTCCGCGCTATTGACACCGTCCAGCGAGTAGGGAGAAATCAGGACTCTGTTGCCGGTGAGCCAGGTTCCTGTATTTGCGACGAGGTAACGAATTGCCCAATACCGATCGTCGAAGTAGAACTCGCTTGCCGACCCTATGTCTCCATCAAGGCCCGCGAGGGAGTAACCCTTTAGCGTCTTTGCTTTGATTAGCATTGCATCTCCTTTTGTATGTAGTCCTTCGATGAAGCTTCTCTTGCAGCCTATACGCGCCGCGAGAGAGCGGGCTCCTCACGATACATTTGGAGCCCCGCCGCAGTCGCACCGTAGTCTGGTCGGCCCTTAGACGAGAACCTCCTGGCCATAAACCGCATAATGGCTCTGTTCCGTGCCGGCAATGATGTCCTTGGCCTTCTCTATCTCATCAGGCGTACCGTGGACGACGAGGACGTATTTGTCGGTCTTTAACGCGACATCGTACTTCAATACGCTGTCCTTCGGGATGCCGATACTAACTAACCCCGCCCCAATCGCGCTTACGCCCCCAAGAACAACTGCGCCTTCGAGGCCAGCTACAATCCAGGCTACGATTGGGCCCGCCGCAAGAATCGGTCCGAGTCCTGGTATGAAAAACAGACCTGACCCGAAGAGTAATCCCCAGAACC
>Ga0255354_1000637_pt1 | contig 21879 bp, 19 predicted proteins | sample HBST50metaG_FD_189942 | JGI IMG/M metagenome (GOLD analysis project Ga0255354, IMG submission 189942) | Peat soil microbial communities from Stordalen Mire, Sweden - H.B.S.T50 | ecosystem: Environmental > Terrestrial > Soil > Wetlands > Peat | place: Sweden: Norrbotten County, Stordalen Mire...
ATTGTGGGCCTTGATCTGGGCGACCGCTACAGCCACTATTGCCTCTTGAACAGCGATGGAGATGTAGTCGAGGAAGGGCGGGTACAAAGCACCGAGGCTGCGTTGCGGCGACGCGGTCGGCTGGGGCGGGTGCTTTGGTCGGGCGTGTGTGAAGCGTTCCGGGTTGCGTTTGTAGGCCGCATAGAGCACCTGTTGCCGCTGCTCTATCACGATGCCAGCCAGACCGTAGTGCAGCATTTCCGGGGTCAGCAACGCGATCCCGCTGTGATGATGTTCTCGGTTGTACCAAGCAAAAAACTTCTGGCCAAAAGCGCGCGAGTCCTCGATGGAGCCGAAGCGCTCAGGAAACTCCGGCCTGTATTTCAGAGTTTTGAACTGGCTCTCCGAGTACGGATTGTCGTCCGAGACGTGTGGTAGGCTATGGGTTTTTGTCACCCCCAGGTCAGCCATCAATAGCGCCACCGGCTTGGAGGTCATCGAGGTGCCGCGGTCGGCGTGGATGGTGAGAGTCCCCGGAACGATGCCCTGTTTTTGGCATGTGTCGGCGATCAGGCGCTTGGCCAACTCGGCGGTTTCGCGGGGAGCCCGCCATCCAGCCCACCACGTATCGGCTGAAGATGTCCAGGACGACGTAGAGGTGGAAATAGGTCCACTTGGCCGGCCCCAGTAGTTTCGTAATGTCCCAGCTCCAAATTTGATTGGGTCCCGTGGCCAACAGCTCTGGCTTGGTGTATTGCGGATGCCGAAGTTGGTTGCGGCGCTCTTTCAGCTCCCCGTTTTCTGCCAGGATGCGATGCATGGTGCGGATCGAGCAAAGATAAACGCCTTCATCGATCAAGGTGGCATAGACCTCCGCCGGGGCCTTGTCGCAGAAACGCTCAGAGTGCAGATGATCGAGCACAGTCTGCCGTTCGGCCGCATCCAGTGCTCGCGCTGGCGTCCGCCGGACCCGGTGCGGAACGGCTGGCAGCATGCGCCGATACAGAGTGGCGCGCGGCACACCGAGGGCACGGCAGGCAACTGCCTTGCCGACACTGTTACCCAGCTCCAACGCGGCGCTCATCAGTTCTCCTCGTCGATCTGGATGTTCGGAATCGGGTTGCCCAACAGCGCAGCCACTTTTTTTTGGACCTCGATGATCAACTCGGTGTTCTTCAGCTTCTTGGTCAGGCGGGCAATGACGGCTTCTTGCTCGCGGTTCTGCTTGACCAGAGGACTGACGACCACCTTGGGGCCACGCTTCTTGGGCGTGAGCGCATTGATCGAGCCTTGCTTCCGTTGCCGCTTCCAGGTGGTCAGGTGAGAGGAGTAGAGCCCCTCGCGCCTCAGCAGAAGGCCTACGCTGCCGGAATCCTCTGCGGCATCGGCCTGGTCCAGAATCGAGCTCTTATACTCGGCGGTGAAGCTGCGCCGGCGCGGGCGGGCGATTACTTCAGAACTGGGGATCGGCGGGCGGGGGCCCGGTGACACGGCGCCCGCTTCGTTGGCAGCTTCTCCGCTACGCTCCGAAGCTGCCAACGAAGCGGAAGAACTGCTTGTCTTGCTTGTGATTATCAAAGTGAGATTTCTTTCCCCGCCCTACAGTAATTGTCCAAGGTCTACTTGTCTCACTCATCTTGGCACAGAGGGACCCGGTTCAAGACCGGGGACCAAGTCATCTCCACCTTCACACCTGGCTGGATTGACGGAGCTCGACTTGGTAACGCCCGCAATCCGTCGTATCGGACTTTGGGAGGGCACTATTAGGGTGTCTTGGCAGACTATGTAGCGCTGCCGGAAGACTGGCTTCTCCGAGCACCAGCAACACTGACACCTGCCGAGGCCAGCACGCCGCCCTGCGCTGGGCTTACGGCTTGGTTTGCACTGATCGAGCGCGGCCACTTACACGCTGGCCAAACGGTGCTGGTCGAGGGTACAGGTGGTGTTGCATTGTTTGGCATTCAGATAGCCAAAATGCACGGAGCTGAGGTACTTGTCTCTGGATGTGCCGACAAACTCGCTCGCGCCAAGGATCTTGGTGCCAACCACTGTATCGATCGCCGAGAAGAAAATTGGGTCGAAGCTGTGCTCCGGCTTACGGACGACTTGGGTGCCGATCACATTCTTGAATTGGTCGGAGGCCCCCACCTTGCGAATGCGGTACAGGTGGCGGCTGTGGGTGGCCGGATTTATCAGATCGGCGCGCTTCAGGGCTTCGATGTAATGGCTCCCGCGATGCCCTTGATGCTGAAGGACGTGACGATCCACGGAATTGCGACGGGACATCGCCACGCCCTCGAAGACCTTGTTAACGCCGTCGACCTGACCGGCTTAAAGCCTGTGATCGACACGAGCCATCCGTTCGACTCCCTCTCTGCGGCCCTTGATCATCTTGGCGGCAGCGCTTTTGGCAAAATCGTCCTTGAGATTGAGTAACGGCTTCATTGCAACGTTCCACTGCAAGCTCCGCCCGTTGCAGGCGGGACGTGAACTACTTGAGAGAGGCGAGAGCTGCTTGCATGCCTTTCGTCTCGATGAAGGACAGATCGGCCACGATGTTTTCCGCAAGGCCGGCGACCTCGCGGAGATCCCTTCCCCACCATTCCTTTTGCTGCAGAATCGTATCCACCACCCGGACAATCGCCACGGGAGAGCCGTCAAAACCCTCCCAGGTCTTGGCGAATGTTTCCAGAATCCGCAGATCATCCTTGATGAGATACTCCTGGCCGTCGCGATGACCGATCAGGGCTCCATCCTTGATCTCCGTGCCTCGATAGAAGGCAATCAGAGCCGCCAAGCCGAATGCGAGGCGCACAGGAATCTTGCCTTTGGTTGCGACATAGTCCTTGAGCGAAGGAAGCACACGCGCCTTGTATTTTGACACTGAGTTCAGCGAGATGCTCAACACCGCGTGGTGGATGAAGGGATTGCGGAAGCGCTCGAAAACCGCCTCTGCAAAAGCTTCCAACTCCGTCTGGGTCAAGGCCGGTATGAGCGTAGGAATCACTTCGTCGTAGATTGCCTTCTTCATGAAGTTGCCGATGACGGCATCTTCCATGCACTCGCCGACAAAGTTTTTGCCCGCCAGAAAGGACGCCAGCATCGTACTGGTGTGTGCGCCGTTCAGGATGCGAACCTTGCGGTTGCGATAGGGCGTCATGTTATCCGTAAAGATCACATTCAGCCCGGCCTTCTGCAAAGGCAGTTCCTCGGCCAGAGATGCAGGGCCTTCAATCACCCACAGATGGAATGCTTCACTCGTATCGAAGATCTCGTCCCTGTAACCAGCCTTTTGGCACAAGGCTGCTGCCGTCTTGCCCGGATAGCCGGTAACGATGCGATCGACAAGGGTGTTGGTGAAGATGCTGGCCTTCTTGATCCATTCGATGAATTCGCTGTCGAGCTTCCAGTTTTCCGCCGTCTGCAGAATGGTCTTCTTCAGACTGTCTCCATTGCGCTCAATCAGTTCGCAAGGCAGGAAGACGAATCCCTTGGAAAGATCCTTGTTGAATGCGTTGTAGCGTTCCAGCAAAAAGAGAGTCATCTTGGCAGGGAAAGAGGCCGGAGGCACATCGGTTGGCTTGTCTTCCGCGCGATACGCAATGCCAGCTTCCGTGGTGTTGGAAACGATGAAGCGAAGTTCCGGATTATGAGCGCACGCGAGGAACTGCGGAAAGTCCACATAAGGATTGAGGCAACGGTTGATCGATGTGATGATCTTCTGATTCTCAACGACCTTGCCGTTTTGAACGCCGCGCATCAACAGGGTATAGGCGCCGTCCTGTTCGTTGATCTTTTCCGCAAGACCATGGGCAATGGGCTGAGCAACAACCACGCGCCCCTTGAACAGGCCTTTCTGATTCATCTCGTGGATCATCCAGTCCACGAAGCCACGGAGGAAATTTCCTTCTCCGATCTGCAAAACCTTTTCAGGAAACAACTGGTCCGGGTTGATCTTCAAAAAATCCGCATTAAGACGAGGTAATGGTGTAGTGGCAGTATCCATTAGAGAGTTACTCCATCCTTCCAGATTGCAATTTCTCTGTATCCGTTGATTTCATTTCTGGTGTGCTTCCGTCCAGAAGCCACGTCCAGCACCAATTCAAACAACTCACCTGCAAGCTGATCCACCGTTGCCGTGCCATCCGCGATAGGGCCCGCGCTGAAGTCAATCCAGTTTTTCTTGTGCTGACCCAGCGGGCTATTGGTGGCGATCTTGATCGTCGGAACGGGGAACCCCATGGGATTGCCGCGTCCGGTTGTGAACAGAACTATGTGCGCGCCCGAGGCGCTCAGCGCAGAACCGGAGACGCCATCGTTGCCGGGTCCGTTGAGCAGTGCAATGCCGCCTGCGCCGGGCTTGACCCGTTCACCATAGGCGAGCACCTGGCTGATTGGCGCGCTACCGCCCTTCTGCACGCAGCCCAACGATTTATCCGCCAGCGTGGTGATGCCGCCTGCTTTGTTTCCCGGTGAAGGGTTCTCGTCGATGGGCTCGTTGTGCTTGCGGAAGTAGTCGCGGAAATTGTTGACCAAATCGATGGTGGCGTCATAGGTGGAGGCATCGGTAGCACGGTCGAGCAGCACCTTTTCCGCACCGAACATTTCAGGAACTTCCGTAAGGATGCTCGTTCCTCCCACGGACGCGAGTTTGTCTGCGATGCGCCCCACCAGAGGGTTGGCGGTAATGCCGGAAAGCCCGTCCGAGCCTCCGCACTTCATGCCCAAAACCAGTTCCCTGGCGGGTATGGGCTCACGCTTGAACTGTGCGGCGTACTCAGAGAGTTCGCAAACCAGCTTCACGCCATTTTCCAGTTCGTCATCGACATCCTGCGCGTTGAAGTAACGGAAGCGATCCGTCGCAGCGCCGCCCAGTTGCTCAATAAACGTTTTCATCTGGTTGTTTTCGCAGCCCAAACCGAGCAGCAAGACCGCGCCCGCATTGGGATGTCTGGCCAGACCGGCAAGCAACTTCTGCGTATAAGCCAGATCGTCGCCGAGCTGCGAACATCCATAGGGATGATTGAAGGTATAGATTCCCTCGCCGGCGCCTGCTCCTAGTTTCTTTGCGGCCAGATCCGCAATCCGCGTCGCGGTGTGATTCACGCAGCCCACAGTATTGATGATCCAGACCTCATTGCGAATACCGACCGAGCCATCCGCGCGGCGATAACCGTCAAAAGTGACCGGGCTAGCGGACGCCGTTTCGGCGAGGCTGTACGCAGACTGGAATCCTCCACGCTGCAGCGTAGCGGCCATGGCACTGGCCAGATTATGCGAGTGGACGTGTTCGCCAGGAAGAATATCGCGGGTGGCTACACCAATCGGATAGCCATACTTGATCACTGCTTCTCCTGAGCGAATGGCGCGAAGCGAAATCTTGTGTCCCGCCTGAACGTCGCTCGCGGCAGTGATGCCTTCCTCAAGCGCCTGTCCGGTATGAATTGCATGCAGGGCAACAGCGACATTGTCGGAGGGATGAATACGAAAAAGGATCATGGGGCAGGTTCCTCAGGCGCAAGCAAAGGGATCAGGTAGAAGCAGCAGGGACTGAGCGCGTCAGTTTGGATTCAACTGTACTCAGTCCCCTTGGGTCGAGCAGGAGCTTACTTGCTCTTCCTGAAGTTCTGGATAATCGTCAGGTACTTCTTGGCGTTTTCGGTCATCGTGTTGAACTCTTCTTCGGTCTTTGCATTGCTATTGACCAAGTCGCCGCCGACGCCGAGAGCAAATGCACCAGCCTTCAGGAACGACTCCGCGGTCGCCAGCGAAACGCCGCCCGTCGGGATCAACTGCAACTGCGGCATGGGAGCCTTGAGAGCCTTCAGGTAGCTGGCGCCACCGACTGCGCTGCAAGGGAAGATCTTGACGACATCCGAACCCGCCTGAAATGCCGTGATGGCCTCGGTCGGGGTCAATGCGCCGGAGAGAACCGCAATGCCATAGCGCTGGCAAATTTCGATAGTCTTGACATTCAGGACCGGGCTCACTACAAACTGCGCGCCCGCCAGAATGCAAAGTCGTGCCGTCTCCGGATCCAGAACGCTGCCCGCGCCCACCAGAAGTCCGGGCTGCTCGGCAAGCGTGCGAATCACTTCAATGGCGCCGGGAACGGTCATGGTCACTTCCATCGCCGTTACGCCGCCAGCCTGAATTGCCTTGGCAATTGCAATCGCCTGCTTGACTGAATCTGCGCGCAGAACCGGCAGGATGCCAATTTCACGAATCTGCTCAATAACCTTGGACTTCTCCATTAATTCTCCTCTTTCATGGATTACAGCATTTCTCACTTCAGCTCTTTACAGACTTTATGCGCCTTCAGCGTGCCTCGCACACGCACGCAACTCCGGCATAAACGCCTCTGCGGGAGGAAAAAATCTGTCGCCGCACACTTCATATTCTGAGACGCAGTGAAGCAAGTTTATCGACAATTGCAGCGATCAAATTTGCAGTGGTCTGACCACATATTACCCAGTTGTGCCACAAAACTCCAGCAGCAAAAGCACTTTGCGCCGCAAAACTGGTCCGATTCTAATCAGTTCCGAGGCGAAACATGCCGCAAGTTGTTTGTTTCTAACAGTATTTCGTGAGCAGCCGAAGTTGAGGACTACCGCAGGATGAAGCGCACTGAAGATCGATTGTGAAGTGCTCCACGCATTCCGATCCAGCACAGAGGTCCTGCCTCCTTTAAGCCGGAACTTGAGCTACACGACCCTCTGTATTGTCTCGATATGCCCACGCAGAGAGGCTGCTGCTGGAAACTTGCAATACACGAGCTAATTACGAAAACGAATCGCCTTGACCCTGCACGCGGTGCTGCCCTTCCCCACGCAGTACTGCAAAGGGCGTCATGACCATGATCTTCAGATCGAAGATGAAAGACTGTCGCAAAAGATACTCATGGTCATATTGCAGTTTGACGGATAGCGGCAGCTCGTCCCGGCCGTTCACTTGGGCCCAACCGGTCAGTCCCGGCGCCAGCAGATGAATGCCTTGCGCAGTCCGAAGCGCCACCAGATCATTTTGATTGAAAAGTGCCGGACGCGGCCCAACAAAACTCAGGTCGCCCACAACAATGCTCCACAACTGGGGCAGTTCGTCCAGACTCGCACGGCGCAGGAAATGACCGAGAGGCGTCAGGTAGTCCTCTGCGTTCGAGAAAACATGGGTAGCTAACTGGGGGGTGTCAAGTCTCATCGTTCGAAACTTCGGCATCAGGAATAACTTGTTGTTCTTGCCCACGCGCTTTGACCAGTGAAGTATAGGTTCCCGCGAACTGACCTTGATGCTCAAGGCAAGAACCAGAATAAGTGGCAAAAGGACGGCGATGAGCACGACCGCAAGCACAAGATCAAAAACGCGCTTAGCTACCAACGCAGCAACTCTCCCAGGCTATTGATTTTTCAACAGCCCAAAATACTCCAACGGCGTATCATCCTTCGCTCAACAGCAAGCAGTACTCGATCCGGCGTCTGCTCTGGATGCTGCGCGAGCATCTGGATACAGCGTTACGGATAGCTTCAATTGGTCAAGAATGCCGGTCCGAACTTGGCCGCTGCGTGGCTATCGGCTTGTTCGGAAGCACCCAGGCTCGCTGCCACGAATGCATGGAACGAATCCGTCAGCATCGCATTCTCAAGCACCTTGGAACTGGGGCTATAGTCAGGGATCGTCCTCTTGAGGAGATGCACAAGGCGAGCCACATCCTGATCTTCGATAATATTTCGCAGTTCCTGCAGAATTACCCTTACTTGGCTGAGATCGACCTCTTGCGGGCAGACAAAGCTCCTTATCTTAGTGTGCGAAGTGGGCACCAGATGCTCATCCTTCAAGTTCGCTTCTTCGTACAGCTTTTCTCCCGGTCGTACCCCTGAGAATTGGATCTCGATGTCCCGGTCAGGTTGCAGTCCCGACAGAAGAATCAAATTTCTAGCCAGATCGACGATCTTCACGGACTCGCCCATATCGAGCTCGAACACTTCGCCGCCTTTGCCAATCGCGAAGGCCTGCAAAACAAGTTGGGCGGCTTCCGAGATGGTCATGAAGTAACGGCGCATTTCAGGATGCGTCACCGTCACCGGGCCGCCGGCTGCAATCTGCTCCTTGAAGATCGGAACCACGCTGCCATTGCTGCCCAGAACATTGCCGAATCGCACCGATACAAACTTGGTCTTGCTCTCCTGCTGCAAAGCGCGAATCACTAACTCTGCCATGCGTTTTGTGGCGCCCATCATGCTGGTCGGCCGCACTGCTTTGTCAGTGGAGATCATGACAAAGTCCTCGACTCCACTTTTGATCGCGGCAAGCGCCACCTCCCACGTGCCGAAGATGTTGTTCTCCACGGCCGCAAAAACGTGTTTCTCCATCATCGGAACGTGCTTGTATGCGGCCGCGTGATAAACAATCGACGGCTTCCAGGTCCGCATGACACGCTGCAGCGTGTCGGGGCGCGTGATGCTGCCTATCTCCGGATGAAAGATCAATTTCGGAAACCTGTGGCGCAACTCCCTGTCGATCTGAAACAGGGGCGTTTCCGCTTCGTCGAAGCCCACCAGGGCGCGCGGATGGAAGGATGCAATCTGACGGCAGATCTCAGAGCCAATGGAGCCAGCGGCCCCAGTAACCATCACAACTCTTCCATGGATTCGCTCGCGAATGCGTTCCTGGTCCAGTTGCACAGGCTTTCTGCCCAACAAATCTTCCACGGAAACATCCCGTATCTGTTTGCCTAATTCCGCGCTCTGTATCAGCTCGCCCAGACCGGGAACCATCTTGTATTTCACTTCCGCATCCAACACATACTTCAGAATGCGCACCATATCTTGGCCGGTGGCAGAGGGGATTGCGATAAGAACAACGTTGATGCCGTGCTTGCGCACTAAGGCTCCGATAGACTTCCCTGTTCCCAGCACCCTCTTTCCCAGCAGCTTCAAGTCGGCCTTGCGCAGATCGTCATCGACTAGGCCGATGACCTCGCTCATTAGGTTTTGATTCTGCAGCAGCTCGTGCAATAGAGCCTGACCAGCAGAACCGGCGCCATAAATGAGCGTCCGCGTCCGGTCGCCTTCCGTCTGCTTGGACCACGTCGTGTTCACGATGCCACGAATGGCCAGCCTTCCGCCCACGGTCAGAAAGCAGCAAACCATCCAATCAATGATGTACACGGAATGCGGTACCGACCTGGAGCCTAGCAGCAAGACAATGCCCACTCCGCTCGCCAAGGACCCTACCGTATTGGCTGCGATAACCCGCACCACGTCGTAGGCCGAGGTATGCCGCCAATTTCCCCAGCTCACCCTGCAAACCAGAAACGAGGTCCACTTCAGCGCTGCCCAGAGGCAAAGTGCCATCCCCATCGGGCGGATATAGGCTGCGGGCACCGCCCCGTCAAATCGCAATTCGAAGGCAATCAGCGCAGAGCAGGCGAATGCTGCCAGGTCCACGGAATACGCAAGAATCCGGCGCCGAATACGCTCCATGTTATAGCGCCGGATAGACAGCGGACCTGGAAACATACCTTCCCCCCGGAATCTAGTTCCTCACTTCATGTTAAGGATTTCTTATTACTGCACTTTAGCACCCTTAGCTGCTCAGCGGATAAAATTATCCTTACTCTAGCTGGGACTCATACCATCACAGTCCCGTTGGAGTTCTCTTCCGCTTTGGACTTGGCGGGCCACCCGTCGCCGGGGACTATCATCAACCTGTGAATACCTATCCAAGGCTGGGCGACATTCTGGCCAACGCCATCACCCATGGAATCGGAGCAGCGCTAGCGTTAGTGGGCGCTGTCTACCTGATCGCGGCATCCACGCGCGGCACCGCATGGCATGTCGTAAGCTGCTCGATCTTCGCCGTCACGTTGGTGCTGGTCTATGTGTGTTCCACCCTTTACCACTCCTTGGTGCGAACGCGCGCGCGGCATGTGTTTCATGTGCTCGACCACTCTTCCATCTACCTCTTGATTGCCGGCACGTACACACCCTTCACTCTGGTTTCGCTGCGCGGGCCAGTAGGCTGGGTGCTGTTTGCTGCGGTCTGGACGCTGGCCGTGGCGGGCATCATCTTCAAGTGCTTTGCCATTGACCGGTTCGCCGTGGCGTCGGCATTGGTCTATCTATTTCAGGGCTGGTTTGTGGTTTTTGCCGCCCGGCCGCTGCTGCACGCACTCGGCTGGCACGGAATGATGTGGCTGGGCGCGGGAGGATTGGCTTACACGTTCGGTGTCGTGTTCTTCGCCCTGGACCGACTGCACTACTTTCACGCCGTCTGGCACATTTTTGTTCTGGCCGGCAGCGTCGCCCACTACTTCGCCATCCTCTACTACGTCATACCGTCGCGCCCCTGAAACAGCGGCTTTCAGCGCGCTGTCTCGACACCAGCCTATTTCAGCTCGCTTTGCGCACGGGCAAGATCCTCGGGAATTCCGATGTCGATAAAGTAGCCAGATGTGGCAAAGGCGAGCGGACGCAACTGCTTGATGTGGGGCACAAAGAAATCCTGCTCTAGCGAGAAAGCGGCGGGCATGTTGTAAGGCGCAAACAGATCACGATTCATCAGATAAGTGCCCACGCTGATCTGTCCCGGACCGGATTGCCCTTTTTCTGTGAAACCGACAACGCGCCCCTCTCGGGTAATCATGCGGCCATACCGGGTGCAGTCGTCTGTGTTAGCCACAGCAATTGAAGCAACACCCTCAAGATCGATGTGATGAGAGAGCATCGCTGCGTAGTCCAAATCGACAAAAGTATCGCCGTTCATGACGAAAACCGTGTCGTGCTGGGCCATAGTCAGGGCCTTGCGCGTTGCACCGCCTGTGCCGAGCGGCTCATCTTCGATTGCATACGCCAGTTCCACCCCCTCGAACTGCTCGCCAAAGCGTTCGCGGATCATGCTTGCGAGGTATCCCACAGACAAGATGACGCGCTGCATGCCTCTTTGCTTGAGCCGTCGCAGAAGCAATTCCAGAAATGGCCGGTTGCCCACAGGCGCAAGAACCTTGGGCACACCCTGAACCACGGAAGCCAGCCGCGTGCCGAAACCTCCTGCCAGCACGATTGCTTCCATGGGGAACGCACGATCGCTCAAGCCAGCCTCCACGACTCCACGCCGTTGTTTGTGAAATGACATCCGACCACGTTTCCTTCCCTGGTAGCGGTCAGCGCGTTCGTGACTCTCAGCTTGTCCTTCACATCCACCAGGAACATCATGAACCCGCCGCCGCCGGCTCCCGATACCTTGCCGCAGTATGCGCCAGCGTTTTTTGCCACATGGTAAAACTGCTCAATACGCGCATTGGAGATGCTTTCCGCCATCTCCTTCTTTGTTTGCCAGGCCGATTCCATCACCGATCCCAGTTGCTTGATGTCACCTCGCAACAGGCACTCCTTCATGCTGATTGCGTCTTTTTTTGTCTGGTGCATGGCGTCAATCGCTTTTTGATTGTTGATTTCGACGTTGTGGGACTGTTCAGCGATGATCGCTGCGGAATCCCGCGACTTGCCTGTATAAAACAGAATTAACGCGCTTTCCAACTCCGAAATAATCCAGCGTTTCACGCGCAACGGATTGACCAGGACATGGTCATTCCCGTTGAACTCCATGAAATTGAAGCCGCCAAATGCGGCGGCATATTGGTCTTGCCGCCCGCCGTGCAACCCAAGGTCACAACGCTCGATCTGGTAGGCCAGCGATGCCACATCGTATTCGCCGAGCGGTAGATTGAGCATTTCCCCATAGGCCTGCACCATAGCGACAACCAGAGTGGAGGAGGAGCCCAGTCCAGATCCTGGAGGCGCATCACAGGAAGTGGTCACCGTAACGGGGAGCGGCTTTCCGTCGTTGTACTGGGCAACGATCCGGTTATACACACCACTATGCAGCGCCAGAAGCCCCTCGCTGGAAACTGCCGTCGCCGCATCGTAGGTCACCGAATCGCCCATATCGGCGGCGATGAAATGAATCTTGCCGTCCGGGGACGGTTCGATCGTGCAGTAGGCATAGAGATCGATCGTCGCGTTCAAAACTGTACCGCCAAAAAGATCGCAGAACGGCGCAACGTCTGTGCCGCCGCCTGCCAAACCAAGACGCAAGGGTGCGCGAGCGCGGATCAACATGAGTTCAGCTCCTGGTGACTTGAATGTCAGGCACCGTTACCGAGTTTACAGTGATCCATATTCCGTAGCCACCGCCCTGGTCGCTGCAGGCTCATCCATTCTGACGATTGGTCGGGTTCTGCTTGGTGAGCAGGCCGCTAAGATGGTTAATCACGATGATCCATGGAACCAGTACGGAAAATAGGAAACGCGCCAGCAGAGCGCGCGGTCCAGTGCGCAACATGAAGCGCCAATCAGCGTGATAGGCGAACCAGACGAGAAACAAGAAGATGACCAGAAGCGGAATTGTCGTCCACGCCAGACAGAGCAGGGCCAAAACCTCCGCGATGCAGCGAGTGGCATTGCGGATCAGGCGGGAGTTTCGTACACCGAGAATGCCATCACTGATGCAGTATCGAGCCAGTTGATGACAGGCTGACTGCAACGTGTTCTGGGGACGGTAAAAGGCCTTGGCGCAATCGACGAATGCTGGCGAAGTGATCTCCCGCGCTTTCAAATCAAAAAGGGTGTCGTCCCCCAGTAGAACCGATTCTGGAAACCCGCCAATGCGCTGCCACAAGTCTTTGGTGAAGGCCATGGAGCGGGCTGTACAGGATTTGGTGGGTTCGGAGTGCACAAATTTTACGCCGAAGAAAGGCGCCGAGGCCAGGTCCCAGACGGTGGGATCGGCCTGGTCCAGGCATGCGCCGCCCAGGGCGTACTCCGCTGTGCCGTCAACCAGGGGAGCGGTCAGATTGGCCAGCCAGTCCGGCCGATAGGTACACCCGGCATCGGCACAGGCTATGATCTCGGATCGGGCGGCCGCGATTGCCACATTGCGCCCCCGTGAGACCGGACCGGGGCAACGCTTCAAGCTGCAGGATTCGTCCCGAATTGGCAGGAAATTGGGATAAATCCGGGCAGCCTCTTCCAGCCACTCCCAGGTTCCATCCGTGGAGCCGCCGTCGACCACAATCACCTCCGCCGCGGGAGGGGTCTGCTGCAGTAAACTGGGAACGAGCCGGACGATGTCCTGAATCTCATTGAGGACAGTGGCGATAACGGTCACGGATTGCATGGTGAAAGTGTAAGCGATGCGAGGGTTTCTGGGGTAAATTGACCTGCCCCTAGCATTAACGATAGAATTGTTAAGTTTGGCGATGCACCCCTTTGAGGATGCGCAGGGCTATGCTGGGTCCACCGCTGGTAGTACGGCGAGTGTGCGGCCCGCTTCCCAATGCAATCACTCTGGTTATGCGCCCCAATGCAGCACGTGGTATCCGATTTTTGAATGCGCCTCGTTTTGAGACCAGAGCGCTGGAGGGTTTCTTATGTACGCAGTGATTCGCACCGGCGGTAAGCAGTACCGGGTCGCACCGGGCGACGTGGTCAAGATTGAAAGTGTGGTCTCCGAAGACCAGACCATCGAGTTCAGCGACGTGCTGGCAGTTTCCGGCGAGCCGGGAACCGTAGTCAAGCCGTCCTCCGCCAAGGTAACCGCCGAGATTCTCGGCGAGGGCCGCGGCGACAAGATCCTGGTCTTCCACTTGAAACGGAAGAAACAGTACAAGAAGCTGCAGGGACACCGGCAGAACTTCACAGAGATCCGCATCAAGGCCATTGAGGCCGACGGCGTGACCTATACCGCAGCCGTCTAGGCAGCGACAGAAACTTCAGAAGGGGATTCGGCAATGGCACATAAAAAGGGTGGAGGCAGCTCCACAAACGGACGCGATTCAAACGCACAGCGCCTGGGCGTAAAGGCCTTTGGCGGGCAACTGGTTACCGGCGGCTCCATCATCATGCGCCAGCGCGGCACCCGCATCAAGCCGGGCCTGAATGTGGGCATCGGCTCCGACGACACACTCTTCGCCAAGGTTTCGGGCCGGGTCAAGTTCACGGACCATGGCAATCGCGGACGTTTTGCCGCAATCGAACCCATGGCCGTCGAGTAAATATAACTCAGATTCAACCGGGAGAGGCCACGGCGTGCTGTGGCCTTTTTTCGTGCGTCTGGAGATAGACCGGGACGCTCAGGGAGTGGCAAAGCCCATGCTTAGAGTCGGTTACCCAGCAACGCTGGGCGCGGAATTTCTACGCGATTTACCTCAAGATGTCGAACTCGTGCCGCTGGCACACCCCCTGGAACATGACGTCAACATCGACGTCTGGATCGCTGACCCCTATGTCAATCGGTCCATTGCCGCGTGGCCCCGGCTGCATGGAGTACGCCTGGTGCTCTCACTGATGGCCGGTACCGAGTGGATTCCCTCGACCTGCGGCCCGCATGTGACTATTTGCAACGCCCACGGAGCCCACAACATATCCACAGCGGAGTGGACGGTCAGCGCGATTCTGGCCACCTTGAAGCACTTCCCGTTTTACTTCGAGATGCAGCGCGAAGGCGTGTGGAACCGCCGCTTTGAGTCCCCTGCCCGCTACGCCGCCATCACCGGAGACAACCGCCCGCTGTATCCGCCGGTGATGCTCGAAGAGCTGACCGGCAAAACGGTCCTCATGGTAGGCCATGGCGCCATCGGCCAGGAGATTGAGCGGATGCTCACGCCGTTTCATCTGGAGATGCTGCGCGTGGCCCGCACCGCGCGCGCCGATCCCCAGGTCCATGCCGTCAGTGAGCTCGACAGCCTGCTGCCACAGGCTGATGCCGTGGTGCTGATTCTGCCGTTGAACGCTGAATCCAAAGGCTTAATCGGCAGTCACCAACTGGCTCTGATGAAGCAGGGCGCACTGCTGGTAAATGCAGCGCGCGGGCCGATTGTGGATACCGACGCGCTGGTGGACGCGCTCCAGGCTGGCCGGATTCGCGCCGCGCTGGACGTCACCGACCCCGAGCCGCTGCCCGACGGGCATCCTCTGTGGAGCTGCCCCAACCTGCTGCTCACGCCCCACATTGCCGGATCGACGCCGCAATTTGCCCCCCGCGCTCTGGAAACCGCGCTGGGCGAACTGCGCCGCTACATGGCCGGCGAACCGCTGCACAACGCGGTCCAGATCGGAATTTAGAGCATTTCAGGCGATGTAAAGAACCATGGGATCCCCGCCTGAAATGCAACGGTGGGGGTTCGATGTTGGTAACCCTCGTGCCCAAAACGAGGGGGAAAAGTGTGCATGTGGGAGTACAGGGATTTTCGTCGAAATTGGACAATTAGGCCATTTTTAGGCGGTTTTTACGGCCGATAAAGCGATTTACTGAGTGCGGATAAGCGTAATTAACGACACAAACACGGGCCCGTAGATGCATATATATTACTATCTGCGGTCAGAAGGACAGCCGGGATTGGGCGCTAGGGTTCGTACCAGCCCACCCTAGCCACAAAAACAAAAACGTGGCGAGGGTGGGGCACCCGAGCAGGAAGATTTCACGATACGCTGGCCTCATCGCAGGCAGTCTCAACGCTAGCCTCAACGCCTGCCCCGCCGCAGGTGGTGCGGGCAGCTCGCCGCCAATCCCACAGGCCCAGCATAGCCAGAGCTGCGAGCAAGAGATAGAGCAGGGCTGTCAGCCTGAGTCCCTTGTAGAGATATTCGGCGACATAGACCAGGTCCACAGCCATCCACAGAACCCAGTTGGCGGTGTGTTTGCGCGTCTGCCACCAACTGGCCACCAGGCTGTAGCTGGTCAGTGCGGCGTCCAGATGGGGCAGCGCCGCACCGATGCGGACCATTAGCCATCCCAGCAGCACAGAGCCCACCGCGCCCGCCGCCAGACCTCCCAGCCAACCACGCAGGCCAAGCGGCTCCACGCGCACTTCGCCGTCTTGGCGCACGCCGCGAGCCCAGTGCCACCAGCCATAGAGCGTCAAGGCCACAAAGAAGACTTGCAGCAGCGCGTCAGAGAACAGGCGCGCCCGGTAGAAAACCACCATGTAAAACCCGGCCGCAACGAGCACCACGGGCCAGCAGGCCATCGACCGGCGCGTGGTGAGCCAAATGCCCAGCAGCGTGGTGACAAAGCCCGCAACCTCAAGCCAGTGCGCGGCCAAGTAATTTGCTAAATCCGTCGAGTTCATCCGTTCTCGTTTCTGTTGGGTTGCCGCTCGCGGGCAGCAGCCCAATGGCGCAGCGCGCCGAGCAGCTTTTGGCCACCCGCGCTGCGGAACCAGCGCGCATGGCCCACCAAATAGTCGTCCGTGGCCAGTCGCGTTTTCTCTTCCGAATGCAGCACGCCGCGGAAGTAATCGGCCTCAGTGAGCGCGAACTCGGCGTGGCAGAGAGCGGCCATGGGCTCGAGCGCGGCGGCTTCTTCATCCGTCAGCCGCCGCACCGATTCATAGCCACTGAGCAGTGCCTGCAAATGATCGAGATGGACCGGCGTGTTTTCAGGGTGCTCGGGGTCCTGGAGAAGATCTAGCCAGCCGACGATGTTGCGCTCGATGGCCTGGGCGAGGTCGTGGACGGCATTGGTGCGGTCGGCTAGGCCGAAGTCGATGATCGCGGTAGCCTGCGCGTCGGGACCGGCGTCACTCCACAGGAGGTTTGAGGCGTGCAGGTCGTTGTGCGTCCACAGCGGCGGGAGCGCGGGGAGCAGTGACAAAAGCTGAGCATGAAAGGGCGCGAGCAGTTCCAGCGCCAGAGCGCAGTCTTTGCGGATCTGCACAGAATTGGACACGGCCGGTCGCGCTGCCAAGTAGCGATCTAACTCCGCCGCAGGGTCCTTGGAAGCAAAGATAGTGAAACTGGCCACAAGCGGTTGCGGCTTGCGGCGGGGCGCGTCAAAACCTTCTGCGGCGATGTGCAAACGCGCCAGAGCCGCGCCCGCCGAACGCGCATGGGCCGCGGTCAGGAACGGCATCCAGGAGAGCGCTTGCTCGTAGATGTCCACACCCGGCGGGACCTCATGCACTTCATAGGTCCACTGGCCGGTTTCGATCGCCGTCTCGCCGGACACAGCGGCAAACACCCGCGGAACCCGCGCGCCGTGCGCACGAAGATGCTGCAGAAAGCGATGCTCCTCCAGCAATCCTTCGCGGTCGCGCACGGCGTGGTGATGGCGCTTGATAAAGACTCGACCGCTGTTTGTTGTGACGATGCTGGCCGCGGAGAGAGGCCGCGGGCTGACGGTTAGAATCCGAATCGGCTCACCACAGCCGGGGAATTGGCTCAAAAGCGCACGCACCTCGGGCAGCGTGAGCGGAGGCCAATCAGGCTCGACCCAGGTGCCGTCCATTCCATGCACTTTTGCGGTTGTACTCATTGTCTGCGTTTCACCTGAATAAGGGGCTCTAGAAAGTGTAGTGCGCCGAGAGCCGCACTGTCGTGGGCGCGCCGATCCACAGGAACGTATCGCCGTAGCTGGAGCCGGTATCTTTCCAGTAGCGTTTGTTGGCAATGTTATCGGCATAGAGCCGCAGAGTTACATGGCCCTGGTCACCGCCGGGCATGTAGCGCGCGCCCAAGTTGAATATGTTATAACTGGCGACGCTGACCGTATCGTCGCGTGTGGCTTCTTTGCGGCCGGTATAACTCCAGCCGGGCATCAGGTGCAGTCCGCGCAGGCGTGGCAGCGCTACATCGGCAAACACGGCGGTACGAAGATGCGGCACATTGATCACCTGCTTGTCATCGAAGGCCGGCGTGCCAGTGTCGTTGGAGATGGCGCGAATGCCGGCGGCCGAAGCGGTGAGACGCAGCCAACTTGCGGCTTTGCCTTCCGCGTTCAGCTCGATGCCGTCGTGCGATTCGTGGCCTTGCATTACGAAGTTCTGGTTGCCCTCAATAAGCTTGGGATAGAAGAACGGCGCGCGCATATGGAACGCCGCCGCGGTCAACAGAATGCGCTGGCCCGGCTGGAACTTTGCGCCGACTTCGGCTTGGCGTGTACGGTAGGGATCCATGTAGAATCCGCCGGCCCACCACGGCGCTTGCGGTCCCAACGAGAGCAGCGCGCTGTAATTGCCGTATAACATCAGCCCCGCCGCCGGACTGTAAGTTACAGCGTACTGCGGCAGCCATACTTTTTTGTCGGTTGTGGTGGAGCCGCCGAAGTTATGGTCGTGCACGGAATCGTAGCGTCCGCCAGCGAGCAGTTGGATGCGTCCGGGCAAGTGGATGCGGTCTTGCAGCAACAACGCAGACTGATGATTGTCTAAGTTGAGAGCGCGCGGCCCAGCGGATAGATGCGGGTTCTCGACGGCATTCAGATCGAGCGGCGTGATGGATGCATAGATATTGTCGCTGCCAATGTAGTAGTAGACCGAATCGGATGGCTGCTGAAAGCTGCGCAGCAAGGCCACGCCGCCCGCCGCCAGATCATGCGTAACGGGGCCGGTCTTGACGTGACCGAACGCCAGCGCCTCGGCCTGCGCGTTGATGCGTAGCTCGCCGGGGTTGCGGTAATCGTATATGTCGTAGCCGCCGTCAGGAGCGAAGAAGTAACTGGGAGCCGAACCAACGCTGCCGTCGCACGCCGTTTGATAGCCGCATCCATAGGCATAAATCACGTTGTCGTCGATCAGCGAATGGCTATAACTTCCTTGCGCAAAGGCGCGCCACGTGCGGGGAAGCTGATAGTCTAGACGCGCACTGGTGTTGAATGTGTCAAAGGTGTTGGGCTTGAGCCAGGACTGTTCGCCTAACATGGTCGAGGGAAAAACACGGTCAAGATCGGGAAGAACTGTGCCGCCCAGCAACTGATAGCCGCTGCCGTCTCGCTGCACCTTGTGCTGGTACTCGAAGTCACCCTTCAAAAAAGCTTTGGGACTCAGTTTCCAGTCCGCCGCAGCCGCGCCTGCCGTGCGCCAGCCATTGGTGTCGTTCACATAGCTTTGGATTTTTTCTCCAGCCAGATTGACCCGCAGGCCCACCTGCTTTTGCCTGCCGAAGAAGCGGCCCAGATCGGCCGCGCCGTAGCTGCTGCCGCGATGATCGGTGGCCACATCGACGGACCTGACGACCGCCGGTCGCTTGGTCACGTAGTTAATCAGTCCGCCTGCAGAAGCCACGCCGCTCTCAAGGCCGGCGATACCCTTGAGAAACTCGACGCGGTCCTTGTTTTCAAGCTGCACGTCCTGCTCGCCTGCCACAGTCATGCCGTTGATCTGGAACCCGGTGGCAAAGTCAACGGGAAAACCGCGAATCATAAAGTCGCCGTAGTAACCTACCGGCGCGTAATTCTCGCCAATGGAGGCGTCGTTCTTGACCACGTCGGAGAGGATGCGCGCGCCCTGATCGGTGAGCAGTTCGCGGGTCACGACGGTGGCCGAAAGCGGCGTCTCCTGCAGCGTTGCGCCGTCCAGGCTGCCCACTGAAATTGTGTCGGGCAGGTAGTCGTCCTTGACCTCGCCGTGCACTACCACCGTGGTAGTGACTCGCGGCACCGGCGGGGTGGTTTTGGCAACGGGAGTCTGCTGCGCGAAGGCCGCCGGGACCAACAAACACAGCAAGGCCATCGCGGAGCAGGCGCGGAGGGTTTGCTGAGGTTGTGCGGAAGATGGATGTGCGGCGCGGGCGTTGACAGCAAATTCGAGCATAGATTCCCCTTGTTTCAAACTGGATGAAACAAGAGAACTCACGCTGTGATTCGAAGAGGAAGGCTGTTCGGCTTCGAAAACTTCCCACGCCGGTATTATCCGGATCGGGTTCTAGGGTATCTCTCAGCCCCACATCGTGGAGCACCCCTGTTTCAATAATCAAATTGAAACACTGTTGGGGAAGGAATGCAAATGGAGCGGACTATTTGCCCGCCCCTTCGGTCAAGGTCACGATGCAATCCACGGCGGGGACGGCGAACTTTTCTACCTTGCCGCTGGGCCAGTGGATCTCGATTGAATCCGCTGTTGTGGCTTGGCCCAGGCCGAAGTGCAGGCGCGGATCATTGGTGGAAAGATAGCTGCCGCCAGCTAACACGTCGCCGCGCTGCTTCATGCCGTTGGCGGTCACATAGGCCGTTGCGCCCACTGCATCGCGCGGGCCCTTCGCTCCGCCGACGAGCTTCAATTCGAGCCAGTGATTTTTGTCTGGGCTCACGTTGCGCAGCAGGACCGGGTGGCCGTCCATCACGTTGATCACCGCGTCCAGTTTGCCGTCGTTGAACAGGTCGCCGACGGCCATGCCGCGCCCTGCCACCACCACCGCGAGGCCCGTTCCCTGCACTGCCGGAACAGCCTCGAAACGCTTGCCCTCAAGGTTGTGGAAGAGCATGGGACGCTGCGCCCAACTGGTGCCCCAGTTGTATTTGTCGGCCTGCGGATAGACGTGGCCGTCGGACATCAGCAGGTCGCGCCAGCCGTCGTTGTCGTAGTCCAGAAACGCGTCGCCCCAACTGAGGAACGGCACGGAGACTTCGGCGATGCCCAATTGGTAGCTGATATCGGTCAGGTTGCCGTCGCCCTCGTTGCGATAGAAGGGTTTGTAGTCGTCGGAAAACGTGGTGTCGAAGATGGCCAACATGCCGTTGTTTTGGTAGTCGCCGACCGCGATTCCCATGGACGCGGTTTCGCGGCCGGCCTCGTTCAGCGCGAAGCCGGAGGCGTAACTCACGTCCTCGAAGGTGCCGTCGCCCTTGTTCAGGTACATGTAGTTGGGTGTGGAATCGTTGCCTACTAGCAGGTCGATTTTGCCGTCGTTGTTGATGTCCACAAAGACCGCGCCAAGGCCGTAGTAACCGGGCCTGTCGGCCACGCCGGCTTTCTCGCTCACGTCGGTGAAGGTGCCGTCGCCGTTGTTGTGGAATAGGTGGTCTGGCTCCCCCTTCAGGCCGCGCGGTCCGCAGGCTACCGCTTCGCCACGGAAGGTGCAGAAGGCGTTGGTGGCGCCGCCGACGCCGCTGACCGGCAGGTTGTTCCAGTCCCAGTGCAGGTAGCCAGCCACGAACAGGTCCAGACGGCCGTCGCCGTCGTAGTCGCCCCAGGTGGCTCCGGCGGACCAGTTGCCGAGTTGCACACCGGCCTTCTCAGCCACGTCGGTAAAGGTGCCGTCGTGGTTGTTGCGGTAGAGGCGGTTCTTGCCCACGTTGGAGACAAACAGGTCAGGCCAGCCGTCGTTGTCGTAGTCGGCGATGGCCACGCCAGTGCCCCAGCGGTCGTTGGTCACGCCGGCTTTGGCTGCTACGTCGGTAAAGGTTCCGTCGTGGTTGTTGTGGAAGAGGGCTGCATGAGGCGATGTCGCCTTGCCGGTCAGAGCGTCCACAGTGGAGCCGTTCACCAGGTAGATGTCGAGCCAGCCGTCGTTGTCGTAGTCGATCAGGCCAACGCCAGAGCCTTTGGTTTCAACGATGTAGTCCTTGGCTGAAGTGCCCATAGTGTGAGTCCACTTGGTCAGGCCGGACTTCTCCGAGGCATCCTCAAAGACTATTGGTCCGCTGGCGACGAAGCCGCTGGCTGTGATGGGCTTGGCCGCAACGGGTTTGCCGGCCTGTTGTCCGGAGGGAAGAGCAACGGAAACAGTGGTTTGGGACGGAAGAAGGGCAGGGATTCCTGCGGCCAGCAGTCCCAGGATGGTGGTTGCGCGCAAAACCTCAAACATGGCAGTCAGTATACGGGTCGGAAAGGCAGGTAGTCTCGACCGAAAGGTGGAGCGCATCGGATCGGACGGTTTGGGGATCGCCTGGAGGGTTGGGACCGGCGAGCGCCTTGTCGATTTGTGGCAAAAAAGGGGTGTTTTTGCCCAAAAATCGCTCAAAAACGGCCAAAAAGGGGGCAAAAAATGGCCTTTTTTGAGGGCGTTTTAGCGGGTTTTTACCGCGATAAGATGTTCATTCCACGATGTTTATCTTCATTTTTACGGATATAACCATAGTTTTGCGAAAGTACGGTCTGTAGCCTGCTCATTCCATGTTGTTTACATA
>Ga0255354_1000645_pt1 | contig 21720 bp, 23 predicted proteins | sample HBST50metaG_FD_189942 | JGI IMG/M metagenome (GOLD analysis project Ga0255354, IMG submission 189942) | Peat soil microbial communities from Stordalen Mire, Sweden - H.B.S.T50 | ecosystem: Environmental > Terrestrial > Soil > Wetlands > Peat | place: Sweden: Norrbotten County, Stordalen Mire...
GAGAGGGACCACAGCTTGCCTGGGGAGAGGAATCCGCAAAGCGCAGCGGAAGAGTTTGCGCCGTGCCGCAGGGCGAGAGCGTTCTTGACGCATCCATGATGGCCGATTTGATTGAGTCCAAAAAAAGGAGATCGTGTCCCAGCCCAAAGAAGTCCGCCGCAACCGCGCGCACCGGGCCGAAAAGCCCCGGCGTAGTGGTCAATCGTTGCAGTAGGTGGAAAGACTTGGAAGCGAGCACTACCGGCTTGGTTCCTTGTTTGGGGACGTTCGTCGTGCTGGTATTCGCTGCCTCAATCGGAACGCCTGTTGAAGGGAAGATCGGGAGATACACGGCAGAGTGGACACTGGAGAATCAAGGCCATCCGCATAATTCGCAGAAACAAGAAAGGTGCCAGTGGAGCGGCTGCTCTGGCCTCGAAAAGGCATTGGTAACAGCAGAGTGCGGATCTCGGCTGCCGAGCTGCAACGCAGCTCAACGAGGGCTGTAGGCCCGATGGCTGGGGGCGTTGCGGGGTGTCCCCGCAGAATGGGGAGAACGAGACAACGGCATCATCGTTGGCTCGGTCGCGGGGAAAGTCTTTTCCCCGCCCAGAAAATGCTCTTGCTGTTGCTTCTGACCTTTCATAAATAAATATCACATTGATGCAACTGACTCACGGATGTAGTCGTTGAAAGCGTAGAATGAGCACTCGGAATCTGAAGCATATAAAACATCGGAGGAGCAGATTGATGTCACACGCAAATAACACTAATTTTTCGCAAAGAGAAGTTACCCTCATCGCGGCTGTCGAATCTAAGCTCCCTGATTTTGCCAGGGCTTGCCAAGATGGCTTTGATATACCGGCCATCATTCTTCATCAGGATGCGTTCGCAGCGGACTATCAAGAAGAGGAATACCGTCTCCTTGGCATGGCTATAAAGTTTGCTGGAATTTATGGAAAAGATGTTCACATTACTGGAGCCAATCGGCAAACATCCAATCAAAGCAATACTTCTCAGTATCAAATGTGAGCGTAATCAGCGTCGGTCGGCCAAGTCGTTGCCTCGACGATTTGAAGTGCCTTTTCGATCTCATCGCGAGCAATACGGAGATCGGAGACGCGAGACGATGGATCGGAGAGAACGCCAAGCATATTGACCATGATGCGCCCATCGCTACCTTGAGATAGAACCTCTGCGGCTTTCAGAGCATGGCTTTCTATCTGCTTTGTTGCCACTTCAGCCAATGCAATTGTCTTGTCGCTCACTTTTTCCTCCGCAGACAGACACATACCTATGTGACTCGTATCGTCTTCATAGTACCATCGTTACAGGGCTTTTATGCCACTTTCCGAACGCGCTAATCTCGAAACGATCTAGGATTTGGCGGTCCGCAAGGGCCGCCAAATCCAGGGCCACTGGATTCCGATACGAGAGGGATGCTCATGGTAGAGGGAAGACAACCCACGATCACGAAGCAGCGTTCGATCAGTTGCTCGTGTGGCCGAACGCCGATAGTGGCGAAGGGGCTATGCGGCAGTTGCTACACGATGAAACGGCAGGACGCCGAGTATTATGGTGGGCTGCGCGAAAAGGTACTCCAGCGCGACGGCCACGCCTGCCGCGTATGCGGCAAGGCGGGCCGGGGCAAGAAGTCCATCATGGTTCATCACCGGGTTCCCGGCAAGTCCGTTCTGTCGCTGATGATTACTCTTTGTCTCGGCTGCCACTCACGGGTCCATAAACTTGCGGTGATTGACGATGCGGACGCGCCTGAACTGCTGCGTATTCTTTGGCGCGAACAGCATCCGCAAGGCGTAGAGCAGTATGCGTTGGATTATTCAACCGCGCTCATCATCCATGAGACAGGATCGCTATTTGCTTGAGTGCAAAAGATACATATAGGAACAGCGAGCGATTGAATAGGTTCTGCTTCGGAATAGTTTTCACGCTTGGCGGACTTCTCGCTGTGAGTATTCCGGCAACGGCATTGCGATTGTCCGGTTGCATCGTGATTGCAGTAAAACAATCAGAATTGCAACCATGAGTATGGTTATGACACTGCCTTCTGGCCCCGTGGCCCCGCCGTTGAGCCAATCAGGCCCGCTCGGAATCGAGTTGAGAAGATGTCCACTGCCACGGATACCGCTGTCGGGGGTTCCAAATAAATAGGTCTGGGACCAATCCCAGGCCGCATGGAATCCAGCGGCAAACCAGATCGTTCCTGTCAGTCTAACTGTGAGTGCGAAAAGTACAGAGAAGAGCACACACGCGAGAATTCCAGCGGCCCGTTCGCCGTGATTTGAAAGATGTACCACCGCAAACAGCACACTGCTGATTGCGGTAGCCGGCCAGAATCCAAGCCCTTTCTGCAAGGTTCCGAGCAAATAGCCTCTGAAAACGGCCTCTTCGCATATGCCGGTTATCAGAAAGCATTGTGCCCAGATCACGCAGTTGTGGATCTGAAGCTGGGCGGCCTCGGCGCTTGGAGTGATTTTGAGAACTCCGAGCGCGAGCTGTATCAGGAGAACGAATGCGAGCGTTGACAGTCCAGCGGACAGGCCGAGCGCGACTTCGCCGTAACGCGGCCGCTTTCCAAAATTCCGTTCGGCAAGGGGCGTCTTGTCGATTCTGCGCATGATGAGCAGAGAGATGAACACCGCGATGGAGACGAATACTTCGCTCAAGAGTGCGTAGTTTGAATTGATTGTGCCAACGGGCGCGGCTGCGCGCAAGCGCGCCGTGGCTGGCTCGAAAACAGATGACAAGCCTATGAGGCTTGCCATGAGCACGAGAAGGAAAACTGCTGCTGATCGAATGCTTGTGAATGCAGGGCTGTTTTTCATTGATTGCGGGCCTCTCGCGCCAGAATGACGCGCATGAATCACTCGTTTCAGTGTGTGTTTTGGACGACCGTAGAAGCGTAGCCGTTAGATATTCCAAGCGATGCGGAGCCACTGTTGTACAAGGAATATGCCTGGATGAGGCCGTTTTCGTCGTGGGATACGAAGGCATAGTCCTGAGACAGAATCTTGGCTCCAGCGGCAAGGTTTACGCATGGCTCGAAGAGCGCCATCGGCATGACGTGGAATCTATCGGCCATTTCCACGTTCACCTGAACGAGACCGACTGAGACGGTGTAGCCCTTTTCGAGATACCACCTGGCCCAATGAATAGCCTCGGTTTTGCTGCGCGGCTGGCGACGCATGATGACTTTGCCGATGTAACCGTGGTGTCGAGCACTGCGAAGCGGATAGTTGATCGACAGCGCATAGGGATACATGGCGCTTTCAGTTCTTGCGATGCCTTCCATGATCTGCGGAGACACGCCGGGGGCACATCTTCGCGCAAGCCGCTCGAATTGGGGAAGCGAGAGCTTGGCATTCGGTTCGGACACGGATGGGACCGAACCCACTCCCGGCGCGCTTCCGGCTGGAGTGCCAGCCGAGAGCGCGAAGGCGAAAGCGAATATCAGACGTTTACATAGATTGGCTGAGACCACTGTCGTCGTCATCCGTAATGTCGTTGCTGTTTGATTGGCTATTTTCGGAAGGGTCTGCCGATGGTAGGTGGGCGAAGGCCTCGGCGGCCTGCTCGAATTTCTCCACTTGGTAAAGGGCTGGCGTGAACTGAGCAGGGAGGCCAAGTGCTTCGGGATTATGAAGCAGATCAGATTGCAGCTTGGCTACTTCGGCTTCACCGGCGGCTTGAAGCTGTTCAATCCTCTGACCATACTGGTTATGTAGTTCCTCACCGATGCCGATGGTCGGGAGTCCGACTGCTTGCCTGTATCCGTCGAGTGCGTTTCTGTTTTCGGCGAACTGCTGCTCAAGGGCTGATTGGAGCCGGTCTTTGATTTGTTCATACGTCCCTTCCTGGAGCCGATTCAGGTGTTCCCAACCTGACAGCTCGGTGCTGTTGTTCATACCGTTTGATCTGTCAATGACCACTAGGTTAGCTTGGTCGCCGAATTGTTCATGGATTTTGCGCAAGCCGTCTGGCAACCCACTCTGTATGGTTGCCATTGCGTGAATGCTTGCGCCGCGGCCTTCGCTCTCAAATCGCTCCAACGTATTTTGGAGTGCTGTCTCTGGCAGCGTGTTAATGGCAATGATAGTCGGGACAAGCCCGGCGTCGATGGCCTCACGAATCTTTGGAATCGCGGTTTCTGGATTTGAAAGCTGGCCTTCGTAGATCACGCGTACATCGTCGGGCAGTTGGCCGGGGGAATCGCCTGCGGTCAAGACGGCGGTCGTTTTTCCGGCGCCTGGGATGCCCGTCAGAAAAATGGCTTGGTCGCGCTCTGGGTGCGACCGGTCATTGACTGCCCGCGAGTATTGCTCGGCTGCGAGCACTGCTGCCGAGTTGTGCAAGGGGTTGTTGTACCGGGCGCGGGCATCGTTCGATGCCGCGTATTCGGGGATTGTCTCTTTCATCAGGTCGCTGCACACGTAGCGGCCTTCATGCGAACGCGGGTCCTGGACATACTTCTGCAAGTATGGCTCCGGGTCTCGCTCGACAGAGGCAGCGATGCGTTCCTGAAGCTGCTGCCGATCGCGCTGGGGGTACTTGTTGATTCTGATTTTTCTCATTCCATGTCCCATTCGATTTCCTGGTCATTGTCGTTGGAGACGGCGGGGCTGTTTATGTTCTTGGAAGTTTCCGCATTTGTGTTTGCTGCGCTATTCAGTCCAAGATCGTTGATTTCATTCCCGGATTGATGCGTTCTTTCCCTGCTATTCGTTGCTGCTGTCTGGTCAATGGTTTGGGGCTGCTCTCTGTTGAGCTGCCTCGCGTCGATTGCTGATTCTTTGCTGATGTCCGTACTCAGCCGCTCGGCCAGGCGGCTGGCATCGTTGGTGAAAATCTGTGCGTCGATCTTGGCGCGAGAGATCGACACGTAGGCAAAGCGGGTGTTGATGAGGTTCTTGTGAACATCCATATCCATGTTGACAAGCACTCGATCCGCTGTGAGTCCTTGGCTGGAGTGGCTGGTCACGGCGTAGCCGTGGTCGAAATTGCGCATCTGCCTGGGGTCAAAGGTGACGGATTTTCCGCTGTCCATCTTGACCGTGACCTCAAGGCGGTCCCGATCTTTGGTCGGCTGCGCGATGTTCTCGATTGTGCCGAGGTCGCGGTTGGCCACTCCAAGTTTCTTATCGGGCATGGTGAACTGGAGGCGGTCGCCCACCGATATGTCGCGGTCGATCTCTCTGTAGACCGTGACTCCTTTCAACCTCTCAGGGTCATACGTGACCCTCTGACCGTCTGGTTTCTCGACTGTCAGATTGTTCTTTGCGGCGTCAACGTCCACGACTTGCGCGAAAGTTTTGGCGCGTATGTCGTGTTCCCTGCTTCCGCGCTGATACTGCAACACATCACCGACGTTGTACCGGGCGGCCCATGTACGATCAGCTCCGCTGATGTCCGATCTGTTCATCAACACTTGAACGGAATGGTTCTCTTTCGAGACCTTGCCGAGGTCTTGCAAGCTCTCGCGAACGGCCAGATTGATGTCGCGCCGCGAAGCGTTATCGGGGGAAACGACGATGGAGTTTTCCGCGTGCTGAACGTAACGGTCGGCGATTGCTTTGATTCGTGCGGCTGGGTCTTTGATCTCCTGGACCCGGCCCTGGTCTTCCAGCATCTTCACACCAACCGTGGTTTCGTTGCGGGAAAGATGCTCAACCGCCTTGAGCAATTCAGGGTCTTTCTGACGCATGATCTGGTCAAGCAGTGAGGTTTTCATCCCGGCCTCTTGCAACTGCTCGAAAGGCTTGCCGGCCTCCACGCCCTGATGCTGGCGAGTGTCGCCGACGAATAGAACTCGGTCCTCGGCCCCAAGTTTTGTGAGGAAATCGCGCATTTGAATTGTGCTGGCGAGACTTGATTCATCGACCATATAAAGGTGCTTCGAGTCGTTGCCCTCTCCGCCCTTGATAAGAAAACCTTGAAGAGTGTCGGCAGAGATTCCAGCCTCGCGGAGTTGCTGTGTGGCTCTTGAAGTCGGGGCGAAGCCCTGGACGACATATCCTGCTTTTTCGGCTCCCTCGCGGATGGTTTCAAGGGCGGTCGTCTTCCCTGTTCCGGCCAGCCCTTGCAGTCCATGAACCTGATCGCGCGTCGTCAGCACTTCCCGGATAGTTTGCCGCTGAGACTCATTGAGAAAGTCGCGGGTATTGCTCTGGGCTGTAGCGGCCTCGGTCGGCAAGATGGGGGCGAGAGAATCCTGGCCGGTCTGCATCTTGCGAATGATCTGCTTCTCGGCATCAATCGCCTCTTGGGAAGTGATAAGCTTGGCTGCGCTGCTCGACGTGGCCGGACGGATAATGGTTTGAAGCTCGCCCGTCGCCATTCGCGCGGCAAGGGCGGTTTCAACTGCATCAATCCGTGTCGCGCCCATGCCGCGCCGGAGCGCGTCGCGGATCAGATCCCGTTCGTCAACGACCGATTCGCGCTCGAAGTTGTTGTCCCGTGCGTAGGCAACTCCGGTCTGCGCCCAGGTTGCCTCGGTGCCTGCCGTCTGGCCGGCTTCGGTGATTGATTTGCCGACGTTTCTGGAGGCTTCCGCCACTACTTGTTCAGCCTGGTTGCCAAACTTGGCCGCCAATTCCTTGTGGGCAGCCAGAATTTCGGCCTCACTCATCACCTGTTTGCTGTCGCGTGTGCTGTGCGCGGCAATCTCGGCGGCGGCGGCTCCGGAGACTCCGTTTTCCTGGAGGTACTGGTCGATCTGCTGCCGCCTCGGACTCGACGCCTCAAGATATTCCTGAGAGTATCCGCGAATCTCCGGCGCGCCGCTTTTTCCGGTCTCCAGCTCGTAGCCGAGATTGCGAAGTCGGTACGTCAACTCGGCCTGATAGACAGCGGTCGCGTACTGCTGACTATCAAAAAGCGACTCCGTTTGCAGCGCGTTGAATTTGCCATCCGCGCGCTGCGTCATGTTGAAAATGACAACGTGGGTATGCAGTTGCGGAGCCGAATATCCGTCAACTGGCCGCGCCGTCTGATGCTCGAATTTGGCCGCAACCAACTTGCCGGTGGTCTCGGATTTGTCCGTGCCGACGCGAGCTTGCGTGTATTTTTCAAGGCGATTGAGAGCTACATTGACGGCTTGATGGTGAGCCTCACGAACGCGGTCATCACCGCCAACCAAAGCTGTGAGAGAGACAGATTTTGGAGCGGAGAATGTTGCATCCCAGCCTGCCCGGTGCTCTATCGGCTTTACTTCGGTGCCATCGGCTTTTGTGTAGCCTGATCTATCAATGTGGCGTATCAGTTGCTCGTCGTTGTAGGGGTGTTTGCCGTCAGCAAGACGCGCAAACACCTCGAAGTCAATGGCCCCAGACAGCCCCATCTCGGCTGCCAGCTTGCCATGCCATTTGCCTGGGGCGGTGTCGTCCTGTTGCCAATAGCTTTCTTTGGCAAGGTACTCCTTCTCGTAGTAGGTCTTCACCTGCGAAGAGCCGAGCGACTTGGATATTTTGAGCATGGGCTGGCCTTAAAACGCTACGATTTCGTGTTCATCCGCAACTGATGGGGTTGCTTCATCCGCCTCGGAATCAGGATCAATCTCGTCTGAATCCTGGTCGTTGACGGCCACCGGCTCAGGTGGTTCCACGGGTGGCGGTGGCGGCGCTTGAGTGGCCGGTTCCTCCTGGGCAACCGGAGCATCTGTCACGGGGTGCTGACCGATCTTGTTGGGGTCATAATTCAGCTCATCATCTGGGACCGGGCGTGGATCGAAACCAATTTGAGAGACCGGAATTTTGGGATACGGAAACGAGAAACGGGCGATGTGATTGCTGAACTTTAGAATCGCGTGAAGGTCTGACAATCCTTGAATCTCGGACGGCATAATTGCCGGATCAATCTGGCGGTCAACGGAGTAGTTTTTGCCGCCATTTCCCCCGTCGTGATGCGTGAGTTTGACGCGCTCGATCTCGGTATCGCCAAGGGTTTTCGATACCCAGAGCGCGGCCCGCTCTTCCTCAGTTTTCAGAAATATCTTCGTCGCTGGCTGGGACAACATGACCTCGGCATAGTGACCGTAAATCATCTCAAGCTGCGCCTTGCCCTGGAATCCGAGCACGATGGGATTCTTGCTCTTCCGGTTCTCGGTGAGCGCGGTATGCAACTGGGGAAGTTTCTGCAAACTTGCCAGTTCGTCGATGATGAACCAGACCGGCGTTTGACCCGGATTCGGGATGGTGAGGAGGCGAAGAATAAGCCAGTCAATCCAGAGGCTATGGAGCGGTCTAAGAGCCTCGCGGACGGTGGGCTGTGAGGTGATGAATACCCAGCCTTCGCGCTTTTCTGACCACTCGGTAGCGCTCCATTGTCTCTTGGTTTCGCTCTTCTTGGGGAGCATCCGAAGGCTATCCGCAACCAGTCCAAGGCTGCCAAGAACACCGGATCGCTGTTGCGGGGCTTTGGGGTCGATGAGCAAGGCATACTCGGTGCCGACAACCCGCCTTTCGATCTCTATCGGGTTGGCCATCCATGCCGCCAGTTGCTCTGGCGTGGGGCCAAAAGTGAGCAGGTGAGCGAATATCTTTTGGGGACTTTCGACGAAGAATTCACCCTTCTTGTCCTGGGTGCTTTGGAAAAGCGAAGCGGCGAGAGTCCGGGCCTCTGCTTTGCGTTTAAGCTCCTCGGCTGGACCCCAGTATGGGCATCTGGCGTCCAGTGGGTTTAGAACGATGTCGCCGCGCTCTGGATTGTAGAATCTCTGGACAAATTCGCAAGCCGGATCGTAGATGATCGCGCCCTCTTTGCGGGCTTGAATCTGGAGCAGCATTTGAAATATCAGCGCGGTTTTGCCCGCGCCGGTGTCGGCAATGATCTCGAAATGTTTGGCTTCGGCAGAGCGTGGAACGCGGATAATCTGCCCCAGTTCGGTCGTTCTAAACCCGATTCCGTCACCCTGGATTGCCTTGTTGAAACTGCGCGGATCGCAGAGGATCGGGCCTTTGAGCAGGCGGCCATACTTCATCAGCTTCATGCGCCGGATGTCGCGATAAATTGCGTAGGGCAGTATCAGTACGAAGAGAATCAGGCCGGTCAGCAACGGTGGCTGGAAGTATGCCTTGAGTCCTTTCCCTGTGTAGATGGCCAGCTTCAGATATTTGTGAAGCGCGGCATCCTGATACTTGCTCTCCGGTCCTTTTACAACCGCTTTCAAGCCCCTCGCCTTGGCGGATTCGGACAACGTGAGAGGCATATTTCCGTGGTCGCGCTGAGGCGTTTTTCCGGGTACTACATCCTCTTCTCGCGCCAGACGCATGTGTGCGCCATCGGTCACGCAGATCAGCTTGTAAGAATCCAGTTTTTGAGTAGAGAAGTACGCTGACACTCCAGTTCTCAGGTAGGTGGGAAAGTACGCCTTGCCCAGCGAGGACATGGATATTCCGATGCGCAGGAACACGAAGACTATGGTGAAAAACAGCATTCCAACGATGGCCGCTATCGAATAGATTGGCTGATGCGGCGGAAAAATGATTGACTCTCTACGACCCCAGTGCATGGGCTTCATGTTCTATTCTCCCCTGTTTTGCGAAGTCTGGATTACCTGCTTCGCAAGGTTGACTTTCTCGTCTTTGAACCTCAGCATCAGCTCCATCGTCTTCTCTTCTGTGACGGTTTTACCGCTGGCAATTTTGGGCAGCATGTTCATGAGGATGAGTTTGATGAACTGGATTTCTTCGTGCAAGATGATCTGCGGCGGATCGTTATTTTGGTTCGCCAGAGCATCGAGAACTGTTCTTCTGAACCAGTCCGCAAGGGGCAGATTCGCGCGGCTTGCTGCATCTGAGATGAGCGCGAATTCCTCGTTGGAAAAGCGCGTTGTGACGTTTATCGGTCGCCGGATTTTGGTCTGGTATTCGCCAGTAGTGCTCGCCATAATGCCTCGAAGTAGTCCCAACCTGCTCGCTTTCATGTGAAAGCGCACTTTTCCGATGTCCTTTGTTTTGTGCGCTGTCACATGGAAGCATTTCGCTTACACACGCAAGCATGAAATGGGTGAAGTGTCTCTCTTCAACTGGCGCAAAGCGCCACCCATGCCTACCCCATGAAACTTGAGGTGAGCAATGCACTACTCATGCCTGCTTCTTCTTCCGACGAGCTGCAATCGGAGTACGCGGCTTACGTATTGCCAACAGTTGAGGAACTTCTTTGTTGCTCTGCAAGTACGTCTGGAATTCCTTGTCGTTTGCAAATACGTATTCAAGTGCAGCACTAATCACTGCATCTGGGTGTGCATCGGTGAATGCAGAGTAGGCGTTAACTTTGTGCGCAATGTCGGAGTTGATTGCGATGATTGCCGATTGTGTGGTGGTGTTCTTTACTACGAGCAGTGCTGCCATGTGTTGTCTCCTCAGTGTGATTGTGTGAGTTCGTTCGGTAGTGCAAAGATCGTGTCGCACTCAAAGCGATTGTTGGCTCTGTCATATCCAGTGACCTGAATCATCTCGGTCACTCTTCTACCTGCGCTGATGCGCTTCGCCTGAATGACGTAGTTGACGCTTGCTGCAATCTCCTGCGAGATGTCGTCCTTGTTGCTCTGCTGATGGCCGCGCATGGCGAGTTCTGCCAAGCGGCTGAGTGCGAGTACGGCTGATGTCGCGTGGATGGTTGCAATGCTTCCGCCGTGGCCGGTGTTGAAACTATCCAACAAAGTGCGCGCCTCTTTGCTGCGGACCTCGCCCAACACGATGCGGTCTGGGCGCATACGAAGGGCGTGCTTCAACAGATCGTCGAACGTGACACGCGCCTCCTCCGTGTACGTGTCGTTCTGGCACTCCATGCACACGATGTTTGGTTTGTTGATGCGCAGCTCGCGCGTGTCTTCGATGATGGGAATGCGCTCGTGCTCTGGGATGTAGTCCGTCATTGCGTTGAGCAATGTCGTCTTGCCGGAGCCTGTTGACCCGCTGATGAGAAATGTTCCTCCTGAGTTGACAAGAAATTTGATTTTCTCCGCAAGCTCTTCCGACAATGCTCCGAAGCTGATGAGGTCTTGCATTGTGTAGCGTTCCTTCGGGAATTTGCGGATGGTCACGGTTAAACCCGGCTTTGTGATCGGTGGCCGTGTTGCTGCCAGACGGCTGCCGTCTGGCAGTTGCGCACTGAGTATCGGTGATTCCTCAGTGAAGGGCTTTCCGAGCATATTGGAGATGACGGTCATTGCGGTCAAGAGATCGGAGTTGGGGTATTTGATTTTCGCTTCCTGAATCGTTTTCATGCTCTTGGCTTCGTAGAACCATCTGCCGTCCTGGTTGCCCATGATTTCCGTTACTTCATCGTCTGCAAGCAGGTGTGCAATCGGTGTCAGGAAAGACGCGATTACGGACAAGTCTGTGTCTGAGGCTCCGCGGTTCTGGTTGTTGACGGGAGTCACGGCAAGTTGTTCGCTCATCTTGCGTTCCCTTGCAGCACTTGCTGGAGTTTGTCTGCGGGCGCTTGCGCGGATGGCGCTGCAACCGATGGCTGCACACTGTATGCCTGGTCAACGCGGTAATGAATGATGGTCAGCCCCAACGGGTTGATTGAAACCATGTTGTTTGGTACTGTGTCGCGGAAGATAAAGTTTGCCGATGCCGTCCAACGTTCGCGCCGCAACTCTGCGCCACTATTGGGATCTTTGTAGAGTTTCAGAAACTCGATCTGTGCGGTGTACGGTGCGGTTGTCAGGTCGCCAAGAATTATATTCGTGACTTGAATCTCGACGTAGGGAAGCGTGTTGTCCAACTGGTAGGAGCTGATGTACTTGGTCTTCCGCTCATCTTCGATGACGGCCTTGGATGTTGCACTGTCGAAGAAATAAAGAGCCTGCGTCTGGTCGTTCTCGATGGTGAACTTGTTGCGCTGGAAGAGCAACTGTGTCCAGCGCGTGAGGTAGTATTTGTTCTCGGACTCCTGCGGCTTGTAGGCGAAGTTCTTGTAGTCCACAGCTTCGGCGTGGCCCACGTCGTCAATGCGGATAATCAGGGGCCGGATGTCGGCCAGCGCCTTGAGTTCTTTGAGCATCACAGCCGCCATCGCTGCGATGACCAAAGCGAGGATAAGAACTGTCACTTTGAGGTATGTGTTTGTGACAAGTGGATCGCCGTACTGCTCGATGTAGCGTTCGCCGGCCTTAGTGATTTCCGGGAACTTGATAGGTGTGACATTTTCTTTCGGCATCGTTTCCTCATGGGGTGAACGGGAGCAGACGGTGTGCTGCTCCCGTTAAGCATTTCGAGAGGGTGTTGGTCTCGAAAGTCGTTAAGCTGCCATCGCCGCTTTTGCCGCCATGCCAGCAGCCATACCCATTACGCTGTCGTGACCACCTGTGCTGCCGCTGAACAGCGATGCTGTCATGTCGGGCACCTTGAACATGATGTAAATGTTCGTGATAATCAGAATCAGCAGCAGTGGAAAGAAGGCAATCATCTGAGCCGGATCGCCGATCGCGGTAACGAGTTTACTCGCTGTGAAATACTGCACGAATAGCTGTCCCATCACCGCGAACACGGCTGCTGATATTACCTGGTAGAAACTGAAACCCAGATACGCTTTGAGCCATCCCCAGAAAAGCCACTCTGTCTTGCTGAACAGAAGAAACGGAATGAACAGCGGACCGAGTAAACCCATGATCGCCGCCGCTACCGCTCCATATGCGATGACACACACCATGACCGCTTCGAGCAATGACAGCAAGAGGACGATGATGACGTAGACGATCATCTGTACCGGCTTCATCGCAGAACTGAGAAGTCCGGGGGCTTGTTCGTTCGACAGCACGTTCGTAATGTCGTTCATCATCGTTTGCGCTGAACTGTTGCCGATGACTTGGACAAGGCTTGCTGTTCCTTGGCTGATGACCGTTTTCAGTGAGTAGTTCATCCCTGGTATCGTTGAATCGTAGTATTCAACGAAGGCCAATGTGACCATTACAAGGAATACGGTTCGCGCGAATTTGGCGAGATCGAAACCGCGTCCGGTAGCTGAATTGAGCGACTCCACAACGCCCTCATAAACAATCAAGGACGTGCCGAGTGATTGTGTCAGCAGCACACCTATATGTGTGATACCGGGCGAGCTGGTTGCAGTGATGTTCGTGCATCCCTGTGAGATCACGGACAAAACATCCATCATGTTGGATACCTCCCTTCTCTACACTGTGGCAGTTAGTTTGTCGGTGGCGGTGCGTAGGTCATAATCGCTGCCGCGCCTTGAGTCTCGGATTGCAGTTGGGTCATGCCGCTCTGCCAATCCTGAGCAGCGTAAACATTCGCTTTTTGCGCATCGAGGTCTTGCTTTGTGTCCATCAGATGTTGCAACTGGTTGGCCGCTGCCATCTGATTCGAGTCTTCTTGCGCGCGCACCAAGAGCACAAGGGCCGTGTTGATGCGCTGCAAGGTTGCAAGTTCCGTTTTTTGCGCCGGGTCCGTGGTAAACGTGTTGGTTTCGAGTTGCTGCAATGTCACTTGATCCGCCAGCGTGTGTTTCTGCACGTCTGTTGCGCGCTGCAAAGATGTTGCAATCAGCGAATCGTTTGCAGACATAGTGGACGCCTGGGCTTGTAGCTGCTTCTGTGTTGGCGCGCTCAACTGGTTGTAGTTGGTCGGTATGACGCTCACAGGTGCCATGCTCATGTTGCTGTAGGACTGCAATGCGTTTGCCGAGCCGAGATTGACCGTTTGCACCATCATTGCCGCTAGACCATACGTGTCGGCTTGCGGCGTGAACGCCGACTTGTAGGTGGTGGGCAAAGTCTTCATCGTGTCGTAGAGAATGGTTGGTGCGGACATGGCCAGATACGCAAGGTTGTACGCTTGCACCGCTTCTTTGAAGGTTTGCTGCGCGGTCGTGTAGATCTGCACCGTAGTTGCGTAGGTGTCGGATTCCGTGATGAACTGCTGCGTGTCGAGCAAGTACGCCTTGGCCTGGTTGATGAGGCTGAGACTATGGGCCTGTGCGTCGTATTGTTGAAGCGGTAGCTCTTCGATATAGATACCGTCAAGCGTGGGTTCTACGACCGCAATCTGTGCATGGACTACGTTGCACGTTGCCAACGTCAATGTGATGGCAACGGCGAGCAGGAACAGTCTTTTGAACATTGGTATCCTCCTATTTCGGGGTCGTGGGAGTTGAAGTTGTTGTTCCGCCGGTTGCCTCTTTCAGACTCTCGGTGGCATCCTTGGAAGCCTGACGGACTTGTGCTTCCCTGGCGCGGCACTCGTTCAACGTAGATTTCTTGCCGGTGAATGGGTTCGTGCTATCAAGGCACTCCTGAAATGCTCCGCAAGCATCCGTTGTTTTTGCATCCGCGTCTTGCGGATCGCAAAGGGGCTTTTGCTTCGGACCACAGCCTACAACGCTTGTCAGCATCAATAGTCCACAAACGGCGGTGATCGGAATTCGTAGAAATGCTGCTCGTCTAAACACTGTCGCTCCTTAGAATGCCTGGTTGATGGTGTGGTTTGAATATGCTGGGAGCAGCATATCTTGTGTGAAAAACACCTTGACCCTGTGCCCTGGCCGAATCGTGATGGTCGGCGGAATCTGCATGAACTGGCCAAGAATAGTGCCAGACGTGCTTGAAATCGAGGACGCGGCCCCGTTTACAAGCATCTGGCTGCCGTTGCTGTTGATGCTTGATCCGCCTTGGGTCATCTCGGCTGCGCCGGCGATTACGCCCAGTGCAATAGAGGTGCCGAATATCTCGACGTAGTGGTTGTCTACCTTGTCTTTCAGTCCCATCTCTCCGATCTGATTGAGACCGCTGAACTGGTCGAGATCGACCGAATATCCATCGGGCATGATGAGCCGATGGAAGACAACGGCCATGCGCCGTTGTTGCCCGAACCCGGTGCCGCCGATCTTCTTCGCTTCACCGAAAATCTTTGTGCCTTCCGGGACAAGAACGCGCTGATGATCGTGGGAATAGAGAGGCTGCGTGACCATCGTGATGACTGGCCCCGCCGCATCGCCGTCAAGCTGGTTGACTAGAACCGTGTCGAGAAAGGAACCCTCATAGATCACATAAGGCTTGCCGGTTGCGCGGTCTATGTTGACCTCGACGCGCTTCTCTTTTTCGGGCTTGTCTTTCTGCGCTTCGGTGGCAGTTTTGCTGCCTGGCAGTTGGGGCAGGCCGGGGGTTTGCTGTGCGGTTTGTTCAATGGCCGCAAGTTCCGCCTGTAGCTGTTGCGGTGACATGGGTGGCCGTGCTGCCCCTGGAGCGGCCTGTGCTTGGCGCTGCTGGGGTGAGTAGGAGACGGGCTGGCCGGACGCAAGAGCGGTTTGCTGCTGGTTCTCGCCTGACGTAGTAGCAGGCTGCCTTACCAGTTCGGCTCGGTAAACGAGGTTGCTTTGGAACCTCGTTGTGAACTCAAGCTCTTGCTCCTTTTTTTTCAACTCCTCCTGCTGTTGCTCGGTAGCGGTCTTGGGCTGCTGTAGGGGTGCCCCGCCACTGCCGTAAGCTGTGGGGCTGCCATAGGCGGCTCGTTGAGAGGACGCGGGAATCAGTTGACCATTGGAATCATAGAGAGGGGTGGTGTCCTGTCCGCTCTGCGCTATGCCCAGTGCGTCTGCCGCGGCTAGTTCGTCCTGGCGCTGGCGCACCCGTTCGTCCTTGACCTGAGACTTCAACTGCGATGCGTTTTGCGTCGGGTCTTGCTGAGAACTGGTAGCAATCGCGGCTTGGGCTACCGAGTCGTTCTTGCTCAAGGGCTTTTTCTTGCCGCCTGAAAATAGCATTGCTATGACCAGGATTGCAGCGGCAACCATGTAGAGGACCACTTTCAGATTCTTGCTGACTACACCCTGGGGCAGAATCTTTTTGTCCGTCAGTTGCGGCGCATGGTGGTCGCTGGAACCTGCATGATCTTCATTGAAACTTGGACCATGTAGACCGTCATCGGGCGTGTTGTGGGGATCGTCAATCATGTGGTTGTCCGTTATCCTTTCCGCTCGAAGTCGAGCTGCTTCTTGCCAACCCGGACGTATCCCTTGTCCACGATGTGCGTGATGATGTAGACGCCATCCTTGAGGTCGTAATTGATGAGGTCCGGCTTGCCGTCCTTGATCTCATAGATGGCGAACTTTTCCTGGTTTTTCGGGTCAACCTTCAAGTAGGTGAACTTGTCGTCGTGGTAGATGGCGGCGATGTAGAACGGGTCTCTATCTTTTTTGAAGCTGTAGTCGAGAACCAGTTTTGACGGGTATGCGGCCTTGTACGCATCGACGGCTTCTACTGCCTGCTGCTTGACGGCCGCGACAACCTGGGTGGCTGCCTGGGTGGTGGCCGCCACCTGCTCGGCTGGCACAAACTGGATGGCTCCAGTAGATGCGATGATGGAAGACTGGTCAGCAGGCTGAACGATCACCTTGAGGTCGGTCGGCGTGGCAGTGCCGGAAACGTCGGTGAGGGTGAACGAATAGATGTTCCCTTTGTTGGTGATGAGGTTCAGATTGGATTCGATGTTCTTCTTGGCCGGATGCACAAAAACAAAATTGTGGACCACATCGACAATCCAGAAATCCTTGTCGCCGACTGCGGCGTCAAGGATCTCCTCGGATGCCGGCAACGTGATGAGAGTGGTGAAATTCACTTTGGAGTGAATGGGGATGATGTCCTGGGTGTGGTACTGGACAGTTCGCGCGGACGAGGTCTCTTGTCCGATGGCGCTGCCGACAGCCAGTACGCCGAATAAAAGCAGAATGGGAAAGCTGAATTTTTTCACCGTTGTCTCTCCTTAACGTGCATGAACAAGTTTTGCTGCGGGTTTTTGTGTTGACATGGCGACTTCTCCATGTGGCCTGAAAGGGTAGTCGATTGCCAGTTGCTTGATCCCTTGGGCAATACCAAAGCGATTGAAATACTCGTATTTCCTGACGTTATCCTTGGCGTTGTTTGTGGCCATCCAATAGCTCACGGAGTCAACCTCCAGACGAACTTTTTTGGATGACCTGGCTCTTCGTATGACCATTTCTCCGGGAGGAATCAGCCCGGCAATCAGTTCAATCTCGGTATCGTTCAAATGGAACGCATCGGCGTACAGATCGCGGTCCATGTCGGGGTTTGCGAGAAATATCTTGGTTGGGCAACTGGTCGATACCAGCCCCAGCATCCCCGACTTCTGGAGGTCTTCGACGTTCTGCGTGGCCATAATCATGGCCGCATTGTGCTTGCGCCAAGTCTTCTGAGCCTTGGTCACGTAGTTACGGATGGTCTCGTTGCCCAGAAACAACCATGCTTCGTCCAAGAGAAATGTCTTGAATGTTGCCGTCTTCGCTATGTCCACGATCTCGTTGTTGGCACGGTGAAGGACGTAAAACAGCAACGCCGCCAGTACGTCTGAGGCATCGCCCCATCCCTGGAAATTGAAGGTCTGAAATTGCGAGAACGTGAGCGAGTCCTCGGCGTTATCGAACAGCCAACCGTACTGGCCTCCGTTCGTCCAGCGCGCGAGTCGCGGTTTTAGCTGCCCGATCAGGTTGGCAAAGGTGCTCATGGTCCGGTTCTGTTTCTGGACCGTGTACGTGTTCTTGATGGCAAGCCAGAGTTGTTTCTCGTCTTCCAGCGTGAGTTCGTATTTTTTGTTGCCTTCAATCAGGACTCGGAAAAAGGAGAAAAGAAATTCAAGATTCTGCTCGTTCGGCTCCAGGCTGAACGGGTTGATGTGGAAGTCTTTCGACTCCTGGCCGACGTTGATATACGCTCCGTGGTACATCTCGGTGAGCGATTTGAAAGAGCCGCCGATGTCGAATATGTAGGTCAGCGGTTTTAGCTTCTGTGTGCTGTTGAGGAGAAAATTGCAGAGAAACGATTTGCCGCTGCCGGTCATGCCCAAAATCAGCGTGTGAGCAATCTCCCCATTGTGGAGGTTGAGGTAGTAGGGAGTTTTGTTTTCTGTTTCAAGGACCGCGAGATATTCGCAATTTAGATGGTTGTTGCGTTTTTCGCCGGTGAGGATGGTGAACAGGAAAGACATATCGGCGTAGTTGGAGTTGAGAATCAGCAACCTGCGCAGGTTGTGTACCGAGTTGCCTGGAACGGTTGCCAGAAACGCATTGATGAGGTTGTAGGTCTCTGGGAACAGCACACCGTCTGCATTGGCAATGATCGTTGCGAACTTGGAAGCCTCGTTCTCAAGATCGGCGAGAGATTTTGAGGAGAGGACGACAGAAAGGCTCATTTCGCCCAGCGACTCTCCATCGCCTAGATGACGCAGCACCAAACCCATTTGTTCTACGTCTGCCTGCTGGCCTTCGTCGATCAGCTCGTCGCGCTGGCTGACCTTATCCTTGGAGAGCGATAGGCCACCTTTTGCGGCGTTGTTGTGTCGGCGGCGGCTCTCGACCATCTTCTTCCCCTCCCCTTGGGAGAGGGCGTGCCATTCGATGCAAACCATGAAATTCGCATCGAGCTTGAGCAGTTTGTCGAGAACCATTGGGCGGGTCTCTGAAATGGCCTCCTTCATGGTGAGGACGCGCACGAAGTGGTCCCCTACTCGCAGATGATCCCGCTCGGCCTCGATGCTGGAGTTGACGATCTGGTAATCGAGGTACTGGCTCGACTTCGGCCTCCCAACAATTCTGAAATTGTCAAAATTGACCAGGCGCCGCAAGAACGTGAATTGCTGATCCGAATTCAGAACCTCGATCTCCGTGTCCTGTTGCAGATGGCGGATAAACGCGCTCACGCGCTGATGAAGTTTGGCCGCATCAATGCTCAATTCCTCTCTCAAGAGGGTTGTCATGTGGGAGCCTGTGAACAGCCCCTTCAACTCTTGAATCGAACGTTTCGGATCGTTGATTAGGTAGGAAAGAGCCTTGCCGAGTCCGGTTCTGGCGCGATTTGTCTCATGGATCACGACATAGTAAATGTCGATCTGGTAAAGGCTGTCGGCCTTCGCCTCAAAGAACTTCTTGCGCTGTTCGACAGCGGCGTCTATCAGCTCATCACCGTATGTCTCGAATGGAATCTCCGGGTTGTTTTGTTTGAAGAGGTACTGATAGATGCGGTAATCGGGACCAAAAAACTTGAGCGCGGCCTCCAGATGCTTCACGGAAAGAGCCTGAGTGCGCTTGTCAAGAGATTCGTAGTCGATTCCTTCAACTTTCAAAACTGTTGCCATGTCGCCGGATTTGGTCAGAAACGTGTTGCTGTTCCAGAAACCGTAGAGGTTCATCTGCGCGTTCAATGATCCTGATTCCTGCCAAGGCTTCACAATCTTTGCGAGGTTCAACATATCAACGAATCTCCACTTTGGGCATTTCGTGTTTGGCCGCGTCGTAGATGGTTTTGAATTTGAACGATTGCATGAGAACTTGAAAATAGATCGGGTCTTTTTTCGTCACGATATAGCCGATGACTGCACAGAGAACGAACGTGCATATTGCGGCTAGAAAGCTCTGCGTTGCGTAGTGAATCAGGTATGCGATTGCAACCACGCCACCGAATATCTTTCGTTCAATCCCAAAGATCAGCAGGGGTTTGTGCAACGCTTTGTAGACGCGGTTTCGACGTTCTTCCGTAGTCATTCCAAACCCCTCCTGATCGTTGTGTGGTGTGTTGTTTGGTTTACGCACAGCACTGTTGTCTACGTGCTGAACCAAGTGAGGCATGATGCGGCCATGTTTGCGATGCCGACACCGATTGCCGTGCCAACGGCCATTTTCTTGGCCCCTGGCTCCCCGGTCGCATAGGTAATGCCGCAAATCACGATGGCGGCAAGACTGCCGACTCGCGCAACGGTCCCGGTCATGAACGTTGAGAACGAGGAAAAGAAGTTGTCGAATGGCGTGAGAATGATCGCGCCCGTGGAGTTGAGCGGTGATGCGTGCGCTTGTGTGGCTGAAATCAGCAAAGCTACAGCAACGAGTGCTGACAACTTTGCAGCAGAGATGGGAAATCTACGTCGCGCGATTTGTGACGCTCGTTCCCGAAGTGCAGGTGCATGACACGTCATTGTTTTTTGCCTCTGATTTGGTTTACGGGTGATTACCACCCGCACACAAAGTATCGGGAATTAGTAACCGGGTTGTCAAATAGGCGGAATATAATAGGCCGGTAAATATATAGGCGTATGCAAAGTAGATGGACGGAGACTAGTTGGTGAGGTATAATGCGCTCCGTTGTACTGTTCAAAAACGGCAAGTCAAAATGAGATGGAATCTCCAAAAACACATGATGAATGGATACGATTGTTTTCTGATTGCCCTTGGTGCTCGGATCAAGAAATTCCGCGTGGACCGCGGATGGACGCAGCATTATGTCGTTCAACACACAGATTTTTACGATTCACATTGGCGGAAAATCGAGCGCGGCAAAACAATGTCGCTGCAAACGTTGTACAAGATTGCCCGGTTGTACGAGGTTCATATTTCAGATCTAGTGGACGGTATTGAGATGGATTGCAGCGGTAACGACGGTAATCAACCGCACGAGCTGCCCTCGCAATAGCCTCAGCCATCCGTGCAGTCGCGCATTTCGGTAACCGCCTAAAAATGTAGCTGGTAAAATTATGCGGAACCGCTTTTGTGGGCATGGAGGGGGCTTTGGATTACCGGAAGATCACTGACCAAATCAATGCTTTTGTGTTCGGAGATTCACCGAAAGCCCCCATTGCCGCTACGCGTCCGTCCCCACTGAGTCGAGTGCGGTCAAGACGATTTCAACGCCTGGTGATGATCGCGCTGTTCATGGTGACGCTGGTCGTCATCGGGCGGTCTTTCAACCATACGGCCGTTCCTGTGGCGGCTGACGCTGCGCTTTCGCAGCCCGCTTCATCGGGCGCTGAGGCTGGCGGCCCAGCCACATCAAATCTTGAGCATCAGGACTATTCCCCTTCAAGCAATCTGGAGCCGGAAGAGATTGCGATTCTGGCCAAGGCTCGCCGAAAGATCGACATTGCGATGTACTCGTTTACGGACTTGGATGTCGCAAATGCCTTGGCTTCGGAAGCTCGGGCCGGCATCAGAATCCGTGTCTATCGTGACGCGGATCAGTACGCACAAGAGCAGTCCAGAGCGGCTGGCCGCCCGACTACCAGCTCCATCTTGCGAGCTGCGGGCGTAGAAGTTCGCGTCAAGTCTCAACGTGACCTGATGCACTTGAAGAGCTATGAAGTGGACGACAGTTTCCTCCGTACCGGCTCGGCAAACTGGTCTCGATCTGGGCTGACGTATCAGGACAATGACGTGGTTTATATCCAGCTTCCGCAGGCAGTCAAGGCGTTTGAGTCAGACTTTGAGGCCATGTGGTCTCGCCCGGACAATCTTGTTCTTGCGCAGCCCTAGCGCAGCGTAGGGCCTGGGCTTGAATCTGCCACTTCGGCCAGGAGTGTTTCGATCCGCTCGATTTCGAGCCGCCGGAGTTTAGCTGTGCTGGCCCACTGCACCATCCGGTCGCCGTCGCCAGAGAATTCCGGGGACATTTCCATCCACCTTGTTTCGTTCTCGCGGGCAGCCCGTAGCGCGATCTGAAGTGCATCGGCGCTTTTTTGATTTGGCAGCGTCATCATGCTCAAGTGTACTGCCGCCTGGGTATCGGTTGAAAACCACGTTGACCGTGGAAATGCCGGTCCGTGGAAAGCATGGGAAAGCGATGAAACTGTTTTCCTCGCTTCCCACCGCCCTTGGAAATCGCTGCGGCGATTTCACACATTCCCACCGCCTCGGCGACGACGGGATATATTTTTGCCAAGCCCCTCTGGTCAAGCAATACGAGTGCTGAGAACGCTGTAAAAA